>Ga0193739_1000083_pt1 | contig 23287 bp, 23 predicted proteins | sample L2a2metaG_FD_144926 | JGI IMG/M metagenome (GOLD analysis project Ga0193739, IMG submission 144926) | Soil microbial communities from a riparian zone of the East river system, Colorado, United States - L2a2 | ecosystem: Environmental > Terrestrial > Soil > Riparian zone | place: USA: East River...
TCGTGTCTCCTGTTGTAGGTGAACCCTGGACATTCGCATTAGGCTTTACATCGTCAATTGGAACATTTATTGTGAGTAGTACTATGACTGGAGACTTCACTAGATGGACTAGAACACCTAAACAAGCCTGGGCTGTAACTGCTGTTGCTTTTCCAATATGTAATTTGCTTATGCTTATGGTCGGCGGAATCTATACTGCTGTTGCTGGAGAACTTGACTTCTTTTTTGGATTGAGTGTAATAGCTCTTGGTATACCAATAATGGTAATACAATGGGCAAGTAATGGTTCAACTTGTGATGGTTGCTTGTATAATGCTGTTCAGGGTTTCAAGAATGTATCGTATTATATTTCAAATGGAAGAATTAACTTTTCATGGAAAAAGATCGCGCTAATAGTAATGTTTGCAGGTACTGCTGTAGCCGCTTCAAATCTACTGACAAGTATTGTTCCTTGGCTTCTTTTACTTGGTACGGTAGTATCTTTAGTAGGTGGAGTATTGATAGGACATTTTTGGATTGTTGCACGTAGGAACACAGCAGACGAGATACTTGCTGCTGGTGATAGACGAGTCAATGTTCCAGCAATAATTGGATTTTTAGTTGGGATAGCAATTGCAGTACCTCTTGTCATTTTTGCCCCTGATATTCCATCAGTTATCGGGGGATTGATAGGCGGAATAGTAGTATATCCAATAGTAGCAAGAATTACTGGACACTATGAGAAAGGCAGACTTACAGTAAAGGGAATTGGAACGAGTACAGGAGATTTTATAAAATATGATGATGGCATTAAGACTACAACTAATCAGCCAGACAACCTGAATCCGTCAACTGAGTCATCTGCTTTCACTCAACCTAAGGAAGTCAATAAGAATCAGGATAACACTACTACTATAGACAAAGAGGATAAGAATAAATGAATACCAGAAAAAATATTGATGCAGCAATAACGACACAGAATAAAGATATATCTTCGGCCGCAAGGGACGAAATACTCAAAAGAGTTGAAAAGGATTATGAGGAGTTTAAAGAAACACAAACATTCAAGTTTCCAACTTGGCTCTATGGACCTCCAAAAGGCAAACTCATTAAGGTTGAAGTTGAAGACTGCCCACGATTTGGTGATACGGCGTATGTTGAATTTGATTCAGCTAGAACAGCTTTTCTGAGTATCGATATGCAGGTAGATTTCTGTGGCCCAAAGGGCTATGTCGATGTCATGGGATATGATCTCGGACTAACTTCTGCTCCTATTAAATCAATTATGCATGTTTTAGATGCTATACGAAAAGGAACTGATGTTAAGGTGATACATACCAGAGAAGGACATCTTCCAGATCTCTCTGATGCTCCATACAACAAGGTACTTCGAAGTAAGATAATAGGAGATGGCGTAGGGATTGGTGATATTCCGCAAGGCGGGCTTGGTCGATTGTTGGTAAGAGGGGAAAAGAACTGGGACATAATTGATGATCTGTATCCTGTTCCCGGAGAATACGTAGTGGATAAGGCGGGGAAGGGAGGTTTTGGACAAAGTAATCTGCCACTAATTTTGAAGAACCTTGGAATAACTCATTTAATAATAACTGGAATCACCACAGATGTATGTGTGCATACAATTATGAGGGAAGCAAATGACCATGGCTACTGGTGTACTCTTCTAAAGGATGGTACCGGGGCCACAGATTATGGTAACTACCAGGCTGCAATCAGACAAATTAAGATGCAAGGTGGCGTATTTGGGTGGGTTTCAGATTCCGGCAAGTTTGTTAAGGGATTGAAGTCTGCTTTTAATAGTCCAAGTCGAAAATAAGAAGAGCAATTATATTTCCTACTGATGCATAATGGGTTAACGAATTAAGAATCTGTCCAAAAGTAATGTAGGAATCATCGAGTTGTTATCGTCAACTGCTTTTAGTAGCATGAGGAAACCCATGGTTTACATTTGATAGTAGACATTTGATAGTAGTAATTTAGTTATCTGATCCTGAAAGTAGCAAAGTCTACATGGATTCCAGTACATCTTGAAGTCATTTCTTTTGCTTCAGCCATTGAGAGCTTTAATAACAACGGTTTGGTAATAATTATTGCGAGGTCTTTTTACAACGAGACTAGCACGAACACTCCAGTCAAATCAAGAAAATTTCATTGCAATAGATAGTAATGGAACAGCCATAACTTGTGATGAAATAGCAACACAAACGGGATTAGTTCTACCCATGCAACTGGAAAAATTCCTATTCAGTGACCATCTGAAGAAGATAATGGAACTTTTGGATAATCTATCCTTTATACATCCAATAAATGAATTCAAAATTCTTCCCCCTATAAATGATACCTATAAGATAATATGCTTAGCATTTAATTATACAGACCAGGGAAGTTGGGTTCGTTTTGGTAGAAAGCCGCCTACAGAGCCAGTCATTTATTTGAAGCCACGGACATGTCTGATTGGTCCTACAGATGACATCCTCTGCCCTAAATTTGTGAAACAACTTGATTATGAAGGAGAGTTGGCACTGACAATTGGAAGAAAATGCAAAAATGTAAGTACAAATGAATCCTCTGAATATATTGCAGGATATTTTGTACATAATGATGTGTCGGCAAGGGATATTCAGTTTATTGACAAGCAATATACCAGGGCTAAGGGTTTCGATACTTTTGGTCCCTGTGGACCATGGCTAACAACTTCAGACGAAATCATAGATCCATGCAATTTACGTATAACAACAAGGGTGAACGGAGATATAAGACAAGATTCATCTACTGCAAATCTTGTTTTAAAGGTTAATGAAATTATATCGAAGTTGAGTAAGGTTATGACACTTGAGCCTGGGGACATAATATCCACAGGAACTCCAAGTGGTACTGCACTATCATTATCGTCAGATTTGAAGTACCTAAGACATAATGATATAGTCGAAGTCGAGATAGAGAAGATTGGAAAGATTAGAAATAGAGTCCAATTTGTAGATTAGGTTTGTAGTGATATTCATCTTTTTTTAAAAATAGTATATTCCGTTACAATACTAATATTCTTATTAAGTCAATCCAAGTAACCGCTGAACAAATATAACGTATTAAATATAGAGGATTTAGTATAGAGGATTTAGATTTCTGTGAATTCCGTTAATGCATCTTCAGTACAACAGATACGTGCGAGGGTAAAGAAAACCCTAAATGATGGTGTTCAGATCGACATGTCGACTGAGGAATCCAAAAAGTTATTGAGAAGACACGTAAACAACAAAACGCATGTTGTCATTATGATTATTGATATTAATGACTCAACAGAAATGAGCTTTTTGTTATCAGATAATAAATTTGCTACATTAATACAAACATTTGCTCAGGAAACGAGTATTGCAGTAACAGGTTACGGAGGATATGTTTTCAAGTATGAAGGAGATGCAGTTATTTCAATATTTCCTGCAGAATATAATCAAGTAATGGCTTGTAAGAATGCCTTAGAATGTTCAAAGGCAGTCCTAGAAATTATAAAAGGGGTTGTCAATCCTGAGTTCAAACAATATGGGCTGCCTGAAATAACAATAAGAACTGGATTAGCATATGGTGAAGCTTTAGTAGTTCTTTATGGGAAGAATATGGAAACAGCACATATCGATATTATTGGTTCTAGTATAAGCATGGCTGCCAAGATCACAGCCACAGCAAAGGCCAACCAAATATTGGTCGGTGAACTTATCTGTGATACTCTTCTGTCATCAGATCATAAAGATGCTATGTATTACAAGTATATCTTTAAAGAAGTAAATTTGAATCATGAAAAATGGAAATATCCCTCTCGTTTCAATGATGAAGATATCTACAGAGTGTATGAATATTTAGAAACATATTAATTTTTTGTCAATAAAAAATACACCACAATTGAAGAATGTACTTCATCCATTTTCTTCTGTTCATATCATAATATCTTTGCAATATTTATTTCAGATATGCTGCACTGAAAACCTCGATATTCGCAAATATAACCTCATTTGCTGTTTTGCTAGCAGTTTTTGTATCGTTTACTAATCTGTGGAGAGCCGCTGCATATATTTCAGTAATTCTGTTTGTGATAGGAAGAGTCTGCGACCAAAAATAGTTCCAATAATCCATTAAAGTGGTCTCAATAAATTTGGCAAATGCAGCATGGTAGAAATCAATCATTTCTTGCTGGTATTTATCTAATTCATGTTGTCGACTAATATTGTTGGCATCTTGCACCTTTGATGAAATCGCTATCTCGTATTGTTGTATCCTTGACTTGCCATCATTTAAAACTCGTAAATTTCCTTGAGTATTCTCTTCAAGCCAACTCAGGGTCTTGAGGTATTGTATCCATACTGAGACTAATTGCTCATTGTTGTCTAAACTCTGTATTATTTCTTTCTTGCTCTGACCTTCGTCAATGCTTTTGAGGATATAAATTGCTGTTCCCAAGGCCGAGTCCACATAATTTTTCTTGATATCCTTCTTATTATTAGTTGGATTCTCTGTCATGGAATTTGATAACATTAGTAGCCATCTTTACGATATTTATACATACTCAAAATACTTAATGTCAGCGTGGGATTTAACCCAAAGTGGGGGGAATTTATAGATTATCTCCAATATATCAGGAAAAATTAGATAATCTAAATCGATGCTTGTATGTGTAAAAAAGATGTGTAAAAAAGATTACTGTGCTCTATGATTCAATAAAGAAAATTGTATTTCAAGCCCTCTTTTGTCCCCCATTGACAATTGATATACTTCATCCTTTTGTAAGGGTATTAACACTACACTACATTATCATTGTTACACATTGGACAAACTTGGGTTAGGCTATGAGCTGAAATACTTTCATTATTTTACTTTTCTATGATTACACTATAAAGATTTGTAGCAGACCAAAACAATTCTCATATAATGCAAATTGATGCTGATATAAGATTCCACTAAAGCACTGATGTCGACTAAGAGTTCGGTGAGATTAGGTTTCTATACGTATACAGTTCGGTAAAATAGTAACAACATTCGTGAAAATTACTATAACAAGTTAATGCGGATAGAAAAGCAAAGTCAAGCTGAATTCTAATCAATTTTTTTATTGTTATTGACACAAAGAGCATAACGATAATTTTACAAATAAGTATATCTACTAGTTAATCCTACAACGAAACTAAGAACGATAAAATAAGGGAGACTAATTTTGAGTGAAGATTTTTGGAAGAATATAATGGAGTATAAAGAGTTAGGTTTTGATCCCCTAAGATGGATTCCGACTTGTTCTAATCAAGTAGATGATGATATCTTGCAAGCTTCATTAAAGGAGATCAAAAGATCTACTATAAAGTTAGAACCTACCTGGTTTGACTCTTTTTATTATATGGATGGAAAGACTCCTGAACTCACACGAAGAGTGTATTGCAATTTAGACAATCCTATTATTGAAAATGAAGCAGAGATCAAGCGAGCTCTTCTAACTTTTCGTATCCATACAGAAATTGGTAGTGACTCTGTATTACTATTTGAAACCATCAGAAGATTCCTAAAAAGTTTTCATTTTAAGGTAATATCAAAAAAAATAGTTATGTCTCTGACGGCTAATAGAAAGTCACAGTTTGCCTTACTGGATTATATCAGGGTAAGCAGAGGTAATAAAGTGGGATACACATCTGCGAATAATTCTACTACACAAATAATAGATCCTACACTTAGCCCAGAATCTGAGATTCATAGCAATATTGCACTAACCATGGCAATGGAAAACTTAAATCTTCTTGGATGTACATCTGGTTTTCGAATATTTCCAATCTATGACGCCCCAACAGAAAGTCTATTAGATACTATTAGAAAAAATCTAGATGCATTCACATCACGATACAACTTAGCTATGGATGATTATAGTTCTGTTAAGGTTGACAGTCTCTTCTTTGGTGCTACTGCAATAGCAAATACTTTGAAGGAACAGCCTATCAAATATGAGCAAGTTGAAGAAGGAATGCAGATTATTATTTCAAATAAACTGGGAACATTGCCCGCCATGAGCGTCTATCTTTTGGCGCAAATGGATGAAGGAAGGGTTTCTATGTTTGAGAACAATAACATTTCGTTAGATTCTCTTATTACTGCAAAGAATGAGGTGCTCAAGAGTCTAAGTGAACCACATTTCTCGCTTGGAAAGGTAATTTCTAAATATTGCCCCGATTTCGGTACTCCCTATGACAAGAATAACCATATAACTGCAGTCTATCCTATTATGACAGATGGTATATTTGCAGTAGCCAAATTTGCAAGACTTCTTAATGCACAGATAGTAATCAATAATCTGCCAATGAAATTTGATGAAATTTCTAGGTTCGCAACAAAAGAACTTCTAGTAGAAAATGCTACCGCTGCTTCAGTCGGATGTCATATGATAGTAGCAACAAAGGATGTAGCCAATTTAATAATAGAAGATTTACGAAAACATAATTTTGAGCCATCAGTAATTGGATTTATAGCAAGAAAGGGGGGTCCAGGTTTGATGATTGAAGCAGATATTGATAAATATGTATCTTCTAAAACAAAGCTTGATAAATTAAAGTTCTGATTTAATTTCCATTTTATTTTTAATGTCACTCTGGTATGTAACTTATGTCAGGACCTACACAGATCTAAAAACAGATAAACACAACCAGCGACTACAGTTAACAGCCTCACTATTTACATGTTCATGAGTTTACTGCATTATAATTACCTCTTCAGAAAATAAGAGTTCTTCCCTGTTATTAGACTAACTGGAAAGATTCATTCACAAAGTCATGGGACTAACCCCAGAATATATCTTCGGAATCTTCCAAGTGCAGGATAACGTTCATAAAGTTTTGTTCTATTTATAGACATACCCTTCTGTCGTTTAGCAGGTGAAACGAAATGATTCTCCTGATGATATGTTGTTGCATCGCCTGCGACTACCAGCTTTATATCTTTTTCGAAGAGACGCTGTCCAAATTCTATGTCCTCGTAACCATAATTACCATTGAAAGTTTCATCCCAGAGCCCAACATCGACTGCGTCATCACGCCAATATGCTACATTTCCTCCATGAAAACAATTGCTTGGGAAAGGGTGACTCTTTAGTTGTTTCAGTTCGGGGATTCTCTTGTCTTTACGAGAATCTATTAAATTATTTGAAACACTATGGATCTCTGGGAGTGACGATATCAAGGTGAAGTTGCGAACAATGTCTGCAGGTTGTATTTTGCTAGCTTCCACAAATTTCTTAGGTCCTATCGTAGCAATTTTAGCTGATTTATGAAACCAAACCATGTGCGACTCTAGGAAGCTTGGAGGACATATCATGTCCGAGTCAAGAGAGACAATAACATCATTTCTAGCTACATGTATCCCAGCATTTCTAGAGCTTGCGGCCCCCCAGCCATTGCTATAAAGAGTTACCAGTTTTATGTCTATTTCTGTTTCGTACTGTTCCGTGATGAATTTTGCATCGGCATGATTGGCATCGGCTGCAATAATGACCTCAATTCGATCTTTTGGATAAGTTTGTTGAATTAGACTTGTAACAGTCTTTGCAAGTAGATCATATCCGTAGTGAAAGGGAATAACTACGCTAAGAGATAACTCATGATTGCGTGGTTCTGTTTTCACCTTATGTTCTATGTCCGTGTAGTCATTAAATAATCCCAATTATAGATATCCTCGCCTGATGTAGCTATTTCATTCGTTGATAATATCTAAACATTACGTGTGACCTTACACTATTGATAAGAATAAAAATTCAATGCCTGTGCTTCAACGGCATAGTCAAATTAATAATTTAGGATTCCAGTGGAAAAAGTTGAAAAGTCAGCAATAATGCAACCAGAGAACTGGAGTTTGAATTCCATGCGATGCCTCTATGGTACTATATATTGATTATGCTGAATTTTCATAGTGTTACCATGATACGAATAGCCAATTTTTTCATAGAAAGGAATATTCTTATCTGAACAATCTAGTACTGTTCTTACGCATCGCATTAGCACTGCTTGTTCGGTAGCGTACTTTACTAGCTTGAACCCAATGCCTCTCGTCTGATACCCAGCCCTCACAGCCACATCTTCGATGTGCCCTACTCGTCCTCCACCGAAGATGAATTTTGGTTCGACAAGAAGCGTTGTTGTTCCTATTACCAAACCTTGCTCTGTGTCCTCTTGAACTACGGCAACATATATCCTGTGAAGTGGATTTGATTTTATATCCTTCAATATCGCGGCAGCGGCTGGTCTTGTTAGACCTCCAACTGGAGCTAAATTCTCCAGCACCTCTAATAACCCACCATTTTCAATATCACTTTCTTCTATTTCACGGATTGCGTACTTTATGGAGGGTTCAGACATATCTATCATCAGTTTCAAGGCGTCGGTTCATTGCCACATCAAGATCATCAGGCTCCCGTATATGAAACAATCATCAAAAGGGGGGGGTTGTTTAACAAGAGCGAAAAGGATCCTGGCTGGGAAAAGTGTCAGTAATTGTGTGAGTCAGGTTTGTCGTGCGGAAGAAAATATGAAGATAAGGGAAAGGCATTTCAAGTAAAGGATTTTTTCTAAGGTATATAGGCATTATTATGAGGTACATTATCAAAAAAACTTTTTGTGAACTTTTACAAGAGGAGAATAAGAAATGACTAGTCAGCACTTGGCGGTTGTGACATTACATGATGCCGCTCCTGCCTTCTCAAAAAGGATATTCGAATTTACTGATGCATTTGAGAATTTAGGAATAAATTTTAATGTTGCCACTGTTCCATTTTTTCATCACACGGAAGACCTTTCCAGGTTCCCAGAATTCGTAGATAAACTCAAATCATACAAACGATGTGAGATAGTGTTACATGGTCTTTATCATGAAGACAGAGAAGGTCACATGGACGATTTTCATGCGAAGTCGAAGGGAACTACAGAAGAGGAAATACGAGCAGGCCTAGAGATATTTGAACAGATAGGATTAAGGACTAGTGTTTTTATTCCACCGCAATGGAAACTAAGCAGTGGCTCTATTGAGGTATTGGAGAAGTTACGATTTAGTTTGGCAGAAATGCAGGAGGAATTCTTCCTGCTTTCTCACAAGCCATTTAGGAAAATAAAAGTTCCAAAGGTGTTAAGTTGGGACTTGACCGGACATCCAGATCAGAATGTTGTGAGGATCAGCACAGAGGAACATCGTTTCAATCTGTTAGACGATGCGCGAGGACGGAAGATGATTAGACTAGCTCCGCATCCACGTGACCCGCACAAGGTATTCAATGAACAAATAAATATGATACGTGAATTAAAAGAACAAGACTATACAATTCCGCTATATAAGGAACTTGTATCGGAATTGCAGGACGCACCTTATTCGATTATCTGATAATCAAATTTTATTGAGAACAAGGCTCGGTCAACTTGATAATTTCAATAACTAGGCATGTCCTAGCTTTTAATTGCTGTGAAGAGAACTAGAACACATACAGCTATAGTCAGTTATGGCTTGTACCTCTATTATAGTTTTAGAAGCTTCAGGTTAACAGCTAAACAAATGTTTATACACACACTATCCCTCCTCTTATTTCAAATATTTATACGATTATAGTAATAGTATATCCCAATATTTCCTATATCACTATATGAGGAACAAATACAATTGACTAGTAATTATAATAACTCCATTAGATAACTGACCCATTATCAATAATTTTGTTTTTGTATGGCTATATCTTTGATTCCTTCAATTATCCTTGAATGATCAGCTTCAATATTGGTTGTTATATAAATAAGATGGCCATTACCTAATGGCATGGTTATGCGTTTAATATTTTCGTATTCTGCCAGAACGTACTTTCCTTTTCCAATCTTAGGAGCCAGTTCACCACGTACTTTCCATCCATTTAAAGCCAATTTTAGTGATTTTTTACTTTCTTCCGGATTGAGCAAATTTTCAACACCTTCCCGATGATCAGAATACTTTATTTTGCCATTAATATCAAATATGGTAACAAAGCGAATATTTGGATCTATATTCATGATCTCTTCGTAGATTTTTCTATACTCCGTCCAGCTATGATGTTGGAAAAGCTTTTTTTGATGATCTTGAACTTTACATTTATCAGAACAATAATAATTACCACAGCAGTAACATTCTATAGTGTAATCTTGGGATTTTGTTCCACAAACTACACAGCTAGTACTCATATCCATATAAATAATATAACATAACTATCATAAAAGGAATTTTCCTTTGCCTTTACTCTGTCTATTCTCATAGTATTTCAAGAAATATTCGTAATCATAGAATTATCAGGTAGTTGAGTCTGAGTATCGATTAGATTCAGATTTTTTAGTATTTTCAATAATATTCGCATTAAGACAGCTAAGGATTGGATTGTATAGTGTTTTTCGTATATACGGGCACCAATAATACTGTTGGGTGTAATTCATTTATTATCCAAGTATTGTCGTCATGCAGGACAAACAAGAGAAGAGCATATACAAAGTAGACCATAACTTCTTAACATATGCTGTAATTATATTGACAAACGCAATTAATATCGTCCTAGAACAAATGTTTTTCAAATGCTATTTAACTTAAGACTGGAACACTCAGTATTTTATACTCGGAAACTTCATTTGTCAATAATAGCTAGTTTGACCGTAGCGATATTCCTATCAATTGTGTCAGTTAATGCCATCGCGGTAGTTGCCCAAATCCCTTCAATACCTTCATTTCCCACAGAGGAAGATGAAGATGATAATCAGCAATTTCCAACTACCGATACCCCTTCACCTACAGCTAAAGCCTCCAATATCCCACCACCTACGATCTCGATTACTTCACTAGAAGATGGTCAACAGGTTCCTGTTGGCGAACTAATAATAGAAGGAACATCTTCAGACAATGAGGAAAGTAACTGTCAGGTTTATGCAGATGTAAATGATATAACTCCACTTCAAAATGCTACCGCTGCAGGTCCTAGTGGAGGAGATAATGACTTTTCCCAATGGACCTTTGTATACTCAGAGGACTATCAGTTAATTACAGAAGGAGCAAATGAACTAACTGCAAAAATATCATGTTATGATGGTAATAATCCCACTCCATTGTCTGAATGGCACAGTATAAATGTCACAGGAGTGACGACGGGTGCTCCCACAACAACAGGTGAACCAACAACAGGTGAACCAACAACAGGTGAACCAACAACAGATGAAGGAACTACTTCAACCGATGAAGCAGCACCTGATGCAGACGAGGCAGATGAGGCAGAAGAAAGTGGAGGATTGGTACCACCTTTTGGATAATCCATATTCAGTCAGTCTATTTCCTATTTTTTAGCATAAGTAGGGAGCATATTAATAGCTACGACTAACTATCAATGGTACATCTATACAACAAATAATTGCATCTGCTATTATTTGCATCTTCTAGTAATCTGATTTTCTCTCGGAGATATCTTTAGAAGGAGTCACATCAGTTTCATCTATTCTAAGTGCTAGTTTATACCATTTGTTATTGTGTTTAAATATGTGTGTAGATGTATTATTGTTTTTCATCATTTGAGGTCGATAACCGTTAACTATGTCGCTTAATCGAGTTCGAAGTCTATCTACCTGGTATTCCGCTATGAGCAGATTACCTACTATATTTTCTAATTCTAAATCTCTTTTTCCTTCTTCAGATCGGTCCCTGTTTGTTGAGTCCATAGTCTGCATTTTCGATATACAGTTTGGTTCCTATCTTATAGTGAACTTGTTCAATGTAGTTTGCTGTATCAAATACAGGTGACGAGAGGTTTGCACCACATACAAGAACTCCTTCAACTTCTTGCTCATTTTCCTCTAGATGTTGGACTATATAATTATCCATGATCTAGATTTGCTGATATTCAATAATAACAGCGAAGATGAAATGTTCTGGTTCTTTGATCCCTGATGTCAGTTTCAGAACTATTTATCAGTATTGCAGATCTGGGTTGTCAAATCTACCTCCAATAACTGAAGCATAAGCATTGAAACCAAAAAATTTGGGAATGTTTTAGAAATGTTTTAGAAATTTATACTCATAGCTATGAGCAGACGGTAACATCTCTCTAATCAAAAACCAATAGTCTCTGCAACCTCCACAAGTCTTGCCCCCTTTGTTGAGAAAATCCGCACTATTGTTTAGAAATATAAGTAATCTAAAACCTTTACCTTATACCTAATATATCAAATGTTTATGGTATTCTAATTTGGAATTTTGTCTAGCAGTCTCAACCATCTCTCCTTTCAATTGGTCAATCAACTCTTCCAATATTTGTATGAGTCGCTTTTTTTGTGAAATATCTGAGGTATTCCATTTTTCTTTCTCAGCTCGCTTGTGAGCTAGTTTGTATTTGAGGCCTATCATTGAAGTTGTGTAATTGTTTGCATCTATTTTTTTTACATTCTGATGTGCAAGAATATACCAGTGATATTCAGTTCCAGCTGGAACTCCTGAGCCTTCTGGAGCCAGCCATGCTCTTCTTTTATTGACAGCATATGCAAATTCCCATTTATCTGGTGTTATCTTTTTCTCTTTCCATTCACCCCTATCATAATACCATCTATGACTTCCCCCAACTTTCATGCCAGTATATTTTTTCCCTTCAAACTCTTTGTATTCATTATAACCCATCGGAAATGTCTTTTCTATCTTTTTCTCTTTCCCCTGAATAGTTTCTTGATCCATAGGTTTATCTTCTCTCCTTTTGCAATTATTAGCTATTTTATTATAAGTGATAACTTGCATATTTGACAAAAAAATAAAAATCGATCGATGTCTAAAGATAATATCATAGTATCAGAGCATCTTGGACATTCTATTTCATTTTGTATATTCTTCGTTATTTCGTCTTTTTGAGAGCTTAATTCTTGTTCAAGAGGTAGTAATTCCGTATCTCTCCATCACATCAATGAAATGAATTATCTTGTTACTTATACTATGAAATACGATTGAGGGAGGGAGAGGGGGACGGTAATATACCGTACATAAATGTTCTTCACATAGGTGTTGGCATCGATAAAAAAATGATAAAGGTATAATTGCTGATACACATTAACAATACTGACGTGAAGTTTAGAAAGATAGTTGAAACATGTATCTACTCTAAAGAGTTAGAAACTATGAAGGATTTTTATGTTAATAAGATAGGACTAGAATTTGTTTCCGAGGAAAAAGGAAGGCATGTTTTTCTAAGAGCAGGAAAAAGTATGCTTCTAATTTTTAATCCTGATAATACGAAAAATGAAGAAAATAGTAAGTTTCCTACTCACGGCGCTATAACTCCTCCTGCATGCATTCATTTTGCTTTAGAGATAGAAAAGAAAGATTATGACAGTTCAAAAAAGATGTTGACTAATATGAATATTGATATCGAAAAGGAGATGGTATGGGGAAAGGGGAGTGAATCTATTTACTTCAGAGATCCCGCAGGTAATCTTATAGAATTCATAATCAAAGGGAATTGGCCAGTGGAAGATTGAATAATAATAGCTGAATGCTGAGTCCCCTAAATGCAGTGGATCTTAGATTTATGCATATTTAAAGTAGGATCACTATTATTGATATCGTCATATAACTATCTATTTTATGCATTTTATGCAAGTGCGTTTTCTAAGTACCATAAGGTAAGCCTTCCAGCTTTTTTACTGTGTCTTCGATGATAACGCTCTTAAACAGATTCAATTCAAACAAAGTTTACACATGAACACAAGAAATGGTAATGAACCAAGGAAGGTTATCGTAAAGACGATGACAGTGAACAGAGGTGTTGATGATGTATTTAACTTCTTTGAGAATATAAAGAACATGGAAATAGGAGGGGCAATAAAGTCTGTAACAAAAGGGGAGGATGATTGGTGGACATTTGAACACATTGTTTCAGGGAAATCTAAGATTCAAAGTCGGACAAATAAGGAGTTTGGAATTCTCGATCATGTCTTTGTAGGAGGTGGAATAAAGTGGAATGTATATGTTAGAGTAGTCCCCAATCAGAACGGCTCTACCACAACTTGGACATTTATTCGGCCGGATGGGTTGAGTGACAAGGACTTTGAATCACAGCTCAAAGGATATGACTCGGAGATCGCTGGATGGACGCGAGTACTGAACCAAGGATAGATTTCCCTCCTATATTGCATGCTCAGTTTCAGAGTTTCTATAGATTATATTAAGGCTCAAAATACAAAAATAAAGTGCTCTTGAACTCAAAAATGAGTTTCCAAGGATTAGAGATGACAGTGCGTTTGGAAAAGTGCCGAGTTAGCTAATGAGGGATTTGCCTGTTTCCAAATTTTTTCATCTCTAATCTGTAATTCTTCCATCATAGAAATCTTTGACATGTATTTAGGATTATCATGATTAGATAGGTAATCCTGTACGACCGGGCTATCAATTTTGGTCCACATAATTACTCCATCAGCACTCCTTGAAGCTATCGATAGTGTTGCCATGATGAGCTGCTCGGAAGGTGGGCTATAATTATATCTACTATAATTGTATGTTATTGTCGGATATACTACATACCTGATGGGTTTATCATCAAACATTTCTGAAAACGTTAGCAGATTTGATTTTAGATTTGTAATATTATAATAACATGCACTAGCCATAATCATGCCATCTGTGAATTTGCTGTACTCCTTGATCACGGTGTTTGTCATTTCGCCCTCAAAATATATAACCGGATAAAAGTGGACATCATCATTCTTTCCATTTAGAGCATCTGAGAGATTTGAATATATCATATAGTCAATGTTTCTTTCAAATTTTGTGTCATTCCGAGTGCTTATCCAATTAAAGTCATCTATGGTGAATCCCTTGAAAGATTCGTGTCCACTTTTGAGACTGTTAAAGTAATGTATCCATCCCTCCCAGTCGTAATTTGTATTAGGACCGCCTTCAGAGGGTGGGAGTAGGATTATCAGCATGTGTAGACCAATCTCATCGGCTGATGTGAGCAATTTTTCTGTAATTTCTTTCGCATACGAATTTTTAAAGTCGGTCATAACGAAATAGTATTCGACGAAACCCTTTGCTAAAAGTGCTTTCATAGCTTCTTGTTGTTGTCCTACATCTTGGATTTTTTCTAGTGGTCTCTGATAAGGGGCCCATGCTCCAATTATTGCCTTTCTCTTTTCTTCCTGTGCATGGACTTGTTGTTGTTGTAAATGCGTATTTATTAATCCTGTTCCAGTTGTCCCAAAAACAAGAGAAAGAAAAAATAGTGCTGCTGTTATGACGTGTGACTTGCGATATCTTCTGGATGATGCATTATTCCTTTTAGCTGGCAAATCCTATCTGTTGCTCCTCATGCTAAAACGACAGGATTCCAACATATAATCATACTCAAGTTATGGTACCGACTTAGTATACTTATTGTATGTGACAGACGACTGGAGTAAACCTACAGGGCTACATTTCAAAGGTATCTGCCGCTGTTTCATCAATACGGTAATTAGGCGGTAGGGGGTATTATATTATGGGACCTCATGAGAATACGTAACAAGAGCAAAAAAATAGTAATGAATAAATCAATATTGTCATCTAATAACAGAGTCACTGAGTGGATCCCGCATATACGGTAGGTGTATTCATGGATCCCACCACACGCTGGATCTCAATTTTGGGGATAGCTGCCTTATGTTTTGGACTTGCATTATTTGTTCTCCGAGTACCTGTACGGACTATACTCATATTTTTTGCGATAGGTGTACCTCTAATAGTACTATGGTTATATGCTGATGAGAAATCAAAACAGCAAAAAAGAGTTAACAAAATAAGTAAACAGGGATGCATTTGTTCGATATGCAAACACGAACAAGCTAAAGTATGTTTAGATCAAAAATGCGCATGTTGTATTATGATGAAAGGCAGTGACATTATAGGACATTCGATTAACCCTTTACAATAGGGAAAGCAAATGAAAACCTCAACAGATCTGCTTATATGGTCAAAAATGGAATATAGTAAACAACAACAGATTGGCTGTCATAGATACGACAACAGCAATTACTCTAATAATATTACTTATTGTTGGTGCTTTTATAGTAAACCGTATTTTTCATCGAAGACGACAGCTGTTGGGTCAAACACAGACACAAGGACAAGATGCCCATAGCAGTGATGATGATAATAACAATCTCGAAGTAGATATGGCCAAATCAGACAAGCATTCCATAATATCAGGTTTCCCAACAATACAAAACAAATTAAAGATTATTGCTGCTCTTGGGACATTCATTTTTATAATAATAATATTAGCTGAATCTGTTGTTATAGTACAGGCAGGACATAGAGGAGTAGTACTTTACCTAGGCGCAGTAGAAAATAGAGTATTGGGGGAGGGAATGCACTTCATAATTCCTTTTGCTGAACAAGTAATACAATTAGAGGTTCGCACTTTAAAATATCAAGCCGAGGCTTCGGCAGCATCTAACGATTTGCAAGAAGTCCAGACAGTAATAGCATTAAATTACCATATCGATCCAAGTGACGCAAATGCAATATTTCAACAACTTGGAGCTGACTATTCTGATAGAATAATCGCTCCAACGATACAGGAATCAGTTAAAGCAAGTGTTGCCAAATTCAATGCTGAAGAGCTCATTACTAAAAGAGAGACAGCAAAAGGTGTAATAGCAGATGCCATACGCAATACTCTTTCTGATAGGGACATAGTTGTCGAGACTGTATTTATAACTGATTTCAAGTTCTCTCAAGCCTTTGCAGATCAGATTGAACAAAAAGTGGTAGCATTCCAAAAGTTCCTAACGGAGCAGAACAATTTGAGGGCTATACAGGTAATTGCAAATCAAACCGTTGTACAAGCAGAAGCACAGGCCAGAGCTAATATCGCGAAAGCCAATGGAGAATCGCAGGCCATCAGGATTATAAATGAACAACTGCGTCAAAATCCACAATATCTACAGTGGCAAGGAATCAATCGATGGAATGGACAGCTGCCCTATTCTCTTGGCCAAGGCGGAGTAGTGCCTTTCTTTCAGTTGCCTGGGCCGATTCAACAACGGGGGCAAAACCATACGGGTCAATAGGTGGTCCATTTAACCTTAATCATATCTAATAGTGGTCTGTAATGACCAACTTGCACATGTGTATACACACTATTTAGAATAGCCATGAGGATTCAAGAAGAGTCAACCGACTGTAAAAAGTCGGATTTATTCTATATTAATGGAATATAACGAATGAATACCATATCTAGGAGAATCTTTAAGTAAATCCCTGGTATAGCAGATATGTGACTACTATAGTCGTTACTATGATTGTCGCAACAATACTATTGACTATTGCTTTTGCTAGTACACCATCCTTTCCTTCTGCTCAGAACATGACCGACGGAAGCGTGGCCACTACGACGACAGAGAATATGACTGGTGATAATGATAGTGATAGAGAGAATGCTGCAGAAATGAATGATAGTGGAAGCGTATCAAGTTTTCATGATGGGTGTCCATTTAGTTTTTGTTAACTCTCTTACAATGAATATAATAAAAGTTAAACTACGCGGAGTCGATATACTACTTGTCAGGTATGCAAAGTGGGACAAATGTCAAAAATCCTATCCTACAAGAATAATAGAAATAGTATTGTACTCTCAGTATCGTTGATTGTATCGATTATTATTACAAACTCTTTTATCGTGTTTTCTCCAGACGAAAATAGCAGGTCTTACTTTTCCAATCTAACATCGACTGTTACAGTGGGGATTCCAATGGTTATAGCGTTTGTTATGATTTTTAGATACAAAAGAAGCATAAAAAAGCAAGAGCAAGAGGATAAACCTCAAGTGTACCCAGAACACGGCAGGGTGATCCCCAGCTTTTATGATAATAATAAAATGCATCTGTCGATTTGTATTTTCTTGGTACTGTGGTTTGTTGCTCATATTATTTGGACTTTCCAGTATCAACAATCTTCGGATATTTCGATACAAGATGTATTTTGGTTTATAGGGTATGGATTTTTTGGTTATTTCCTGTATAGTTTGTATTATCATTTTTTTAGGAAGGAATTTGAACCATTTGTTCTTATTTTGATAGCGATCATTATCGTAGTAATTTTAATTTTTATTATTGATGTTATAGTAAGTACTCTCCGACTGGTGTCTAGTCAGACAATTGACAATTCTGTAATGTTCGTTACCATTGCTTACCCGATACTAGATGCAATAATGGTTTTTCCAGCTATATTGATTTTTTGGGCAGCAAGAAGGCTAAGCAGCAAGCGTTCAAGCTATACTCCTGGACTAAAAAAAGAAGTAAACAAGGAAGTAGACGAAGTGTCTTCCCTTGCCCCTGTATCTTCTATTTGGATATTGCTGTTGTCTATTTCAATGATACTAACTGCCATAGGAGATACTGGATTTGCGTATAGTACTGCATATGGCCCTGATACGGTTCAAAGAAACGTGTGGATATGGGATATATTTTACAATAGCTTCGGTCTTTGTTTGGCAGTAGCCTTGCTTGGTTACAAAAACTTCTTCTCGTTTAATAGAATAGATACTTTGCAACACTAAAAAGGACGTACTGAAAGCAATAGAGCTTTATTGTTGGCCTTCGCTTACATGAATCTAACCCATGTCAAATTGTAGGTAAAATCCAAAAGCCAAAAATTTTTATTTGTTATAAAAAAATAAGCCAGAGACAACCGGCAAATTTCAGACTGCTTGGTCTAGAAGCACTTAATTCTGAGATTATTCTATGGTCTTACGTGTAATGTTAAATTGGCAATAGGAGTAAGAAGTAAGAATAAGAATAACGATAGAACCCCAGAGTCAAGCAAGGAGTCTAGTAACAGGAATAACAGACTTTCGGATTCCGAAGACTTAGACAAGAATGAAAATAGAAAACCTGTTGCGTATGCTGGTCCTGAACAGATAGTCTATGAGGGCTCAAAGATAACATTAGAGGGGAGTTGTAACTTGGACAGCGAAAAACATCCTAATCGTGATATTTCGTATGCATGGGAACTTGAGGCAAATCATACGAACATTAGCATGCATGCAGAGCTTGATAATCCAAATATTAAAAATCCTTCCTTTTATGCCCCTTACGTCGAATTTGACCCTAATAAAGGACAAAGTAATAATCCATACACGACTTTGACTTTTAAATTAGTTGTGACAGATAAAAATACTGAGTTATCAAGTGACCCTTCCAGGGTAACAATTATTGTAAAAATGATACAAAGGGCGCTAGTCCTGCAAGGTGGAGGTGCACTTGGAGCGTATGAATTAGGAGTATATCGAGCGCTATGTGAAAGGTTAATTGAAAAAGACAAATCTGATGGTACTAGAAAGAATAGACCTTTGTTTGATATTATTGCTGGTGCTTCAATAGGGGCTTTAAATGCCGCATTAATTGTGCATTCTATAAAGAAAGGTATGAATGAAATAGTACAAAGAGATGGTAAAGTAAAAGATACTGACATTCCTACTGTATGGGAAAGATCTGTGACAGAGCTTACAGATTTCTGGTGTGATATTACAAAGTCTTTTCCATGGTTTAACACTGATTTGTTTAAGATGCCTTGGGACTATGCTAATGAGATAAGTAAATCATGGCTGGAGAATTACAACAAGTACTTTGCAAAATATTCTCCACCTCTAGATTTGAAAACCAATTATCTAAACCCCTTTTATTTATTCTTCAGACCTGAAATGTATGCTCCAATTGCTACCGGAGAGTCGGCTAGAAGATATTTTTCTTGGTTATATTATCCCTATATGATTCCAATGCATGGTATTACCCCAAACTTTGTGCAGCTTGATACCAGATTTTTCCTTGGAATTCCTAGTTTTGCAAGATTCAGCAATTCTCCATTGGTAGAAACAGTTACTCAACACTATTGGAATGCAGACAAGGAACCAATACGAACCAGTTTTGAAAATGGCGAGCCCAGATTATTACTTGTAGCGGTAGATGTACTGGATGCAACAAGTGCTGTTACGTTTGATAGTTATTTGTGCGAAACTAGATATGATGATGGCCGAAAAAATATACAAAATAACAAGGAGACAAAAAATGAGCATATACTAAATTATCGTGATGGTATTACAATGCAACATGTGAGGGCCAGTATGTCCCCCAATTTAGCTCTTGAAGAACCAAAACTCAGAGATGAGATAAAAAATGAGACAAGATATTTCTGGGATGGAGCTTACCTTAGCAACACCCCATTAAGAGAGCTCTTACATTTACATAGGTACTATTGGTATAACAAGAAGAAAGATGAATATAGCAAAGCCAACACAAAAGAATATGAGGAAAATACTGATGTCGATGAGAAGAAGACAACATGGCACGTTCCCCATCTGGAAATATACATAATCAACTTATATCCCACCATAGAAAAACGAGTAGACCCTCCAAAAGATGCAGATACAATTCAAGATAGAGAGTTAGACATAAGGTTTCATGACAAGACAAAATATGACAAAAAGGTAGCAGAGATGATTACTGACTATTTAATATTGCACGGCCAAATCAAAAATCTGGCCATGAAATACATAGATCCATTTGACAAAAGCAAGGTCAAAGATTTTGAAAAAGATTATGAAAAACTTCTAGAAGACGACAAACAAACACACAGCTCAAAACGGAGTGCATCAGAAAAGAGAAAATTCAGAGATCTTATAGAAGGAAGGTTTGATGTCACAAGAGTCGTGTATATAGACCGTGAAGACGACCGGGATACAATATTTGGTAAGGCAGCAGACTTCTCCCGCGAATCTATAATGAATTTGGAGAAAGAAGGATATAATAATACACAGAAGGCAATTCAAGAGTATGCAGGTCTTATAGTTTCGAAAGAGGGATCCTATAAGATACCCAAAGGAAAAATTACGGAGAGCTCAATTTAAAGACCCCAATATTCTTCTAAGGTCTTCCTTTAATGCATTAAAATTATCCAGCCTAGTTCTGTCTTTTTCGTTAGATGGCAAGTTTTCTAGCAAATCCCTTTTCACTTTGTCTGTCATGTAATAAACTGAATCAACTATGTCAGTAAATTCATCCCTGTTAATTTCAATAACAGCTATTCCATTATTTCTGTCGATATTCAGACTTTTAACCATACGTAATGTTACTCAATAATGTATTTTATGGTTTGGCTATATGAGCGTCATCAACTAATCTTGTTGTTATTAAATTCTTTAATAATGAGAAAGACTACAGGAGTAAAGAGTTATAGGAATTGAAAATATGTTGGTAGAATAAAATATTTTCAAATATTTTGAAAATAGAATTGAACATTGGGATTGACAATGAATTAAGAACTTATGAAGGTGCCTTCATGGATTAGATCTTGAATAATTATTGGGCTTCATTTTTTAATTCTGCAAGCTTTCTGTCTATTATTGCTTTAAATGAAGAGAACGGATGTGCACCCTTTAGCATTTCAGGACTAGAACCATCATTGCTGTTTACAATTACAAATGAAGGAGTATCTTGAAATCCAAACGACGATCCTAGCTTAATATCTTTTTCCACAAAGGATCTATATTTTTGACTATCGAAGCAAACATTAAACTTGTCCATATCTAATCCATGTATCTTGGCTACAAATTTTAAGTTCTCTTTGTTGACCCATCCAGAATCAATTGGTTTTTGATTTTCATATAATAACTTGTGAAAATCCCAGAATTTTTCCTGTTCATGTGTACATTGGGCAGCGATAGATGCTCCCATAGAATCAAATCCTCTATTAGGTAAATGTTTGAAGACCAAGGCAACCTTCCCTGTATCAATATATGCTTCCTTGATTATGGGCTCTGTAGCTTTTACATATCTGGCACATAGATAGCATTGGAAGTCACTGAAATCAATAATCGTAACAGGGGCAGTTAAAGGATTACCCAAGTATGGAGAACCTTGTTGTATTAGATTATATAATGAAAGATCCTTCGTTTCATTTTGCGCTTGTTGTTCTACAATAGCGTACACGTTGTAATAGTATTGGTTGTTTTCTAGGTCTAGTGAAGAAGAATATGTTAGAATAATAGCAGCAGTTATAATTATGATTAATACAAAAATTCCTACTAATAAAATAGTTTTAGTAACAAAAGTGGCCGGACGTTTTTTATGCAGAAGCATGATTTTGATTTAACTAACTTTCAAAATTTGCTTATAAAATACTTTCTTAGAACATTCTAGGAGCTATATTCCTAATTTATAGTAAACATATAGTTTTAGCTCGTATAATCGGAAAGTAATGATCACATTAATAGGCTTATTTTAGGATGGGGGAAATGCTCAGATGGAGTAAGTTTTTTATGAACTCTAGATTATTATTGATTATTCTTTCTACAAAAAAATAATACGACATGAATATTGGGTAAAGATGGACGCATCTGACTTCTATTTCCATATGATTTCATATTCATTAATCCTTTAACAGATTAACATCTCGTATTGAATAATCAATACATTGAATGTTAGCATTATTTTTTGTCATAATATATCTTACTCCTTAGTCTTGTTGTTTTGATCAAAGATTTATTACTTCACATCAATCGATACTTCCAGCTGTGATTAAATCTCACTGTTTACTTGTGTTTCATTCATACTGAATCATCTGAATCATTTCTGATACCTCATATAGAATGCTAATTTCTAAGCATCGTAACTGAGAATACTAGTAATAGCTCGGACAAGAAATAATGTTCGAATATGTTCAAAATAACAAAATTCAATTTGTGTGTGATTGGAATGTTTGTGGGCATTGGACTCATAAGTGCCCTTCCTTTTGTGGGTCTATCATGTAGATGGTGTACTGCTGGAGGCTAGCAGAAGGACAAGTACGCCGATACACTCCCCATCTTTCTCTTTATTATTCCCAGATATTTCCGATCAATGTATGTAGGTATTATGTAGGTACAGATCTTTCCACTACAAACTTATGTATGTACAACTTTATATTCACATTATGAGATGAGGTTGTCTATCATATGATTGCTCTATTACAACTTATGTCTGGACCAAAAATTACTTCTCACCAATAATGATATAGTTTCAAGAAATATCAACCGTAGTCTTTTTTATTAACTTCTTTAAACCATCAATGTGAATCGACCGTGGCCATTACGAATATCATATTAGCTATTGCAGTTATTGCAATAGGAGTAGCAGTTGGATTCATACTATCCAGTTTGCAAACAGCTAGTGCCCAGAATCTAACAAGTACAGAGAATAGCAAAATCACTTCTCTTGGAGGCCCATTTTTTATAGAGAAT
>Ga0193739_1000085_pt1 | contig 22760 bp, 20 predicted proteins | sample L2a2metaG_FD_144926 | JGI IMG/M metagenome (GOLD analysis project Ga0193739, IMG submission 144926) | Soil microbial communities from a riparian zone of the East river system, Colorado, United States - L2a2 | ecosystem: Environmental > Terrestrial > Soil > Riparian zone | place: USA: East River...
TGATCGAGTGAGATTGCGCCGAGCCCTTTTGCGCGTTGTTGCGAAATATCGATGCGTTGCTCGGCCAGCGCCTCAATCGCCAGCGGATTGATAACGCCAGGATCCGATCCGGCGCTAAGGAAGCGGTACCCCGCGGGAGCCAGCGCCCGCGCCAATCCTTCCGCCATCTGGCTGCGCGCGGAGTTGCGGACACACAAGAACAAGACGGTTGGCACTACTCCCCGCCGTCCTCGGCGTGGTGCTTGATCGACTTCCCCTCGACTAGGAAGACCACGTCCTCCGCGATGTTCGTCGCGAGGTCCGCGACGCGCTCGAGATTCCGGCTCACCAGAAACAGCTCCATTGCGGTGCCGATGATGTGCGGATCCTCCATCATGTGTGTCAGGAGAATGCGGAACATCGATGCATGCAGCGCGTCCACGCTGTCGTCGCGACGGCAGATGGCGCGGCCGGCTTGCGCATCGCCACGCACGAACGCGTCCAGCGCGTCGGCGAGCATCGTGCGGGCCTGCCGCGCCATCTCCAGCAGCTCGGGCTCCGGCACGATCGGCCGGGCGACCATCAACCGCTCCGCCGACTGCGCGATGTTGACGGCGTGATCGCCGACGCGCTCCAGGTCATTGGAGATCTTCATTGCCGCGGTGAGAAAGCGGAGATCGCGGGCCATCGGCTGCTGCGTCGCCAGCAGCCGAATGACCGTCTCTTCGACCTCGAGCTCGAGGTGATCGATCTCGCGATCGCCGGCGATGACGTCGCGGGCCTTGTCGCCGTCTCGCTGGAGCACTGCCTCGACCGCCGCGGCGAGCGCCGCCTGCGCCTCGCCGGACATGTTGAGTAGCGCGACCTTGAGCTCGGACAGCTCGTCGTGAAAATGCCGATGGCTCGTCGCTTGCGCGTTCATGATCAACCAAACCTTCCGGTGATGTACGCTTCCGTCCGTTCGTCGGTGGGCCGCGTGAAGACCTGCTGCGTCGTGCCGAACTCGACGAGGTGGCCAAGGTAGAAGAAGCCCGTGTAATCCGCCACGCGGGCGGCCTGCTGCATGTTATGCGTTACGATGACGATGGTGTAGATCTTCTTCAGCTCGACGAGCAGCTCCTCGATGCGCTGCGTGGCGATCGGGTCGAGCGCGGAGCAGGGCTCGTCCATGAGCAACAATTCGGGCTCGTTGGCCAGCGCTCGCGCGATGCACAGCCGCTGCTGCTGGCCGCCCGACAGAGAGGTACCCGGCTCGCGTAGCCGGTCCTTCACCTCATCCCAAAGCACCGCTTGTCGCAGCGCGCGCTCGACGCGGTCCGGCAGCTCGCGCGGGTGTGCGAGCGCGTTCAAGCGCGGCCCGTACGCCACGTTGTCGTGGACAGATTTGGGGAATGGGTTGGGGCGCTGGAATACCATGCCGATGCGCCGCCGCAGCGCGACGACGTCGGTTCCCCGCGCGAAAATCGAGCCCCCGTCCAACAGGATGTCACCCTGGTGACGGGCGTTCGGCGTGAGGTCGTGCATGCGGTTGATGGACCGCAGGAACGTCGTCTTGCCGCATCCCGAGGGCCCGATCAGCGCCGTGATCGCATGTCGTGGAATGGTGAAGGAGACTTCGTGTAGCGCCTGTGTCGGGCCGTACCAGAAGCTGTAGGCCCGGGACTCGAGGGCGGGCGGGCGGGGAGGCGGGCTGGCGGGCAGGAGTGTAGCCGGACGAGGCTGCATCCCGCCCGCCTGCCCGTCGGCCCGCCCGCCCGTCGCGGTCGTCATCCAAACCGCCCGGTGATGTACGCCTCAGTCTGCTCCACCTGCGGCTTTGTAAAGATGTCGTTGGTGCGCCCGACCTCGATCAGGCTGCCCAGGTACATGAACGCCGTGTAGTCCGACACGCGTGCGGCCTGCTGCATGTTGTGCGTCACGATCACGATCGTATAGAGCCGTTTCAGATCGTGGCACAACTCCTCGATCCGCTGGGTTCCCGCGGGATCGAGCGACGCCGTCGGCTCGTCGAGCAGCAGAATCTCCGGCTGCGGAGCGACTGCGCGCGCGATACACAGCCGTTGCTGCTGGCCACCGGACAGCGCGAGCGCGCTCGCCTGCAACCGGTCCTTGACCTCGTCCCACAGCGCCGCCTGCTGGAGTGCCCGCTCGACGGCTTCGTCCATCTCGCGCCGCGTGCGCCGCCCGTTGACGCGCAGTCCCGCGCCGACGTTGTCGTAAATCGACATCGTGGGAAACGGTGTAGGTCGCTGGAAGACCATGCCGATCCGGCGCCGCAGCTCGACCGGATTCACGTCGCCGCCGTAGATGTTCAGATCGTCGAGCAACACCTCGCCCATGACGGTCGCCTCTGGGGTCAGCTCGTGCATCCGGTTGAGGCAGCGGAGCAGGGTGCTCTTGCCGCACCCGGACGGCCCGATGATCGCCGTGACGGTGTGGGCGGGAAACAGCAGCGAGACCTCCCGCACGGCGCGGTGCTGACCGAACAAGGCCGTGAGATTCACCGTCTCGAGGCGCAGCCGGGCGTTAGCGGACGCTACCATAGCGCTGCCGCGTGACCCAGCGGGCCGTCAGGGAAATGATCAGCACGAGTCCCATGAGGACGAGCGCGGACGCCCATGCCATACGATGCCATTCGTCGAACGGTCCCGTGGCGTACACATAGATCTGCAACGACAGCGTCTGCATCGGGTGGTTTACGGCGACCGAGAAATTCAAATTGCCGAGCGCCGTAAACAGCAATGGCGCGGTCTCCCCCGCGACGCGCGCGATGCCGACGAGGCAGCCGGTGACGATGCCCGTCAGTGCAGTGCGCCCCACGATCTTCAAGGACGTCCGCCAGCGCGGGTAGCCGAGCGCCAGAGCGGCCTCCCGCAGCGAATGCGGCACCAGCCGCACCATCTCCTCCGTCGTGCGGGCCAGCATCGGGATCATGAGGATGGCGAGCGCCACGCTGCCCGCCAGCGCCGAGAAGCGCCCCGCCGGTTTGACCATGAACGTCCACGCCACGATCCCGATGACGATGGACGGTGTTCCATTCAACACATCGGCGACAAAGCGCACCAGGAAGCCCAGCCGTCCGGAGCCGTATTCGGCCAGGTACATCCCGGCGCCGACGCCGACCGGTACGCCGATGAGCGCCGCCAGCCCCACGACGATGAACGTTCCGACGATGGCATTCGCGACGCCGCCGCCCGACTCGCCGGCGGGCACGGGACTCTTGGTGAAGAACGCCCAGTCGATCGAGGAGGCGCCTTTGGCGATCAGGTCACCGAGGATGAGGACGAGCGCCAGCACGGCGGTGAACGCCAGCACCACGACGAGGGCGGTCATCACGCGGCTCGTGAGGTGGCGGCGAAACGTTCCGGCGCTCACAGCGCTTTGCTCCCCACCGCCGCACCGCGGGCGACGCGCCAGATCAGAATCCGGGCCACCGCGTTCACGACCACGGTCAGCACGAACAGAATGAGGCCCACCTCGAACAAGGCGGACAGGTACATGTTGGTCGTCGCCTCGCTGAACTCATTCGCGATCGCCGCCGCCATGGTGTAGGCCGGCAGGAACACCGACACGCCGATGTCGTGACGGTTTCCGATGACCATGGTGACGGCCATCGTCTCGCCGAGGGCGCGCCCGAGGCCGAGGATGATCGCGCCGATCAGTCCCGCCCGTCCGTACGGCAGCACGGCTGAGCGGACCGCTTCCCAGCGTGTCGCGCCCATCGCGAGCGCGGCCTCACGCTGGCTCGTCGGCACAGCCAACAGCACTTCCCGCGATACCGCGGCGATGTAGGGCACGATCATAATCGCGAGAATGATGCCGCCGGCGAGCAGCGAGTTCCCGTAAAAGACGCCCTGGAAGAACGGCGTCCACCCGAAGACCGCCTTGAGCGGCGGCACGACGTAGCTGCGCAGAAACGGGATCAGGACGAAGATGCCCCACAGCCCATAGACGACACTGGGGATCGCGGCGAGCAGCTCGACCAGGAACGCGACCGGCTGCCGCAGCCAGCGCGGCGCGAACTCGGTCAGGAAGATCGCGACGCCGAGCGCCAGCGGCACGGCGATGAGCAGCGCCAAGAACGACGACGCGAGCGTGCCAAAGATCATCGGTGCCGCGCCATACACCTCGGCCACGGGATCCCAGGTTGACGTCCAGACGAATGAGGGGCCGAACCGCTTGAGCGCCGGCAGCGAGTTGACGAACAACACGCCCAGGATGACGAGGATCAAGAACGGCAGGGCGAGGGCGAAGCCGGTGAGTACGCGCTGGTAAATCCGATCGCTGCGATTCAGACTGCGCAGCGTTTGCCAGCGGGGGTCGGCGCTGGGTTCGTCGGGCGGGGGAGGCGGGAGCGGCTCGATCGGCAGCGTCGTCATCGGCGCGGGAAACGTATCCGTCACACGGCCGGACCCTTGTCACGGCCGTGTAACGGATATGTCACTCCAGAAAGGAGAGGGCTAAGGTGACTACTGACTCGTGCCAGCCGTGACTGGACCGCGCCACGCCGGACGGCCGGCGGCCGTCACCGCCCGCAGCCGCGCTTCAATCCAGGGACGCATTTCTTTGGGAAGCGGCGCGTAGCCGAGCCCAGCGGCCTTGGCCTGGCCGTCAGTCAGGGACCACCAGACGAACTTCAGAAGCTCGCGGGCCTTGGCGGCGTCGGGATAGTCCTTCCGCACCAGGAGCCACGTGAAGCTGCTGATCGGATACGATTGCGCGCCCGGCGAGTCCGTGAGCGACACGCGGAAATCGGTGTTCGGCCCCATGGCGTCCATCGCGCCTTGCGCGGCGGCCGTCACGGATTCCAGGCTGGGAGTGATCCAGTTGCCCGCCGAATTGCGCACCACGCCGACCGACATCTTGTTGATGAGCGCGTAGCCCAGCTCGACGTAGCCGATGGCCCCCGGGGTCTGTCGCACGGTAGCGGTGACGCCTTCGTTCCCGCGTCCGCCCAGCCCGACCGGCCAGTTGACCGAGGTCCCCCGGCCGACCTTCTGCTGCCACTCCGGGCTCACTTTGGAGAGATAGTCGGTCCAGACGTAGCTCGTGCCTGAGCCGTCCGAGCGGTGCACCACGATGATGTCCTGCTTGGGGAGGTCCAGGCCCGGATTGATGCTCGTAAGGCGGGCGTCATTCCAGCTCGTGATCTTGCCCAGGAAGATGTCGGCCAGCACGTCCGGCGTGAACTTCACCGGCTGCGTAACGCCCGGCAGGCTGTACGTCGGGACGACGGCGCCGAGGACCGTCGGGATGTGCAGCACGTTCCCCCCGATCGCAGCCATCGCCGAATCCGTCATGGGCGCGTCGGTCCCGCCGAAATCGACGGTCTTGTCGGAGAACTGGCGGATGCCGCCGCCCGAGCCGATCGACTGATAATTGATCTCGACGTTATCGAACTTCTGGTTGTACGTCAGAATCCACGTCTGATAGATGATGTTCGGGAACGTGGCCCCCGCCCCGTTGAGACGAACCTGCGCCGTCAACAGGTGCGGGGAGGCCAGCGTCCCGATTATGCCGAGTGTGATGAGCGATCTGTGAAGCACGGTCATCCTCCTTAAAAGTTGGCTTGCCAGGAGAACTTCAGCTCCCGGGCCGAGCGGCTTGCGCCGGTGTTGGCGTCCTTGTAGCTGTAGAAATCAAAGCCTGCGCGCAGGACTACACTATTGGCGAAGTAGATGTTGATCACGGGTGTGATCAACAGGCCGTGGTCATTATCCGTGTCCGTGTCGGGATCGAGGTAGTCGATCCGCAGCGCGGGCTCGAAGAACTTGATGAGTCTGGTGTCGGGCCCCGTCGTGTTGACTCGGTAGGCGCCGATGAGGCTCAGGCCCATGAACGTCGTGATCGGCGCACTGGCGCTGTCCAGATTGCCAGTATTGCGGCCCGTCGCCTTGCGCGTCGTGATCGGCAGATTGTCGCCGGTCGCGAAATCGGCGAACACGTGGAACCCGGGCCGGAAGCCGCCCCACTCGGCGTCGAGGCCGAATGCGGTGGTCTGTTTGGAAGAGTCCGCAAAGTATGCGGTGCACGTGCTGGTCGGGGTGCCGAGCGTCTGGCAGATCGCCCGGTCACGCGACGCGAATGAGGCACCGACCTGAAGCACGGGCTGGTTATCGGCATTCGTCATGACGGTCGCGGTGGCGCGGCCGAAGAAGCTCTTGGCGTTGTTCACGTCGTTTGCGCTTTCACGCGATCCGCTCTGGACGCCGGCCTTGACGGCGACCTTGTTATCGGGTCCGACATAGTCCACGAATGCGCCGAGGTCATGCGAGGCGTAGCCGTTGGCGGAGAGCAGATCGTTGAGTCCCTCACGACCGCTGAGACGCAGAATCCGCACCCCGCGCTCGATCGACAAGAGGTTATTGGAGCTGTTCAGCTCGTAGCGCTGGAACGGCGACTTCTCCTGCCCAATGGTGACGCCGATGCGCGGGCTCAGACCGACGCGCAGGTAGGCATCGCGCATTCTCAAGGCGGCCATCTCGAAGCTCGGCTGAATCGACAGGTTGATGTTATCCCCGAAGCGGACGTTGGTCTGGATCCGCAGCCGGCGCACTTCGAAGATGTTGCTGACCTGAGGGAGGGCGCTGTTGTTGTAGTTCGACGACGAGTCACCCGACGACATGCGGTACTGGACCTGGATGCGGCCTTGCACCTGGACGGTCGGGGCCTGGGCCTCGGCGACCGCAGGGAGCAGGGCTGCGAGCAACAGGAGTCTTGCGTGCACGGATTCCTCAAGACGAGAGGTGAAGTGTGGACATCTGTTACGCAGGAAACGTGGCCGGTCGGTATCACCGCAACGATGCGGGAGTGTCACGAGATCGTAACGGCCGCTGAAAGCAGATAGCCGAGCCGGACTGGCCTCGGCTACCTGGCACCCGGACAGACGGCCGTGCAATCCGCTGCCGGGTACGTCCGCTGTGGGTGTTAGTGCAGGATGAGCAGCGCGCTACCCACCGCGCCGGCGAGCCCGAGCAACACACCGGCGACGACGTCGCCGAGGTGATGTACTCGGAGCGTGACGCGGGAGACCGCGATAAGTGCGGCCACCGGCAGGACGACGGGGGCGAGCAGCGGGTGGGCGAGCGCAACCGTCCCGCTGATGGCGGTCGCCGCAGCGGCATGGCCCGACGGGAACGAGAACGGGTCCGGTAAGTCGATCAGGGCGAGCGGGCGCCCATTGGCATCGCAGGGGCGCGGGCGGGCCACGGCCCGCTTCAGCACCTGCACCGCGACGTGCGATGTCGTGAGCGCAAATAGCGCTGCCAAGCCGAGCAGTTGCTCGCCCACCGCGACGAGCACCAACCCGCTGCCGATCGTCACTCGGGCACCGCCCAGATGCGTGAGCCAGCGCATCAAACGGCCGCCTCGACCGTGCGCCTGAACGCCTGCGTCAGCACGCGCCCCTCGTACGCGACCGGCACTTCCAGGCCGAACCACCACAGCAACGTCGGCGGGACATCGAGCAGCGACACCTGCCGGGTGAGCTGGTGACGGCGCGTGACGTCGGGACCGGCGAGAATCAGGGGGATGTGATCATTGATCGAGTGTGGCTCGGCGTGGTCGTGCGTGCTCACGCCGCCGCCGCCGTGATCGGCCATGACGATCAGCAGCGAATGCTCGGTGAGATCGGCGAGCACGCCGACCGCGGCATCGACCTCCACGGCCGCGGCGCGGTACTGCGGCGACATCCAGCCGTGGGCATGGCCCGCTTGATCGCAGTCGTTCAGATATACGAAGACAAGGCCGGTGGATTGGGTGAGCGCGACGGCCTGCGCCGCACGCGCGACATCGCGGGCACGCAGCCCGGCGGACCGGTACCTGCCCAGTCCAGCCGCCTTGGTCAGCGCCCACAGCACCGCCCGCGCCGCCGGCAGCAGCTCGCTGGCGACGACCTGGCTGGAGACGCCGCCACGCGTCAGCTCGCGGGCCAGTGGCCGCAGCGAGGGCAATCGGGACAGAAACCCGAGGCCCGGCTCGATCAAGCCGTGCGTCCCGGGCGCCACGCCCGTCGCGAGCGATGCGAGCGCGGCAACCGTCCGGCTCGGCCGCACTGTGCTGGCGCGCAGCGCCGTCGTGTACGCGCGCGCCAGCGCGTCCAGCGATGGCATGTCGGTCGGCGTGATGGCGTCGGGCCGGAGGCCATCGGCGAGTACGAGGATTACGCGGCGCATGAAGCAGCTCCCGGAATCGAGAGGCGGGCGGCACCCGCATACTGCTGCAGGAGGGCGAGGTTCTCCGGTGCGACGTCGCGCGCGAGCGCTGCCGCGCGTGCGGCGGTGGCGATCTCGGCCCGCCGTTGCGGGGCGATCACGAGCGACAGAATCTCGGCAGCGAATCCTGTCACATCGTCGGGCGCGACGAGCACGCCGCTGCGACCGTGCGCGATGCTTTCACGGAAGCCACCAGCGTCGGCCGCCACGACCGCGAGGCCGGACGCCATCGCCTCGAGCGCGACCAGCCCGCAGGTTTCCGTTCTGGACGGTAGGACGCAGATGTCGGCGCTGGCATACAGGTCGGCGAGCCGGTCGCGATCCAGGAAGCCGAGTTGGCGAACCCACGGCAGCTGAGTGAGCAGCCGTCGCGTCTCCGGTCCCTCCCCGGCCAGCACAAACGTCGCGCGCTGGCCCACGCGCTCGCGGGCGGCGCTCCACGCCGCGGCGAGCACGTCGATGTTCTTCTCCGGCGCGAGCCGGCCGACGTGGAGCACGATTGCCGTGTCGTCCCCACCGGCCAGCCAGCGGCGCCAACCAACGCTCCGCCTTGCGGGATGGAAATGCCACGTGTCCACGCCTCGCCCCCACACGACGGGGCGGCCAATGCCGCGCCGCTCGAGCTCATCGCGCACCGCTTCGCCCGGCGTCTGGGTCAGCACGGCGGGGCGGTGGAACCAGCGCAGCCATTTCCAGACGAGCGGCTCCGCGATCCCCGCACCGTAGTGGCGCGCGTACTGCGGGAAATTCGTGTGATACGACGTGATCAGTGGGACGTGGTGCCGCACCGCGTAGCGCCGGCCGGTGAGACCGAGCGGTCCTTCCGTCGCGACGTGCACGACGTCGGGTTCGAAGGCGTCGAGGAAGCGGGCCACCGTGCCGAATTGCGGCACCGAGAGCCGGATCGCCGGGTACGGTGGGAATGCCGCCGACGGAATGCGCAGCTCGCCCGGGCTCGGTGTGACTCCGTTGCCAGGGTACCGGGGTGCGACGACGACGACGTCATGGCCGAACTGGCGGAGCACGTCGACAATCCGTCCGACCACGGTCGTGACGCCATTCACCTGCGGCGTGTAAGTGTCTGATACCAACGCAATTCGCACGAGCCAATGATGCCGGGGGGCAGTCAACGGCCCGTGACTTCTGCGTTACGGCTGTGTAACGACGCTCAGTGGAGGATCAGCGCCCACGCGGCTATGGCTCCGGCCAGCCCGATGCTCACGCCGGCCAACACGTCGCCCACGAAATGCACGAGGAGCTTCACACGCGATGCGGCGACGAGAGCGGCCACGGGAAGCAGGAACGGACTCAAGACCGGTTTATAGAGGGAAATCGTCACCGTGACCGCGGTTATCGCCGCGCTGTGGCCCGATGGAAAGGAGAATGGATCAGGAAGCTTGATGACTGCAAGCGGCTTGTCCGTCTTGGGGTCCCAGGGCCGGCGCCGGCCAAAGCCACGTTTCAGCACCTGCACCGTGATCCCCGACATCGCGACGGCAGCCAGCACCGCGAGACCGAGGCGAGCATCAACCGCCACGAGAGCGAGACTAACCGCGACTGTAACCCAGAAGCCGCCCAGGTGCGTGACCCACCGCATCACGATGTTGCGGGAAACTGCATGCGAATCGCCGTACCCCTACCAACCGTGCTGCTAGCTCCGACCCGTCCGCCGTGGGCTTCCACGAGGTGCTTCACGATCGCGAGACCGAGCCCCGTGCCGCCCTCTTGGCGCGAGCGTCCTGGATCCACGCGATAGAATCGCTCGAAGATCCGCGGCAAGTACTCGGCGGGGATGCCTGTGCCGGTGTCGCTCACCTGAACGATGACTTCATTGGCGTCCTCCAGAGCGGGCTCGGCGCTCACGCGGATCTGACCGCCGGGCGGAGTATGTCGCAGCGCGTTATCGAACAGATTCGTGAACACCTGGCGGAGTGCTTCAGGGTCTGCACCGATCGTCTCAGCCTCAGGGGCGACTGCCGTGTCGAACTCAATGCGCTGCTCGAGTGCACGCTCCGCGAATGGATTCCACGCTTCGCGGGCTGCGGCCTCGACGCCCACCGTCCTCAGTTCCGGCTGCCACCCACCCGACTCGATTCTCGACAGATCCAGCAGGTCGTCGACCAGGCGTTGCATGCGGCGCGCGTTTTCGACGATCGTCTGGGCGAAGCCGACGGCCTGTTTGTCGGACGCTTCGGCCGCGAGTGTCTCTGCGTAACCCGCGATCGCGGTGAGTGGCGTCTTCAGCTCATGAGATACGTTTGCGACGAAATCACGCCGGATCGTTTCCAGCCGCCGCAGATCCGTGACATCGCTCAGGACGAGCAGCGTCCCACCGTCTGCGAGCGGGCGCGCCGAGATCACGACGGTGCGGTCACCGAGGTTCAGCTCGCGTCCTTCCACAACGGCGCCCGTCAGCACCTCGCGCATCAAGGCGCGATGCGGCCGGTCGTGGAACAGCTCGCCGAGCGGCGGCAACGGCTCGTTTTCGTCATAGCCCAGGAGCCGTCGCGCCGCGGCGTTCGTGGAGACGACGATGCCGCGCCGGTCGGCTGCCAGCACACCATCCGACAGCGCCTCGAGCAGCGTGCGCGACTCCTCCCGCTCGCGTCGCAAGTCATCAAAGCGGCGCTCGAGCTCATGATGCATCGCCCGCAATGCGTCCACGTGCTGCGCCAGCTCTGGGACACGAACGTCCGGGAAATCCCCCGGGCGTCCGGCGGCGATGTCGTGGGCGGCTTCGGCGATGCGGAGCAGCGGCCGGGCAATCGCGCGAGCCAGCAGCCACGCGAGCAGTCCCGCCGCGAGCAGCATCAACAATCCCGCGATCGCGACCGCGCGCTGCACAGTGTGCACCTGCGCATTCAGGGTGACGAGCGAGGTGGACACCCGTACGACGGCAAGACCGGGCGGACCGTCCCTGACCGCGACGTACAGCTGCGGCTCATTCGTCGACGCGCTGAGCCGCTCGTTGATCCCGACGCCTCGCGCCGAGTCGAGCACCGCGCGCACCTCGGGACGGTCGCGGTGATTCTCGAGTCTCGTCAGCGCCGGGCGATCGAACTCGGTATCACCGCGTACGCGACCTTCCTCGTCGATCAGCGTGACACGGCGTTCCAGTCGCGCGCCTGCCAGGCGAGCGAAATCGGGCCAGCGCGTCGAATCGGCCGGTGCGAGCGTCGCGACGAGGCGAGCCTCGCGCTCCAGCTCCGTGGCGATCTGCTCTTCGAGATGCCGCCGCAGCAGGACGTCGGCGGCGAAGATCGATCCGGCAACCGCCGCGGCCACGAGCAAACCGATGCTCGCGAACAGCCGCGTCGCCAGTCTCATGAACGCCGGCGGCGGGGAGCCGGCGTGGATCTCGTCGCCGCGCGGGCGGTGGTGGGCGGGGCAGGGGGCTCGCGAAACCGGTAACCAACCGCGCGCACGGTCTCGATCCATTCGCCCGCGGCGCCGAGCTTGGTGCGCAGTCGTTGCACGTGCATGTCGACGGTGCGGGTCTGGATGTCCGGCTGCGCCTGCCAGACCGACTCGAGCAGTTGGGAGCGCGACTGCACGCGGTCGCGCCGCTCGATCAATCGCTCCAGGAGCTTGAACTCGGTCGCGGTGAGCTCGACCTCTTTGCCCTCGGCGGTCACGCGATGAGCCGTGCGATCGAGCACGATGGGGCCCCCGACGAGGCGGCCGCCGGCGGCGACGGGTGGAGCGGCGAGACGCCTCAGAATCGCGCCGACGCGCAGCACCAGCTCCTTCGGTGAAAACGGTTTGGCGAGATAGTCGTCGGCGCCCAGAGACAGGCCCTTGATGCGATCGGGCTCATCCTTCCGCGCCGTCAGGAGCAGCACGCCAACGTCGCGCGTCTCATCGCGGCGGCGCAATTCGGCGAGCACCTCGAAGCCCGAGTGACCGGGAAGCATGAGATCCAACACGACCAGGTCGGGCCGCTCTTCGCGCGCCGAGCGCAGCGCGTCGGCGCCGGTACCGGCCGTGGTGACGCGATAGCCTTCCTTCGCCAGATGATATGCGACGAGCGCTGTGATGTCTGGCTCGTCGTCTACGACGAGAATGCGGTGGGGCTCCGCAGTCTCAGGAGGCATTCATGACGGCTCCGCCGCGGACGCGTGTCTCGAAACGCGTGCGCGAACGGTCGAGCGCGGCGCGACGGTCCGTCTGCGCGGCGGGGTCGCTGCGTACGGCGTCCAGCACCGAGCGCAGCAACCGTTCGCGGGTGCCGGGAGGCGGCGCCAGCGTGTACAGCAGATAGGGCACGACGGGGTGGGTGCGGACCAGCCCCAGGCTATCGAGCACGTCCATGTGCTCGCTCACCGTCGCGTCGGGGAGGTCGAGAATCGCGGCAAGATCGGACACAAACAGCGGTGCAGTGGACAGGCAATTCACGATGCGCAACCGCGTGGGCTCGGCGAGCGTCACGAGTAGATCGGCGACCGGGCGCGAAGTCACTTTGTCTCCTTTAACATCCCAAAACGTGGCCACGCGCGCCAGGGCGACGCGGTGGTGGCTGCAAACTAGCCGCGCGCGAGTCGCCCGCAATCCGTAACCCGTGGTGGAATGCACGTGGTTACATGAATGTAGCCGGTTCGTGACAAATCGTGCTCCAACGAGGTCTTTGACGGTGCGGTAACTTTCTCTCCCCATGCCTGCCGCTACCCGCACCCCGCTACTGACCCGCCTCGGCGCCATCGACATCGGCACCAATTCCATTCGTCTCGTCGTCGCCGAGGTTGAGCCGGACGGCCGCTACCGCGTGCTCGAGGAAGAACGCGAGATGACGCGTCTCGGCCATGGCCTGTTCGCGCGCGGCCGGCTGCTGAACGAGCCGATGGAGCGTTCGCTCGCGGCGCTCGCCAAGATGAAGACGATCGCCAAGGGGTTCGAGGTCGCGGAGCTGCGGGCCGTCGCGACGAGCGCCGTACGCGAAGCCGCGAACGGCCGAGCGTTTTGCCAGGAGATCCGGCGCCGCTGCGGCCTGCGCGTGGAAATCATCTCCGGCGAGGAAGAAGCGCAGCTCGCCCTCCGCAGCGCCCTCCACCACTTCGATCTCGCCGGGCGGTCGGCGGCCATCGTGGATATCGGCGGCGGCAGCATGGAAGTCACCCTCACCGCGGGAGCGGTCGTCGAGGAGGTGCTGACCCTGCCGTTGGGCGCCGTCCGGCTGACGGAGCGGTATGGGGGCGACGCGACGCTGTCGCCCAAGAAATGGCGCAAGCTGCGTCGCGCCATCGATCGCACGCTCGACGAGCAGCTGCGCAAGCCGCCATTTCATCCGGAAATCATGATCGGCAGCGGCGGCACGTTCACCAACCTCGCCGCGATGACGCAGCTCGAGCGCGAAGGCAGCGCCCGCAGCGTGCAGGGATACGTGATGTCTCGTGCCGACGTGGTGCATTTGCTGCATCGCCTGCGCGCCACCCCCCTCGGGGAGCGCCGCGAGACGACCGGCCTGAATCCCAAGCGCGCCGACATCATCGTCGCGGGCGCCGCGGCCGTGGCGCGCCTCGCCAAACGGTTGGGCACGCAGCAAATCGTCGTGAACACCGGCGGGCTGCGCGACGGCTTGCTCCTGGCGATGATCGCGGACCACGTCACGACGGAGAAAGTGGATGCCTCCCGCCGGCCGCATCGGCTCGATTCGGTGCGCGCCTTCGCGCGCCAGTGCCGCTCCAGCGAGCGCCACTGCGAGCAGGTGGCGCGCCTGGCGACGCTGCTCTTCGACGGACTGGCCGAGCGGTTCGGTATTTCGCCGGATGGGCGCGAGCTCCTCGAGGCGGCGGCGTTGCTGCACGATATCGGCTACGTGATCAATCACGCGAAGCACCACAAGCACGCCTACCACCTGATTCTCCACGGGGATCTGCAGGGATTCACCCAGCGCGAGCTGGAAATTGTGGCGTGCGTCGCGCGCTATCACCGCAAGGCGTTTCCTTCCAAGCGGCATGCGGCATTCGCGCGTCTCGAGCGTGCGGACCGCGCGCTGGTGCGGGCGCTGGCGGGCATCCTGCGCGTTGCCGACGGTCTCGATCGCACGCACACGCAGCGCATCAGCGCGGTCACGTGCGCGGTCCACCGCGGGTACGTGGAGTTCACGGTGCAGGCCCGCACCGACCCCCGCGTCGAAATCTGGGACGCCGAGCGCAAGGCTGGACTGTTTCAGCGGGCCTTCAGCGCGGAGCCGCGCTTCGCGTGGGTGCGCGGTGCGGAGCGGCGTGTGCCACGTCTGCGTCTCGCCGCGGCGGGCTGATCATGTCGGCTCCGTACCAGCCGGCGTTTCCAGCCGACCATTATCTCAATCGCGAGCTCAGCTGGCTCGAGTTCAACGCGCGCGTGCTGGAGGAAGCGGCGGATTCAACCAATCCGCTGCTCGAGCGGCTCAAGTTCGCCGCGATTTTCAGCTCGAATCTCGACGAGTTTTTCGAAGTGCGCGTTGCCGGACTCCAGCAGCAGCTCTACGCGGGGATTGAGCCGCAGGATTACGGCGCGGATGGTCTCGATCCCGTCGAGCAGCTGGTGCGGATCGAGGCGCGCGTGCACGCCCTGGTGGCCGAGCAACACCGTCTGCTCGACAGTGAGATCATGCCCGGTCTGGCCGCCGCCGGCATTCAGCGGGTGGCGCTCGATTCGCTCGAGCCGGCCGAGCGCGAGTATCTCGATCGCCTGTTCGCCCGCGAGATTTACCCGATCCTCACGCCCCTGGCGATCGATCCCGGGCATCCGTTCCCGCACGTCCACAACAAGAGCTTGAACATCGTGCTGCTGGTGGAAAACGCCGAGTCAGGCCAGCAGTTGTACGGCGTGGTGCAAGTGCCCGCGCTACTGGATCGCGTGGTGGCGCTGCCCGGCGGCGGTGAAACACCCGAGCGGCTGCGCTTCGTGCTCCTCGAGGAGATCATCGCGGCGCACCTGGGCGATCTGTTCGGCGGCTTTCGCGTGCTCGCGCACACCGTCTTCCGCGTGACTCGTAACACCGACCTCGCGATCAACGAGGACGATGCGGAGGACTTGCTGCAGACGATCGAGGAAACGCTGCGCCAGCGAATCCTCGGCGAGGCCGTCCGGCTGGAGATCCTCGCGTCGGGCGACGCGCGCTTCGCGCAGATGCTGATGGGCGCCCTCGATCTGCGGGAACGAGACGTGTACCGCGTGAATGGGGCCGTCGATCTGACCGCCTTGATGGCGTTGCACCGGGGGGAAGGGTTTCGGGCCCTCCGCGATGAGGCGCTCTTCCCGCGGCAGTCTCCAGCCTTTGCCAGCGGCGACAATCCATTCGACGTGATTCGCAGCCAGGATGTCCTCGTCCATCACCCCTACGAGTCGTTTGGCGCGGTCGTGGACTTCATCGATCGTGCCGCGGACGATCCGCTGGTCCTCGCGATCAAGCAGACGCTCTATCGCACCAGTGGCGCCAGCCCGATCCTCTCGGCGCTCGCCCGCGCCGCGCAGAACGGCAAGCAGGTGACGGCCCTCGTCGAGCTCAAGGCCCGGTTCGACGAGGAAAACAACATCGTCTGGGCGCGCGAGCTGGAGCAGGCGGGCGTTCACGTCGTGTACGGCATCGTGGGACTGAAGACCCACTGCAAGGCGTCGCTCGTCGTGCGGCGCGAGAAGACCGGGCTGCGCCGCTACGTGCATCTGGCCACGGGCAATTACAATCCCACGACCGCCCGCAGCTACACGGACATGGGCTTGTTCACGGCCAATCCGGACTTCGGTGAGGATGTCAGTGAGATGTTCAACCTGCTGACGGGGTACTCACAGCGCCGGCGGTGGCGCAAACTGGTCGTGGCACCGGTTGCGCTCCTTGAGCGTGTGATCGCGCTGATCGAGCGGGAGCGCGGCCACGCGGAATCAGGGAAGCCCGCGCGGATCATCGTGAAGATGAACGCGCTCGTCGAGGTGTCGGTGATCGACGCGCTCTATCGGGCATCACAAGCCGGCGTGGAAATCGACCTCGTGATTCGCGGCACCTGCTGCCTCCGCTCGGGGCTCCCCGGCGTCTCGGAGCGCATCCGTGTCGTCAGCATCGTGGATCGATTCCTCGAGCACAGCCGGGTCTTCTACTTCGGCAACGCCGGGAACCCCGAGGTCTTTCTCGCGAGCGCGGACTGGATGCCTCGCAACTTCTTCCGGCGGATCGAAGTGATGTTCCCCGTAGAAGACGCACAGCTCCGGACGCGGATCTGCGACCGGGTCCTGCCGACGATTCTCGCCGACAACGTGAAAGCGCGCGTACAGAATCCGGACGGCTCGTATCGGCGGGCGGTGGCGTCGGAAGGCCAGCCCCCGGTGCGCTCGCAGACGGCCCTGCACAGCCTCGCGCGCGGCTCGGCTCAAGTCATCGAGCACGGCGGCCGGCGGCTATTCGTCCCGGTGCTGCGGCGCAATGGCACAGAGGGTAAGCGGGAGACACGACGGGGGTCCGGGGTCCCGCGACCCCGTCGCGGTGCCAAAGGCTCGACAGGCCGCAAGGTTCCCGAGGAAGGATAGGCTTAAGCGGTCACATCACGCCGGCGCCGTCGAGCGGGTCGCTGGAACGATCGCGGCGGCTTCACGGCCGGCCGAAGTCGCTGCGCAGCGGTTTCAATCTCGCGCTCCAGATCGGGTCCAGCCTTGGACCACTCGTCTTTTAGTTTCGTAAACAAGTCCGTCACTTCGACGCGCAACGCGCTCGCGACGACTGCGGCGGCCTCTGCGCCGTCTTTAAGCGCGACCTCGAGCTCGTGCGCGTCGGTAAGCCCCCCGAATAGGTCTTGCAGCGTCTTCAGCCGCTCGAGCAGCGCCTTCCCATCGGGGAGGCCCGGCGCAACCGGCTCCAGCAAATACCGCAGGCGCTTGGCCGCGATGCGTGTAGCATGCAGCTCGCGTGGAGCGGCGGAGGGCGAGGCTTCTCCCAGTCGTGCGCTGAGCTCGCCGGCATGCTGTACGAGCGTGGCCGCTGCGACCGCACGAAACGGCGGTTCATGAGCCCCGGCGTCCGACTGCACAGCCGCCAGACGGCGCCGGAGCCTGCGTTCCAACTTGCCGAACCAGCGCTGGAGTTTCAGCTGGGTGCGCGCCAGCTCTCTGCGCCGCCGGGCGCGCAGACGTGCCCGCAAGGATGCGAGCGCCGCACGCTGCGCCGGAGTGAATCGGACCGACCGGTCGCGGAACCAGGCAATCTGCACCTCGGCATCGCGTGCCGAATTGGTGACGCGCGCCAGTTTACGCAGCCGGCGCCGTTGCTTCTTCGGGACACTCTCGTGTAAGCCGGGATACGCTCGTATGGTGACGCGCAGTCGCCGAAGTGCCACTCGAAGGTCGTGGAGCGCTTCAGAGTCAGAGTGGTCCTCGAGACGCGCCGCGGCCGCGGTGGCGTCGTCGAGGTACGCCAGCGCGACAGCGCACGCGGCCTGCACGGCGGGGCGATCGAGTAGCTCGGCGGTGAACTCGGCCATTATCGGCGCAGGGAACGAAGGTGACTGGGACGGAGCACCCACAACAGCATGGCCTCGCCCGCGTCGACGCGAACGCCGAGGTCCAGCAGGCAGGCGCCGCCTTTGCCCAGCTCCAGGAAGGATCGCTCGCTGCCCGCGCTGAGCCAACTGGTAAGAGCTCCCAGTCCCGGCTCATGGCCGACGATTGCGACGGTCTTGTGCGCAGCCTGAGTCCGCAGCCACGGAGCCAGCGCCGGGGGGCGCTGACCGGGGGCCAGCGCATCCACGATCACGGGGTCGCCCGTGTCGTAGGTCTTGGCAAGAATAGCGGCCGTTTGCATCGCTCGCGTAAGCGGGCTCGAGGCGAGCACGTCCAACCGCGGCACCAGCGCGTGCAATCCCTTCGCCGCCTCTTTCATCTTTTTCTTTCCATCATCCGTCAGCGGGCGCAGCCCATCATCCTTCGGCGCCCACGTTTCCTGCTCTTCGGCAATGCCATGGCGAATGACCAGCAGTTGCATATAGAGGAAAAAGGCGCGCGCACCGCCGGTTTGGCAACTCGGGAGGAGCCGCCGTAGTTTTCAGCGCACTATGCGGCTCCTCTGCACGCTGCTCCTCGCGCTCCAAAGTCCTCCCCCTGCCGACAGCGCGCACGTCGTGATCGTCGCGACCACCGACATTCACGGGCGCGCGCTCGGCTGGGACTATGTCCGCGATGTCGCAGCTCCCGGTGGGTTAGCCCGGGTGGCCACGGCTCTCGAAACGTTGCGGGCGCGCTATCCCGGGATCCTCGTGCTCGTTGACGCCGGGGACCTGCTGCAGGGCAATCCGTTCGCCACGTTCTTCGCGCGCTACGACAAGCGACAGCCACACCCGATCGTGGATGCCCTGAACGCCCTGCAGTACGACGCAGTCACGCCGGGCAACCACGACTTCGACTTTGGCGTCGACTTGCTGCGCAATGCCGCGAGTCAGGCGACCTACCGGTACGTCTCGGCGAACGTCGACGACTCGGCGGGCAAAGCGCTCTTCCAGCCCACCGTGTCGCTGTCACGCGGTCCCGTGAAGGTCGGGATCACGGGATTCACGACGCCGGGGACGATGCTGTGGGGTCGCACCCAGCTGGCCGGTCGTGCCAGCGTGCGGCGTATCGCCGGCGCGGCTCCAGCCGCCCTCGCGCGTCTCGAGGGCGAAGGCGCGGACCTCAAGGTCGTGATCATTCATAGCGGCTTCGGAGAGTCGAGCTACGACACGGCGGGCGTCGGCCCAGAGAACGATGCCGCGGCACTCGCCAGGGTCAACCCGAGGCCCGACGTGGTGATCGTGGGCCACACCCACCGTGAGATGCGCGACACGGTGATCAATGGCGTCCACTTCATACAGCCGAAAAACTGGGCGCAGAGTCTAGCGGTGGTGCACGTCTGGCTGAGCAAGGATCAGGGAGCAGTTAGTTGGCGCGTAACGAGCGTGCGTGCCGACCTGATCCCATTGGCGAACGTCGCGGAGCAGCAACGGTTCGCCCGGCGACTGGACGCAGCGCACGAAGTCGCGCGACTCTGGGCGGCCACCCCGCTCGGCAGAGCGACGCCAGGGTTCGATGCACGTTACGCGCGCGTGCAGGACACGCCATTGCTGGACTTCATCAATGAAGTCCAGCGCAGCAGATCGGGCGCCCAGCTGTCGGCGGCGGCAGCCTTCGATGTTCAGGCCGGCTTGCCGGAAGGCGAAATCCATCAGCGGGAAGTCTCCGGCATCTATCCGTACGAGAACACGCTCCGTGCCGTGAAGATCTCGGGTCAGCAGCTCCGCGAATTCCTGGAGCACTCCGCTCGTTACTTCCGCACCTACGAACCGAACCAGCCCCTCATCAACGACAGCGTCCCGGGCTACAACTTCGACGTCGTGAGCGGCGTCGTCTACAACATCGACCTCTCGCGGCCGGTCGGTCAGCGTATCCGTGGGCTTGCCTACGAGGGCCGGATCGTGCAGCCGACCGACAGCTTCACGCTGGCGGTGAACAGCTACCGGCAGGTCGGCGGCGGCGGGTATTCGATGTTGGCGCGCGCGCGCGTCGTCTACGACAAGGGAGAAGACATTCGCGAGCTGCTGGTGGACGAGATCCGTCGCGCCCGCACGCTGCAAGCGACGACGTACCTGCGGCCGAGCTGGGCGATCATTCCGGATCAGGCCCGGGCGGCAGCGCGCGCCACGGTTGCGCCGCCCACTCAGGTGGCCGTCAGAGTCCGAGACAGCACGTTGCTGCGGGTTCTAGCGACTACCGATCTCCACGGCCAGCTCGAACCGCGCGTGTGGGACTGGTCTCAAGGGCGGGCGGTCGGCGGCGTTGCGGCGATGAAGCCGTGGCTCGACAGCCTGGCACGCGCCTGCGGTTGCACCACCGTGCGGCTCGACGCGGGCGACGAGATGCAAGGCACGGCCCTGTCCAACGCGACGTACGGCCGCGGCACCGTCGACGCGCTGAACGCCATGAGCATCGATGCCGCCGCGATCGGCAATCATGAATTCGACTGGTCGGTAGACACGCTGCGCCAGCGGATGCGCGAGGCCAAGTACCCCTTTCTCTCCGCCAACATTACGAACGCGGCCGGCACCGCGCGGCCGGACTGGGCGACGCCCTGGACGCTGGTGACGAAGTACGGCACGCGCGTCGCCGTCATCGGGTTGACGACGACCGAGACGCCGACGGCCACTGCGCCGCGGAACGTCCAGGGATTGGCATTCGGCGACGGCGCGCAGGCGATCAAGCGCTATCTGCCGGAGGCGCGGGCGGCCGCCGACTACGTCATCGTGGTCGCGCACGCGGGGGCCGTGTGCGATTCGGGGGCGGGTGGTGCGTGCCACGGCGAGATCCTCGATGTGGCGCGACAACTCGACTCCGGGTCCGTCGACCTCATCGTGGCGGGACACAGCCATCAACGCGTGAATACCGTCGTGAACGGCATACCAATTGTCGAAGCACAGTCGAGTGGTCGCGCGATCGGCGTCGTAGACTTTGTGCGGGTGGGTGGCACGCGGCGGGAAGTGCGCATCCAGCTCGTCACGCCCTATGCCGACCAGGTGAGGCCCGACGCGGCATTGACCGAAGCACTCGGCCGCCAGCAGCAGGCGGTTCGCAATATCACGGAGCGCACGGTCGGCCGGCTCAAGTTCCCCCTGAAGCGCGAAGGCAACGAGTACGGTCTCGGGCGACTCATCGCCGAGGCCCAGCGCAATGCCGGCCGGGCCGACGTCTCCATCATGAACAACGGCGGCATTCGCGCGGATCTCCCGTCGGGGCCGATCACCTGGGGCAACGTCTATCAGGTGCAGCCGTTTCAGAACCGGCTGCAGCGCGTCACGGTCAAGGGCGCGGTGTTGCAGGATGCGCTGGAGAACTGCGTCGCGGGCGCCGGCGATCGGCTGCCCGACTGTCACATCGCGGGTGTCGAGGTTTGGTTCGACGTTCGCAGAGCAGCGGGGAAGCGGATCGATCGCATTCGCTTCGACAATGGAAAGAACATCGAGAAGGACGCCACGTACACGCTGGTCGTGAGCGATTTCATGGCCACGGGCGGATCCGGATTCCGAATGCTGGCGGGCTTGCCTCGAACGGACCTCGACGTGCTCGACATCGACGCCTTCATCCGCTACCTGACCGTCCTGCGCACACCGGTCGAGGCACCGGCCGAGCCGCGCTTCCATCGGACCGACCGCTGATGCGGGTTTTCGTCAACGACAAAGCAGTTGATGTGCCCCGTGGCGCTCGCGTGCGCGACGCGGTCGCGCAGGTGGACGACGGCTTGGCGCGGCTGCTCGATAGCGCGGCGTACGTGACCGATGCCGCCGGCCGTCGGATCGACGCCGGAGATGCAGTCGGTGAGGCCGGTGCCGTATTTCGGGTGGTCGTGTCGGCGAAGCGCGAAGGGAAACCGCGGCTCACCAAGGACGCGTTGCGGCGCTGGCCCAAGGCCGAGCTGCACGTGCATCTCGATGGGGCGCTGCGACCCGCCACCATGCTGGAGCTGGCCCGCGCTCAGGGCATCCGGCTGCCAGCTGATACGCCCGAGGCGCTCGCCAAGGCGATGCTGGTGCGCGACGCCAAGAACCTCGAGGAGTACCTCGAGAAATACACGATCACGCTGTCGGTGCTGCAGACCGCCGCGGCGCTGGAGCGCGTGGCGTACGAATTCGTGCTGGACAAGGCGGCGGAAAATGTCCGGTACGTCGAGGTCCGCTACTCGCCCTTGCTGCATCGTCCCGCGTTGACGCTGGCGCAGGCGATCGAAGCTCCCCTCGCCGGAATACGACGGGGGGCGATTGAGACTGGCATGAGAGTTGGGCTCATCGTCTGCGCGATGCGCACCAAGCCCCCGGCCGAATCGCTCGAGCTGGCGCGAGCGGCGGCGGAGTATCACTCGGCGGGCGTGACCGCGTTCGATCTCGCGGGCGCGGAGCGCGGCTTCCCGGCGCGGGATCACCGCGCCGCATTCGAATACGCGGCCGCACACGGCATGGCCTGCACCTGTCATGCGGGCGAGGGAGATGGGCCGCACTCGATCCATCAGGCGCTCCACGAAGTCGGCGCGCAACGGATCGGGCACGGCACCAGGCTCGCTGAAGACCCCGCGCTGCTCGAGGAAGTGGTCGCGCGAAAAATCCCGCTGGAGATGTGCCTGACGAGCAACGTGCACACGCACGTCGTCTCGTCGGTAGCGGAACATCCCTTTAAGCGCTATTTCCAGCAGGGCGTCGTGGTCACGCTGAACACCGATGGTCCGCTGACCGACGGCATCACCCTGACCGACGAGTATTTCCTGGCGCACGCCGTGCTGGGTCTCACCTCCGATGAGCTCGCGCGCGTGGTCTTGAACGCGTGTGAGAGTGCGTTTCTGCCGGAGTATGAAAAGGTCGCGCTCGTGTCCCGCGTGCAGAGCGAACTCGATGTTGAAGGGGGAGGGGGAACTCCGTGACGTCCTGGCGCCGACTCGTCTTCGCGTTCGCGCTAACGTTCATATGTGCCCTGATCGTGTTCACGCTGCCGCGGTTCGTGTTCAACACGCTGAGTGGTGCGACCGTCCAAACGCCCGCTCAAGACACCACGAAGGCCACCCTCGAACCGCAGCCCGCAACTCCTGCCACTCCC
>Ga0193739_1000086_pt1 | contig 22572 bp, 23 predicted proteins | sample L2a2metaG_FD_144926 | JGI IMG/M metagenome (GOLD analysis project Ga0193739, IMG submission 144926) | Soil microbial communities from a riparian zone of the East river system, Colorado, United States - L2a2 | ecosystem: Environmental > Terrestrial > Soil > Riparian zone | place: USA: East River...
TAAGAAGAAATAGTGGTGGATTGTATAATCATTTCGATAAAGACGTAATCTAAAGAAATGTCCATACATGTTATTGATAATCATGTAATCGTCTCTCTCTTTGAAACATTATCTTTTTTTCAAGATCGCCTTTATGCTGACCTAAAATATGTTTTTCTGCACAAATATTATGCATTACCCCTATTTCACAAAATTCACACGATGTTACAAATTCCAATTCTCTATATGCTTGCTTACACAAGTTACAAAGGTTGCTGCCGATATCAAGGTCGGATAAGGGTTTTAGCCACGCTTCACGCCAAAGTATTATCATTAGCATCATCAGTCATGGGAAATCTCTGAGTCAAGTGATAGGAATGACTATATATATTCAATCCTTTGGTTAGTGTAAAATCCTCTGGCTAGGTGAAGATATTGTCTTTCGGTAATCGACGTGATGGTGATATCCCATGATGGTTAATAGGATAAATCGAATCTAAGTAACATCTAGATACATTGATCTATAATATCATAATAGCAAATTGGAAGTGAATAATATGAGTATGTCCAATTCCTCGCTTCAGATATCTACAGCGAACAAGTGTCCAGCCTGCAATAAGGAATTTAAAAGTCTTGGAGATAGACAAAGGCATTTGGTAACTGAACATCTTCAATATGGAGATCTTGCTTGGTTACACAGAAACGCTATGAACAAATAGAAACAAGAGATTAAACATATCGAGTAGTGAAAAAAGAATTTCATACTAAACGAAAAAAAACAATGAGTTTTAGATTAGTTCGATTACTAGCTCTTTAACATCAGATGCCTCCAAATAATAGAAAGTCTTGAATGACCAAAGTTCCTAGCTCTTGCGGAGTTAGTGTGTAACCGGATAAATACGAATATACAACAGTCATAATTATTAGGTGCGTAGTAAGAAAGATTGGAAATAACAGTAAATAACTATAAAATTCAGGATGGGATGCAAATAGATTGCGGGTCAACTAAAATCGATAGAAAGGGATTCAGCTAACTTTTCAGTGCTTACATATAAGCTATTGCAGGTGGTTATGGTTGCATAAATTACAATACTGTCTATTTTGACAATATTGTAAATGCAGTCTAAAGTATCATTCTTCAGTTCAATAGAGAAAGAATTGTCCAGCTGCATGTGAATACATTGATTCCAAATGAGCTATCCACAAATTCCTCCTTTAAGAGAAAACACATTTTCACTTTAAATCATAAAATTATTTAGGTTCAACATTTTGCTGACTTCTAGGTCTGACCACAGAAAAATACAAGGCCAATCTTTCAATTTTTATCCTATCTTGAAAACAATGACAGAAATATGCATGTCTATGGTTTCCAGGTGAATTTCCGAGACTGTCTAAAAAACTCATATGCATTATTCAACGTGACTTTTTCAATCTCTTCTGAGGTGAATTCACCTGATCTTCTCATCTCTCTAGCAACCAATGGTACACTGAGAGGATCTGAAACTCCCCAATCGGCTGCGCTATGAACCATTATTCTCTCCGTTCCATGCTCCTTTATTATTTTCATCGCCCTTTCTGGGGACAGCTTAGTAAAAGGGTAAACTGACAATCCAGCCCACATCCCCAACGTCAATGTCTTTTCTATTGTCTCTTCTACGTTGTGATCTACCAGTATTTTTTTTCTATTGTATCGATGTTTATCTTCTAATAAAATTCTTTCAATTCTTCTAATTCCTTCTGTCTTATTTTCATGTGGCAGATGAATTGTCATAAGCATATTCTTCTCCGAAGCGAGGTCCATTTGTTTTATGAATATCTCCTCTTCCGAATCGTTAATCAAGTTGTATCCTATTTCTCCTATTCCAACTACCCTCTCTCTGTCTAGATAACCATGGTTAATCATAGCATACAGAGCGTCTACACCAAGCGGCCTCATTGCTGCTTCTTTCGGATTAACCGAGATACATACAAAATGTTCAATTCCAAATTCTTTAGCTCTGCTGGTTTCAAATGTTATCATATGCTCCCAATAGTCTTCAAAAGTTCCGACATATCTTCTGGGAGCGCCAAGCCAAAAGGAAGGTTGAACTATGACCTCAATCCCGGCTTTGGACATTGCGTCGTAATCATCAGTGGTCCGAGAATACATATGAATATGGGGATCGAAATATCTACTCACAGTTTATGCATTTTTTCTTTATAACCATAATATTAAGCAAATGATCCTTGTGTAGTTACAAGTTTTTATTTGAATATGACTGCTAGAACACGATTTAAGATAAAGGGCTTTATCCTGTCTAGGTAGAAGTTTCATGATTGGGCTTAAGAATGTAAAAAGATAATATATCTATGATAAATATTATTTGGAAATACTAAGTGTGTTTCCATCAAAATTTCAAGACATATTGTCTGCAAATGATACGCCATCCTCGGTAGCAAAAAGAGAGTTAGCATCACTGCCTATACGAAATCCGGTTTTTGTCTGTGTGATCTCCTATACAGCAACATGCGAAATTCCAGGTATCACTGTCGCAGGTGTCAATCTAGAATCATTAAAATACACCTCTCCGGCAGACGCCGAATTTCTCCATTATGGCCATTGCAAGTGTATTGATAGAGTTCCCGTAACACCAGATGGCAAACCGACACCCGCGATAATTACACGGGCGGCCCTAAGATTGTCAAATATCCCATTTTTCGTAGTCGACGCGGGTTCAAAAATAAAACCTTCTATACCTCACATTTCATTCGACATACCATCTGGAAAGAATATTCAATTCGGAATTGCATTAGATATCGATAAAGTCAAACAGGCATTTGAATATGGAATAATTCTTGGAAAGCAGTTAGGACGAACTAGCAGTATGGTAGTAATAGGTGAAAGCATACCGGGAGGTACCACAACTGCGCTGGGAGTGCTAACTGCACTTGGGATCGACGCAAAAAACAAAACTAGCAGCAGCATGCCGCAAAATCCTCATGATTTGAAGAACCGGACAGTTTCGGAGGGCTTAAAGAAAGCTAATATCTCAATTGGAAGTCTACGTAATGACCCGCTGCGAGCAGTATCCTTTTTAGGAGACCCAATGATGCCTGCAGTGGCCGGAATGGTTGATGGAGTTCTTAGCTCTGGCTCTGGTGATAGTCATGTGATGTTAGCAGGGGGTACTCAGATGGCGGCGATACTTGCCATCCTAAAATCCCTCGGTCGTCCTCTTGAGAGAATCTCTGTCGGTACCACAGTCTATGTGGCAGAAGATAGCTCTTCTAACCTAACAAACCTCATTAAAGCGATATCTTCTGAAATCGGTATATACAAACTAGATCCACAATTGGCACTTTCATCACATCGTGGCTTACGGGCTTTCGCAAGGGGGTTTGTTAAAGAGGGCGTCGGTGCAGGTGGTCTTTCGATTGTTGCTATATTGAAATCAAATGGACAAATTGATGGTAGAAGCTTATTAAAAGCTGTAGAACAAGAATATGATACTATAATGAACAGAATAAGATGAATCCTGTTTCTGTTATTTTTTTTGATGATTCAATGCAAACCTAGAGTTCACTAGAATAATATCCTCGCTCGTTACCATTATCTGCAGAATATCAATTTCTCCTTTTGCCGCATGAAATCTAATTGCCCTTTTCACGCATCATCGCTTTTCAAATTTTATCTTCACTATACCCATCTTTATCGTTAAGGTTGAGTATAATCCCGTTCAGTGTGAAAATTCATCATGTCACGTAATTTAGGTCTTGTAAAGGACAAAGGCTAATAGCTAATTATATTTTATGGATTTCACCTAACCTTGGATATCGCTAGTGACATGAGGTGGTAATAGTGACGTCATTTTTATCCAAGTCCACTTTCATACCCCGTCAATATCTCAGTTGCTATGCAAGCAAATATCTAATTTCTTTGAAATCTTGAGCGAGCAGTCGATGTTGCTAGTTTAAATGAAAAATACCATGATAAAGAGAGATGTTATGACTTGTCTCTTTGGCCATTTCATCGTGTATATTAGCTAACCTCTTGCAGCGTCATGAACCTCCGCATCAAGCTAGGCCTAAAGCCTTGGCATTGCTCGTAGCTATTGCAATTCAGACGAGTATGAGTTGACTTGACTAAACTTAGCGTTTTTATACCTAAAATTCCTATAAGGGTTTAGGTCTTAATGTTCCGTCGGATAAGCGCAATTATACTTTTAGTCAAAGACTTGAACAAATCGATCGATTTTTATAATAACGTATTAGGTATGGAAAAGAAACAAGAGTCAGAAGACTGGGTGGAATTCATGAAACAAGGTACAGTTTTAGCTCTGCACCCTATTGGGAAGAAGTCAAAATCTGACGAGCAAAAAAAAATCTCTAGGAACGCAAAAAGTGGCAATATTCTAATAGGATTCAATGTCAGCGATCTGGAATCAGTATGCAATGATCTAAACAAGAAAAACGTTAAATTTTATAAGAATCTGAAAAATGAGTCATTCGGTAAGCACGCGATCATTGAAGACCCAGAGGGAAACCTGATTTCCTTAGCAGAGATGGCTCCTAAGGAAGAGTTTATGCAGATACCATATTATCATGGGTTTGCTCCAGTATAGCGAAAGGGACATCACTGGACAGCCTAATATCAGCAGCTTCCTCCATTACTTACGTTGGGGAAACTACATCTAGAATGAGACATCATTCTTGGAATTGAGGTAAGTGGAACCCACCAAAATAATACATGAGTCAGGCTTTCAGATTCAGTTGAATTTTGTGCCAGCCCTGCTTGGAGCTTGATCCGAAGATGATTATGAACACCTAAAATTTCACATCATATATAAGGTCGGCACCCAAATTACTAATTTTACTATCCTTCAGGTAAAATCCTGAGCCGAAGGATAGGTTCATGAGGTCAGCGAGGTTCATTGAAGGGACGCGATTGATTCTTATCGCTACCATACGCTATCAAGTTACAAACATACTTGGGTTAACTAGGATGTGCTAACACTTTAATTGATTCCGGTGGTTTGAGGGATAGAGCAAAGTACGACTTGAGACATTTTAAGTAGGAACTGGGTTAATTTGTATACAGATTTAGCCACAGTATTTCATTTAGTCATCACTCTAGGTCCATCCGATATACTAGTACCCACCAACAATTTTGTGTATCTTAGATTTCACAGGTCAAAAGAATCAGTATGAGTCTGGATAGTAGGAGAAAGAACACTAGGTTCAATAAAGAAAGAATATGTGTTTTCTCTTCTGAGAAGATTGCAAGATAAGCCGTTCAAATAAGATTATTTTTACATATCGAGTCATTACATTTTAATCCTAACCCGATCTAATATAAGCTGAGAATCAGGACAAAAGTATTGATAATGAAAACCAAGAAGGAAAAACATTGCATAATTTGCGGATGTACCGAGCATAAATTGATTGGATGTCTTACACACTGGATACATCATGGGAAGAATAAGGATGGCAAGTGCGAAGCAAAAGATATTTGAAGAGTTACGCTCCAATCATTTGAGTTCATATAAGGCAACAGATAACTTGAACACAAATTTTTCATCTGTATTTTCAGCTATTGGGACAACATATTTCTGAGTTTCCTCCTTGTAGCGCAATACTCTATCTTTTTGAATAGCATTTTTCAAACTCCTAATATTGTCCAGACGATCTGCTAATTTTATATACCGAACGTCTTCCGTACTTCTGGCGATATTTCTAAAATATTCACCCAATATTCTATCTTTTTCTTCGTATTTAGCTGATGGTTTTGCCAAAGTTCTTACTATGCTATACACCCGCTCTCCAAATTCATCCTTTATTCGAGCCTCTGATGAAGCTCTGATACTGCTAGCAGTATTTTCAGGATTACTCATGTTGCTATCGGCATTTATCCCCAAAGTGTCATGCAGAATAGCGGCACAGACAAGGTCGATATCATATTCGTGAATCTCCTCGGTCAAAATAAGTGCAACCCTTAACGGATGGTTGATATAGGGTTCGATCTTGTTTCCTTTTTTAACCTGTCCAGAATGAGCTTTTATCGCTATGCTGAACGCGCGCGTTATCTTCATAATATCACCAGTTGAATTCTCAAATGGTCTCAATAAACGGGTAAATCCTGATTTCGTAAATTCATCCAAATTCCCAATCATATTGCTATACATAGTCATTTACACAAGACAATAATATTCTTAATGTATTCCGCTTTACGTGATAGGGTAGTGTTAGTACGCTAATTAGGGCTACATTCCGAAAGCAATCCTGTATCCAAGTATCACTATGACAATACATATGACGCTCTTTCTTGAAAGCTCTCACGGATCGTTCAAGGAGCCAAGGTTATGTCGAGAAACAATTTCTCACGATTAATTTATAAGAACATCATAATAAACATGTATTTTTTCTTCGTTAAACTTGAATAAATAAATGAATGGAGATAGGCATACTTAGATTAATCTAATTTCCTTAGCACAGAATTGGCAGTTTTTTATCTCGTTATAGTGTGTCGCATTTCTCTGTTGTTGCCTACCATGGTTGCCTGTGCTGTATTATGACCATATGCTGTAAACGGTTGAAGGGTACCTTCATGTATCATAGTCCACATTGCATTACAGCACTGTTGGATTGACGACATAGTCCAAATTACTTGCTGTTATTAATCAATAAATATTTTCTGGTTTAGGGTCACATTTTATTATGGTTTGCTTTCAATCAGAATCTGTGATTGTTTTCTAAGTTCCCCATTTTCCAATGTTATCGTATTTATCGTTTCACATAGTCCTTCCTGTATTTTTGCAGGATTAAGAATTTAAGCAACCCAAAAACACTGTACTTATGGTTCAGATATTATATCAGGATCTAAGCAAGTCGGATTCAAATTATTATTACATCGGGATACCTAAGGATTGGAGCGGAGCTACTGACAATCAAGTGACTGTAATCGTGGATGATGTATGTGTCATCGTTCCTCAAACAATTGCGGGGGCAACAGGTGAGCTAATAGTTCTGAGATTACTAGAAGCAATGATGGCTGGAGAAATAATTGATGCTGGAGACATACAAAAAGCAATAGAGCACATTCTCTAGTTAACAATTTCCTTTTCTTCGTTTGCAGCAATTCTTCTCTTACATCTCACTCAAATGTTTTGAGACTGACATGCTAGCTAAACCTCCCACTCCTTACCTTGCGGCTCTAACTGATTCTCGTCTATGGTTCCAAGGTTAGGATACATTGACTTGTTATGATGTTTGATAGCACCGTGTCGGTTGTATGCCTCTTCTATAATGGTTTGAAATAAACTCTTTTCTTTGGCGCAATACATGCATAGGACACAATAAACACGTATTTATTATACAGCGTTCGGGACTTGCATCTTCCTTAATGACACTTGTGCTTCTGTATTTTGAAAGTTGTTCCTCCACTAATACTTTCAGCCATTAATATTCTTCATCGGTTCTTGGTGGTGAAACATGGCATGTGGGATTTCTAGGTTCTTTGTAGTTGAGGGTATGTCTGTGCAAGAGTAACGCTGAATACAATCGTTAGTCCTGTGAACTTTGCGATTGCTTCAATCAAAAAGGTTTCCAACATTATTACGTTTGTTGGTCAATAGTGCAGTTTTTGTCAATGGGATTCATGAGCATTTGACCGCAGGGGTGTATCTTAGGGATTGTTGGTTTTTAAGGGTAGATATATACCCTAATATAACAATCTAATTGACTTTGTCGGATGCCAATAGAAGTCATGATATTGGAGGATTAAAGGCTTCATCTAAAGTAGTTTGTGTTGTAAGCGGAGGGCTTGATTCGGTCTGTACTGCGGCATACTTGAGAAAGGAAAAAAAATGTTCGCTATATTTTCTCAGCTATATTTATGGACAAAGGGCGAAAAATGAAGTTCTAGCCGCTAAACGTTTTGCTAGAATTTTGAAAGTAAAGGATCATCATACAATTGATATTGGATTCATGAAGCAACTTTACTCCAACTCAAATACACTCACTAATCCCAGGCAACGGCTGCCGGGAGGTTTTGATTATAGTATTGTGGTTCCAATTAGAAATGTTGTCTTTATCTCAATAGCCTCCGCTTGGGCCTTGAGCCTGAACGCAACGGTAGTAGCATACGGGGCCCATGTCGGTGATAACCATTATCCTGACTGTCGTCCTAAGTTTATTAGATCAGTATCTTCGGTGCTCAATTTGGCAGAAGAAGACGGTATACAATTAGGTATGAGACAAAAAATTACTGTATGGGCTCCTGTGCTTCAGGGAATGAGTAAAACTCAACTCCTCAAGATAGGATATTCGATATTAGGGGATGAAGTATTTGAGACTTGGAGTTGCTATTCAAATGGAACCAAAATTAAAGGAAACTATCTTCATTGCGGTTGGTGCGAATCGTGTATAAATAGGAAAGCTGCAATTAGGAAAGCAGGCTTAGAGGATCTGACAATGTATGCAAAAAATGAATAACAACAGAATACAACTTAGCGAAATATTCACGAGCATAGAAGGTGAAGGTCCATTCTTTGGGACCAAAACCATGTTTGTAAGATTGGCAGGATGCCATCTCAGCTGTCACTGGTGTGATACAACATATGCGCTTGGAATGAATACCGGTAAAAGCTACTCTATATGTGAAGTAAAGGATTTGATTATAGAACTGCTTCAACCGAGTACGTATAAAATCAATTTTACCGGTGGCGAGCCTTTGATCCAGCATGAAGCAGTCGCTGAGCTTGCTAAATTCATGAAACAAAAGGGAGGTCTGAGAACTTATATTGAATCCTCATGTTTTGACTCTTTCAGATTCTCAGAAGTCCTTCCCTACATTGACATTTGCAAAATAGAGTTTAAGATGAGTGATTCAAAAGTTGTTGATCACAAGAATTACAGTGATTTATTGCATAACGAAACTCAATGTCTCAATTTGGCAGTTTCACAACACAAGAGTACATATATTAAAATAGTAGTCACTAATTCCACTAACCTAGAAGAGTTCAGAAATCTAGTGAAGGAAATTTTCGAATACGCAAGGGCTTGCGATTTAATCGGATTTGTTATCCAACCAAGTTATGGTGTCGATGAGCCCCCTTTATCTAAGCTGCTTGGTTTTTATGATTGTGTTTTTCCTGTATATGAAGAGGTTAGAATAGTACCACAATTGCATAAATTTATAGGAGTTAGATAAATGCAGGTTTGACAATACAAAGTACCTTCAAAAATGCGGCCAGGAGCCCAAAAAGGATTGAAAAATTGATAAGACAGCTTCTGATCGAATTGGGCGAAAACCCAGACAGAGAGGGTTTAATTCAGACCCCAGCTCGTATGGCTGAGATGTACCAAGAAATTTTTGGTGGCTATAGAATGAGCGCTGAACTCGATGTGAGTTTCAGTGAGGAAACTGATGCCATAATTGCAAAGAATATAGAATTCTACAGTATGTGCGAACATCATATGCTCCCTTTTTATGGGAAGATACACATAGCTTACATTCCATCTGGCAAGGTGTTTGGAATTTCTAAATTAGCCCGTTTAGTAGAAAAGTACGCCCGTCGCATGCAAATACAGGAAAGACTAACTAAACAAATTGCTGACGAAATTATGAGATGTGATATAAAGGGAGCTCTAATAATAGCAGAAGCGGAGCACCTTTGCATGAAAATGCGTGGAGTCAAGAACGATAGTCTAATAATTACTATCTGTCATCGTGGAATAATGGCGGAGGAAAAACAGCTAAGAGATAATGTCCTGGCGCTAATTTATGCTTCTAAGCCTGAAATGCGATCTGTTTGATTATAGTGGGCCTATGTGGGCATCTTTTGACAAAGGCTTATAAAAAAGACTATTTCCAATAGGTCAGAAGAATGGCAGGAACTATCTTCAGGATACAGTCCCATAAGTTTAGTCAGGATAACATTCAAGCTACGCTTGTTTGTTCAAAATGTGACGAGATATTCTCAAAGGAATTCCTACTCGACCTTGAAGGTCAAACAATCGAGTTTAAGTGCCCGGTCTGTGGAGCCGCGGGTGAGGCAGACCTTCCGTATAAGAGCGCTGAGGAAAGAGAGGAGTTCGAGGATGACTTTGAAGAGGCGGAAGAAGAGGGATCAAATGAAGAGTTTGAAGAAGAATACTAAATCGTAAACGGAACTAGGAAAAAAATCTGAGATCATTAAAACTATTTAAGATTACGTCCAAGCTTCCCCAATTGGGCAAGTAGTGACACCAATTGAATTTCCGGATGGGCACCAGTAACCAAGCGGTAGTCGTATTCTGCCATCAAAGCGGCAAATTCGTCTGGACGATCTATCTTTAGATCGTAGGCCTCTTGATTTGCATATTTTAGAAAATCGCTTTCTGACATTCCGTATACTTGAGTTAGTTCAAATAATCTAATTCGAGCATCATGGAATTTCCCAATAAGGGCTAGTTTGATAATTTCCTTTACTTTTGCTTTGCCTGATAAACCTATTGATGATATGACATTAGAAGCTGAAACGAGGCCCATTCCAACTGAAGCCTGAAGAATATTAATAGAATGACGGAGATCCCCCAATGTGGCATCATATATTGTTGACAAGGCTTTTTCTTCAAATTTTACTCCTTGTTTTTCACAAATGGATCTCAAATGATCTGTAACATCTTCTCTGGAAAGGCGTTTGAATTTAAAAACCACGCATCTACTTTGAATGGGCTCTATGATCTGCGAGAGATAATTGCAAATTATAATAAACCTAGTGGTAACAGAACTGTCTTCAATTATCCTCCTCAAGGCCGTCTGAGCTTCGGGTGTCATTTCGTCAGCCTCATCTAAAATGATAATCCTAAACATCTTCTTGTTCTCTTTGTCTGTTGGTAGCTTCATCACGGCGGCAAATTCTTTTACTCTTTCACGAACCATCTTAATTCCCCTCTCATCAGAAGCATTCAATTCAAGTGTATCTGAACGCCAGAATTCTCCAAGCAACTCCCTGGCAAGGCATAGAGCCGTGGTAGTTTTACCTACCCCGGGTGGACCAGAAAGAAGGATATGGGGGATCGCATCTGGGTTTCTCGAAAAATTGCTAAGACCATTAACAACATCCCGCTGATTAATTATTTCCCTCAGAGTTTTAGGACGATATTTCTCAACCCACATTAAATTTGACAAGTCACTACTTGGAAGAGGCAATCTACGTAAGGTCATCTGAATGTAATTCAAGTCATAATAATGTTTACAAATTTTAATAGATTCCAAATCAATTTGTGTGATGATCATACGCATCCATGATGAAAAAATCATCACACACTATAATTCAAACCAACATTCATTCGCAGAGTATTGAGATTGAAAGCTGCTAATAAAATAACTAATCTAATTTCATGTACACTATATACTTTTTAGGTTATCTGATTGAGACTAGAATCAAGGACTCTAAGTACTCTTCGCACCATTTGCAAAAGCACTGGGTTCGAGAGTTGCTAGATATTGAGATAAAAATGGCAGGATACTATGGTGCCAGTATAGCTATGAGATCCTGACACCTCAATATCAGGACGGGATCGAGGAAATTACCGCCCTTAATTCATTTAGCGCAGCTAGACAGTTAAGAAAAGCTATCCTTACAAAAGATATAATTAATTAGGTAGGATCGTATAAGAGAATAGCTGCATGAACACGAATCTTCCATCTCTAGAAAGCAAGATAGAAGTTGTCCAAGGAGTTCATTATATCGAGTATATGATGGAAGATATTCGGGTAACTTTTCGAAGAGATATAAAGGCGTCAGTAGACGGCCTGTCTTTGGATGCAAAGGAAGGTGATATATCTTCTATTCCAAGGTGGATGGCAAAGATACTGATACAGCATGACGACATCCAAATTCAAGACCATGATATTTCTACTTACATTTCTAGAGCATTCAATCGTGAGAGAATAGCAAAACCTCACGATTTGTCCAACCTGGATGCTGATTTCTATATTCGAGTGAATGATTATTTTGAGGGTTTGAGAGAGAGAGAAAGAGAAAATATTCTAGTTTCATTAAACTCTTTTGTATCTTCAAGATTAGAAAAGATTGTCAAGTTGGCTGCTGCCTCTCCTCTTTCCGCTCAGCTAGAAGAAAAGCTATCGGCTGAGGAAAGTGAATTGTATTCACTTATCCACGATTCGTCTGTATTGTTTAAAAATCGGGTGCTAAAGAATTTTGGCTGAGCAGCAGACAATCGCAGCCTTAACAAATGATCTTGAAAATTTTTTACGTGCTTTTAAGGATAGAGGAAGGAAATACAAATATTTTGACAAAATTAATCACATGATGGCTTCTAATTTAGTTTCCCTTACAATAGATTATATCGACTTTGACAGCTTCAGTCCGGAGCTTGCCAAGCAGATAACTCACAATCCCGACGAGATGTTTGAAGCGTTTAGTGGAGCAGTACTGTCAATTCTCAAAGAAATACATCCTGATTACGAAGAGGAGATTCGAGACAAGGTTAGAGTAAGAATTGGAAATTATACGGTACAAAAAGGATTGAGAGACATCAATGCTGACATTATTGATAAGCTGATTGGAGTTTCAGGTATGGTGGTCAGGTCTTCTGAGGTAAAACCTCTGGCAAAAAAAATAGGCTATAGGTGCTTGAATTGCAATACAATAAATGACTCTCAACTAAAAGGATTAGCTTTGAAGAGACCACTTAGATGTATAAATTGTTCCGAAAAAGAGTTGGAAATGGATCCGGAGAATAGCTCTTTCACAGATTTTCAAATGGTTAGGCTTCAGGAACTGCCGGAAGACCTGCCTGCAGGACAGCTTCCTCATTACGTCGAAGTTACCGTAATGGGAGACCTTGTTGACCAATGTCGTCCAGGTGACAGAATAATGTTGACCGGTATCGTTCGAATAGAACAGGAGCAACTTGCTCCTCATGTCAAAGCAAGTCTGTTCAAATTACGGATGGAAGGAAATAATATTGAATATCTCGGAGGTAGAGCAGGCAACAAGGATACCAGGACAGTGGAGAGAATAGCAATAAGTACGGAAGACGAAAAGAATATCTTGTCTATCGCCGCAAAGCCAGATGCATACGATAAGCTAATTGCTTCATTTGCTCCCCATGTATACGGTCATGAGGTAATTAAAGAAGCAATCCTGTTGTTAATAGTAGGTTCTGTTACGAAAAAATTAGGAGATGGGTCAACTCGTAGAGGAGACATTAATGTACTCTTAGTAGGTGATCCAGGCACCGCGAAATCAGAAATGCTAAAATTCGCGGCGGGGTTCCACTGCTGCAGGCTTAACTGCGGCAGTCATAAGAGATAAGACTGGTATTATGATGCTGGAAGCAGGAGCTGTGGTACTTGGAGACCAAGGACTGGTGTGCATCGATGAGTTCGACAAATTAAAGCCTGAAGATCGTTCTGCACTACACGAAGTAATGGAACAGCAAACCTGTTCAGTGGCAAAGGGAGGTATCGTTGCTACCCTGAATGCAAGAACTTCCATTTTGTCGGCCGCAAATCCGTTGTATGGAAAATATGATCCCTTTAAAAATATAACAGAAAATGTTAATTTGCCAGTTCCTTTGCTAACTCGGTTTGACCTAGTCTACGTTGTAAGAGATACACCTGAAAGGGAGAAAGACAGTCGTATTGCAAGTCATATTTTAGAAATTTATCGTGACTCAGAGCACGCTGCCCAGCCAGTTATAGATATTGATCTTTTTAGCAAATACCTTGCATTCTCAAAGCAGCTAGAACCAGAATTGACTAGTGAAGCAATAAATTTGATCAGAAATTATTACATGAAGATGAGAAATGTGGAGTCTGAAGGGATGATTACTGTAACCCCTAGACAGCTTGAAGGTTTGGTCAGACTTGCTACTGCTCGGGCGAGATTGCTATTAAAAGACAAGGTAGAAACGGATGATGCTGAACGTGCAATATACCTTATACAACGCATGTTAGAAACAGCAGGAGTGGATGTTAATACCGGAAAAGTAGATCTGGGTGTCCTTCATGGAAAACCTCACAGTGAAGTTTCAAAACTGAAGATCTTCATGGATGTGTTTAACGGGCTTTCCGGAGAAGATAAGAATGACGTTGAAGAAAAGAACTTTGTATACGAACTGGTAAAAACAGGCAAATTTACAGAGGACGAAGCGACGAGTTATCTCAAAAAGGCGATGCAAAATGGGCAGATTTATGAAAGAAAAACCGGCTTTTATGCTAGGGCTTAATAAAAACGTCAGTGTGTCAAAGTTCCCATATAGAATTAACCCCCCAAAAAAGGGTTCAGGTGGATAATAACCCTAAAACGAGTTCTTTCTTAACCTGACGGGAATCATCAACACACCAGGATGTTACACCTATTTTTAGTCCTATCTTGAGTTGGCAATGCGTTGTAGATAAAAAAACAATGATCGTATGATTCTAGAAATGTTGTCTTATATTCTCCGCTTCATATTTCAACTGCTTATCGAGCTGCTTTAGTAGCGATTTTTCTGCCTCACTCAGGGTGGTAGGTACCTTTACATTTACCCTTACCATTTGGTCCCCTTTGCCATAGCCACCATAACGAGGCAACCCTTTGCCTCTAATTTTGAAGATTGTATTTGGTTGCGTACCAGCCGGAATCTTGATTTTTTCACTTCCATCAAGAGTAGCTACGCGGAGATCGGCACCAAGAGCAAGATCAGTATACTGAAGATCGAGATTGTGAAGCAAATGTCCATCTTCCAATCTTTCAAATCGTGGATGTGGTTTAACGTGAACCCGTATTAGCAAATCTCCTGCACTGCCGTTCTCAAATGGTTCTCCTTCACCTCGTAATTGAAGTGTCATTCCATCTTCAACGCCAGCTGGAATTTCTAATTTCAATTTCTTGATTTTTCTAACCTTGCCAGAACCACTACATACATTACATGGCTTATCAATGATTTCACCTTGACCGCGACAAGTTTGACATGGTTCTAGTGATACAAATGTGGAGAATCTATTTTGACTATACACGCGTCTCGTTTGGCCCTGACCATTACAAACGTTACATTTTCTCCGCTTTGTCCCAGGAGATGCTCCAGTCCCGTTGCAATTTCCACAGTTCTCAAGCTTAGGTAGCTCAACCTCATCCTTTCTCCCTTTTAAGACCTCCTCTAATGAAAGTTCAACATCATAGAGGACGTCGCGACCCTTCCTTCTAGAGCCCCCAAAATTAAACCCAAAACCAAAGGGGTCGCTGCCTCCTCCAATACCACCAAATCCTCCACGGCCGCCAAATATTTGTTCAAAGATGTCTCTGAAGCCACCAATCCCAATGTCCCTGAAAACCTCGTCAAAGTTTGCCTCAGATCCCCTAAACGCGTCTTCTGTGCCGACATGACCATAGACGTCATACCTTTTTCTTTTCTCGTCATCAGATAATACTGCGTATGCTTCAGAAATTTCCTTAAATTTTTCTTCAGCCCCAGCAGACTTGTTCCTATCTGGATGGTACTGCAATGCTAACTTCCTGTAGGCACTTTTGATTTCGTCTTTACCAGCAGCCTTTGGGACACCTAGCACTTCGTAATAGTCCCTTTTGCTCATACCCGAAAGCCTCTGGTGTTAATCATTTTATTGTTAGTGTAAAAAAAATATCTAGGGAGAAGCAGATGCGCTGCCTGCTGAACCGCCGCTTCCTGAGAAACCTGCCGCACCTTCTGAGGTCCCTGTTTCTGCAGTAGCTCCGGCGCTGTTACCTGCTGCACTTGCAGACGGTGCTGCACTTGCTGTCCTATACACTTCCGTACTTACCTCGCTTAGAATGTTCTTTAGCTCTTGTGTTTTGGTCCTAATGCTATCGAGACTATTGGCTAATACAGCATCTCGAAGCTCCTGGGATGCTTTATTAATTCGTTCAACCTGTTCTGGCTTTAATTTATCTTTCAAATCTTCCTTTACCAACTTGTCTGCTGAATAGACTAGATTATCTGCCTCATTCCTAACTTCAGCCTCTTCTTTTTTCTTCTTATCGGCCTCAGCGAACTGTTCAGATTCCTTCTTCAGCTTTTCAATTTCGTCCTTTGACAGTTTTGCGTTGGCAGTTATCGTGATCTTCGCTTCTTTTGATGTGGCCAAATCTTTGGCTGTCACATTAAGTATACCGTTTGCGTCGATATCAAACGTCACCTCGATTTGCGGTACGCCTCTCGGAGCCGGCGGAATACCTGAAAGATTGAACATCCCGAGTGAAACACAATCAGCAGCCATGGGTCTTTCTCCTTGTACAACATGGATGGTAACTGCTGTCTGGTAATCGGCAGCAGTTGTGAAGACCTTACTCTTTTTCGTAGGAATTGTAGTATTGCGTTCAATCAATGTTTCTTTTAAGCCTCCAAGAACTTCTACACCCAGTGTCAAAGGTGTGACATCTACTAGAAGTATATCAGTTGAGACATCTCCAGCAATAATGGCTCCTTGTATAGCTGCTCCCATTGCTACGGCTTCCATAGGATCTACGCCACGTTCCGGTTCCTTTCCCATTACGGTTCTAACGAATTGCCTGACCATTGGCATTCTTGTAGGACCTCCAATAAGTATAATTTTATCAATATCAGGAGGTGACATTTTCGCATCTTGTAACGACTGCATAATGGCTGTCTTGCATTTTTCAATTATTGGTCTGACAAGATCTTCTAGTTTAGCCCTGGATAGATTAAGAACAAGGTTTTTTGGACCTGATGTAGCATCGTATGCAAGAAACGGTAAGTTGATCTCTGTTGTGACAACATTTGATAGTTCTATTTTTGCCTTCTCTGCAGCTTCTCTTACTCTCATCACCGCAGCCTTGTCATTTCTAATGTCTAATCCAGATTGTCTTTTAAATTCTTCTACAATGTAATTTACAAGAGCATTATCCATATCGGTCCCACCAAGCTGAGTATCTCCAGAGGTGCTTTTGACCTGAAATACTCCGCCCCCCATTTCCATTATTGTAACATCCAAGGTTCCACCTCCAAAATCAAATACCATGATTTTAAGGTCCTTTTGTGCCTTATCCAACCCATACGCTAGCGAAGCGGCTGTCGGTTCATTGATAATCCTAACTACCTGAAGCCCCGCGATTTCTCCAGCATCTTTCGTGGCTTGCCTTTGATTATCATTGAAATAGGCAGGCACAGTGACCACAGCCCGGTCGACAGTTTCACCAAGGAATGCCTCGGCATCCCTTTTTATTTTCTGAAGAATAAATGCTGAAATCTGCTGTGGAGTATACTCTTTACCAAAGACATTAAACTTAAAATCAGTTCCCATCTTGCGCTTTGCTGCTAGTACTGTACCTTCCGGATTTGATATCATTTGGCGTCTTGCGGGTTCCCCTACAATGAGTTGACCATCACTGGTGAAAGCAACAACAGATGGAAAGGCTTTTCCCCCAACTGAAGTTCCTTCCGCTGCTTGTATGATTGATGGTTTACCACCAATCATTGCTGCTGCGGCTGAGTTACTTGTTCCAAGATCAATTCCTATAATTTTCCCCATATCTAAACATCACTATCCTTTTCTAGGGTTTCTGTAGCATTAACGGTATTTTTAACTATCTTTTTGGAGATTTCTACAAGGCTGGGTCTTAGAACTTTATTGTTGTACATATAGCCTTTACGAATCTCATTCGTAACAGTATTTTCTGGTAATCTATCAGAATAACTGAAATTAAGGGCATCATGAATGTTGGGATCAAAAGGTGTTCCTACCGATTCTATTTCGACGACTCCTTCCGAGCTAAGAAGATTATCGAAGTTCTTCAGGATTCCTTGTAATCCCTCGATAATTACCGCATCTGGTTTGTCATGCTTTATAATATTAAGTGCCCTCAGGTAATCATCACGAATATTCAAGAACTTCAAGAGAATTTCAGCTCTGCTTGCTTCAATTTTGGAAGAAACTTGTTTTTCAGTCTGTTTTCGGTAGTTGTCAAAGTCTGCAACCATATACCTTAATTTATTAAGACTATCATCAGCAGAGTCTCTTGCCTTCCTGAGATCCTCTCTTAGTTGGAATAGTTCCACCTTATTATCTAGCCTGTCATCGTTATCTGCAGGACGACCAACATCTAACTCATCATTTCCATTCTGCTTCTCTTCTTCGCTTCCCTCTTTAATGTTGGAATCTTCTAATCCCAACTAATTGCCCCTCCTTGGCCATTGAAGCTTTTCTCTGTATACAATTTAACTAGTCAACACAAATTAGCAAAGGCCAGATAATATCATATCGGCTAAAGGGGATAAACATCCGAATGTGTTTTGTGCAGAAGAACATTCACGGATGGAGTACATTCAAGAATGGAATTGCATGTCTACCCATATTTAAAGAAGAAAATTTGTGATCTTGATCTGTATCCTACTAGAAATATTATTATAGCGTATAAAATTAGAGTCTCAATCCATGAGCCGTGAAGACGAGGATGAAGAAATTCTAGCAATTAAGCAGAGGAAATTGACAGAGATGCAGAAGAGCGCTATAACGAGATCGGCAATGAATAGTATAACTAGACCCATCGTTCTCACCGATATGAATTTCAGGGACGAGGTTTCTAAATACCCCCTCATGTTGATCGATTTTTGGGCCCCGTGGTGTGGTCCGTGTAAAATGATTTCCCCGATAATTGAGCAATTAGCAGGTGAATATGGCGGGAAAGTAGTTTTTGGAAAGCTAAATATTGACGAGAACCAGACAGTTGCGCAATACTTTGGCATTCAAAGCATCCCGACAATGATGATCCTAAAGAATTCAAAAGTTGTTGATGTTATAGTCGGTGCCCTACCCAAGGCTCAAATTGAGACAAAGTTAAAACAGCATTTCTTAGATTCGAATAATACTATTGGAAACATCTATGGGTAGAATTGAATTTGATCAAAATAAAAAAACAGTTGGGACTAGGCAATCCCTAGATTTGGAAAGGATGCGACATTGATTCCAAGTTCTCCTTGGATCTTTCTAATTTTGTTAGCATATTCCGTCATCCTTACATTGTCGTTGTGAACCTTTGCTATCCTGTATCCTTTCCATGCCTTTCTTAAGGCTCCCCAACTTTGGCCAGTACTGAAGTTATTTTCGCTATTAGATGTTGTTGATGTTTCCTGGTTTAGTGACATTATAGCTGTCATATCATTGAGGTAGTATCTTGCTATGATACTTAGAACCCAATGTCAAAATAATCAAATTCCTGAGTTAAAGAAGTAGAACAATGAGATGTTTCTGAACAAAATATGGGAATTTTTAGAGTCAGCTAGTTCATGTTGCACAAATCTGTGCATATTTATTTAAGCATAATTTCCCTTAATTGAAGATCTTGCGCCACATGCTTCACATAGTAGAAACCCTAATTTCTTATTCTTCTCAGTCCTTGTGTCTGGACTACCGCAAACAGAACATATTACGTACTCTTTGACATATCGGTCAATTAGAGTCCCAAAAGATGACGGTTCCTTACGTCCCAGAAAAATTACTCTCTCTCCAGCAATATAACCAGCAGATGCTAACTCCTTATTAAGATAAAGCAACAATTTTTCTGGGTCTCTTCGGAGTGCCTTTGGAAATTCCATAAAATTCCTAAATATGGTGCGTTGGCCTATCCAAATAATCTGGGGCGAAGGAATCTCAAGTCTTGAAGCCTCCTTCCTAGAGGTATTATTTAGTTGACCTTTTAGGCGTTTCAAGAGGCTTTCATAGTCTGATTTAGTTTGATGGCTCACAGTTCTTGTAGTATCTAATCTCTTTAATGTACGTTATGGAATACTAGAGAAACCTACAGAACACTAAAGACATTTACCTTATTTACGAAAAACTATTGAAACTAGGTGCATTTTATATCTAGACTCCAACAGTTTTGCAAGATGCTATGGCATAAGCATTCTAAAATCGTAGTCTTTAATCCTTTTTCGTGTGACGTTTATCGCCATGGAGGATGAATCACATCCAATCCATTGTCTTCGCAATTTGCTCGCGACCGTTAGTGTCGTGCCGGAGCCACAAAAGAAATCTGCAATAAGATTACCTGGCTTAGAAAATTTTTCAATTATCCTTTCCAACAGCGCCATATGTTTTTCTGTACCATAACCAGTTGAATAGTCATAGGATTCAATATCTGTCCAAATATTATCAAGTATTTTATGAGTCTTTTTAGGAATCCAGTATTCTGGATATTTTACTCCATCCCTCTTACGAATAAATTCCTTTTTTTTCCCTGTCTTCTCCCAGTACTGTTCCAAAGAGAGAGGGTAGAGTTTTCGTTTGTAAACGTCGTAGTTTCTTATTGCCTTAGATGCTCTTGCCTTGGACCATTTCCATTGTCCTCTTTCAGGTGTATAACGGAATATTTCATACCTCATTGTAGGTCGGTCAACATTGCTCCAAAACCCCATCCACTTTGACTCAGATACGTGTTCAACAAGAGGAGGAGGATATCTTGTATCGGGAGCCTTAGAGTACCAAAGAATTGAATCATTTGAGTTGTGCATTCTATCGATAGAATTGAACTGATAAAGCAAATTCTTCCTTCGCCCTCTCTTCACTACAATTTCATTACGAAAATTTTCTGGTTTGAATATTTCATCCATAATTACCTTTACATAATGGACAACATGCCAATCTAAATGAATAAAAATGGATCCGGTCTCAGATAACAAATGTTGCATGGCGCAAAGCCGAGGATACATCATATCCAGATACTGGCTGATCTTTCCTTTCCAAATATCAGAAAACGCAACATGATTAGAATTTTTCATTCTCTGGAAGTAAATCTCGTTGCTGTAAAAAGGGGGATCGATGTAAATTAAGTCAATTTTCCTCGCAAAACCCATACTAATCAGATATTTCATTGCAATCAGATTGTCTGAATGAAAAAGTATGTTCGAACATTTTAGGGCATCGTCTGGTGATATCGTTATTTCCTTGTTAACGAATAGGCTTTCGTTCTGATTATCCTGTGACCAATACAGTTTAACGTCTGACATACAGAATTAATCTCAGTCTTAATGAGTTCGGTTACTATTAGATAATTGTTACTAGATTTATTGGTTCATCCATCAATTTTCAAGACTGCATCGAATAGTATGAATAACAGAATAACGGTATCGATAATCCTTCTCCGAGTACAACTGACCACAACAGTTTCTATTGGATTTACGCCGTTAGTTTGGACATCGTACAGGTCCAAAATTGGCTCACTTCAATAATGAAACTAATCATTATAGAAATCATTTTAGTCATATTAGCTAGGATAAATAAATAAATATATTATTAGATATAATTATAGCTAATGCGACATAATCAGCATTTGAAATCAATTTCTGTATATGTTCCGATTGAAAAAGTTGAAGCTAATCTTTCGGAGATTGGATTTCAATGTGTCGGTTCTAGCACAATAGTCGCAGATGGCAAGTTTTGGAAAAAAATGCTATATGTCAACAAAGAAGAGACAATAAGCGTTTCTGAAGAAATTGGAGATGCTTATCCCAAGGATCCCATAATCACTATATGTGGATCCAAATATACTATCTCAAGCATCATAGAAGGAGTGAAAAATTGATGCCTTTGTATGAATGTAACGAACAACAATTTGTAGAAAATATCCGCAGGATGATAGAAAGTTCTGAAAGGTTTCTTGTTAACAGGAAAATAAATTTGCATGATGATGCCAGATATGGTCCCGCTACCCTCCCAGATAGCGAGTTCGAAAAGTATGCAGCTTTATTTTTCAGGAAGTCGTTGAGATCAACGGTATTCTCTCGGACCCCATTTATCGATGATTTCCATAAAAGAATGTACGACCAAGATGAAAATCTCCATGCTTCAAGCAACCTAAAATTCCCGAGAATTTCAATTCCCTACTACAGAGTTGAATACTCGATTAATCTATGGGGGGGGACATACTTTTTTGCTTTTGATGCACTATTCAATTCAGAGATCCTATTGGAAAAGCGAAAAGGGAAGCTTTTGGGAAAGGAAGGTAGCCTGATTCATGTTCTAAAGTTCAATCCTCCTGATGAAAATGTTCTTAACATTAACCTTCCAAAAGGAGTAATGGTCTTTGATGTTAAGAATATGATTAAAGTTATTGACTACACTTCAAACTTTTGAGTTCCTAAATGGACCTGTCTAGCCAATGTATGAAAGGAGTAAGTGAATTTTCATAAGGTAACGCCTTTCGATTCTTTACGTTGAACCCGAGCAATAGCATTCTGCCTTCAAGTTTGGCTGAAAGCGCAAGAGGAAGGTCGTTTTTCCTGAAGGGTTGGAAAAACTCAAAAAAGTAATCTTTCTGATAAAATGCAATGTGTTGAGCGAAGCAGCTGGTTAAAATTACAGGGTCTCCAGCAATTCGTTTGCTCAATTCAGGTTTTCGGTCTGAACGGTCTTGTTTGATCTCGATCGATATCTGTAGCACCCTCCTCATATAGTCCTCTCTTACTGAGTTAGAATCCAATTTGTTTGGCATATTGTGAAAAGATCTCACATCTCTGCCCAATTGCTCAATTGTCCTCTTTGCAAGGTCTGTTGCTGACAAAATTTCAGTTTGTCCTCTTATTCCATAGTCTTTTCCAAATAGGTAAAAAACCCCCATCATCTCTTCA
>Ga0193739_1000087_pt1 | contig 22462 bp, 13 predicted proteins | sample L2a2metaG_FD_144926 | JGI IMG/M metagenome (GOLD analysis project Ga0193739, IMG submission 144926) | Soil microbial communities from a riparian zone of the East river system, Colorado, United States - L2a2 | ecosystem: Environmental > Terrestrial > Soil > Riparian zone | place: USA: East River...
CCGGCGGTGGGGGCGGCCGCCGGCGGCGGATGGGTCGCCCGGGCTCCGTGGAATTCCCCCCCCCCCAAGCGGCTGGAGCGCATCGGGCTGGAGTTGTACGCGGTGCGGCGCGCGATGGCCCGCGATCCCGAGGGTACGCTCGCGGCGATCCGCGCCATCGGCTACACCGACGTCGAGCTGCTCTGGTCCTTCAATAACTTCAATCGCACCCCCGCCCAAGTCGCCGCCACACTCAAGCACGAAGGACTGCGCGCGCCATCCGCGCACATGTCCGCCGAGACGATCTTCGTGGGGTGGGAGCGCAGCCTCGAGATCGCGAAGCAGCTCGGCCACGAGTATCTGTTCGTTCCCGATTTCGAAGACTGGACCAAGCGCACGATCGACGACTGGCTGCAGTGGGCCGACCGGTTCAACGAAAAGGGCGCGGTCGCGCGCCGGGCCGGGATCTGGCTCGGCTTCCACAACGAGCCGTATCACCAGCGGCCGATCGACGGCAAGGTGCCCCTCGATGCCTTCATCGGGCGCCTCGATCCCTCGGTCACGCGCCTCCAGCTCGACGTCGGCAACATGCTGATGGGTGGCGGAGATCCGATGCAGTATCTCCAGAAGTATCCCGATCGGTTTTGGAGCTTTCATGTGAAGGACATCGTGGCCGACCGTTCGAGTGATACCCGCCTGGGTACCGGCATCTTCGACTTCAAGCGCTTCCTCGCCGCCGTGCCGTCGCTGAACAGCAAGCCCTGTTATGTCGAAGACGAGAGCCCCGCGGACGAGCTGGCGGCGGCGCGCAGCAACTTCCAATACCTGCAAGGACTCGAGTTCTGATGAGACTGGCGGCGCTCATGCTGATGATCGCAACTACGTTGTCGGCGCAGAGTGCCTCACGCCCTGAGCTGCTCATCCGCATCGACGACATCGGCATGAACCACTCCGTGAACATGGCGCTACAACAACTCGCCGACACGAAGATGCCGCTCTCGGCGTCCGTGCTGTTCGCGTGCCCCTGGTATCAGGAGGCGGTGGATATCCTCCGCAAGAATCCCCAGATCTCCGTGGGCGTGCACCTCGCCCTCAACTCGGAATGGAAGTGGTACCGCTGGGGACCGGTGCTCGGGAAGGAGGCCGTCCCGTCGCTCGTGGACACTGTCGGCTACTTCTTCTCTTCGTCCGACGAGTTTCTGGCGCACAGATATGAACTGGGCGAGGTGGAGCGGGAGCTGTCGGCGCAGGTCGAGCGGGCGCTGCGTTCGGGCCTGAAGATCGACTACGTCGACTACCACATGGGCACGGCCGCGGGGACTCCGGAGCTGCTGGCGGTGGCGGAGCGCGTCGCGGCCAAGTACCAGCTGGGCATGTCGCCCTATTTCGGCGAGGTCGAGCATTCGATGTTCGACGTGCCCATCGCGCAGAAGCAGTCGGCATTTCGCGCCTACGTCGACACCCTGAAACCTGGACCGCTCCACCTGGCCGTGATCCACGTCGCGCAGTCGACCCCGGAGATCCGCGCCCTCGTCGACATGAACAACGCCACCCAGAACACGGCCAACGGCGAGCCCCTGATGGCGCAGCATCGCCAGGCGGAGCTCGACATGCTGCTCCAGTTCGCGCGCGGCCCGCAGTCGAAGAAGGTCTCCCTCGTGAACTATGCCGCGGTGATCGCGCGGTTGGGCCGCGCGAGCATGAAGCGACCGGCGTCCCCATGACGCTGCTGAGGGTTGCTCCGTCTCAGGAGCCGCAGGTGGACCTGTCCCGCACCTACGATGCCGTGGTCGTCGGCTCCGGTGCCGCCGGCGGCATGGCCGCGCACGTCCTGACATCGCAGGGGATGCAGGTGCTGATGCTCGAGGCCGGGAAGAAGATCGACATCAATCAGGAACTGCGGTCCATGGAGTGGCCCTACGACCATCCGCGCCGCGGCGACATGCCCCCCGGCAGCCACGCCATCCGCCACAACGAATACACGATCCGCCAGCCGCCCTACGCCAAGAAGACCGCATTCCGACATGTGTACTCCTATGTCGGCGGCTGGGGCGGATCGGACTACGTCAAGAACATCCTGGTGGACGAGAAGGACCATCCCTACACCGGGACGAAGTATGCCTGGGTGCGGGCCCGTCTCCTCGGCGGCAAGACGAACATCTGGGGCCGGCTGGCGCTGCGCCTCTCCGACTACGACTTCAAGGCCAAGACGCACGATGGTTACGGGGAAGATTGGCCGATCTCCTACGCCGACATCGCTCCCTACTACGACAAGGTCGATCTCTACCTGGGCATCTCGGGCTTCCAGGAGAACCTGCCGCACCTGCCGGACAGCCTGTTCCAGCGCCACAACAAGCTCACCCCGGCGGAGGTCCTGCTGCGCAGGAGTCTCAAGCAGATGGGACGCACGTTGACGCCCTATCGCGCCGGCGTCACCACCGACGGCGTGAAGAACAAGTACCGCAGCAAGTGTTTCGGGCGTGGCGCGTGCAACCGGCGGGCGGGGGGATGCGACATCCATGCGGCGTTCGACTCGCCCACGGGCCTCATCTATCCCGCGATGGACACCGGGAACCTGACACTACGGACCAATTCGATCGCGCATCAGGTGCTGGTGGATGCCAATACCGGCAAGGCGCGCGGCGTCTCGTTCGTCGATTCACAGAATCATCGCACGTATGAAGCGAAGGCCAAGGTCGTAATCCTGGCAGCCTCCACGTTGGAGAGTGCCAGACTGTTGTTACTATCGAAATCGCGGCAACATCCCAACGGCGTCGGCAACTCGAGCGGCCATGTCGGTCACAACTTCTGCGAGCATGTGATGGGGCCGGGCGCGACGGGTTTGGTGAAGGAGCTGGTCGGCAGGGCCCCGACGCTGGATGATGGACGGCCGGGCGGGTTCTACGTGCCGCGCTTCCGCAATCTCCAGGAGAAGCAGCCGGGCTTCATCCGCGGCTACGGGTTCGAGGGCGGAGGCGGCTTCTCGATCTTCCCGGCGGGCGCGTGGGACGCGCCGGGGTTCGGGGGCCAGTTCAAGAAGACGGTGCGCGAGCACGCGGGCGCCTTCATCAGTATGGGCGGGTTCGGCGAGGTGCTCCCCCGCTACGAGAACTACATGGACATCGATCCCACGGAGAAGGATCGCTGGGGGATTCCGGTGCTGCGCTTCCATTACCAGTTCAGCGACAACGAAAAGAAGATGTGCGAGGATATGGCCACGAGCGCCCGCGAGATGTTCGAGCAGGCCGGCATCGAGGTCGTGGGCGTGGACAAGGAGATTCTCACCGAAGGCTGGTCCATCCACGAGCTCGGCACGGCGCGGATGGGGACCGATCCCAGGACGTCGGTATTGAATCAGTTCCAGCAGTCACACGACGTGCGCAACTTGTTCGTCGTCGATGGGTCGAGCCACGTCAGCGCCTCGTGCCAGAATCCCACCTGGACGATCATGGCGCTCGCGTGGCGCTCCTGCGAGCACCTGGCCGACGAGTTCAAGCGGGGGAACCTATGAAGAAGCTCACGCGACGCGAAATGATTCAGGCGACGGCGGCGGGGGCTGCAGCCATGTCGTTGCCGCTGGGTCAGGGCGCGCCGGTCCAAGCGAAGAAGTTCTTCACGCCCGCGGAATTCGCGGTAGTGGACGAGGTGACCGACATGATCATTCCCACCGACGCGCAGTCGGGCGGTGCGCGCGCCGCGGGCGTGGCGGCCTACATCGACGCGCGCCTCGCCGAGTCGTTCGAGCCCGAGCCGCGCACGCGCTGGCGCGCGGGCCTGCAGGGGGTCGAGGACCTGTCACGTGAGCTCCATGGCAAGGCGTTCATGGCGTCGACGCCCGCGCAACGGTTGGCGGTGCTCACCCGGATGGCTGCCACGCCGGAGGGCTTCTTTGGCGAGATCAAAGGTTGGACGATCCGGGGCTATTACACCTCGAAAGTCGGCATCCAGGACGACCAGCAATACAAGGGAAACGTGTACCAGACCGGAGAGTTCGCGGGGTCCGATCCCACGTAGCATATTGAACCTGACCACAAGGGGGAGACACCATGAGGGATTCTAGTGCGCAGCGGGAACCGGTGACGGGTCTGCACGTCGTTTCCACGCGGGCCGACTGGAGTGGGGTCGGGCAGGGCGTGTTCGGTCCGGGAGAGTGGCATTCACTGGCGGCGGCCCTCGGCCTGTCGCCGCGCGAATGCGGCATCGTGCGCGCCGTGTTCGATGGTGCATCGGAAAAAGACACGGCGCGCGACTTGGGCCTCTCTCCCCATACCGTACACACATACCTCTGGCGCATCTACCGAAAACTGCACGTCCAAAGTCGTGAAGAGCTGTTGGTCCGCGTCTTCGCCGAGTTCCGATCCCTTCCCAAACGTTCGACTCGCGGTCGTAAACCGTAGCGCGGACGCCCCGTCAGCCCCTCGATGTCACCTGAACAGGTGACCCGGAACGGGGGCCTTGTTGCGACCTATGATACTGCCATGTTGGGCCTTGGGAGACAGCCTCGTTGATCATCTTCACGCGACGACCGAGGGATACTATGCTAAGCGTGCTACAGCGTAGGGGTGTGATTCGCGCGGCCGGGATGAGCGTGCTGTTCGTACTGGCGGTGTGCGGCAAGGGACTGGCTCAGGGGACGGCGCAAGTCTCTGGTACCGTCACCTCGGCAACCACCCACGAGAAACTGTGGGGCGTGACGGTGCGCGTGAAAGGCACCCCGACGCAGACCATAACCGATCAGCAAGGTCGGTACGCCCTGGTCGCGCCGACCGACGCCACGCTGCAATTCGCGATCATCGGCTTCCGCGGCTCCGAACAGGTGATCGGTGGGCGGACGACGATCGACGTCGCGATGGACGCGGCACCGACAATGCTGTCGGAAGTGGTCGTCACCGGGTACTCGAGTCAGCGCCGCGCCGACATCACCGGTGCCGTCACCAGCGTGAATCTCGAGAGCGTCGGCAAGCAGACCTCCGCGAGCGTGCTGCAGCGGCTCGACGGGAAGGTCCCCGGCGTGACGGTCGAGAACAGCGGCTCGCCCGGCGCACGCAGCACGGTGCGCATCCGCGGCGTCAGCTCGTTCCACGACAACGATCCCCTCTACATCATCGATGGCACGCCGGTGCAAGACTCGTACATCAACTGGCTCAATCCCAACGACATCGGTGAAATCCAAGTCCTGAAAGACGCGTCGTCCGCGTCGATCTACGGTTCGCGCGCCAACAACGGCGTCGTCATCATCGAAACGCGCAAGGGCAAGCCGGGCGGCCGCCAGGCGCGCCTCGACGTTCGCACCGGCGTCGCGTCGCCGACGCGCGGCATGGACGACATACTGATGCAGAGCACGCTCGACTACTTCCGCGTCATCAAGCGCAGCTACAACAATGCCGGCCAGGTCCTGCCTCCGGAGGTCCTGCGCATCTACGGCGACTCCTTGAACCCGGAGGTGCCGCGCTACACGTACGTGGATGACGGCGCCCTCGCCTCGGTGGATACGTGGGGGCGTCGGACGGCCAACGAGTCCTCGTACGCCTATCCCAACGTGCTGATCATGCCGGGGAGCGCCGGCACGAACTGGTGGAAGGCGGTCTTCAGTCCGGCGCAGTTCAGCGATGCCAACCTCGGCATTTCGGGCGGCGGTCCCGATAACTCGTACAACGTGTCGTTCAACTACCTGAAGCAGGACGGCACGGGCGCGTTCAACCAGTTCCAGCGCGGCACGCTGCGCATCAATTCGTCGTTCGCGCTCAACGACCGGCTGACGATCGGCGAGAACCTCGCGCTCGCCCGCGAGCAGAGCTATGGCGGCATCGACGACGGCGCGTTGGGCGAGAACAACATCGTCGGGGCCAACATCATGATGCAGCCGGTGGTGCCCGTATACGACGTCGCCGGCAACTTCGCCTCCGGCAAGTTCTCGGGCGGCGGCAACCAGACCAATCCGCTCAAGTATGCCTGGGCCCGGCGCTTCGACCGCAACATCAACGATCGCGTCATCGGCAACGTGTTCGGGAACCTCGATCTGCGCCGGGGCCTGACGTTCAGGACGCGGTTCTCGTTCAACATGTTCCAGGGCAATTTCAAGGGCTTCACGCCGACCACGTGGGAGAATTCGGAACCCGTGCGCGTCACCGGGCTCAATCAGAACGAGAACCGGGGGACCGACTGGACGTTCACCAACACGCTCAACTACGCGTGGACCACGCAGAGCCACAACGTGGCCGTGCTCGTGGGCCAGGAAGCGAACCAGAGCACCGGGCGCTTCATGGCCGGCAGCATTTCGGCGTTGCTCAGCGAGGAGCCCTCGAAGCGCTACATCGACGACGCGCTGGGCTCGGCGTCCACCAAGAACATCACTACCTCGGGGACATACGACCGTCTGTTGTCGCTGTTCGCCAAGGCCGACTACAACTATCAGCAGCGCTACTACTTCAGCGCCACGCTGCGCCGCGACGGCTCGTCCAAGTTCGCGCCCGGCAACCAGTGGGGCACCTTCCCCGGGTTCAACGTCGGCTGGCGCGGCTCGCGTGAGTCGTTCTTCCCGCAGAATGGCTTCTTCACGAACGTGATGGTGCGGTTCGGCTGGGGCATCACGGGCAACCAGCAGGTGCCGGGCGGCCGCATCGTGGCCCAATACGGCGGCGGCCGCGCCGACGCGTTCTACGACATCGGCGGCACGGGCGGCACCATCCTCCCCGGATACCGCCAGGTCGCGCAGGGGAATGCCAACATGGCGTGGGAGACCAACAAGTCGACCAACGTCGGGCTCGACCTCGAGTTCCTCCAGGGCCGCGGTAACTTCACGCTCGACGTCTACAAGCGGATTACGGGCGCCACCGAGGGTCACGGGTTGCTGTTCGATCCGCGGCCGCCTGGTGCCGCCGGGCTCGCGAGTTCCTCGATTCAGAACATCGGCAAGATGCAGAACACCGGATTCGACTTCGCCGTCGCGTACAGCGGCACGATGGGGACGAACAAAGTGTGGAGTGTGTCCTTCAACGGCAGCCGTTACAAGAACGAGATTCTCATCATTGACGGGCTCTCGACGCAGTTCTTCGGGCCGGTGGGCACCCGCATTGGGACGGCGACGATCAATCAGGTCGGGCAGCCGATCGGCGCGTTCTACGGCCTCCAGGCGGACGGCTACTTCCCCGACTCGGCCAACGCGCTGGCGCACAACCTCGACACGCTGGGGACCTGTCCCACTGCGCCGTGCCAGACCGACGCACGGGTGGGCCGTATCCGCTTCGTGGACGTGAACGGCGACGGGTTCATCACGGGGGCCGACCGCACTATCATCGGGAGTCCGCACCCCGACTTCACCGCCGGACTGGACCTGAGCTTCCGCGCCGGGAACTGGGACTTCAGCGCCACCGTGTTCGGGTCGTTCGGGAACGACATCTTCGACGCGCAGAAGGACTACTACGTCTTCCGCGACTTCTCGTCCAACGTCGTGAAGGACCGGTTGACCGACTCGTTCTGCTTGCCGGCCGATGAGGGCTGCACCAACCCGTACAACCAGAACGCCAAGTATCCGCGGCTCGATCAGTTCGATGCGCAGAGCCCGGTGATCAGCAGCTATTATGTCGAGGACGGCTCGTACGTCCGGCTGCGCACCTTGCAGATCGGCTTTACCGTTCCGCCCACGCTGTTCCCGTGGCTGCCGCAGGGACGCGTGTACATCCAGGCGGAGAATCTGATCACGCTCACCGGCTACGAAGGTCTCGATCCGTCACTCCCGGCGGCGTCGGCGTTCGGCGCGTCGGGCGACGTTCGCGATCAGGCGCGCGGCATCGATCGGGGCGCGTATCCGACGAATAAAACGATCACGATCGGCATCAGCACCACATTCTAGGGGATCGTCTTCTCTTACAAGGACATGAGACGATGCACACACTTCTAAAGTCGAGACTGATCCTCGGGACCACGTGCCTGATGCTGCTGGGCGCGGTGACGTACGCGTGCAAAGACTTCTTGAACACGCCCCCGCAGGGGACCCTGGACGAAGCCGCGTTGCTGAGCAAGGTCGGCGCCGAGGGCAGCCTCATCGCCACGTATCGCGTGCTCGATTGCACGCCGCTCGTCGGCGCGTGGGGATGCGCCGCCAGCAACTGGCCGTTCGGCGACATCACGAGCGATGACGCGTACAAGGGCTCCGAAGCGAGCGACCAGCCGCAGGCCACGCAGGTCGAGCTGTATGCGTGGAACACCGACCAGGCGGGCGAATACCTCGAGCAGAAGTGGCAGGCGATGTATGAGGGCGTGGTGCGCGCCAACTCGACGATCCGTCTGGTGGACCAGCTTGTCCTGGCGAAGCCCTTTGAGTTGACCGCCGCCGAGCGGGACGGCATCAAGGGTGAGGCGCTCTTCCTCAGGGCGCATTATCACTTTGAGTTGTGGCGGATGTGGGGCAAGGTTGCCTACTACTACGAAACCGACACGGACTTCCGCAAGGCCAACAACCTCAGCGCCGACTCCGTCGCCAGGCTGGTCATCGCGGATCTCGACTCGGCGATCGCGCTGCTGCCCGACGCACCCCGCAACGGCGAAGTCGGCCGGGCGACGGCGTGGACGGCGAAGGCGTACAAGGGCCGCGTACAGGTCTACACCGGCCAGTATGCCGCCGCGATCACGACGCTGGACGACGTGATCAACAACGGTCCCTATGACCTCGAGACGAGCTTCGATCACGTGTGGACCGGCTTCCAGCCCCTGAAGAACGGCCCGGAGACGATCTTCGCGTTCGAAGCGTCGTCCAACGACGGTGAGCCCGCCGGCTGGAACGCGAACTGGGGCGAGACGCTCAACTTCCCGCACTCGGGGAGCCCGTTCGGGTGCTGCGGCTTCCATCAGCCGTCGCAGAATCTGGCCAACTTCTACGCCGTGGACGGGGCGACGGGGTTGCCGAAGGCCTACACGGATTCGCTCAGCTGGAACGCGCGCGACTCGGCGTGGGTCGGGGCGTGGTTCGACATCGACACGCTCGACGCCTTGCCGGACTCCTTCGTCCATGTGGGGATCACCGACACCTTGGATCCGCGGCTCGATTGGACGGTCGGCCGCGACTATGTGCCCTACAAGGACTGGGGCCTGCACGAGCCCGACTGGATCCGCGCGCCGGGGTACGGCGGCCGCTACAGCCCGAAGAAAAACGTGCAGGAGTCGGCGAGCAACTCACAGAGCCAGGTGGGGTGGAACGCCATCCAGTTGAACTCCGTGCACTATCACCTGTTCCGCTACGCGGATCTGCTGCTCATGAAGGCCGAGGCGGAAGTCGAGGCCGGCTCGATCGCGAACGCACAGGCGATCGTCAATCAGATCCGGGCCCGGGCCGCGCAGACCGCCCAGGGATGTGGGGCCGCCGACAGCGCTTTGGTGGTGGTCTATCCGGGTTGCGCCGGCGACACGCGCTTGGCCGTGCCGATCAACGATGCATCGATCGGGTGGGCCACGTACAGGGTCGGTCAGTACGTGACACCGTGGCCCGATCAAGCCACGGCGCGCAACTTGGTGCGGCTCGAGCGTCGGCTCGAGCTGGGGATGGAAGGTCAGCGCTTCTTCGATCTGCGCCGGTATGGTGAGGCCACGGCGACGTCGGTCATCAACGCGTACCTGACCGAGGAAAAGACGCGGCGGTCGTACAAGACGGCGCAGCTGCCGTTCGCCCCGCGCAACATGTACTACCCGATCCCGCAGATCGAAATCGATCTGGGCCGGGTGGGCGGAGTAGATCGGTTGGTGCAGAACCCGGGCTGGTAAGCAGCCCGTCCCCGGCCCCCCCCGTCCCCTAGCGGGGTGGGCGCCGGATCGTAAAGGCCGACAGGGAGTCGCCGTTGTTCGCAACGAACACGGCGCTCCCTGTCGGCATTTTCACGAGCGCCAGGCCCGTCACGTTGCGCGGGGCGAGGAACCCGCTGGCGACGGCGGGCACCGGGGCGAAGTGGCCCTGGCCGTCGCCCTTGAGCCACAGTCCGTTCCCCGCATCGGCCCGCGGCGTGTTCGGCTCCGTATCGAAGAGATTCCCCGCCACGATCACATCGAGCCGGCCGTCGCCGTCGACGTCGTGCACGACGATGCCGCGGATCGGCGCGATCTGCGCCAGATTCGGCAGCGGCGCCGCGGTGAAGGTGCCCCGGCCGCCGTTCTGGAGGTACAGGCTGGCGAAGGTGTCGATCTCGTAGTGCAACGCCCGCTGCAGCTGGGTGCGATCGAACATCTGGTCCAACGAGGCCGACGAGAAGGTCGTGAAATCCCGGAAGCGGAGGCCCACGGTGTAGATCTTACTGGCCATCGCGACGAAGCTACCGATGGGATAGGTGCGCCCGTTCTCCGTCTGCGTGTACACGATGTCCGTCGTCTGATTCCCCGTGAAGTTCGAGGCATAGATCCCGAACCGGCGCTCCGGCGACGTCGTGTACGTGTCGTTCAGGCCCAGGTTGCCGGCGACGAGATCGGGCCGGCCGTCGTGGTTGAAGTCGCCGGCGGCGAGTGCGTACCAACGCCCCCGCGTGGGGCCCAGGCCCATCGACGCCGTCACGTCTCGAAACCGCGTGCCCTCGTTCTTGAAGAACTGCAACGGCATCCACTCGCCGGCGGTCACGAGATCGAGGCGGCCGTCTCCGTCGAAATCGATCCACACCGCGCTCGTGATCATTCCGCCGGGCTGCACCAGCTCCGGCGCCACCGAATCCGTCACGTCCGTGAAGTGCCCACGTCCGTCGTTCTTCAGCAGGTAGCTGCGCGGGGGATAGGGATAATTGCGTGGCATCAGACGCCCGCCGACGAACAGGTCGGGCTTGCCGTCTCCCGTGAAATCGCCGACGGCGACGGCGGCCGTGCTCGTGAGCATCGGTGGCAGGGCCGCGCTGTCGCGGACGAAGCGAGCGCCTCCCTGGTTGATGTACAGGCGGTCCTGGAGTCGCAGCGAAATGGGGCTCAGCCGATAACCACCGCTCGCCACGTAGAGATCGAGCCGGCCGTCACCGTTGGCATCGAAGAACGCGGCGCCCCAGTCGTCGTTTTCATGGTCCGCCGCCCACGGCTGGCCCTGGACCGATTCCACGAAGGTGCCGCCGGGGTGGGGGGGGGGCGCTGCAGGAACAGCTTCCCGGCCACGCCGCCCGATCCCCCGATGTACACGTCCTCGCGGCCGTCGCCGTCGGCGTCACCCACGGCCAAGACCGGGCCCTGTCGCGACGGCTGATCGGCGAGGAGGGGCTGCACGTCGAAATCCTCGGACCCTGTGACGGGATGCAGGTAGCGGATCAGGCTGGCGGGCTGGAAAAGGCGGCTCTCGGCTGTCGGCTTCCGGCTACTGGGTGATGGACTCGCGTCGCTTTGCTTCAGGGTCAAGAGCGTGTCCCCGGGCACGTCCGTCAGCACCTGCGTGCGGCCGTCGGGCCAGCGGATCTCCAGCGTGTCGACGCGCGCCGCGGCGCCCAGGCCGAAATGCAGGCGGTCGTCGACCGAGGACATGTAGCCGCGCGACGGAGATTGGTACAGCTGCTGGCGCGTGCCGCCCGTTACGGCGGTCAGCGTCGCGCCGATGCCGCGCAGGTTGGGACGGTCGCCGCGCAGCGTGACGGCGACGTAGTGGCCGCCGGCCCCGACGTTCTCGTAGACCGATGCCGGCGCGTTCAGATTGTTCACGACCAGATCGAGTTTGCCGTCGTTATTCAGGTCCACATACGCCGCGCCATACGAGTACCCGGGCTCGACCATCCCCCACGCGCGGCTCGAGTCGGCGAAGGTCAGGTCCCCGTTGTTGCGGAACAGGTAGTTCGGCACCAGGTAGCCGTGCAGGTCACGCGTGAGCTGGAGCTGGCGCTGCAGGTTGCGCGCGCGCTGTGCCGCGAACACGGCGATCTTGTAGTCGGTGTCGTTGGTTGCCTTGGGGTAGCCGTTCGTGATGAAGATGTCTTTGTACCCATCGTTGTCGAAATCCGCGAACAACGTGCTCCAGCTCCAGTCCGTGTACGCCACGCCCGCCATGCGCGCGATCTCGCTGAACACCACGTCGCCCCCCGCGGTGACGCCGTTGTTCAACTGCAGGGAATTCATCTCGTAATCGATGCGGAAGCCGCGGTGCTCGAGATCCAGGATGTTTTCGCGCGTCAGGTACAGGCTCATCCGCTTCCGCGCCGCCCAGTCGGGCGGCATCATGTCGGCCTGCAGGATGTCGGGGCGGCCGTCGTTGTTGTAATCGGCGATATCGATGCCCATGCCGGCGAGGCTGGTATGCCTGAACGACAATGCCGCTTTGTCGCGGAAAGTCCCGTCACCCTGGTTCACGTAGAGCACGTCGTTGGGGGTGATGTCGTTCGAAACGGAGATGTCGGGCCGGCCGTCGCCGTTGATGTCCCCGACGGCGACGCCGAGACCATACCCGACGTCCTTCAGGATCCCGGCTTGCGCGGAGACGTTCGTGAACGTGCCGTCGCCGTTGTTGCGGTACAACTCGTTATAGCTGTCGGGCGTGCTGCCGCGGCTGCCCGACGGGAGAAACGCCTGCTGCCCGCGCTGGAAGTCCGTAGGCGAGTTGTTGATGAGAAAGAGGTCCAAGTCGCCGTCGCCGTCATAGTCGAGAAACGCGGCGTGGGTCGTGAAGCCGCTGTCGGCGAGGCCGTAGCGGGTCGCCGCTTCGGTGAAGGTGCGGTCGCCGTTGTTGATGAACAGGAGATTGGCGCGCTGCGCTTTCGTGGACCACGCGGGACCCGACACGCACACGTAGAGGTCGAGCCAGCCGTCGTTGTTGATGTCGATCATCGCGACGCCGGTGGCCCAGCGGTTCGTGCCGACGCGCGCCGCCTGCGTGATGTCCTCGAACCGCATCCCGCCTGTGTTCAGGTACAGGCGGCTCGACACCAGATTGCCGGCAAAGAAGAGGTCGGGGAGTCCGTCGTTGTCGATGTCCCCGACGGCGACGCCGGCGCCGTTGTAGACGTAGGGATCCGTCACCGCGTTGAGGGAGTCGGTAGTCGTGACCGTGTTGGCGAACGTGATCCCGGTCTGCGCCGCGCTGATAGCCTCGAACAGCGGTTGCTCGCGCGAGCGGCTGCATCCAAGCAGCAGCAGGACGGAAACGAGAGATGCAATGCACCATCGGAGCATGGCAGAGAAGCTAACGCTCGGCGTCAAAGCCGGATATCGTTTAGCGCATGCCGCGACCATCGAGACTCGCGTTGCTCGCCTTCACGTGTGCAACTCTGGCACAGTGCCGCCCGTACACGTCCGAAGGAGAGAAACTCGCCCACACGTATTGCGCTGCATGCCATGCGTTTCCTGTTCCGGAACTCCTGGACAAGAAAACCTGGCAGGCGAGCGTCTTGCCGCAAATGGCCAGTCGGCTGGGTGCCGGAGACCAGTCGCTCTCCGCCCAGATGTCCCGCAACCCGCATATGACCATGCTGCCGGCCGCGGTCTCACCGGACCAGTGGGAGAAGATCGTCAGGTTCTACCTCGAGCGTGCGCCCGCCGCATTGCCGGAACAGTCGCTCCCGACGGAGCCGGGGCTCGATCCTGACTTCTTCAAGACCGCGCCGCTCGTGCCGCGGCTGGAGAGCAGCGCGATCATCACGTTGCTGAAGGCCGATTCGGCGAGCCGGCGAATCTTTGTCGGAGAAGCCGCCACCAACCGCCTGCGGATCTTCGCCTGGAACCGTCGCCTCGTTGCGACCCTCGCGTTGCGGAGCCCGTCGACGGACGTGATTGCCGAGCGGCAACGCATCCTGGTCCTGGAATCGGGGATCCTCGAGCCCAATGACGAGCCTCGAGGCACACTCGCGCAGTACGACGTCGGGGCGGCCGGGTCGCTGCAATTCACCAGGATTCTGATCGATTCGCTCTTCCGGCCGGTGTTCGTGCGGCCATTCGATGCCGACGGCGACGGCAGGCAGGACTTCCTCATCTGCGAATTCGGCGACAACCGCGGGCGATTGGCTTTGTATCGAGACGCTGGGACCAGATATGAGCGGCACGTCGTGGACGCCACGCCCGGCGCCATCCGCTTCGAGATCCGCGATCTGACCGGGGACGGCCATGCCGACATTGTGGCGCTGTTCGGGCAGGGCGATGAACGGATCGTGCTGTACCCGAATGATGGGAAGGGGCGTTTTTCGGAACGACGCGTGCTGGCGCGGTTTCCGCCCGTCTATGGCTCGATGTACTTCTCCATGCACGACTTCAACGGCGACGGCAAGCCGGATATCCTGTACGTGAACGGTGACAATTATGATTTCTCCCGCGTACTCAAGCCCTACCACGGCATGCGGATCCTGGAGAACGACGGCCAGAACAGGTTCACGGAACGCTTCTTCTTCCCCATCTACGGCGCCGCGCATGCCGCCGTCGCGGACTTCGACAAAGATGGCGATCTCGACATCCTGACGACCAGCAACTTCAGCGATCCACAACGCCATCCCGAACGAGGCATCATGTTTTTTGAGAGTACTGGCCGGTACGCGTTTCAACCGTATGCATTCAGCGTGTCGTCACACAATCAGTGGAATGTCATGGCAATCGGTGATCTAAATAGAGACGGATGGCTGGATGTCCTCGTTGGCGCCATGCGGCTGCAAACCATTGCCAGGATTCAACGGAGGCTCCCCGGACAAACATTGGAAACCGGGACGGAGGCGATCCTGCTGTTTGAAAATAGGATGCATCCTTAGGGGACCAAGGGTGTCTCCCATCACCCGGGAATGCGCGTCATATTGTGACGAAAGGGGGTCCTATGACCTCATCCCAATCCCGTGTCCTAGCGGTCGGTCTGCTGGTCGGAATCATCGCCGCATGCGGGCGCGGCGCGGTTCAGGGGGAGCCTGCACCGAGCCCGGCCCCGTCGGCCCCGTCGGCCCCGTCGGCCCCATCCGCACCCTCCCCCACGACCGTGACGAGCGACGAGCCGGCCCGGCAAGGCGCCGGATCGCTCGATTAGCTGCTGGCGGGACGGATCTCCGGTGTGAGCGTGACGCCCGCGCCCGGGGGCGGGATCATCGTGCGGATCGGGGGCCCAACGTCCTTCCATTCGGGCCAGGACCCGCTTTTCGTGATCGACGACGTTCCTATGCAGGCGAGCCGGGGCACGCTGACCTGGCTCAACGCGCGCGACGTCGAGTCCATCAGGGCGCTCAAGGGCGCGGATGCGGCGATATACGGCGTGCGCGGTGCGAACGGGGTGATCGTCATCAAGACGAAGGGGTCGCACGACTAGCGTCACGGACGTACGATTTCGCGGGTGTTGTACTCCTTGACGTAGCGGCGATGCGCCGCGTCGTCGGGATAGCGCTCATCACCGGAAGGGCCGTACGGGTAGCGCGTCATCGCGTGGAACGGGAGCGGCTCCACGGTCTGCCCGGCGGCGGTGTGCAGGTCCGCATCCTTCATCCAGGCCACGTTGAAGAACAGAAAGTCCCGTTTCCAGCCGGCGGGGAGGGGCGGGGCAGCCGACTCGGGAAACTCGAGCGTCATTTCATCGCCAGAGGCGATGATCACCGTCTGGTCGTCCGCGTCGCGCAGCAGGGGGAGTACGTCGCCGTAGCGCGTGAACCGGCCGCTAACGGTCAACCAGGGGGCTTCCCGCGACACCTGTGCGTAATCGAACCATTGCGGCCCATAGCGGCCGCCCTTGCGGAAGACACGCGACCACCCGCGGGCATGCAGATCGGCCGCGACCGGCGCCAGACGCGTGACCCGGACGCCGGTGTCCGCGCGGTCCACCGACACGAAGGCATGATCCCAGTAGATCTCCATGTTGGTGCGAATCCGCACGTGATGATCTCGGCTCAGGAACTTCCCCGTCAGGTCGATGATCATCGTCTTGTCTTTGCCGGCGGGGAAGCTGACGTTCTCCATCACCGTGCGCCACCGTCCGGCGGCGTCGCGCACCTCGAGCGACGGCCAGATGACCGCGACCGATTCGCCTTGCGCGATCGCGGCGTTGATGCTCGCGTCGGTGGGGAAGAGCCAACCCCGCAGAAAGAGGCGGATATCGTTGGTGCCGCCGAAGGGCCCCAGGTCAAGGACCAGATCGTGCACCTCGGTGATTCCCTGATAGGGGCCGGGCGTGAAGCCGCCTACGTAGGCATCGTCTTTGGCGCGGAGGAGCGGGAGCAGGTCGCGGCCCCGCTCATCCGTTGCCGAGCGTGGCAGACGTTTCTCGCGCACCTGGTGCAGGTCGAGGTGCCCGGCCGCGGGCGTGCCGGGGGGCACGAAGCGCTCGTCCACGAACACGTCGACTGAGGCGGGATGATCCACCGTGAGGAGCTGGAGGTGGTCGACGTACGCCACCTCCCACAGCTCCTCGGTGAGCTGCATGCGATAGCGGCCATTGACGGGCCTCAGGCGCTCCCCTGGGATGCGGAAATACTCGCGCGCCGCCTGCGGGGGACCGTACACCGTCTTCTCGCCCGCCATGATGCCGAGGGGCATTCCCAGGGCGCTGGCCCAGGTCACGTCGGTGAGGAAGCGATACGCCTCACCGTCCCACGTATAGAGGAAGGTGCAGGAGCCCTTGAGGACCTGCTGCTCGAGGACGTTGCGGTCCGTGCCCGCCGCCGCGCCGCCCGGGAAGTAGTAGCTCTGCGGCACGCCGTTGGTCCACACCACGCGTACCACGTCGGCTTTGAGCCGGTTGCCCAACCCGAAATGCACGACGGGCTGGTCCACCACGCGCATCTGGTAGAGATCCTTGGCCCGCAGCTCGACGCGCGAACCGATGCCGAAGTGGTTGTTCTTCCCGCTGCCGTCGCGCAGCCCGACCAGCGCCACGTTGACGAATTGATTGGCGTTGCCGCCGTCATTGCGCAGCACGCGCACCTGGCCATCGAGTCCCACCACGAGCAGGTCGAGATCCCCATCGGCATCGAAATCGATCGACCGGACCTGCCGGGCGCCGCTCCGTGCCGGGCCCGGGGGTAGCAACGCGCTGCGGTCGGTGAACCGGGCGTTCTCGTCGTTGTGCAGTAGCACGAGACCATTCGGGCCCGCCGCGATCAGATCGAGCCAGCCATCATTGTCGAAATCGAAGAACGTCGCGCCCAAGGGTTCCCCGCCCGCCGCACCTGCCCGGGTGTCGCGCCCGAAGCCGCCCGCGCCGTCGTTTCGATAGAACGACCCGGTGAAGAGATCGAGGAATCCGTCGTTGTCGTAGTCGCCTGCGGCGAGCGTCCGTCCTTGCACAGGGAGCGTGCGAGGTTCGAAGCGTCCTTCCTCGAGGCCGCGATACAACACCAGGCCGCTCTGGTGCGCCACGATGATGTCGGTTCGTGGGTCGCCATCGAAGTCCCCGAACACGGCTGCCGTCGCCGGGCCAGACTGCAGGGTTTGCTCCCGGAACGTGCCGTCACCGTTGTTGCGGTAGAGCCGGTCACCGGCTGAGGTGCCGAGGAAGAGGTCCAGGTCGCCGTCGTGATCGAGGTCGGCGAAGAAGGCCGCGGTGGCGCGGGCGCTGTCGCCGATGGCGATGGCCCGGGTGAGGGCACCCGTGCCGTCGTTGTGGAACAAAGCCCCCGTCGCGTAGGCGTCGAGGTGGCCATCGTTGTCGTAGTCGCCGAGCGCGGCGAACCGCCCCGTGATGAGGACCTGCGAATCGGCAAGCGTCGAGACCGGGACCTCGGTGAAGCGCAGTGCCTTCACGACCGCCTGGGGGTCCTGTTGCTCGAGGGCCAGCCGTGTGCTGAGCGTCAGCACCGGATATCCCGGGGGTGCGCCGGCGGGGCCGCGCAGCTCGGCCATGCCTGCCTGGTAGACCGCCGTGGTCTCCAGGAACCCCTGGGCGCGAGCCAGGGCCGCGCGAGCCGCCGCCGCCCGGTTGGCCTGGAGATCCGTCACCGCCGCCGCGTAGAAGCGCGTGGCTTCGCGTGGTATCTCGGGCAGCCGCTGCCGCAGCAGCTCGAGCTGATCGCGCGCGGGAGCGGTGGCGCCGGAGCCCAAGAGCGCTTGGGCGTAGGCGAGGCGCGCGGGCACGTTTGCCGGAGCAGCCTCGACCAGGCGCGCGAGGTACGCCCGGCGTCCCTGGTCGCTGTCGGCTTCGGCGAGGGCGTACAGCGTCTTGAGATGCTCCGGTGTCGTTTTGAGGGCCGCTTCCAGCGTGCGGCGGGCGTCCGCGGGCTTGCCGGTCAGCTGCTGCACCGTTGCCTGCAGGAGACGGATGTCGGGGTCCTCGGGGGCCAGGCGCACCGCGCGGTCGATGGCGCGTTCGGCATCCTCGTAGCGGCCGAGCCTCAGGTAGACCAGACCCAAGTTCGCATGCCCGGACGGTTCCTCGGGCGCCAAACGAATCAGCTTGACGAATTCGCTTGACGCCTCTTCTAGACGGTTTTCTTCGACGTATGCCAGCCCGAGCGTGCGCGCCGTGAGGATCGCGCCCGCGTCGACGTTGCGGTCACGCGTGCCACAGCCGATCACGAGGAGCGCGATGATCGAACGTGTCCAGAGTCGAGTCATGGAGACGGAAGCTAACGCTCCTTGGCCGTCCCGGATATTGTTTACCGATGTTCCCATCGTTCCCATCCGGGTGGCGCCGCGTCGTGGTAACGGCAGCGTTCGCCGCGGCCATCGTGGCTGTCGTGGCGCTCAACCGTCGGGCAGCGGGGCGTGTGGCGGACGGGGGGGAAGAGCCGATTCGGTTGCGTGAAGTGACCCACGAAAGCGGCATCGACTTTGTCCACCGGCCTGCCACGCTCGATCCGCAGCTCGCGCACATCGCCGCGCACGTCGCCGCGCTCGGGGCGTGTGTTTCCGTCACGGACGTGAACAACGACAGTTGGCCCGACCTCTACTTCACCACCTCCCGCTTCGGTGTCCCGAATGCGCTGTACATCAACCAACGGGATGGCACGTTTCGCGACGAGGCCGCCGAGGCCGGTGTGGCGGCGCTCAACCGTCCGGGCGACGGGGTGTCGATGGGGGCCGTCTGGGGCGACTACGACAACGACGGTTTCGAGGACTTGCTCGTCTACAAGTGGGGTTACCCGCAGCTGTTGCACAACCTCGGCAACGGCCGCTTCCACGATGCAACCGCCGGGTCGGGTCTCCGCCATTGGATGAACTCCAATGGTGCCGTGTGGCTCGACTTCGATCGCGACGGACTGCTCGATCTATACGTCACGGGCTATTTCCGCTCCGACATCGATCTCTGGCACCTCTCCACGACGCGCATCATGCAGCACAGCTGGGACTTCGCCTCGAACGGCGGAAAGAATCTCCTGTTCAAGAACGTCGGCAACGGCCGGTTCGAAGACGTGACCGATGTGATGGGGGTCGGGAGCACGCGCTGGACCTTGGCGGCCGCGGCGGCGGACTTCAACGACGACGGCTGGCCCGATCTCTACCTCGCGAATGACTACGGGCCCGAGGAGCTCTTCCTCAACCACGCCGGCAAGCGATTCGCGCTGGCCCGGGCCGGCCTCGAGGACGACTCCAAGAGCGGCATGGCGGTCGCCGTGGGCGACGTCTTCAACCGCGGGCGGCACGATGTGTTCGTCACCAACATCTCGGAGCGCGGCTTTCTGTTCCAGGGAAACAACCTGCGCATCAACTTCCTGAAGGAACTGGGTCGCTTCGACGAGATCGCTACCGGCGTCGTGGCCGACGCGGGGTGGGCGTGGGGCGCGCAGTTCGGCGACCTGAACAACGATGGGCTCCTCGACCTGGTGGTGACCAATGGCTTCATCTCCGCCGATACGGGACGCGACTATTGGTACGCCATGTCGAAGATCGCGGGCGCGCAGGGCAACATCTTCGAGGACGCGAAGAACTGGCCGCCCATCGGGAGCGCCAGCCTCTCCGGGTACGAGCGCTCCCGTGTGCTGCTCAATCGCGGAAGGACGGGGTTCGTGGACGTCGCCGAGGAGGCGGGCGTGGTGGATCTGCTCGACGGGCGCTCGGTGGCGCTCGCCGATCTGTTCAACCGCGGAACGCTCGACGTGGTGATCGCGAACGAGAAGGGCAGGGCGCTGCTGTACCGGAACGCGGAGCATCCTGGTCACTGGGTCGCCTTCAAGCTGATTGGGACGCGGAGCAACCGCAGCGCGATCGGCGCCGACGTGACGGTCGAGTTCGGCGGTGTGCGCCAGAGACAGGTGGTCGATGGTGGGGAGGGGTTCTGTAGTCAGAACGACCGGCGGCTGCACTTTGGCTTAGGCGATCAGCGTCTGGGGCGTGTGACGATCCGCTGGCCCTCCGGAACGGAGCAGGTGCTCAACGGCCTGGCCGCCGATCGGCTGCACGTGATCACGGAGCCCCGGTGAGGCGACTCGACCCCAAGTACCTCATCGTGTTCCTTATTACGCTGGTGTTGGTGGTGGGCGAGGCGCGCTACAACATCCTGGGCGGCTACGACCGCTTGGCGTCAGCTCTCGGCACCTGTCTGGCCACTGAGGTGCTGCTGTCCCGGCTGTTGCGCGGCCGCGTCGCGAACCTCTCGAGCGCCTATATCACCGGCATCAGCCTGGCGCTGCTCATCAAGCCGCAGGCGAACATCCTGTGGCCCTTTGTGTTGGGTGGGTTCCTGGCGATCGGCTCGAAGTACGTCCTGACCTACCGTGGACGCCACCTCTGGAACCCGAGCAATTTCGCCATCGCCTTGCTGCTGCTGGCGGCTGCGGACAGCGTCGCCGTCTTGAGCCACCAGTGGGGCAACGATCTTCGCATCAACCTGGTGATCTGGGCGTTCGGCCTGGCGGTGGCGTCGCGCGCGCGCGTGCTGCACGTGACGTTGACGTACGTGGTCTGCTTCCTGCTGTTCGCGGTGCTGCGGAACGCGATCGTGGGTGGGCCGCTCCTCGCCGAGCTGGCTCCGATCACCGGTCCGATGTATCAGCTGTTCGTGTTTTTCATGGTCACCGACCCACGCACGACCGTGAGCGCGCGTCGCGGGCGGATCGTGGTGGTCGCGATCGTTGCCTTGGTCGAGACCGTGATCCGTTTGGCGGGAGACTTCCAGCTGGCACTCTGGCGGCCGCTCTACCCGTCGCCGCCGCTGCTCGCGCTGGCGATCGTGGGACCGATCGCGATGTGGTGGGATCTACACCGGCAGGCGCAGTCGGGCGCGGCCCCCAATTAGCGCATCAGGCCCAAACTCTTCAAGTAATCGGCGACGATGTAGGCGGGCACGGCGAAGATGATCTTGCCCTGCGACTCCCCCTGCCCGCCATACAGCACAGCGATCACCTTGCCCGCCCGATCGAAGATCGGGCTCCCCGAGGACCCTGGCGCGCCGTAGCCGTCTACTTGCACGACGGCGGTGAGCGCCTTGCTCACCGTCCCCACCGTGAGCGTGGGTTCGGCGATCGGGAACTGGCCGCGGGCCTCCATCGGGAGATCGAAGCCTAGCGGATAGCCCATGATGGCGACGGGATCGCCGCGCTCCACGCCCTGGCGGGTGCGCGCCAGGCCGGCCACGCGCGGCGTGCCGCCCTTGATCCGCACACGCAGCACGCCGATGTCGGCCGTCGGCGAGACGCCCACCATCTCCCCCTGAAACATCTGCGTGCTCCCCGAGAAGATCACGCCGATGCCCACCGGCGTGCGGGTGCCGTCCTCGCCGACGAGGACGTGCTTGTTGGTGACCATGGTGCCGTTCGAATCGACCGCGAACGCGGTGCCGCTGAAGCGTTCCGTCTCCGAAAACCTCACCAGCACCATGGCGACGGCATCCTGATTCTTGTGTGAGATGGAACGGTAGTCTACACCGCCCACCGCGCCAACCAGCGCGCGCTGGCGGCGCTCGGCGTCGTCGAGCTGCGTACGCAGCCGCGCCACCGACGACGCGTCGCCCCCCGAGCCGGTGAGCTCGCGCCGCAGCCGCGCCGTCTCGGCCTGCGACTCGGCGAGGGCGTCGCGCACGCTCTTGAAAATCTCCTGAGCCTCGCGCTCGCTCCGGTCCGCCTGCCACTGCAGCCATCCAAAGGCCCCGGCCGTCAGCAGCAAGAACCCGAAGAGGACCTTGGTGGTGCGGCGGAGCTGTGCGGTCTGGCGCGCTACCTCGACGGCGATGCGGACGGCCGTGCTGGAGCGCGGGGCAGGGGTGCTGACCCTGATCATTTCGCGCGGCTTTGAGGCGCGCGCCGCCATCCCCTCGGCAGCGGTGGTCGCCAGCACGTCGCTCGCGTCGCCTGCCACGGTGTGGAACTCGAGCGCCGGCCCGTTGGCGCCGAAGCCGATCACATCGCCGTCCTGGAGCGGCGTATCGGCGGTGATGCGCGTGCCGTTCACGAACGTGCCGTTGCGGCTCCCCAGGTCCTGAATGACGAACGCATCGCCCTTGTGGATTACGGCGGCGTGGCGAGAGGAGACGTCGAGGTCGCGCTCGGCGTCGAAGCGTACGTCGGAAAGAGGATGGCGGCCGAGGCCGATGTACGTCTTACGGAAGGCCTCGACCTGCCCGGCGCGGGCCCCCGAGAGAAACTTGAACTGGGCTTTCACCGGCTCCGCGTGACGTACCAGAACACCGCGGCCAGGACGGCGATCACCCCCAGCACGATCG
>Ga0193739_1000088_pt1 | contig 22346 bp, 17 predicted proteins | sample L2a2metaG_FD_144926 | JGI IMG/M metagenome (GOLD analysis project Ga0193739, IMG submission 144926) | Soil microbial communities from a riparian zone of the East river system, Colorado, United States - L2a2 | ecosystem: Environmental > Terrestrial > Soil > Riparian zone | place: USA: East River...
CCTCGAACTACGGGTCCGGCTATTACGGCGCCGGCTACTACGGCTCCGGTTCCTACGGATATGGTCATCGATCCCGGTTCGGGGTCGGTCTCTCGTTCGGCTATCCGGGCTACCCGTGGGGCTACGATCCCTTCTGCTACGATCCGTTCTGGGGTTGGAGTTGCGGCTCGCGGTTCGGGGGCTTCGGATACTCGTCGTACTATTTCGGTAGGCCGTCCTACTATCGGCCGTACGGCTACCGGCCGTTTGCCAACAGTCGGTTCGGCGGGTTTGGGCGGAGCTTTACGGGGGGCTCGCGCTTCGTGATTCCGCGCGATCGCGTGCGCGTCACCGGCATACAGCCACGAAGCCGGGTTGGCGTGTCGAACCCGGGGTCCGGGAGCCGCACGCGATCCGACCGCGTTGTGGCGCCGCGCGGCGTCCAGCCACGTGGGCGCGGGCCCGCGGTGGCGACCGAGCGCCGGCAAGGCGCGAGGGAGTCTTTTAGGGCACCACGTGCCGGATCGAGTCGGGGACGAAGCATGTCGCCCCGTGGAGGTTCGAGCCGCGGGCCGAGCGTGTCGCGGCCGTCGAATGGTTCGCGTGGCCGTTCACAGCCATCGGGTGGGGGCGGGACGCGGAGCGGGGGATCGCGGAGTGGCGGAGGCGGAGGCCGGCGCCACTAGCGGAAGAAGAGCAGGGTCACTGCCACGAACAGCGGCAGCAGAATCGCGCAGCTGTAGGCCATGTACCCGAAGAACGACGGCATCTTGACGCCGTTCTCCTCCGCGATCGCCTTCACCATGAAATTGGGGGCGTTCCCGATGTAGGTATTCGCCCCCATGAACACCGATCCCGTCGCGATCGCGGCGAGGATGCGCGCAGTCTCGGGATCGAGCGTGAGCGCGCCGATGAACGGCCCGTGCGCCGGCACGCCCTGGAGCCCGGCCGCACTGGCGGCGAAGGCCAGATACGTCGGCGCGTTATCGAGAAGGCTCGAGAGGGTCCCTGTCGCCCAGAAGAACTGCCACGGTTGCGAGACGCCGAAGCCCATGCCGAAAACCGTGCGCGCACCCTGGCTCCAGGCGTTCAGGATCTCGAGCGCCGGGGCCATCGTCACGAAGATCGCGGCGAACAACACCGCTACCTCGATCAGCGGGCCGAAGGTGAAGGCATTGCGCGCGCGCGCCGCGCGCGGCGTGGCGATGTACGCCGTGACGGCGAGCATGGCGATGACCGTTTCCTGCATCCCCGCAGGCCAGGGAAGCCCCCCCGCCGCCGCCTTGCCTGCCATGACGATGGTGAGGAGCACGCCGGCGAGGGCCGCGAGGCTGACAGCGCCGCGCACTCGCATGGGCTCGTGCACCATCACTTCCTCGAGCTGCGAGCCGGGGCGCTCGCGCTCTTCTCGGCCCAGCGCCCACTGATCCCACAAGTTGAAGACGACGAGCAGCACGCCCACAGCCGTGAGCCACTGCGGCCAAAGGCGCAGCGTCCACTCGAACGGCACACCCTTCAGGAAGCCGAGCAGCAGCGGGGGGTCGCCGATCGGCGTGAGCAGCCCGCCGCAGTTCGCCACGATAAAGATGAAGAACACGACGATGTGCACGGTGCGCCGCCGGCTCTTGTTGGCGCGCAGCAGTGGACGGATCAACAAGACTGAGGCCCCCGTCGTCCCGACGAGGTTCGCGAGCACCGCGCCGAGCCCGAGCACGCCCGTGTTGACGAGCGGCGTGCCCGACAGCGATCCCTCGATGTTGATGCCCCCGGTGATCACGAACAGCGCCGCGATGACCACGATGAACCCCAGGTACTCGTGGGCCTTTTCGCCCAGAACCGCTCGGCCCGGCTCACCCACCCCCAAATAGAGAACGACGGGGAGCGAAACGGCGGCTGCGACGAGGGCCTTGCTCCGATTCGAGTGCCACCAGTGGGGCGCGACGAGGGGGGCGACCGCGATCGCCAGCAGCAGCGCAACGAAGGGAAGGACGCTGATGAGCGGGAGCTGGGCGCCGAGCATGGGGCCGGAGACTAGACCCCGCCCGAGGGCTGGTCAAGGCTGGTATCTTTTTAAGCATGCACCTGTTGCTCTTCGGCACGTTGGGCACTCTGTTCCTCGCGCCTCTCGACACCGCGGCATTCGCCGGCGGGTGCTTCTGGTCGATGGAGCATCCCTTCGATCAGTTGGATGGCGTCGTGTCGGTGACGGTAGGCTTTATGGGTGGCCGCACCGTTAACCCGTCATACGAGGACGTGGTGACCGGCCGGACGGGCCATCTCGAGTCGGTGCAGGTGGTCTACGATGCGCGCAAGGTCGGCTACGCGAAGCTGCTCGACGCCTTCTGGCACAACATCGACCCGTTCCAGGCGAACGGGCAGGCGTGCGACCATGGGCCGCAGTATCAGTCAGCAGTATTCTATCGCGACTCCGCGCAGCAGCGCCTCGCGGAGCATACGAAACGCCATCTCGGCCTCCGCTTCCAACGGGAGATCGTGACGCAGCTGCGCGCCGCCGGCCCGTTCTACCCGGCCGAGGAGTATCACCAGCACTACTACAAGAAGAATCCCGTCCGATACGGGCTGTATCGGACCGGCTGCGGTCGTGATCGGATCCTGCAGCAGATCTGGGGCGCCGACACGACGCACGCGGAAGGAGCATTCATGATCAAACCGAAACCGAGCGACGCCGAGCTGCGGCGCATGCTGACGCCCTTGCAGTACGACGTCACACAGCACGAGGTCACGGAGCGGCCGTTCCAGAACGAGTTCTGGGACAACCACAAGGCGGGGATCTACGTGGACGTCGTCTCCGGCGAGCCGCTCTTCAGCTCGCTCGATAAGTTCGAGTCGGGCACGGGGTGGCCGAGCTTCACGCGGCCGCTCGAACCCGCGAACGTCACGCAGAAGACCGATCGATCGCTTTTCATGGAGCGCACCGAGGTCCGCTCGGCCAACGCCGACTCCCACCTCGGCCACCTGTTCGACGACGGTCCGGCGCCCACGCGGCTGCGTTACTGCATCAACTCCGCGGCGTTGCGGTTCATTTCCGTTGAGCGGCTGGCGGACGAGGGATACGGGAAGTACCTGCGCATCTTCCAGACGGCCAAACGCGACTGACGGACGCCACGAAGGTCCGCTGGGACGACATCCCCAAGGAGCAGCTCAACGAGCTGCTCTCCCGCCGCATCGTTACTGGTGATCGAGCGATGTTGGCGCACGTGTACTTGAAAAAGGGATGCGTGGTGCCGAAACACCGCCACGAGAACGAGCAGTTTACATACATCCTCGAGGGAGCGCTCGAGTTCCAGATCGGTGAGGACGGCGCGCGCACGGAGATCGTCCGCGCCGGCGAAGTGCTGCACCTGCCCTCGAACCTTCCCCATGCGGCGACAGCGCTGGAAGACACGCTCGACCTCGACATCTTTTGTCCGCCGCGCCAAGACTGGCTCGACAAGACGGACGCCTACCTGCGAAAGTAGGCGTCCGTCTTCCCAGCTTACGGTGTCGTCGCCGGCCGTGCAGTTACGGGTCGTGTGGTCGTCGCCCGGGGTTGAGGGCCCCAGAACGCTGGATCAGTCGCGCGCGTCTCGCGTGCGACGTAGCTCTGCTGCGGATCGAGGCGGAAGCGGTTCGTCTCGGCGTTGATCATCCCATCGGTCGAGAACTTCTGCAGTGCGGCGCGCTCTTCGGCGGTGGCGCCCTGCATCGTCTTCATCCCGTTGGCCATCATGTCGTCGAACTGCCCGAACGCGGTGATCGAGCCGAAGATCAGATACGTCGGCGTGAGCCCACCGGCGATGATCTCGTAGACCCGGAACGCCGTCGCCGGCGCCGACCGCTGGGCCGCGGCGATGTATGCCTTGGCGGCGGCGTCGAACTCCTGCTCATGGCCGGGACGCACCCGGAACGTCGTGATCTCCCAGAACCGCTGCCGCGCGAGGTCGGGGTACGCGCCCATGCTCAAATCGGGCCGGGCCACCGCGTGGATCGTCCGCAAAGCGTTCAGGACCTCACCGTCCGCCCGCGCCAGACGCGCCAACTCTGCGCTGAGCACCGGGTCGGCGGCTTCGCGCTTCATCGACTCGCCGACCGCTGCATGGTTGGCGTAGGGCGAGATATACCAGGCCTCGCTCGGGCCGGTCATCGATACCATCGCGAGGTAGTAATCGGGGGACTTGGCGCGCTCGTAGGCGGCGGGCCACCCGGCCTCGATACGCGCATGTTCGGCGGCGCGCCCCACTTTCACTTCTTCGCGGACGATCGTGACGAGCGACGGCTGAGACGTCGGCAGGCCCGGCGTCTGGGCAAGAGCGGGTACGGCACTGGCGCACAACAGCGCCAGCAATGTGAGTCGCGACAACTTGGTCATGATGGGGGTCCTCTAGGGCACAACGGGGGGGTGCGGTCTCGGCTCAGAAGAGAATCGAGGAAGGCACGCCCAAGGTACCCGTTGGGACCGCACGGCACTAGGGCAGGACGTGCACCTCCACGTTCGACGGAAACCGCGCCGTGCGATACACCCTATGCACTTGCGCCCGATAGGCTTCCGTTGACGCTGGCCTCGTAGGGCGTCGCCGCCATCAGTATCGGGAGGGACCCCGTGCCGCCGGGTGGGACGACAATCACAGTGAATAGGTGTATTCCGTCACGCATCGGGATGAGCGTATCGGTGCGGACCCAGTCTTGAGCGGCGGCCGGTCCGGTGAAAAGTGCGAAACCGATAAAAGCCGAAATCGAAACGAGAGGTTGGTAGCGCATGAAAGTAACGCTGCAACTTCGACGGGGTCGGCGCAACGGTGTGACCGTAATCACGACATTGTCGGCGGCATTCCAGTACGTTCTTCGCCGTCCCTAGCTCCCCAAAAAAGAACTCCCCGCGCCCTCGAGGAGAATCGGAGTCAAATGAAGGCCATGCGTTTCTTGATGGTCGCTTTGGTCGTCTGCCTGAGTGCTTCGTGCAGCGATCGCGCGCCCACCGCCCCCGCCGCTCCAGAGCTCGCGGCGCCCAATGCGTCCCTCATCGGGGACCTGCTTCGTCCAATCGGCTTACTCAGGTGTTCGGCCCTACCCGCGGCCTCGTCCACCCAGACGATCGGGTCCGCGGGTGGCAGCATCACCGTGGGGCCGCACATCCTGCGGATCCCGGCAGGCGCCCTCAATAAGCCGACCACCATCTCCGGGACGCTAGACACCGGTCGAGGCGTCAACGGCATTCGCTTCGCGCCCGAAGGGCTGCAGTTCGCCTCGCCCGCGTATCTGACGATGAGCTACGCGAACTGCAACCTGCTCGGTAGGCTGCTCCCCAAGCGGATCGCGTACACGAGCGATCTGCTGGACATCCTCGAGTACCTGCTCTCGATCGACAACATCTTCACCAAGAAGGTCACCGGACGCGTCGATCACTTCTCGGAATACGTGATCGCGTGGTAGCAAGCCGGTGACTGCCGTATTGCGTGCTCGCCCGGCGGCGGACCTGTTGCACGAGGCGCGCGCGCGCGAGCGCGCGGGCTGTATTCCCGAGGCGATCGCCTGCTATGAGGCGGCGATCGAGGCCGCCGACCGCGGGGGCGATCGAGGAGTGCTGTCAGAGGCGCTGCGGCGGCTAGCAGTCGTGCGCCACCACCGTAACGAGTCGGCGGTCGCGCGCGCCCTATGCGACCGGAGTTTTGCCGTTGCTCGCGAGGTGGGGAACGACCTGTTAGCCGCCGAAGCGTTGAACACCCTGGGCGGCCTCGATCTGGCGGCGGGCGCCCTCGCCGCCGCGCGCAAACACTTCCTAAACGCAGTGGAGTTGGGTCGCCAGAGCCGCGAGTTGGGCGCGCGCATCGAGCAGAATCTCGGTATCGTCGCCAACATCCAGGGAAACTTCGACGAAGCGCTCGCCCACTACGAGCGCTCGCTGGAGGAGTGCCGCGCGGCGAACGACGAGCACGGCTGCGCAGTCGCCTACGCCAACCTGGGCATCGTCAGCACCGATCGTGGGGAGTTCGATCGGGCCGACAGCTACTTCACCGCCTGTCACGAGATCGCCGCGCGCGCCGGGGACGTGCATCTCGAGGGACTGTGCCTCGTGAATCACGCTGAGGTGCACATCGCGCGCGGGCGCTACGAGGACGCGCGGCACAACGCCGAAGCGGCCCTCGCCCTGTTCGATCAGCTCGACGCGCGAAGCAGCAAGGCCGAAGCCTATCGGATGCTCGGGGTAGTGTATCGCGAGACCGGCCGCTCCGCGCTCGCCGAGTCGCGGCTGCGCTCGGCGATGGAACTCGCGGTGAGCGCGGGCTCCCTGTTGGGAGAAGCGGAGGCGGCACGCGAGCTCGCCCTCATGTATCAGACGAGTGGTCGCAATCAGGAGGCGCTGAGTCTCCTGAACACCGCTCACCGACTGTTCGCCCGGCTCGAAGCCCGACTCGATTTGGTCAACGTGGGCGGGAAGATGGCCGAGCTGGAGGCCACGTACCTCGCGGTCGTGAAGGAGTGGGGGCAGTCGATCGAGTCGAGCGATACCTACACCTTCGGCCATTGCGAGCGCGTCGCGCGGCACGCCGTTGCCGTCGCGCGCCTGCTGGGTTTGGAGGAGGACGTCCAGACCGCCATCCAGCTGGGCGCGTACCTGCACGACGTCGGCAAGGTGAAGGTCCCGCACGAAATCCTGAACAAGCCTGGGCCGCTGACTCGGGACGAGTACGAGGTGGTGCAGATGCACCCGATCTGGGGCATCGAGCTGCTCGCCAAGGTCGAGTTCCCCTGGGACCTGAAGCCGATCATCCGCTGGCACCATGAGCGCTACGATGGAACCGGGTACCCCGACCGCCTGCGCGGCGACGAGATTCCGCTGTCGGCGCAGATCGTCGGCATCGTAGATGTGTACGACGCGCTGACGACCTCGCGCCCCTACAGAAAGGCGATGACGCCGGAGGCGGGCATGGCGGAGATCACGCGCTGCCGGTCCTGGTGGTCGGATCGAGTGTATGTCGCCTTCGTGGAAGCCCTGACGGAAGCTCGCAGAACGCGGCAGTCGGCCGATCGCGCTGTAGCCTGACGCCGGTCGCAAGTCCCTGCTCCTGAGCCATTTACTCCTCTCCTCCCCAACTGGCCCCGTCTTTGCTTAGTTGAGCGACTATGGCGACCGGCTGGCAGGACTCCTGGACGTTTCGAATCGTGGATCAGGACACGGGGGCAGCGGTCCCCGGAGTCCCGGTCACGGTTTTGCAAGAGGGCGGCCGCGGTGGTGGCTACTGGGTCAGCGACCCGGACGGCCTAGTCCGGATCCCGAAGACCGACCGCCCGCGGCTTCGGCTGCGCGTCGGACTCCGTAACGAAGAGACGATCGAGCTCGACGCGCGGTCACTCCCCGACGATCCGATCCCACTCACCGCTCCGCGCGACCTGCCGCTCGCCGGCGGCGCCGCTGGGCCTGCTCCTTCTATCGCTACGCCTGCACCTGCTATTCCTGCTCCGTCAATTTTGCCGCAGCCGGGGCACCTGGTACGCTTTGCCCGCATCGGCGTGCTGCCCCAGGATCGGGAGATCACCGGCGCCCCGGACGGGGCACAGATCGCAACGCCGCCGCCCGATCCCACCACGATGCGGTATGGGGTCGTGCTCGAACTCGAGCTTGTCTGGCAGTCGCTCGGCCCCCAGGCGGGCGACACGCTGTACAGCGTCTCGCTCGGTCCCGGGGATGAAGTGAAGGTCGGCGTTTCGGACGGCCGCTGGCGCAAGAAACCCCTCGCGCACGACCGGCCGCTCCAGATCGTCGCCAAGATGGTCGGTGCACGGCAGCTCGGCGACGGCGTCGACGCCGTGCCGCTCGAGCCCTGTGTCGCCTCCGATCTGGCCGGCGCGGCGGTGGACACCGTCCGCCTCTTGGCCGAGCGCACCGTGAAGATGTCGGAAGCCCTGCGCCGCCGTCCTCTCGGCGTTACCGAGCTGGAGGGGGGGGGCGACAAAGCCGCCGGCTCATCGGTGCGCACGCTGCGCAACATGCGGTCGGAGGGGGTGCTGACGTATCACTTCGTGGAGCCGGTCGAGCGCTACCGCGTGATCGTGCGGACGCCCCGCCTCCGCGCCGCGTTGCTCGTGCCCTTCCGCCTGCCGAACATCGCGACGCGCGAGGTGGTGCGGCGCTTCGGGTACGCCCTGCGCCGCAGCCTGCTCGATCGCTCTCTGGCCTCCGACGTCGACCAGGTCCTCGGTGCGAGCGAGCCGCCCGCCGCCGTGGAGCAGCGGCTCTATGCGCACATCGCGTCTCATCTTCCTTATTACTCGGCGACGATCATCGCCGCGGGCGACCCGGCGGAGCGCTTCTTTGCGCTCGCCAAGCTGCGCGACCCGCGCGGCCGGCCCCTCACCGACGTGATCGAGAACGTCGTCGTGGGCCGGGTGGGGAATTACGTCGCTTTCCCGCTGCGCTCCGACGATTTCACGACCCCCGAATGGCGGGCCTCCCTGACCGCGGCCGCGAATGGTCCGGCCCGGTCGTCGCAGGAGATCACCGTCACGCTGCCGATTCCGGGAGTGTGGCTGCGGTCGGAGCTGTTCCCGGCCCAAGTCGCCGCCGAGGGGGAGGCGGGGGCCGAGCAGAGACCCGAGGCGGGACGGCTCGAGCGGCGCAAACGGGGGTAGTCGAAACGCAACCCTTTCCCCACCCGTAGCATCCAACGTAGGGTCCCTCTCCCCGGATGACATATGGCACCTTTGGCGTCGCTGGCCGTCCTCGTGCTCGCCGTTCAGACCCCCGGGTCGCCCCCGACGTACCCACCACCCCCGTCCTCCGCTTCCGCGACGACCGTCACCGCGACCCGCGCCGCCGTCCCGCCGGTCATCGACGGACGCGACGACGACGAGGTCTGGCGGCTCGCTAACGCGATCACGGAGTTCCGGCAGTTTCGGCCGGTGGAGGACGCGGAGCCGAGCTTCCGGACGGAGACGAAGGTCGCGTACGACGCCCGCAATTTCTATGTCTTTATCCGCGCCTTCGACCCGCATCCCGACAGCATCCTCAAGCTGCTCGCCCGGCGCGACGTCCGGACCGCCTCCGACCAGCTCAAGATCATCATCGACTCCTACCACGACCGCCGCACCGGCTACGAATTTGCCGTGAACCCCGCGGGCGTGAAGCGCGACTACGCGGTGTACGACGACGGCGCCGAGGACGACTCGTGGGATGGGGTGTGGGAGGCTGGAACGCAGATCGACTCTCTTGGCTGGACTGCCGAGTTCCGTATTCCCCTCTCGCAGATGCGCTACGTGCCGGGACCGACCAACACATTCGGATTCGGCGTGTGGCGGGACATCGACCGTTACACCGAACGGGTGAGCTGGCCGCTGTACCGCGTGACGCGCCCCGGTCTCATGTCGCAGCTCGGCGAAGTGACGGGGCTCGACGGCCTCGACGCGCCAAGGCGCCTCGAGGTGACGCCCTATTTCGTGACGAAAAATGTCCCGGAGGCCGGCTTCGACCGGTCACAGGAGCTCGACGCGGGCGCCGACATCAAGTACGGCCTGACCTCGAACATCACGATCGACGCCACGGTGAACCCCGATTTCGGGCAAGTCGAAGCCGACCCCTCGGTCCTCAACCTCGGTCCATTCGAGACCTTCTATTCGGAGCGGCGGCCGTTCTTCATGGAGGGGACGGGCATTTTCCAGTTCAGCGTCAACTGCAGCATCGTCAATTGCAGCGGGGAGCGGCTCTTCTACTCGCGCCGGGTGGGCGGTGCGTCTCGCATCCTCGGCGCCGCCAAGATCACCGGGCGGTTGCCCAGCGGTCTGACGCTCGGGTTGCTCGACGCGGTGACCAACAACTCCACAAACGGATTAGGTCAGACCCTCGAACCGACCACGAACTACGCGGCGTTCCGAGCGACGCAGGACTTCCGCAAAGGCGAGAGCGGCATCGGCGTGATGGTGACAGCGGTGAACCGCGGCGTCGATCAGTGGACGGACACTCTCATGCGGAAGAGCGCCTACGTCGGCGCCTTCAACTTCCGGCACCGGTTCGCGGGCGGGCGCTACCAGATCTTCGGTTCCCTCGACGCGAGCCGGGTCGCGGGGACGCCCGCGGCGATCGCCCGGACGCAACGCAGCTCGGTACACCTCTATCAGCGGCCCGACGACAACCTGACCTTGGACACGACGCGCACGAGCCTCACAGGGGACGCCGAGGAGATCCTGTTCGGGAAAACCGGCGGATTCATCCGGTTCGAAACGAGCTACCAGCGCCGTTCCCCCGGCTTCGATGTGAATGATTTGGGTTTCCTGCGTCGCGCCGATCAACAGAGCTGGAACACCTGGGGCGCGATGTCTTGGAGCAAGCCGTTTCTCATCTTCCAAACGGGTCAGTGGAACTTCAACTGGTGGCAGTTCTGGACGACGGAAGGACTGCCCACGGAGCGTGCCGCCAACACGAACGCCCACTTCCAGCTCAACAACCGGTGGTGGGTACACTTTGGGGGCACGATCGGGCAGCTCGGCGGAACGTTCGACGACCGCGTGGCGCGCGGCGGGCCTGCCGTTCGCCAGGATCCGTACATCGCCCCGTGGTGGGGCTTCGAGGGCGACCAACGCCGCCCCATTATTCCCTACCTGTTCTTCAACCTTTTCCGGGGGAGCGGTGGCCGCTCCACGAGCTTCAACGTGAACCCGAGCCTCGACTTTCGCGTGTCCACGCAGTTCCGGGCATCGCTCGGCCTCAACCTCTCGCACGACGTGAACGACTGGCAGTTCGTCGGCACCGATACGGCAGGGGGGACGACGCATTACCTGTTCGCGCACCTCGATCAGAAAACCACGTCGATGTCGTTCCGCTTGGACTATACGGCGAGTCCTACCCTCACCGTCCAGGCATACGCGTCGCCCTTCGTGAGCAAGGGGCCCTACTCGAACGTCCGCGAGTTGGCGAACCCCCGCGCCGAGCGATACCCAGACCGGTTCCAACCGTACGCGCCCACGCCGAGTACGCCGAGCTTTGAGAATTTCAAGGCCTTCAACTCGAACCTCGTAGTCCGGTGGGAGTATCGGCCCGGGTCGACGCTCTTCGTGGTGTGGAGCCAGGGGCGCGTGGATGACAGTGACCTGGACGTCACGCGGTCCATGCCGCGCGACTTCCGCCGCCTCTTCGACCAGCACCCGGCGAACACCTTCCTGGTGAAGGTGTCCTACTGGCTCAGCCGGTGAGTCTTGACAGCCCGGCGGGGGAGTGGTAGGCTCCCAGTCCGAACGATGAATATCATGATGCAGCTCGCGCTCGTCCTGCTCCTTAGCCTGCTGCTGAGCCTCTCGCTCAGCAGGGGGTCGCCGGCGCGCGCACAGGTAACATGATCGGATAGCAGCAGCAGTAGCGCGAATCCAACGCCGCGGACCCCTTCAAGGTCCGCGGCTTTTTTTCACGTCAGGGGGGGCACCATGGGGCGCGACGTCGTCATCTTCGATACCACGCTGCGGGACGGGGAGCAGGCGCCGGGCAATTCCATGACGCCGGAGGCCAAGCTCCGGCTGGCGGTCCAGCTCGACCGACTCGGCGTGGACGTCATCGAGGCGGGATTCCCCAGCGCGTCCGAGGGCGACTTCAGCGGCGTCCGCGCCATCGCCGACGCGGTGCAGCGCCCCATCATCGCGGCCCTGGCCCGCTGCCACGACCGGGACATCGACCGGGCCGCGGAGGCGCTTCGGCCCGCGGCGCGCCGGCGGATCCATGTCTTCATCGCGACCTCCGACCTGCACCTCGAGCACAAGCTGCGGCTCACGCGCGAGCAGTGTCTCGCGCGCGCGCGCGCGGCGGTGCAGCGCGCCAGGGGGTTCACGGATGACGTCGAATTCTCCGCGGAGGACGCGACCCGCAGCGATCCGGAATTCCTGTGCCAGGTGGTCGAGGCCGCGATCGATGCGGGCGCCACGACCATCAACCTCCCCGACACGGTTGGCTACGCCACGCCCGCCGAGTACGGGGCGATGTTCCGGGCGGTGCGCGAGCGCGTTTCCGGCCGCGACGGAGGGGGTATCGTCTTCAGTGCCCATTGCCACGACGACCTCGGACTCGCCGTCGCCAATTCCCTCGCGGCGATCGAGGCGGGTGCGGGCCAGGTCGAATGCACGATGAACGGCATCGGCGAGCGAGCCGGGAACGCCGCGCTCGAGGAGATCGTCATGGCGGGCCGCGTTCGCCCGCATGCCGTCTCATTCCGCTGCGGGATCAATGCGAAAGAGCTGTTCCGCACCAGCCAGCTCCTCTCGCACGTGACCGGCGTCTTCCCCCAACCGAACAAGGCCGTGGTGGGCCGCAATGCGTTCGCGCACGAGGCGGGCATCCATCAACACGGCATGATCCAGAACGGTCTCACCTACGAGATCATGCGGCCGGAGGAAGTCGGCGTGCCGCGCTCCACTCTGGTGCTGGGGAAGCACTCGGGCCGGCATGCGCTAGAGCGGCGCTACCGTGAGCTGGGCTACGAGCTGGACGACGGCACACTCGACAATCTGTACCAGGAATTCACGGCGCTCGCGGACAAGAAGCGGGAGATCCTCGACGAGGACCTGCTCGCCCTGCTGCACGGCCGGTTTCACGACGCTCCCGAGTCCTACCGGCTCGGCCACCTCGAAGTGCGGTGCGGTACGGTGCCCGCCACCGCCGAGGTCACCCTCGCCGGTCCATGGGCCCGGGAGCGGCGCGCGACGGCTGAGGGTAACGGACCCATCGCCGCCGCGTTCGCCGCCGTCGGCGAGCTCGTCGGACGCAAGATCGAGGTCTTGAATCTGATCGTGCAGTCGGTCACGCCGGGCCGCGACAGCCTCGGTCAGGTGCTGGTGCAGGTGAAGGTCGACGGGAAGTCGCTCTCCGGCCACGGCGCCTCGACGGACATCGTCGAGGCGAGCACCCGCGCTCTGGTGCACGCCCTCAATAAGGCGAACCACGCGGACGAGCTCGAAGGCCAGTCGCTGAACGCCGCCTACTTCTGGGGGGTGTGATGCCATGAGCGAAACCCTCAGCGGGGCGCACATCCTCTGCCGCACGCTCGCCGATGCCGGCGTGGACGTAATCTTTGGCTATCCCGGAGGCGCGATCATGCCGTTCTACCACGCGCTGCCCGAGTACCCGCGTCTCCGGCACATCCTCGTGCGGCACGAACAGGCCGCGGCGCACGCGGCGGATGGCTACGCCCGCGCGAGCGGCCGCGTCGGCGTATGCGTCGCGACCTCCGGCCCCGGCGCCACAAACCTCGTCACCGGGCTCGCCACGGCGCACATGGACAGCTCTCCGGTGGTGGCGATCACCGGGCAGGTGTCGCGCCCCATGATCGGGCGGGACGCCTTCCAGGAGACCGACATCATCGGCATCACGCTGCCGATCACCAAGCAGAACTACCTGGTCCAGGATGCGGCCGACCTGGCGGACGTGGTGACGGAGGCAATCGCCGTGGCCCAACACGGACGGCCGGGCCCCGTGCTGATCGACGTGCCCAAGGATGTGCAGAATCAGAAGGTGGAGTACACTCCAGCCGCCGTGGTAGGGGCGCAGCATGCTGCGCCCCTACCGAAGGCCGGGGACGACGCCGTCCAACGCGCCGCGGATCTCATCGCCGCCGCGCAGCGCCCGCTCCTCATGGTGGGGCACGGCGTGATCCTCGCGAACGCCTACGCCGAAGTGCGCGCCCTCGCCGAGAAGACCGGCATGCCCGTCATCACGACGCTGCTCGGCATCAGCGCGTTCCCGGAGGGTCACCCGCAGCACCTCGGGATGCCGGGGATGCACGGCGAGGTCCATGTGAACCGTGCGATCCAGCGCGCCGACCTGATCGTCGGGATCGGGTTGCGATTCGACGATCGCGTGACGGGGAACCTCGCGGCGTTCGCGCCGCGCGCCCAGGTCGTGCACATCGACCTGGACCGCTCGGAGATCGGGCGGAATGTCCCCACTGCCGTCGGGATCGTCGGCGACGCCAGGGCGGTCACGCGTCGGTTGGTCGCCGCCATTCAGGCCCGCAGCTGCGACGCGTGGCGGGCGGAGATCGAGGGAAGCCGGCGCCCGCAGGACGCAAGCTTCCGGGGTGGCATGTCGCCCGAGGCGATCCTCGCCGCCATCCATGACGCGACCGGCGGAGAATGCACCATCGTCACCGACGTGGGCCAGCACCAGATGTGGGTGGCGAAGCTGTTTCCGTACCGGCGGCCCAACACGCACATCACGTCGGGGGGGCTGGGCACCATGGGCTTCGCGGTGCCCGCGGCGATGGGCGTGCACCTCGCCCGCCCCGGCGAGCCGGTCTGGGCGATTTCGGGGGACGGCGGCTTCCAGATGAACATGGCCGAAATGGCCACGATGGTGCAGGAGGGGCTGCCGGTGAAGCTGGCGGTATTCAACAACGGTTATCTCGGCATGGTGCGTCAGTGGCAGCAGTTCTTCCACGGGAAGCGGTACTCGTCCACGCCCATCTGGAGCCCCGACTATGTGAAGCTCGCCGAGGCGTACGGGATTCCGGGCTACCGCGTGCGGCACGCGAGCGAGCTCGCCGACGCGGTCGGCCAGGCCAACGCCGCCCTCGGCCCGACGCTGGTGGAGTTCGTCATCGAGCGGGAGGCAAACGTCTTCCCAATGATCCCCCCGGGCGGGTCGCTCTCCGAGCCGATCGAGGCAGCGGTGTGATAACGACGCACACGGTGGACGTGCTGCTCGACGGCACGGTGTTGATGCTGAATCGCGCGGTGGGCGTATTGCGACGGCGCAACGTCACCGTCGAGCAGCTCACCGTGCGCCCGTGCGGGCCGCCGGAGGGGGGGGGGGGCGTCTCGCGGATGACGTTCGTGCTCCACACCGATGCAGCGACGGCCGACCGCGTCGTCCAACAGTTCCACAAGATCGTCGGCGTACGCGCCGTCGAAATCACCACGGTCCACGATCCCAATACTGAGGAGCAGCCATGAGCTCGCCTGATGTGCGCGTCTTCTATGACGCCGACGCTGATCCCGCCCGGCTCGAGGGGCGTGTCATCGCGGTCATTGGCTACGGCAGCCAGGGACACGCCCATGCCCTGAACCTGCGGGACTCCGGAGCCCGGGTCATCGTGGGTTTGCGCGAATCCGGCAAGTCGTGGCTGCGCGCGAAGGACGATGGGTTAGACGTGCGGTCCGTCGCCGAGGCGGCCCGGGCCGCCGACATCATCATGATGCTGGTCCCCGATCAAGAGGCGCGCGTCGTCTACGAGTCCGACGTCGTCGGCGGCCTACGGCCGGGGAAGGCGCTGCTGTTCGCGCACGGCTTCAACGTGCACTTCAAGGAAATTGTGCCGCCGGCCGACGTGGACGTGGCGATGATCGCCCCGAAGTCGCCCGGCCATTTAGTGCGCAGCGAGTTTCAGGCCGGCCGCGGGGTGCCCGGGCTCGTCGCCGTGCACCAGGACGCGAGCGGCCAGGCGCTGGCGAACGCGCTCGCCTACGCCGCGGGGATCGGCTGCACGCGTGCGGGCGTGCTCGAGACGACGTTCCGCGAGGAGACCGAGACCGATCTCTTTGGCGAGCAGGCGGTCCTGTGCGGCGGGGTCACGGCGCTCGTCCAGGCTGGTTTCGAGACGCTGACCGCGGCCGGGTACGCGCCGGAGATCGCCTACTTCGAGTGCCTGCACGAGCTCAAGCTCATCGTGGACCTGATGTACCGCGGTGGGATGAAGTTCATGCGCTACTCGATCAGCGACACGGCGGAGTACGGCGACTACACCCGGGGCCCGCGCATCGTGACCGACCAGGTCAAAGCCGAGATGCAACAGCTGCTGAAGGAGATCCAAAGCGGCGCCTTCGCGCGCGAATGGATCGCCGAGGCTCGCGGTGGTGCGCGCCGCTTTGCGGAGTATCGGCGTGGCGCCGCCGATCACCCCATTGAACGAGTCGGCGCCCGCCTCCGCGCCATGATGCCGTGGACGGAGGAGGGGAAAGCGGCGAAGCCTCACGTCCGGGAGCCCGTGCGGGTGTGATCCCGCGCACCCTGTTCGCCAAGGTGTGGGATGCGCACGTGGTCCACCGGTTTCCGGAGGGCCCCGCGCTCCTGTACATCGACCTGCACCTGGTGCACGAGGTGACGTCACCGCAGGCGTTCGAGGGCCTGCGGCAGGCGGGGCGTCGTGTGCGGCGGCCGGACCGCACAGTGGCGACCGTCGACCACAACGTGCCCACGGGCGACCGCTCGCTGCCGCTCGACGACCCCATTGCCGCCACGCAGCTCGACGCCCTCGCTCTCAACGCACGGGCGTTCGGCGTCGAGCTTTTCGACCTCGCATCGCCGAATCAGGGCATCGTGCACGTGATCGGCCCCGAGCTGGGTCTCACGCAGCCGGGCATGGTGGTGGTCTGCGGCGATTCACACACGTCCACGCACGGTGCCTTCGGTGCGTTCGCGCTGGGGATTGGCACGAGCGAGGTCGAGCACGTGCTGGCGACGCAGTGTCTCGTCCTCTCGAAGCCGCGTACCATGGAGGCGCGCTTTATCGGCCGGCGCGCGCCCGGCGTCACCGCCAAGGATCTGATCTTGGCGATGATCGGCCGGATCGGCACCGCGGGGGCCACCGGACACGTGCTCGAGTACACAGGCGAGGCGATCAGTGCGCTGTCCATGGAGGAGCGCATGACGGTGTGCAACATGTCGATCGAGGCGGGGGCTCGTGCGGGGATGATCGCGCCCGACCAAACGACGTTCGCCTACCTCGAGGGGCGGCCCCGCGCGCCCAGCAACCGCGACTGGGGGCGCACCGTGATGGCGTGGCGGCAGCTCGCGAGCGATCCGGGGGCGGAGTACGACCGCCGCGTGGACGTGGACGCGGCGGCGGTAGCGCCGCAGGTCACCTGGGGCACCAATCCCGGCATGGTCACCGACATTACGGGCTACGTCCCCAACCCCGATGACTTTGCCACCGCCGAGGAGCGCCAAGCGGTGGAGCGGGCGCTCGCCTACATGGCGCTGGCGCCGGGGACGCCGCTCGCGGGACTGCCGATCGAGCGGGTGTTCGTGGGGTCGTGCACCAACGCGCGCATCGAGGATCTGCGGGCCGCGGCGCAGGTCGCGCGCGGCCGGAAAGTGGCGTCGGGCGTGCGGGCGATGGTCGTCCCGGGCTCCCAGCAGGTAAAGGCGCAGGGTGAGCGCGAGGGGCTCGACCGCATTTTCCTCGAGGCGGGGTTCGAGTGGCGCAACGCCGGCTGCTCGATGTGCCTGGGGATGAACGCCGATGTCCTGCGCCGTGGGGAGCGCTGCGCTTCGACGTCGAACCGCAACTTCGAAGGGCGCCAGGGCGCCGGCGGGCGGACGCATCTGATGAGCCCCGCGATGGCCGCCGCCGCGGCGGTGGCCGGCCGGCTCGTGGATGTACGGGAGTGGTCATGACGCTGACGCCCTTCATCCGGCACTCCGGGAAATGCGCGGCGCTGCCCCGCGCCAACGTCGACACCGACCAGATCATCCCCAAGCAGTTCCTGAAGCGCGTGGCGCGCACCGGGTTCGGCCCCGCCCTATTCCACGACTGGCGCTTCCTGCCGGACGGTAGCGCCAACCCCGGGTTCGAGCTGAACCAGCCCGACGCCGCGGGCGCGACGATCCTGATCGCCGGGGCGAACTTCGGCTGCGGCTCTTCACGCGAGCACGCGGTGTGGGCGCTCGCCGAATACGGCTTCCGCGCGATCGTTGCGCCGTCGTTCGCCGACATCTTCACGGCGAACTGCTGCCAGAACGGCGTCGCGCCCGTGCGCCTGTCGGGCGACGGCATCGACGAGCTGGTACGTCGTTGCCGGGCGGGGAACGGCGCCTACGGCATCACGATCGATCTCGAGGCGCAGCGCGTGACGGACGATGCCGCGTTCAGCGCGCCCTTTGCGATGGAGCCGTACCGGCGCGAGATGCTGCTCCGCGGCCTCGACGAGATTGGGCGGACGCTGCTCGAGGAGCCGCGAATCGCGGATTTCGAGCGGAGCCGCACATGACGCGCTTCACGATCGCGGTCCTGCCGGGCGACGGGATCGGCCCCGAGGTGATCGCCGAGGCGGAGCGGGTGCTCGAGGCGGTGAGCGAGCGCTTCGACCTGAGCATCACGCAGTCTCACTTGCCCGTTGGCGCGGCCGCTGTGGCGACCGCGGGGGAGCCACTGCCTGCCGAGACGCGTGCGGCGGTTGTGGGCGCCGATGCCGTGCTGCTCGGGGCAGTGGGCGATCCCTCGCTGGATGGAGCGCCGCGTCACCTCAGACCCGAAGCGGGCCTCCTGGCATTGCGGGCGTTGCTCGGTGTCTACGCCAACCTGCGTCCCGTCACCGTGCACCCCGAGCTCGCCGAGCGCTCGCCCCTGAAGCCCGACCGCCTGCGCGGCGTGGATCTCCTCATCGTGCGCGAGCTGACGGGGGGACTGTATTATGGCGAGCCGCGGGGGCGCGACGAGACCAGCGCTGTGAACACGCTCGCCTACTCCGCCGCGGAAATCGAGCGCGTGGCACGCGTCGCCTTCGAGGCAGCCCGGACGCGCCGGCGCCTAGTGACGTCGGTGGACAAGGCCAACGTACTCGAGGTGTCGCAGCTGTGGCGTGACGTGGTGACCCGCGTCGGTCGCGATTACCCCGATGTGCGCCTCGAGCACATCTACGTCGATTTCGCCGCGATGAAGCTGATCGCGGAGCCGGCGGCGTTCGACGTGCTCCTCACGGAGAACATGTTCGGCGATATCCTGAGCGACGAAGCGGCGGTGCTGGCGGGGTCACTCGGCCTGCTGCCGTCGGCGTCGCTGGGCGCGGGGGCCGGACTGTTCGAGCCGATCCACGGCGCGGCACCGGGGATCGCGGGGCAGGGGATCGCGAACCCGCTCGGCGCGATCGCCTCGGCGGCGCTGCTGCTGCGTCACGGCCTGGGCCTCGAGGCGCCGGCCGCCGCGATCGATCGGGCGATTCAGGGGGTGCTGGCAGAGGGCTACCGCACGCGCGACATCGCAGGTGCGGGCGAACGGCCGATCGGGACGCGGGAGATGGGGGAGCGGGTGGCGGAGCGGGTGGTCGAAGGGGTGGACGCTACGCGTCCGTCACCGCCCCTTCGCTCGCGCTCGACACCAGCTTCGCGTACTTGAACAGCACCCCCGCCGTGTACTTCGGAGCGGGCGCCTTCCACGCCGCACGGCGCCGCGCGATCTCCTGGTCGGGCACGTCGAGCTGCAGCAAGCGACGCTCCGCGTCGATCGTAATCGAGTCCCCTTCCGTCACGAGCGCGATGGTCCCGCCCACGGCCGCCTCCGGCGCGACGTGGCCGACGACGAGCCCGTAGGTCCCGCCCGAGAACCGGCCGTCGGTGATCAACCCGACCGAGTCGCCAAGCCCGGCTCCAATGAGTGCCGACGTGGGCGACAGCATCTCTCGCATGCCGGGTCCGCCCTTCGGCCCCTCGTAGCGGATCACGACGACGTCCCCGCCCTTGATGCGGCCCGCCAGGATCGCGTCGAGACAGTCTTCCTCGCGGTCGAACACCCGCGCGGGTCCGGTCATCCGCAGCCTCTTGGCCCCGGTCACCTTCGCCACGCCCCCCTCCGTCGCAAGGTTCCCGCGCAGGATGGTGAGGTGGCCCTGCGGATACAGGGGCCGGTCCCACGGACGGATGACGTCTTGATCGCTGCGCGGGGCGTCGGGCACGTCGCGTAGCACTTCGTCGAGCGTCTGCCCGGTGATCGACAGCGCGTCGCCATGGAGGGCGTTGTGGGCGAGCAGGATCTTCATGACCTGAGGGATCCCGCCCGCGCGGTGCAGATCGACGGTGACGAACCGGCCCGACGGCTTCAGGTCGCACAACACGGGGACGCGGGCCCGGATCACTTCGAAGTCCTCGAGGGCCAGGCGCACGCCGGCGGCACGGGCGATCGCCAGGAGGTGGAGTACCGCGTTGGTCGAACCGCCGATCGCCATCGTCACGGCGATCGCGTTCTCGAACGCCTTCCGCGTGAGCATCTGCCGGGGCCGCAGGTCGCGGCGAATCGCGGCGACGAGTGCCTGCGCCGAGCGGGCAGCACTCTCGGCTTTCTCCGCGTCCTCGGCCGCCATGGTCGATGAGTACGGCAGGCTCAAGCCCATCGCCTCGAAGGCTGAGGACATCGTGTTCGCCGTGAACATCCCGCCGCACGAGCCGGCGCCCGGACAGGCCCGACGCTCGACCTCGAGCAGCTCGGCTGCATCGATCCGGCCGGCGCTGAATTCCCCCACCGCCTCGAACACACTCACGATGGTCAGGTCGCGCCCGGCGTGACGGCCCGGCTTGATCGTCCCCCCGTAAACGAATACCGCCGGGATGTTCATCCGCGCGATCGCGATCATGGCCCCCGGCATGTTCTTGTCGCATCCCCCGACGACGAGCACCCCGTCCATGGACTGCGCGTTGCAGGCGGTCTCGATCGAATCGGCGATCACCTCGCGCGAGACGAGCGAGTACTTCATCCCCTCCGTCCCCATCGAAATGCCGTCGCTCACCGTGATCGTGCCGAACATCTGCGGCATCACGCCGGCGGTGCGGAGGGCGGCTTCGGCGCGGCGCGCCAGACTGTCGAGCCCCATGTTGCAGGGGGTGATGGTGCTGTAGGCGTTCGCGACGCCCACGATGGGCTTCTCGAAATCCCGATCGCCGAACCCCACCGCGCGGAGCATCGCGCGATTGGGGGCGCGCTGTACGCCGTCGGTGATCGTGCGACTGCGCCGGTCTTGCTTGTCTGGGGCCATGGTCAGGAAGGTAGTGCGCGCGCGGGATAGGTGCCCAGCACCCGCAGGTCGCGCGCCATGTCCGCCAACTCGGCGAGCGCTTCGGCAACGCCGCCCCGCGGATCGCCGAGCACGTCCAGATAGAACACGTACTCCCACGGCCGCCCCAGCAGCGGTCGTGATTCGATTTTCGTCAGATCGAGACCGCGGGCCGCAAATACCCCCATCGCCCGGTGCAGCGAGCCGGGGACGTTCGGCAGCGAGAAGGCGAGCGAAGTCTTGGAGGCGCCGCCCGGCGGACCGGGCGCTCGCGCCACGAGGAGAAACCGCGTGTAGTTCTCCGGGTGGTCTTCGAGCCCCTCGAGCAGGATCTCGCCGCCATACAGCTGCGCTGCCAGCGCCGATCCGATCGCCGCATCCGCCTCCAGCCGCCCGGCGAGAAGGTCGCGCACGCTACCCGCGGTGTCGTAGGCCGGAACGGGAAAGATGCCCGGATGGTCGACGAAGAAGCGCCGACACTGCGCCAGCGCCACGGGGTGCGAGGCGACGCGGCGCAATGCGGCCAGTGCGGTCCCGGGCCGGACCACGAGGCAATGGCGCACCCGCACCTGGGTTTCCCCCACGACGTGCAGCGCGTGCGCGCCCAGGACGTCGTACGCCTCGTACACAGAGCCCGCGAGCGAGTTCTCGATCGGCACCACCCCGCGCGTCGCCAGGCCCGCTTCGACGGCGCGGAACAGCTCTTCGAAGGTCGGACAGGGAACGAGCCGCACCTCCGGCCCCAGCGCCTCCTGCGCCGCCGCGTGGCTGAACGATCCTGCTTCTCCCTGAATGGCGACCGCCAGTTCTTTCGTCATCCTGCCCTCGCCAAAGAGAGAGCGGCCCGCTTGAGGCGGGCCGCCCGTGTCACTGAAAGATCCACCGCTCGAGCGGCCAGCCTCAAGACGCTGCCGCGAACGGCACCAGGCGTCGCTTCCGCTCATCCCACAACGTGAGGCTGATACACCGGAAGCTGTCCATCAAGGTGAGCGTCGGCACCTCGCGCAGCTCGGGATGCTCGTCGAGCACGCGCTGCAGCCGGTAGTTGGGGATGCGGGGCAGCAGGTGATGCACGTGGTGGATGCCGATGTTGCCGGTCGCCCACTGGAGGAGCCTGGGCAGGCGGTAGTACGAACTGCCCTGCAGGGCCGCGGCGTCATACTGCCAGCGCTCGTCGTGCTCCCAATAGGTCGGCTCGAATTGGTGCTGCACGTAGAACAGCCAGACGCCGATCGACGTCGAGAGCAGCGTCACGGGCAGCTGCACCAGGAGGAACGCCTTGAACCCCACCAGCACCCCCATCAGGACGATTGCGGCGGCGAGGCCGACGTCGGTCCACAGAATGCTGCGGCGCTCGCGCGTCCACTCGCGCGGCACGATCGTGGGCATGCGGTGCCGGATGAAGAAATGCAGTACGGCCCCCACGCCGAACAGCACGATCGGGTGCCGGTACACGCGGTACTTGAACCGCTCCCAGGGCGACCGCGCCAGGTACTCGTCCACGGTCAGCGTGTCGATGTCGCCGAAGCCGCGATGCTCGAGGTTGCCCGACGTCGCATGATGCAGCGCGTGGGTCTTCTTCCAATAGTGATAGGGCGTCAAGGTGAGCACGCCGCGGACATCATCGGCTCGATCCT
>Ga0193739_1000089_pt1 | contig 22335 bp, 24 predicted proteins | sample L2a2metaG_FD_144926 | JGI IMG/M metagenome (GOLD analysis project Ga0193739, IMG submission 144926) | Soil microbial communities from a riparian zone of the East river system, Colorado, United States - L2a2 | ecosystem: Environmental > Terrestrial > Soil > Riparian zone | place: USA: East River...
ATGGTTTAATTTAATTGGTGGTATGATAGTGATAAAGCTCCTAAATTTACAAAGACAGTTGATATACACAGGAAACCCGGATATGATCCACTGGAACTTTACCTAGATTATGAAACCAAGACCATATCTCAAGATACAAAACTAATCAGAGGCTCTCATGGGCTCCCCCCTGATATCCAAAAAGATGAAGGGCTTTCACTGTACGTTTCGAGTCGTCAGACTGGCATAATAGGAGATAATCTTGAAACTCCCCAGAGTGTTACTTCAGTGAGAGTTGGTAAATACCTCATTGATTTGCTCACGACTTAATAAAAAGACAACGGTGATAAAATTCGGAGTGGACTTATTCTAATAAATCATGTTAGTCTAAAAGCTAATGCCAGTAACATTTATTGACCAACAGGACATGCGCTGAAGCTAGGCGACTAGATATGCTAGAACAAGAACGTAATGTGGGAACACAGGAAGAATTTGCTGCTCATATTAGGAATGGACTCTGTCGGAGCTTTGGTAAGAAATGGATAAATCCAAAGTTTTTTTATGACAGGACTGGATCATGTCTTTTCGACCAAATATGTCTTCAGCCTGAATACTATCCAACAAGAATCGAAATTGAGATATTGAAGAGGTATTGTAAGGATATTATTTCAAATCTGAAGTGCACTAGTGCTAGTATGATCGAATTTGGGAGTGGCAGTTCTCTAAAAACTGGAATCATTCTGGAGCAATTTTTTTCTCAGGGTATACGAGTCATGTATTTTCCCATTGATATTTCTAACGCCGCCCTTGTTTCTAGTGTCAGAAGGTTATCCTCCGAATTCAAGAATTTGGATATTATGGGAGTATCATCTGAATATTTGAAAGGAATAAGGAAGATATGCAGTTTCATAGACGCAAGTTCCCGCACTCCAAAGAAGAAAGTCATGTTCTTTCTAGGATCAAGCATAGGGAACTTTGAACCTGATAAGACAAGAATGTTCCTTAAATCAATCGAACAATATATGCAAACTGATACCGATGATAATCTATTCATTAGTTTCGATCTTGAAAAAGATTCTCATATATTGGAATTAGCTTATAATGATAGAGCTGGTATAACATCAAAGTTCAACTTAAATTTGTTGAACCGAATTAATAATGATCTGGGAGGAACGTTCAATGTTAGCAATTTCACTCACTACGCCAGATATAATAAAAACAAGAGGAGAATTGAGATGTTCATTGTATCAAGGTACGATCAAAAAATACACATACGAGATTTAGGTCAAACGATAAATCTAAAAAAGAATGAAAGAATTCACACAGAAAATTCGTATAAATATTCCAGGCAAGAAATTAATCATTTGGCTGAGGATAGCGGACTCGTTGTAGCGAAAGAATATTTAGATGCAAAAGGGTGGTTTGATCTAGTATCGTTATCCAAACGGTAGCTTCTCATGTTGCAGTACAATTTAGTAGTGAAGTTAAATTCATAAGGAAATGGTTTAAAAGACCATTATTACATTTAAATTGTGTTATCACGATAAGGCATTATTTGGTATCGCATGAAAAACTCCTCTCAATTTTGATGCATGAAATACTTGACACCTGCAGACGATCTCTCATGCACAATTGATTGAGAATAGAACACATCGTGGTTTCAATAGATTTAGGCCGTCCTATTGGCCCAATATACTATAGTAAAGGTACTGAGAGCTGATCCAACTACTCCTGCAATTATCGCTCCCATCATCGAATGATTGAGAAAGTTCGGCAATACACTTGAAAACCAAGCTGTCACCCCTGGTAAGGATAAATATGCCGTAAAACCTATGGTGAACCCAAGCAGCCAGAACAAAAATATAGCTATTCTTCTAGACATCTTTTCAGACACCTATCCCTAGAAAGGAAGTCAGCATGGGAAAATAGATTGCATTTAATCATGCTAATCGAACACAAGAGGTGGTATTAAAGCAGATAGTCAACTTTTATCAATTCAATGGGAGTTTAGAACGTGATCACGATAAAATTCATTATTCCCCCACGGAGTTTTCGTTTATCTAGATTTGTTTTCTATATTCATAACTTCTTATGACATATCTAAATATATACAGTGATGTTTGAGTAGGATAAACAGAATGGCAAAAGTAGCGTTTTATGGACGATTTTTGCATACAATTGATGGGGTTAGTTTTTTATTTGCAGTATTTTCTGGTCGTCTCCCAATACCGGTAGGGGTTAAGTGTATCATAATTGCTAGTTCTAAATTTTTATAACACAGGTATGGTTAATCTTAGACATTCAATGATCTTTAGGGACATGTGAATTCATATGGCGTCAGAATATCAGAATACATGTCCTGAATGTCAATCGAGTCTCATTCATGATCACAATAAAGGAGAATACATATGCCAAAACTGTGGTTACGTGGTGGTGGAACAGGCATTCGATTATGGGCCTGAGTCACACTCGTTTGACTTAGAAGAAAAATCCAAAAATGTGCGTGCTAGTGGTTATACAAGTGTTTCCCTCCATGATTTCGGTTTACGAACCGAAATTGGGATCGGGACAAGAGACTATAGTGGAAAATCAATTAACCACCAAATGGCAGAACAGATGAATAGTATGCGTCGGTGGCATTCACGCATAAGGGTAGCATCTCCAAAAGAGAGAAGACTATTGAATGTCCTTTCCAAGATTAATGAGATTTGCTCTGCAATGTCCCTTTCTAAAACAGTTACGGAAACTGCCGCAATGCTCTATAGGAATTTCGAAACGATGAGTGAAGCGAAAGGAAAGTCTATTACATGTATTGCAGCAGCTTCAATATACCTAGCGTGCAAGAGATGCTCGATAGTCAGGTCGCTAGAGGAGATCATTAAGACTGAAGGGATAATAGAGGAAGACAGATCAACATTGAAACTTGCGTCGAAATATTATAGGATGATGGTTATTGAAATGGGCATTTTCACTTCGCAAGAGTCGTTCGGAACCGACGCCGCCAAACCCTTTGTTGTTCCTACTCCCAATCCTTCGTCTGTTGCTCAGTATAAACCAATTCCTGTTACTCTTGCAATAGACCAATATATTTCGAAACTTACTAACGTAGCAAAGATCGATACAAGAATTGAAAGACTTGCAATTGACCTTGCGCATAAGACTAATAGCAATCTTATAGCTGACGGTAAAGCGCCAAATGGTCTAGCCGCAGCATACATTTATCTGGCTGCTTTGTTACTAGGGATCAATCTCCTACAGATGGATATATCCACACTTGCTGGTGTTACCGAGGTTACTATTCGTAATAGGTGCAAGGACATCTTGTCGAATTTTAAGCTAAGGGTTACAGTCAGGCCGGCCCCGGGAATCCCTCTTTCTCAAAGTTGACATATCCATGGATTCATGTATTGATAATAGACGGCCGACCACATTTTGACCATTGGCTTACGATCTTCGCTGTCATAAAAACGCCTTCTATTATAATGAAGAAGAAGAAATTGTTTATATTATTCTAGTTATAGAACAACTTCTGTGAGAAAAGTAAACGGAGAGACTATTACAGGAATAGCCCTCATTTTTTTAGCAATTTTGTTTATCATGGCAGGATTGGTAAATTCTGTCTGGGCTCTGTTGTTTTGGGCAGACATTCTTATTCTTGTAATTGGAGTGGCATTTGTGGTTCTTGGGATTTGGAGTCTCAAGAAAGACAGAGATCATGCACATGCAGAGTCAAAGAACACAGCATAGTTATGAATCTAGTCTGAGATCGGAATGGATTGTGAGATATTTTGTAAAATCATTTCAAGGTCTTGAGGTAGAAAATTGAATAAGATTAGTTGTGACTAAATGTCTAAAGAGTGAATTGCGGCTCGTTTTTCGTAATAGAGTTAGTTGGATATTTTTAGTCTTCGAAAGGATAAAAAGACATAATACAATATGTGGTACAGTTTTGTGCATAACGTATTTCTGTAAACGTGGATGTCATGGGGATTGTCCTGGCGAATGGCCCATGGATTATGAAAATGGCAGTACTCATGATTGCTCTTTTGATACTAAGATTACAAAATGCAGTTGTCAATGTCACAAAGAACCTTAGAATCCGACTAGACGAGAAAAGACAATATACAGCAAATGTAAGCGTGAATAAGTTAGTTCTTAACCCCATTGAATAGATAGAAAACATATGATTCTTCTCTGAGAGTAGAATTCTGATCGGGATGTGAAATCTAATATAAATTAAAGATTTAGGACTACAATGTCTTGGTACCCAATCCTTTTCTTATTTTATAAATCAGATTCTTGGCAGTCCTACGAATGTCCTCGTTAATCTTAACTATCACCATACCTCGAAGTGGTTGGCCGTAAATAATCACTGATCTATCTGGCGCCATGACAAACAATGGCAACGCAAGCAAGTCCTCTTCCCCGCACACAAATATTCGAATAGGAAAAGGCCCTTTCAGTGCATCCTTAATCACAGCAATCGCCCTACCCGATATCGAACCTGGATTATTTGAACAATGCATATGAGAAACCTCTCTTCGATTCTTCTCCAACATGAGAGAGAAGATCTTGGACGTATCACTTTTCTCTCTTCTTTCCTTACCATCTACTATAAACAAATCTGGAACTATACCATATGATAGTAACTTGAAAGTTGTAGCGTCCCCCACCGTTGCTAACACTCGAGCATCTCTAACGTAATCCCTAATTTTTTTTTTGTTATATCGTCATTTAGAATGAGTTCGCCCAATGGTTCTTTAAGTATCCTGATTATCTTAGGATGAAGAACCATTCTTTTGTTCTCCTGCTATAGATGAAAGAGCTGATGCCTGTTTATCTGTAGGCATTTCACTTGAATTTAACCCAGCAGCAATAACACTAATTCTGCCCGCTGTAATGCTCGCCATTTTCCTGAGTGCAATTGCTTGAATAGAATTAGGGTCGGAGATTATGACCGGCTTACCCTTATCACTTCCTTCCATAATTTGAGGGAACAATGGAATTTCCCCAAGAAAAGGAATATCAAATTTTTCACTTATTTTTCGGCCTCCACCCTCCCCAAAAATGTTTATACGTTCACTGCAATGAGGACATTGGAAATAACTCATATTCTCTATAACACCTACAATAGGCACATTTAATTTGCTAAACATACCCAGAGCTTTCACTGCAACATTCATAGCCACATCTTGGGGGGTTGTCACTATTATGATACCTGTTACAGGTATGGTCTGAGCCATAGTTAATGGAGCATCTCCGGTTCCGGGGGGTAAGTCTATTATCAAATAGTCAAGGGAACCCCACTGGACATCTGTTAAAAATTGCTTTACAATTCCGGAAACTATGGGGCCTCGATAAATTCCGGCCTGCTGAGATTGCTCGTAAAAAAAACCCATTGATATGACCTTGATTCCTTCTACAGTTGGAGGCTGAATTTTGTTATTGAGAACCTGAGGGGCTTCTTCTGCGCCCAACATTAAAGGAACGCTGGGGCCATAAACATCTGCGTCCAGTAATCCTGTCTTCGCCCCGCTTCTTGCTAATGCGAGGGCCAAATTCACAGCGATCGTTGTCTTACCTACACCTCCTTTTCCGCTAGCTACTGCGATTATATTCTTGACATCTGGTATTAATTCATCCATTGATATGGCGCGACCTTCCATCACGCGAGCAGTAATTCTTAGATCAAGGTCCTTTACACCTATACTTGAAATTGCGGTACGTACATCCTGCTCAATGTCGTCGTTAAAAGGACATGCCGGAGTAGTAAGCTCTAATGTAAATGATACCTTGTCATCTGTGATCACAAGATCCTTTATCATGCCCATTGATACAATGTCCTTGTGCAACTCCGGGTCGACAACCTTTTTCAGAGAAGACAGGACCTGGTCTACTGTTACCATGTTACCATAAAAAATTGCCTAACAGCCTATTTAAATCCTCCAGGCTTTGAGGATACCTATGGGAAAAGCCGTTTCACGTCTTGAAACCGCTTCCTTAGGGTTACAATACTCGTATCCCCCGCGACTGCTATCTGCGCTTGGCTAACCTTATCTCCTTCTTTAAGGCATGCGGCATAGAGTACGGCTACAGCAAGAGCATTAGGATCCTTGCCGTGTGAGATTGGGTTTTCCTTAATCACGCTAAGCATTTCTAGTCCACGGCGGTATGTAATTTCACTGACCCTCGCTTTATTTGCTATCTTTGCAAGATACGCATTGGAATCAATTATAGGCAAATGGAGTTTCATATAACGTACCAGAAGCCTGTAGCACTTCCCAGCAAATATAGAGTCAGTATTTGCTGTGTCCGCAATTTCATCTAAAGTCCTAGGCACGTTTAGTTCCCTGCAGGCGGCATACACGGATGCAACGACAAGTGCGCGAATCGACCTGCCCTTAATAATATGCTTATCCAATGCTTTGCGGTAATTGTATGCAGACTTCTCTATTAATGCATCACTTAAGGAAAGCTTGTCTTTTATGACGCTGAGAACAGCGAAGGCATTCTTGAGGTTTCTGTGATAGCTCCTATTATTGCTTGAGATCTTATTCCACCGTCTCATTCTTTGTACCTTACTCAATTGTTCCGGACTAATTGTGGCACCATTCGCGTCGACGTTAGAGTAGGAAATAAATGTAGAGAGTCCCATGTCGTGGAAAGCAAGGGAGGTAGGCATACCTGTTCTACTCTTACTGTCCAAATCATCATTAGAGTAGGCTCTCCATTCAGGCGATAAAGATTCAATATTGTCCTGTATTACCATTCCACATTCGCTACATACTACCTCACTGTTGTCCGTATCATACACTACTGCCTTACTATTGCATAGAGAGCACTCTTCCTTATTCAAAGATAATCCTTGTTCATGTATATTCAAAATCAGTTCACCCTCCCAAAAATGGATTGATAATCATAGACTAACCGAATTTTTCTCTGCATAGCTGCATTCATAGCATAGGCACTTGAACCAGTACATATAAGCAACATGTGTACAATATGTTCCGTTGTCGTTGGAAGTGTACAAATGGTCACAAAGTAGCATAAGAAAACACAAATTTGATATATTAAGTATCTTAACTCTTTCTTGGATTGCAAATTTGGGATCTGACATGAACCAAGAAACTCGACCCTCGACAGTTACGAGATCCTTTCGCTTTGAAAACGAATTGTCGTATATTTTGGAGGAAGAAGCAGAAAGAATGGGAATCTCAGTTAATGCTTTGGTTGGGATTATCTTGCGAAGATATTGCGATTTCACAAGGTATCTGTCTAAAATAGACATGATTGTTATCAATCGCGAATTTCTCACCTTCCTTTTAGATACATACGATGACGATTCCATTAGGAAAATGGGAACGAAACTAGGCCAGATTATTCCTTCTGATACGATCATGTTCTGGAAGAAAGAGATTAACGAATACTCAGTTCTAGAGTATATAGAGAAAATAATTTGTAGATATGGCCATCTTGGGACATATGATGAAATATTACAGTCTGAGGTGAGAACCGTTGTCATAAGGCATCGCTTGGGAAAGAAAGGTTCAATTTTCTTTCAGGCCTATTTTTGCTCGGCACTTAAGGTGATGCTGGGAATTGATGCCAATTTCGAAATAACTGATTCATCCTTAAAATTCGATATTATCAACAGTTCCAAAAATTGACATTAAAGATGGAACAATGGACATAGAACTATCAAAAGGTTCATAAATTGAACTAGTTATCCAAGATTTGTAATTAGAAAATGTTTGCAATCGTACATATGTCTGATGTTGTCAGAATTCCTCCTAATAAACTTACAAATTATCTAAAGGATACTGCTATTGGAATCTTAAAGGAAAAATATGAGAGCATGATAAGTCCCGAAATAGGATATGTGATAATGATTATAGATGCTTACGCCAATTCCACAGGTAAGCTCATTGCAGGTGATGGAGCAACGTACCATAAGGTGAGTTTCAGGGCATTGACTTATTTTCCCGTATTGCAGGAAATAGTAGAGGGAGAAATAGTAGAAATAACTGATTTTGGAGCGTTCGTCAGGATTGGACCTACCGATGCTTTACTTCATCTCTCCCAAATAACCGATGATTACCTTAAAAGCGATGTCAAACAGGGTGTAATTGTAGCAAATCAAACAGCTAGATCTTTAAAAATTGGATCTCGAATTCGTTCGCGTGTGACTGCAGTGAGCTTGGGCAAGGGAGCGTCTATGGGCAAAATTGGTATCACATGCAGACAGCCATTTTTGGGCGCGACAGAGTGGATCGAGCAGGAAATAAAGAAGGCGAAGCAACCTCAACCTCCTGTTGCTGCCAAGGAGAAGAAAGGGGGAGGTAACCGGTAATGGCTAGGGAAGTAGCATGCAAAAAGTGTAAAGCTGTGACCATTGGGAAGGTATGTCCTATCTGTAAGTCTACTGAATTGACTCCAGACTGGTATGGGATTATCTTGATATTCGATTCAAGTAAGTCAAAAATAGCAGCACTTCTAGATATTCACGCCGCACATAAATATGCACTAAAGGTTTCTTAGCTTATCTGTAAAACTAGATGTGTGGTCTTGCCGAATACCTCGAAAGGCGCAATTCGATTGTAAGATTCCTAGAAGAAGATATAGGTTCGGGGGATATAACGAGTACTAGTATCGTTCCGTCAAACAAAATAATAAGTGCGGTCATTCTCTGTAATGATTTAAATGAAACGATAACATGTGGCCTTCATGATGCCCAGATCGTCTTCGACGTGTGCAATTGCTGGGCTAATCCGCTCATGAATGATGGTTCTAATGTCAAGAAGGGTGATGTTGTAATGCAAATTCGTGGCGAAGCGAGGTCTGTATTAAAGGCGGAAAGAACTGCACTCAATCTAATTATGAGGATGAGTGGAATAGCCACTCTTACACGAAGATTTGTTAACCTAGTTGAAAGATACAATCCTAAAGTTAGAATCGCGGGCACCAGAAAAACCGCCCCTGGCCTCCGAGCTTTCGATAAAAAGGCAATAACAGCAGGAGGAGGCTATCCTCATAGGATGCGACTGGATGAAATGGTCATGATTAAAGATAACCATCTAGCAGTCACGGATTCAATAGAATATAGCATCCGAACAGCAAGGACCAAATTAGGTCCAGCAGTAAGAATCGAATGTGAAGTGAGAAATACGGAGGAAGCTATACGCGCCGCGAAAGCTGGAGCCAATGTGATTATGCTTGATAACTTTACCCCTTCAGAGGCAGAATCATGTGCCAAGGCAATAAGAGAGTTTGGGACATTTGATGACATAGAAATAGAATTGTCGGGGGGGATAACCCTTAGTAATATCGTGGACTATGTGAAAGCCCAACCTGATCTCATTTCGGTGGGCCAATTGACGCATTCACCCACTGCAGTTGATTATAGTTTGGAAATTGTAAAAACTTTTGAGCAACTAAGATAATGTGCAATATTATTTCTACCTTGACCATCCCTCAGCTCCAAAAATTGGTTTTTCGAATAATTGTCCGAGATCCAAATATTCAATTGATCTATTGAAAGAATTTGTCAGATATAGCAAAGATCAACCAAAGTTGAGACATCTTCGCTACGACAAATCTATCATTCTCTGGATCGCGAGTCGGGCCTTGTCAGCCACACGCTTGGGAACTTTCACCTCGTAGACATCATTGCAAATCGAATCGTAAACTTTTTCTAATGTTATTTTTTTCATATATTTACATATGGCATCCTCTTTAATGGGAATAAATTCCTTAGATTTATTCTCCTTCTTCATCCTATGTAAGATCCCCGTTTCGGTTGCTACTAAGAATTGCCTAGCGTCTGAGTTTCTTGCATGCTTCATCATCCCCTCTGTAGATAAGATATGTGCTTTTTTCAGCAATTGACCAGAGGATATATCATATAGTGTAGAGGACGTGCAACCGCATTCTGGATGCACTAATAACTCTGCAGAATTGTACATCTCCAGCATCGCATTAATATCTTGTGTTCTTATGCCGGCATGCACGTGGCACTCTCCTGGCCAGACAAACATGTTTTTCCTCTTTGTAATTTCTGCCACATAGGATCCTAGGAACATATCTGGCAAAAATAGTATTTCCTTATCAGCTGGAATACTATTTACAACCCGAACAGCATTAGAAGAGGTACAACAATAATCAGACAACGACTTTACTTCAGCAGTAGTGTTAATGTAACTAACTACTACTGCATTTGGATGTTCCGTAATCCAAGAATTGAGTTCAGCTGCGTTAATGCTTGAAGCCAGTGAACAGCCAGCTTCCAGATCAGGTATTAAGACTCGCTTTTCTGGGCAAATAATGGCGGCTGTTTCTGCCATAAAGTGGACCCCACAAAAGATTATAGTATTAGCAGTAGTTTCAGCAGCAGTCTGTGAAAGTGCCAACGAGTCCCCAACAAAGTCAGCTATTTCTTGGACCTCTGCTATCTGGTAATTGTGTGCCAGAATAACTGCTTTTTTTTCTTTCTTCAGTCGAGTAATGCTTTCTTCAATACCCAGAGCAGATTGGAGCATGGAACAATAAACACACTATTGCAAGGCATTTAAATTAGTACAATCGAGGTCAACCTTGCCTCACCAATCTACAATGCGGCAATTATTGCCTGGTGGAGCATTGTTTCGACCGTGTTTTAAGCAGCAGACCACGTATATATTAGGCTTAACAGTAGACATCACTATGCCTACGCATGGATCTCTTACGAAAGCTGGTAAGGTTCGAGGTCAAACCCCAAAAATAAAGGGTAGAGATAGGGTAAGCCCAATCGCAAGGGTGCGTAACAGAAATAACTTTGTTAAGAGGTTTGATAAAAGGAGATCCCCTGGTCAACGGAAGCCTGAACGTACGGGAAGACGATAATTGTAATAATATCCCAATGTATTCATCCCTAACTCCAATAGGATAGGCCATAACTCATAACTATTAATCGATTCCATAGACAACTAAGGGCTTTTTATAGATCGAGGAATATGAACTACAGGTGCGGAAGAGGGTAGGAGTGATAGGTTGTGGGACGATAGGGAGTGAGCTCGCTTTAGCTATTGATAAGACTCATATCAAGAATGCTATCATAGCTTTTCTCTTCGACTCAATAACAAGTGCCTCCTTAGATTTGAGAGATAAGCTTCATAACAATTATCCTCCTATTTTCTCAAAATTTTCACAGCTTGTATCGTCATCGTCTTTTAAAGAAGCAGATATTATAATCGAAGCCGCCTCACATACTGCAGTGAGAACATTCGCTAAGAAAATTGTTTCATCAAACAAAAGTCTCATGATAATGAGTACCGGTGCATTTTCTGATGTTCATTTGTTAGAGGAGCTATATAGTATTGTTATGAAACATGAGAGCCACATTTATTTCCCGACGGGTGCAATTGCAGGAATAGATGCGTTATGCAGCGTAAAGCACATTCTTAATTTTGTGATGCTGACGACCACGAAAAACCCTAAGTCGCTAGCGGGAGCCCCATTTTTTGATTTTTCGAAAACAAAACCAGAATCTATAAGAAAAAGAAAATTGCTGTACGATGGAAATGCATTAGAAGCTATCAAAATGTTCCCTACAAACATTAACGTTGCTGTGTTACTTAGCTTGGCAGGGCTCGGAACTAGAAAAACGAGAGTGAGAGTTATAGCAGATCCTAACACAAACAGAAACGAACATGAAATTATTGCAAGGGGTGGGTTCGGGGAAATTTTGATAGTGGTTCGGAATGTCCCGAGCCCGCATAACCCCAAGACGAGCTACCTAGCAGCATTATCTGCAATTGAATGTCTCCGTAGAATGTGTGATGATAAAATCAGAATAGGAACTTGATAAACAATTTCCATTTTGTATTTAATGTGCGGCTGGGTATTTTTGACAGTTTATATGGGGTTTTGTTTGTCCTTGGAATAAGGTATTAGTAATGAGTGAAGGAGGATTCAGAAGAAATGACAACTTCGGCCCCAAACCCGTAGAAGCAGGAAAGGAATACGACGTGCAAATAACTGAAATAAGTAGGAAGGGAGAAGGAATTGCAAGAATACAAGGGTTCGTGATTTTTGTTAAGGATGGGAAAGTTGGACAGAACGCGAAGATCAGAATAATACAAGTAGGTAATAGATTTGCAACCGCCGAAATTATAGACGGACAATCAAAGGAAGGCGTTGCTGGCGAAGTATCAGGTTAAACTTGATCAGTTGCCATCGTATTGTTGAGGATTTTATGCTCAGGACAAACGCAGTACGTAGTCTTATTTATTTTAGTTAAAGAGATTAGTACGCTTGTTGATATATTTGATCGTGCAGCCATCTGCGCTATTTTCCGATACACGATAATGACCATTGAAGGCCCGCTTGTGTTGAGCTAGATCCTAGGGCTCAATTTATTCCCTTCACAACGGTTTCTATATTTTTCTCTAATATCTAGTTCCCTTTTTTGGTAGTCACTCATTTTCTCACTTCATCGACATAAAAAATCGAATCACTATTATTTCCAATCTGGTTTGAAAGAATCTGTACCACGGATTGAGAAAGGCTTTGAGCACTCGACCCTGATCCTTCTATGTTCCCTGGTAAGATGAGGAACAACCTGATACTTGACCCTAATACCTCAAAGAGTTCTTGGTTAACTGTGGCTGTATATGGTCTCAACGCACCCCTGAAAATCTCCGATCTTGCTCGAACAAGCCCGGAAATTTTTGTTCCGATTGGACTCTCGGGACCTATCAAAATAATTTTTCCTTCAGAATTCTTATACTTAATAGGATCTAGTTCAGCGTCCGGACACATTGCATTCACCGACTCCTTTGTTACCAACGCAGGAATGTTGATAAACCTGTCCACTAGGTATTCCCATTCATCCCTTGAAATAGAAAGAATGGGCCGATTATAATCATAGTTGCCTGTCAGATAAATGACTGCATCGATCACTCTAGATTTTTTTCTAACTTCATGAATTTGAGCTTTCATCTGATACTCGTTAGATAAATCAAACTCAATACAAGAAAAATCTCGGAATTCACCGGTTACCTTTTGTGGAAGAAACAAAGTCAGATCCTTTACACCTTCTTGATGTAGCACTTTTGTTAGGACATCTAGACGATCCAATTCCTGTCTGTTCGCTGGGTTTGCTATAACAATAACAACTTTTCCTGTAACTTGAAAAGGGAATGACGTGTTATCAAGGGTAGTTCTGATCTGAGGTTTGACTGGATAGAATACACTATCACCAGGCACAATTCTGCCGTTAATGAGCCTGCTCAACTTTTCATCACACAAATTTAATACAGTGTCCGCAACGTCATCCTGCGATAGGAATTCTCTATCGACGATCATATTTCTAGTATTATTTTGAATCTTCTCTGCTATTTCTTGAACCTTGCCCATCAATTCTGTTAATGTTTGAACAAGAGTATCAATATTTGCTGAACTAGTTCGGCCTGATTGTTTAATATCTTGGGCGACCTCTCTTAACGTAGCTGAAATTAAAGCATCGTCATCACCGAGCAAGGGAAGAAGTTTGCTACAAGCATAATCAATCTGTGAGGATGATAGATCTGCATACCCACTTATTCTGAGGAACTCTGCAGCCGCCTTAGGATATACGGTCTTGTATATTCGATCAGAGTGTACCGGCCCAGGATTGGTCGCTATCGATCTGATGTTCCGATCGGCGAGTTCCCATGCTAGGGCTTCAGCAAGTCTATTTTTTGCACCCTGGGCTGCCGTATAAGGTGTCCTAAATCTATAAGGTCTTTGCTCATGGCGGTTTTCTTCACTAAAGAATGTAGATATCGTGATTATCTTGGAACCTCGTTCCATCATTTGTAGACATTGTCGGGTTGTCCAAAAGGTACCGGTTAGATGGATGGCAACGCATTCTTTGAACTCAGTGAAATTAGCATTTGTAAATGCTTTAACTGGTCCTGACACCCCTGCATTATTTACTACGATATCTATTTTCCCAAATTCTTCTGCTATCTTTTTTATCATATCGTTGATACCCGATTCATCTGAGACGTCGATGCCAGGAAAGGACCTTATCCTAGCGGATGACCCGTTGTCTGCCATTATCTTGTTCAAAGTGCTTTCTGTTTGTTCGAGTGGCCCCTTTCTTCTGCCCAAGATAATAATACTTGCGCCATTTTCTGCAAACATCTTTGCAATTGAAAACCCGATTCCCGTCCCGCTACCAGTGATTAGAGCAATCTTGTTAGAATATTTCAAAGATGATTGAAGAGCACGCTCTTCCATGGCATAGGAACATTTTGTGCATTATTAAAGTTAACTTCTAAGTCCAACACATTACTCATTAGGTAAGACTTAGTTTGGTAGCAGGCAGTAATTCTTGTATTAGCCTTTTGAGGGTATGCGTGAGCAGATGGGCTAGCATTTACTGTCAACGTCATACAATCGTTTGATGCAGAAGGAGCTTATGATCAAGTCTGAATAGGACCTGAGAAGATCTCAATAATGGCATCAGTCTTATTGTCCTCTCTACATTGAGCTTGTCAAAAATTTGAATCTCCACTTGACACGTCAAGGACCAATTTGTAATCTTTGCATTTACGAACAACTTAATTACGGTATTGTACCGACAAGTTAATTAGAGTCTGGGGAGAGGTTAAATAGGTGAATCCCTCCGAAGCCAAGTTCAAAATTAACATTAAGGAAGGCATAGTTGAGATTGAAGGAAGTGACAGTTTTGTCGAAAGACATCTGGAGAAATTCGAGGAAATATGTAAAACTGCAATACAGGAAGTTGTAGCCAGAAGGATCACCGACTCGAGAAAAACTAAAGGGAAATATCTCCTGGAAAATAATCATCGGCAATACGAAATTACTCCGATATCTACACATCATGCGGAAAAAACAGCCGGTAAGCATATGAATAGACAACATGCACCCCTCCCACCTATACCTGTAGATTTGAAGGCAAATCAAAATAAAACAGGACTGAGGGAATTTTATAACCAGAAGAGACCTTTCAGCCACTATGAAAAAACAGTAGTCTTTGTTTATTATCTAACAAAATTCAATCACAAATCAGAGGTGAAGTTTGGCGAAATCCTTTCATGTTATGACGAAGTAGACGAAAGGAAACCCAGCATAATCGATATAGTGAAAAATTCGATAAGGTATAAGGGATGGCTTGCCCAAGGATCTGACAAATTTACAACGGTTTTGACGATTTCAGGAGAAAATCTTGTTGGATTCGATCTGCCCCAAAATAATGATCATGTTCCGAGCATCATGAAACAGACACAGAATAGAGGAGATCTTCTTGGTAAATGAATTATGCACGCCACCAGTCAAATCCGATGAATTCTACCTTCTTCTCTTTCGTTTTGGGAATTGCTATGATAAACTGCTTCTTAACCGTTGTTGCCAACCTTCCTGCCAGTACAATGGCTGTTGCGGTTATATCAAAACCCGGTTTGTATACTTGGACCAAGTAAGGCGCGTGATCAATTCCTGGGCCTCGCTCGTACACAGCAAAGTCGCAACCAAATTTGATACCAGGTGAGACTATATAGCCTCGATCTCGCAGCTCCTGGAAAACTAGATATTTTGTATCAAACTCGTCGTATTGGTTTTTGCAAAGGGATTTGATATTTGAAGTCGACATTGGCCTCCCATCTATAGTACGTAATTTCAATTTCGATTTCAGCGTGAGGTAATATCCTTCTATAAGGTCTAGAACAAGTGGCTGGCTGAATTGAATCCCTTTAGGTTTCGGTATGCCCAGAGGTTTTCCGAAATACCCGTTCACAAATAATAACCTGGAACACTCTATATTCCAGACAATTATTCTATTTCTAACAAGTAATCCATTGAGGGGATAGACGACGGGATCAATACTAGCACTGTCGTTTATTTCGACACCTTTTGTCACCAATCAGTCGCACTTCGAATGCATTATATAAATTGCTTTATCTTTGTTGCTTTGATGTGAATTTCATTAGACATCACTTTTAGTATGCCCAAATTCCGAACCAATTCTAACAAGAACTACTGTGTGATGTTTTTCCATTTATTCTCCAATGATGATTTAATTCAGTATCAGAATCATATTGATGATTTGCGACTGTATACTGTGCACATGAATGACCTCACATCTTTGCCGGACCCAAGATACCTATTATCTATTTCCTGTTAACGAAGTTGAAAAATAATTTTCATGAGCTGTCGGAATTGGCTAGGATATGTCTCACTCTAAATCATAAGAGCCAATTAATCTCTTCACAGAACTGCCATTTACGGTAGAGTGTGGACAAGGTAATTCTACATCAATTAGCACAAGTCATATTCTAACTGATTCGAAGTGCCTCTCCTAGTAAATAAATGAGGGCTAGCAAAGATAGACAATTCGACATCACGTCGGAATAAGCAATCGAACAGATGTTCAACCAAATTGTTCACATTTCATATACAGAATTCTTAATTTCTATTAAGTCACGGAGGACGGCGCTGGCCGTCTCCATCCCCCCAGCTCCTCTTCCAATAATTGTCTGCTGTCCAGAATGTTCCGATGAAAATGTCACAGCATTTAAAGTCCCATTTACACAAATTGGGTCGAATTTAGATACTTCCATAGGCCTCACAATAAGCTTCCTATTCTCAGTCATTCCAATCAACTTTATAGAATTATTCCTTTTTTGCGCTTCCTCAATTCTTTCAAGCGTAACTTCCGCAATCCCAATCCTTTCTACGTCACAGATCGTTTTCTTCATCCCCATGACCCAGTTCGCGATTATCGAAACCTTGGCCGCTGCGTCATACCCGTCAATATCTAGCTCAGGAGTAGCTTCTGCAATTCCTTTCTCTTGGGCATCTCTCAACGCGCTTTCAAATGATAGACCTTGCTCCATTCTAGTCAAAACATAATTGGTGGTACCATTGAGTATTCCTTTGAAGGATAGAATTCTGTCACCCTTGAGACATCTCTTTGCAAATTCTAAGATGGGGGTGCCTCCACCAACGGTCCCACTGAAACGCAACATAACGTTATTGTAGTTTGCGAGTTCTATTAACGACGGGAAGGCCAAAGCAAGAGGACCCTTATTTGCCGTTATGACGTGTTTTCCGGACCTCATTGCTGATATGATATTCGAAATGCCTGGTTCTCCATTCTGTAAATTGGTGGGAGTTAACTCGAGTAAGACATCTGAATCCGTCTGTTCAACTATGTCGTTTTCTAACGATTTACATCCTTCTGATCTATATTCAACCACAGTTCCCTTAATCTTCTTAATGTCCAATAATTTTTGAAGGTCAATACCAGACGGACAAACAACCGCCCCTTTTTTATCAATACATGCAACTATCCGAGGGTTAACTCCATATGTGCTATACAAATCTGCAGAGCGTGAGAGAATAAGTTTTGCAAAGCTCTGTCCTACAATTCCAAATCCGACAATTATTAGACGCAATTTAGACAGTGATTTGGTTAATTTTGCGATATATTTAATATACTCTTTATTTTGGTGCTTTTACAATGCAGAGTCGCCTGTTTCTTTGGTTCCTATATCGTATGCACCAACTACATCAAATACAAATATCTTTCCAATTGATGACGTACCGGTGCCTATCTCGGCGAGCACGTCGTTTACAATAGGGTCTGCTAGGAAATCAGGAACCAATACCTCTATTTTTGTGTTGGATCCGTATTCGGGGACATATTTCATTACCCCCCTTCCTACAGCAAGAGGTTCTTGCTTTGTGCGCCCCCGTCCCTTAATATCATACATTGTCAGCCCTCCAACCTTATGCTTGTGGAGAATTTCATTTACATCTCGCACTCGTTCATGAGGTACTATCAAGTCTAGTCTTTTCATGGTGTAATGAATCGGAACAAAGGATTAGAATAAATACAAATCGTTTCGGATGAATTAAGAAGGCAAACCTAGTCAACATATGCCCTCTCTGCGTGCTGTGTTATATCAAGACCAATCTCCTCCTCTTCATCTTTAACCTTCAATCCTATGGTTGCATCAATTATTTTCATGATCGCTATAGTCCCCACAAAAGCCAATACCGCAGCCACTGCAACACCCAGAGCCTGTATGGCTAGTTGGATAGAATTGCCATACAACAAACCATTAGGACCATTAGGATTTATGATTGTAGTAGCAACTAATCCTATGGCAATTGAACCGACTATTCCAGTTATCCCATGAACCGAACTAACATCTAGTGCATCATCAATCTTAAAATGTTCTTTAATTAGTAGTATTCCATAGTAGGACGCAAAACCGAGCACAATACCCAACAAGAACGAGCTCTGAGCGGTGATAAAGCCAGCAGCGGGTGTTACTCCTGCTAAGCCAGAAATAGCACCATTGATAACAGCTGTAGTGGAGGGTTTCCCTGCCCTTCTCCAGGAAAGAAATAGCCATACCATAGCAGATGTTACCGACGCAATTTGTGTTACAAGGAGAGTATTGGCCGCAAGACTCCCAGCAGCCAAAGCACTTCCTGCATTAAACCCAAACCATCCAATCCAAAGCAAGCTGGCACCCAGTACCGCAAGTGGTATGTTGTGGGGAACCATGATGTCGGGACCGAAGTTCCTTCTACGGCCCAAAATTAACGCTGCAGCAATAGATGCAAGGCCAGCACTAGTATGAATGACAATGCCTCCAGCGAAATCATATACACCTATGTCGGCAAGCCATCCACGACCCCAGATCCAATGGGCCAAGGGGTAATATACCAGGAAGCTCCATGCTATTATGAATATGAAAAACGAGGACCATTTCAATCTTTCAGCAAATGCTCCGGTGATAAGAAGTGGTGTAATTACAGCGAACATCATCTGAAAGGATGCGAAAGTGACCCCTGGAATGGTTGTCGCATAATCCAAGGAATCATTTACCGGAACGTTTTCGAAGAAAATCCAATCCAGACCTCCTATAATACCCCCTTGTGACGGTGCAAACACCAAAGTAAATCCAACAATGAACCAGAGGGCAGAAAGGATAGCAATACCAGAGAAGGTTTGAACCAGGACAGAAAGAGCATTCTTGCTTCTGATGAGGCCAGCTTCGAAGAAGCCAAGTGCTGGTGTCATTAACATTACTAAACCAGTGGAAATAAGCATCCATGCGGTATCACCGGTGTCAATCGCCATCCTATGACGACAAAAATAGAACTTCAAGGAATATATAAAACCAGCAGCAAGAATTTGACAAGTCGAAGCAAGAACACACTTTAATACGTTACCGGTTTTCCTGATCATACTGGTGGCTTATGTTTGACGTAACCTCTTTTGTGATTTTGATCGCTATAGGGATAGGAGGAGGCATATTTGGTTCTTTGATAGGCGTAGGAGGAGGAATAATTTTTGCTCCTGCCTTAACACTGATGGGTCTCAACCCATCCCAAATCTCAAGCACTAGTCTTGTAGCAGTTACCTCAACCAGTATTTCCTCTGTCTTTTCATATGCGCGGCAGCGAAGAATAAAATATAAAATTGCGTCAAGTCTTGCAATTATGTCGATACCCGGGGCAATTCTAGGTGCCTACCTTTCGACTGTGATTTCAATCGAATTTTTCCAATTGTCCTTTTCTATAATATTGATCCTGGCAGTATTTTACATATTATTCAGTGGGCGAAATAAGGACAAGAAAGGCCAAACAAAACCCCGACTCAATTCTAATCCTCTACTATATTCGTGCGCATTTGCCGCGGGGATAGTGTCAAGTCTTTTCGGTGTAGGTGGTGGTATAATCTTTGTTCCAATAATGCTAATAATGAGGGGTATGAATATGTACGAAGCCGCGCCTTCCTCACAATTTATTATCTTGATAAGTGCAGTGACTGGTCTTGTTATTCATATCATTATGGGTCACCCTAATTATGTATATGGCCTGTCATTGGCGGCTGGCGCTTTTGTGGGAGGGGCAATAGGATCTGAACTCTTGGGTCATATAAGAGAAGGCTTATTGCGGATTTTTCTGTCGATATCGCTCCTCTTTGTGTCAACCAGGTTAATTTTTGGAGTCATTGATGATTTGTAATTTGACACCTGGCGAGTTGGAATTTTGTAACATTGATTACGTAGAACATCCAACCCTTTTATAGATTGGATCCTTCGTTAGCATAAAGGTCCAAGACTACTTGCGGCTGCATAATTATATCCTCAATAATCAATGAAATGTTGAGAAAGTTACTATAATGCAATCCATTGACGTCAAACACATTCAGAATTGGGCATGACACAGGCAGGCTTGCCTGCCTGATTTGTATAGTATTCTAAGTGATGAAAAAATCTAGAAACTTCATGGTAGCTGCAAATGCTATAAGCGTCCTCAACACAATAACACAGAATTCTCATTTGCAGTCGCACTCCGAAAGACTCTAGCGAGTCGTTACGACCTTAGAAGGCTTTGGAATGATTTGGCTATTGCATATCCGTGTTTCTAACAGACTTTATTGGCGGAGGCAGTTTCTCAAGCTTGTGAGATGGGTACGCCAAGTAATGACGCGATGCACCCTCTCCACTAAGTACAATATTACAATTGATGCAGCGATACCTTATAGCCAATTTCCTTTCGATTCTTATATCCTAAACATGGCTAAAAAGATATGCAAACAAAATCAAGTCTCTATCGTAATCTTACAATTTCTCTATTGTCCGGAACGCTTGATCTTATCTTGTATCTGTAGTGAACAGCGCTGGCAATTGATTCTGATTTTGACCTTTCTCCGTGGTTAACCAAGACTCGCTTGGGTTTTACACGGGACACAAAATTCATTATTTGGTTGAAGTCACTATGACCACTAAAACCATCGATTCTTTTCGTTTCAGATCTGACGGGAATAACTTTAAGTTTTCCGTTCCTATCAAGCATACTAACTTCATTCATTGTTCCGTCTAGAACCCGTCTTCCCAGGGTTCCATTTATCTGATATGAAACGAATATGATTCTGTTCCTATCGGATGGAGCAATTTCCTTAAAATATTCTACCGAAGGCCCACCTTCTAACATTCCCGATGTAGCCATAATGATGGAAGGAGCTTCCTCGTTTAATACGTCTGCTCTGTTAGTAGGACCGTTAACTACTGTAAAATATTCTGATTGAAACGGATTTATCCCTTGTGATACAGATTTTCTTACTTCATAACCGAGGTAGTGGGCGTACGACATGTGTACTGCACTCGCTTCTGAGATCATCCCTTCAATGTATATCGGAGATTCCATTAATCTTCCCTCACGCATCTCCTTGTCTAACACTAACATTATTTCCTGTGCTCGGCCAACTGCAGGGACAGGTATCAATACCTTTCCTCCTCCTGTCAGTGTTTTGTTGATGTTATCCGTGAATGTACGATATACTATTGATTGTTCTGGCATCACATCAGTGCTGTTCCCGTATGTGCTTTCCGTTATCAATGTTTCAACCCTGGGATATATAGACAGCGTACCATCAAGAAGTTGAGTCTTAGCGTATTTGTAGTCACCAGAATACAAAATGTTATGCACTCCAGAAATATTTAGGTGAACCGTAGCACTCCCCATAATGTGTCCTGCATTATTTAGGGTGATAGTGATGTCAGGGGAGATGTCTGTCGGTTTCCCATAGGGGATCGTTATACAATGCTTGATAACTTCATATACATCGCGGACTTCAAAAGGTAAATATGTTCCGTTGCTTTTCGCAATCTTGACAGAATCCATCTGAAGTAGCGTCATCAGAGGTAACGTGGGTTCAGTACAATATACTGGACCACTATAGCCGTGCTTGAACAAAGTGGGAAGAAACCCCTGGTGATCAATGTGAGCATGGCTAACAATCACAGCGTCCAACTCATCAAAATTGAAATTAAAGCAGTCCAGACGGGGAAAAGCGCTCAAGGGTTCAGGCTCTGCTGGGTTAATTCCGCAGTCGAGCATCACTTTACTTTCAGTGGTCATAACTACAAAGCAGGATCTTCCTACCTGTTTTACGCCCCCCAGACAAAATAGGACAACTTCTTCCTTGTTAAGATGCCTGTATTCAGACCTACCGTCACCTCTTTCGATAACATTTGATTTCTGATCCGAGTAATTTCCTTCAGATGGATAATTATTTGAATTTGTGTTTCGAACCAAAAGTGGATGACGAAAGATTTTTTTTCCTAGTTCCTGGAGAAAATTATTTCTTTCTCTTGCGGAGGCCTTTAGTGTAGAATGGATAGTACTTATGCTGGTTGATGGAATGTGAGGAGAGAGTCTCGTGTGGGAAATCCAGCCAGTGGACTGAGCAATTCGTATGACCATCTCTGCGTCTATGACCTCGGGTTTATTGACCTCTAAGACAACTTCGCCGGTGGCCTCATCGCAAAATACGGCCGCGACTATAAT
>Ga0193739_1000092_pt1 | contig 22005 bp, 25 predicted proteins | sample L2a2metaG_FD_144926 | JGI IMG/M metagenome (GOLD analysis project Ga0193739, IMG submission 144926) | Soil microbial communities from a riparian zone of the East river system, Colorado, United States - L2a2 | ecosystem: Environmental > Terrestrial > Soil > Riparian zone | place: USA: East River...
GGCATCTTGTTCTAAGGTCAATTAGCTAATCAAATTAAATATTATAGTGTTAACTAAAATAGATTGCTATACATTTTTCAGCAATTGTTCATTCAAAAGATACTCTAAATACAGTAATACGATGCCTATAATAGTATCAAGTTATTTGCAAAAATTGTGCATAATCCGTATCGTCCGAACTAAGTGTTTTAGTGATAAACAAAAACACCCAATAACCCACCACTTGACTTAATGACTTTAGATAGAGGTATCGTTGTTGATCATCGATGATGGATAAAACACTTTGCATAAAAAGACCATAGATCTATGTAGACCATTTAGAATATATTATTATTAATCATTAAAAACTTAAGTTATTATTCCCTAGCCTATTGACAAACCAGTATTCTATGCCTACACGTATCCAGAACCTCCGGGATTCAATGAATACAACACACAACCCGCTCAAGCTTTCTACCATAGGGAGATGGGAAAATATCTGTTACCCTATAATGTAGTACGTACAGCCAATTCACCTGATGATGTCTTGTTATCTTTCTTGCAAAGCACCTACGAAGCAGATGCAACTTGTGGAAAGTGGGACCGAAGTGCGTTGGAACGTCAATAAGACTTACTCTTATATTTTAATTGTTTCATCAGATATGATTACAATCAATTAGCTGACCCCATTTACCAGCAAGGTTCAAATCCCACTGACTCCGCAATATGACATAAAAGATTAGTACTTTTAAGTAACGTCAGCCAAATGATTAAGACCCACATGAAATTTCAGACTAGTCCCTCCGGGCATATCAATTTTGTTCATTTATGAAATTACTTATTGTTCGATCACTTACTGGCTAATAAGCAATATACATATATACTATTGCAGTAACGCATCAAATTATTTCAATTACTGTTCAACTTGTGAGCTGAAGTATCCAAAGCAAATTTTAAGATGTAGTGATTGTAACCAAAAAGTCAGAACAACGCCGTGGCATCGATCAAAAAAAATTGATCAAAAAAGGATATGACCAACTTAGACATTTTTTTATTTCTTGATTGACAAGAGGTGATTGACATACGGTGTAAGGATATTTGCTTCCGGTACAGGCCAACTAGTTCTGAGGGTAAACATCATTATCTTAAGGGCCAGAAAAGGTGCCACGAATGTGAAATTTTCATAGAGTGGAATGGTTTGCGTTGCCCATGCTGCGGTCAGCGACTGCGTACCAAGCCCAGACGTTCAAACGCCGCGGGCAGCACTGAAAAAATATAAGAGAACATATTTCGTAATATAGTTTCAACCCAGATAAACAATAAGCCCATTATGATGATTTATTGGATGCAAGATTATATCTGAAAGGCTATAATATCAATCAATAACATTAGGAAATGTAATGGGAGATATAGGAAACGAACTTGATTCCGTACTAGATCGGTATCAGAAAAAACAAGAGGAGACCAGGAATAAGGAAAGGAAAGAGCAGGAAGACCACCTAGGGCTGGAAAATGAATTCAAGAATTTGTTTAATACCATTGTTCAGCCGTTAATGGCACAAATGGTAAGATATCTTGAAACAAAAGGAAATGAATTCAAAGGTTCTTATGTAAAAGTTAGTCCACATTTAGCAAAAATAGCATTAATTATTAATCCCTATAGATTACAGCAAGGAAGTAAATGGGCCGAAATCGAGTTCTCGAGGGATGGTAACAAACTAAAAATTGTTGTGAAAAATGAAAACGCTGTTACTGGTGAGGCCCTGTTCGAGAAATCAGATTTAAAGCCGCCTTTTGTAAAAAGAATATTAATCGATTTTGTAAAATCATACTATAACACAGAGGAAACCTAATTCGTACAGATGACAAAATTTTTCTATAGTATACCAACGAACACTTTAGTATAAGAGACTGTTGGTTTTTTTTATTTTACGGAATTAAGAATTTCTAAAGCGGGCCCATCTGAAAAATCAGAATAGTCTTTCGAAAAAGTCATTACATACATATCGTAAAACTCACTTAAATACTCAGATTAAACGAAAACATATTTTCCATCAAATCATTCTGTTTAGAGGGCAGATTCTAGGGCAATCACCTTCTTTCTTTTCTCATAAAGTGTTTCTGTAACGTTGACATAGAATTTCAATTTTGATTAGAGTATATACACATTTGTCTATATACACATTTGTCTATATACACATATGTAAGTACATTTAAATAATATTCAGTACTATGTATGAATATGAATAAAACGATGCTACAAAGCATGGTTAAGGGTCATGGTCATAGTCCTACGCTAAATACGATCCTTGAGATAGAGAATACTATAAGAAAAAAGGGATATTTTAACTCTAAAACTGAATTATACAGAAGTCTAAAAAACAAAACTCAATATGGTACATTAAATACGATACTGAAATATTTAGAAGCCAGTAATAAAATTGAATTCAATAAAGATGACTCATTGGTATGGATTTTTCTGGATAAGAAAAATAAATCATTGTTAAAAACATTGAAAAAATCTGTTCCTCTGCGTTAGATACTAACTCGTATGATAGCCAAACAAAACGTCATATTCTTTGTGGGTCAAGAAATCTAAGATTAAATAAATCTTCAAAGATTTTGTGCCTACAACTGTATAGATCAATCTATAGTCAGATATTGGATATCTATACAGATTCTTAGCTCCGTCTTTTGTATATCTACGAGGGTAAGGTTTGTTTTTTATATAATCTCCCCTATCACCCTTTTTTATAGCGTCTAAGACAATGTTGACCTTCATTTGTAATCCAGGATCTAAATCTCTATATGTTCTAACGTAACGCAAATGACCCTGAATTTTAATAGACATGGTGTTCTTTTTCTTTATAATGATTAATTAATGTGTAACTTGACACTAAGTTAATATGGTTGAAAATAAGAAACCTCATTTCAGGTCGGGAAGCTTTAGTTCTAACAGCTTTAGCTCAGAGAGTTTTACCCTTGAGAACTTCCATTATGTTTCAAAGCCTGATGAAAAAATAATAGGAAATGTTTCAGGTCAGAATGTCAATATATCAGGTGAAGTAAAGGAAGTTGAAATTAAGACTCCAGATAATTCTCTGCCCCAGATAAATATCAGTTTCAACCAGATAAATTATAATTCATTTAATCCTACGATGAATCAAAACATGTATCAAGATAATTCAATTGAAAATATTATAACACTAGTTAATAATCAGCAGAACATCTCAACTGAAGACAAGTCGAAATTAAATTCACAAATAAAGGAATTTGAACAGGAATCTAAGAAAAATAATCCAAATGATGAAAAACTTAGGAATATCCTAAATACTATTTCGCCTATAGCCAAAGAGATTGCAGTAAAGCTCTTTGTTCATGCGTTAGACATCGGGATACTAAAATTCTAATGCAGAACCACATGAAATTTCAGACTAGTCCCTCCGGGCCCGTTCCGATATAGGTGCTTTTATGTGGGTTTCTTAAATAATATCGTGAACGACGTATTGAAAAAAGTAAAACTATTCGATGAATCGGGTCTAGACCCATGGACACTATTTCTAAATGCTATGAGGTCTCCGATGACAAGAGATAGATACCAAACAAGAGTCCAAAAATTTTTTGAATAGATGGGCGAGCCTAACAAAAAATAATGACATTAATCTAAATGTAAATTTGATAAAAGCTCCGCCAGAGATTATTGATTATATAATCATACACGAATTGTGTCATTTTATGATAAAAGGACATTCGTATAATTTCTGGAATTTGATAAGATATGTTCCAGAGTATCCTAAATATATTGAATGGCTAAATATCAATGGAAAGAATTTACTGTCCTAGTTACAGATGCAAAAAAAATATTCTAATACAAAATATCCCAGATTCATGGATTATAATCTACTTGTGTTCAAGATTTTGGTTTAAATTACTGTACTATCAAAACGGGTATGTTTATGTTACTAATTATATTTCGTGCATCGCTGAAAAAGGATCTCATCCAAGAATCTCTATGCGAACTCCTTGAGCTCCTTAAGACTATTAAATCGTAATTTCCCTCTTTAACCTCATTGATTATTTCTTCTTTAGCATGACCTACTCTGAACTTATACGAAATTTTATTTTCACAACCTGCTTCCTTGCATCTGTTTATCTTTTTTTCCATTTCATCTATTATCTCTCCTTTAATCTCTCGTTTCATATCCTTATTACTCATGCTATCTTCATTAGAACCTTGTACTGAGACATTTCCCATTTTCTTCATATTTTCTAAAATTCGTAAAATTAGCAATTCTGCTCCTGAGTATTTGGATAGTGATATAGCATAGTTAAGCAACCTATTTGATTCATCTTTTCCATCGTCAGCTATTAGGATTTTACTAAACGAAGGAAGATTTTCCTTTGAAACTGAAGAGTTTTGACCGTTGGATTCATTTGTTGGTTTTAAGTTTGCTTTTTCATTGTTGGAAGAGTGTTCATATTGCTTATCGACAGTCACAACATTAAGTATCCGCCATAGAATTTAAAGATTATAGATATTTTTCTTTGATAGACCGTTGTTCCTGATACTTTTTTACTGTATTTTGCATCCATTTTAGTAAAAATCTTTTGCATTGGTAATGAGTGAATACCTTCTAATGAACCATTCCGTTCTAGTCTCTTTATACATGTGATTTATAATATCTATATATTTTATCGTTAGTTTATGTGAGCAACCATCTTTTATCAGATGCATTCACGTTAAGGCTGAAAGGTTACTCCATTAAGTAAATCAAATTGAATTAAAATAAAGTTTGATATCTAACTCTATTTTTTAGATAAACAAATGCTTATGTCATACCATATATTTTTGTTCAGGATATCGCATTTTCTAGTATCCGAGATGTTTTGTAATGGAATCAGTTAAATATGAACCCACGAGATTAAGAAGTAATGTTTAATATGAAACATATGAAAATTGTTATCTTTGTATTGACAGTCTCAATACTGGGAACTAGTGCACTGATTGTCAATTCAGGAAATATGGCGTATGCACAAGGTAATGAAACACAAGGTAATGAAACACAAGGTAATGAAACACAAGCTGATGCAACTACAACCATCGACGCCGATAGTTTAATCAAAGACCTAAAAGCAAGGCATCCAATCCTGGCTCAACTGGTAACGAATGAAGATAAAGACCTAGTTCTGAAATTAAACGACCTAGAGACAAAGGAGGCTGTGAAGACTGCATTAGCGCTGAATATGCTACACTTATTACAACAATATAGGGAAATAGACGAACCACAATAGCTTTTAGGTTCTTCCTCTTTTTTATTTCTAAAGTATAACATTTATTGTATACTTGAAATCCATATCTTTATAATTAATTTTTCAACTATTAGATGAGCGGTAATACCAATTATTAAAAATATACTCATAAAAGAAAAAATTAAGGCTTAACAGTTTATATCTATATCAGAAATCCTCTTTTAGAACCGATATCGTCATGCATCCCTCCGGGCCCGAATTAATCTTGTCCCTTTTTTTAAGCCCAATTCTATACTATACGTAGAGAAGAAATGGCAATCCTGAAAGAAGAACTTGAAACATATGATCCAATGGAAGTATTCACATATGCTTTGAAAGCTCAAGAATCAAGAAGACAGTATTCAAGAAGATTCAAGCCATTTTTAGATTTCTTAATTCTTTATACATCATTTGGTGTTCAAAACGATATTGATCGATCCTGCATAAGAATTCTCACCTGACTTGCTAACGTTCATTAATAATAATTTCCCACTGTCGGACTTGAACAAATCATCCGTGGAAGGGCCATTAAAAATCATGTCTTGTTCATTAGGTGTTTGTGGATTGCCATGATTGCTATATGGTGCTATTCTGTGTATTTCCTCATTAAGTGACTCGTCGAAGTAAATTTGAGATGTCCATTCTAACTCGTTTGGTGCACGAACTTTGTCATGTATATGAATAGCTCGACCCGGATACCAACCAGGATAGTTTGTAGTAAACTTAACCGTACCATTATCGTCTGTTATTTGATTTCCCCGAAGAAAGTCTTTTGTAGATGTGCCCATCTCTGCGACTGCCGAATAGACCCCTGTGGAATTGGCCTGCCAGACATCAACCTTTGCCCCCTTGATAGGAACACATGATCCGTTATCTATTCCGTAAACATGAATTGTAAGACTAAGCTTGATACCTTCTTGAATTAGACCACTTGATGATTCCTCTCTAATATCGGAACGATTAGGCATACCGTCTACGAAGTAGGGCCCCTCAGTCTGTTGTGGTAGTCCTTGTAACTTCGAATTAGATTTCAGGACACAGGTTTCATTTGTTGACGCAGCCTTCTGGGATGCAGAAAGGTCCTGAAAATCCGGCGGTTCAACAGGTCGGTTATTTTCTGACGTCGTTTGATTAGTATTTTGCGCAAACACCTTTGGTGAAAAACTTGAAGTGGTTTCATATATTAAGAACAAAGAAGGTATCAATAATAACAGCAGAAGGTTAGACTGTCGGAAGTAGAATGGTGTATACATTTTCTTAATTATCAAGGCACTGTATCTTTTATATCAGTTCATTTTTTCCCTTGTTCATGGGCCGAATATGATACCATTGAACATAAGATGAAGAAGGAAAAAAAGAAAAACCTCAAGATAATTGTCTGTCCTGCTTGTATGAAACGAGGTAGAATAAATCATTACTACAAGGATGAAAAGAAGAAAGAAAATGTTTCATATCTAGTAGTTCATGAACCTATAGGTGGAAAATGGGGCAGAAAAAACAAGGTAAAGCGAGTCAGAAGATGATAGCGCAGTCTTATACAAGATATCATAATAACTAATAAGATCAATGCCATAAATACTCCATCGGTCCAGACTGAGCGATTTTGTAATAATGTCATAGAACAAAGTAACAATCTCAATCAATATTTTTATTCATTGTTTACCTATGGCATATAACCTTGTTATTTGAAGTCTGAATTGTTTTTTGTCATTATCATGCATTTTCACAGCTATCGTATTAATTTTTGACCGAATTTCACTGAAGCGTTCAAGTGCACAACAACATCCCTAAATATGATTTGGATAATATAGTAATATGGAATCACCGACTGGGATTGCCATAAAAAGACCTCCAGGTATAACAGCAGGTTTGACTGCGGCTTGGGCAATTTTTGGATTATTCTTGGCCTTAGGTCATGAAGTGGGAGGGGAGCCAGGTGCGTTATTTCAAATGGTTGGATTAGCGTTTGGAATAGATTCATCTTACGCAGTATACATTGGATTTCTCTTGTATATGATAACTGCCGTTATTATTGGAATTATTTACAGTGCTATAACAAAGAGAATTAAAATATTGTATATTAATTCTGTATTAAAGGCAGTAGGCACTGGTATCTTAGCAGGAATAATAGTCTGGGGAGTTCTGTTCTTGCCAATAAACTATTTAATTATGGAACCAACTTTACAAAAGTTGCTAGTAGAATTAGATCCTTCATCTTCACAATATGCAACGGCAAAAAATCTTATCGAGCTTTCAAGTAACATCTTTTGGGGTTCACTATCGCTACATATAGTGTTTGGTGGTGTAATGGGATTTTGTGCAAGACTTGCTATAGCTGAAGGCAGTATTATACATGATTAATTCGCTTTGATAAAGTGCCCACAGAAGTTAAACAATATTTAACAATATTTTAAAAGTCACTGGATCCACCTGCGCTGAACTTGCTGCCTTTTATACTTATAATATATTCTAAATCGTTTATCCATTTCAAGAAATTCAAGTCGAGTGTATGACTAACTATCATCTTAGTGCCGGTCAGATAGAAGCTAGGAGCCATTCCAGTCTTGTTAATGACCTCGTCACGGATAGCTTTAGTGTCCAAGCCGGGTTTCATTATAGCCTCTACAGTGTAGATGTATTTTTTGTTTGCATTTCTGTCGAATATCAAAGAAACTACTAAAAGCGGATCTACCTTTGAATATACACGTTTTAACGTTTCATCCAGTATATTGAATTTGTTTACAACATCTTCTACTCCGCTCATCTAAAGACTTTAGATGAGGAACGGTCTATAAAAATAAATCCATTACAATAAAAACATAAAATGCATTCATATCTTAAAATGCTTATCCATATTCGAAACGACACTGTCTGACTTTTAAATGCGATGACAACAGCTTAGGGGTAATGATATAAAATAACACTATGAGCCGAAAAATAAGGTCAAAAATGATTCACAAACCTCCGAGCCCGCACTTCACAACACTAATTTTATGTTCAATACCTATTGATTCGAAATTTGTCGTTATTTGGATCAATACACTACAAGTTGCGATATATACTTCTCCAGAATATACCTATAGTTACTAAAATAAGGATTGATGCCATAATATAGTGTGAGCCCACTTACCCAATGGGACCAAGCAGATATGAATCCCTATCAGGATTTGTATCATATATTGCACAAACAACCACAAATTTACTTCCTCTTTATCGCGTTATCTCTAATGTATAAAATCAGAAAGGCGGATCAGATATTCCTTTCATTGACAATATGTTAGATTGTAGCGACTCTCCGATGTCCTGCCCTACTACATTAAACGTTAGATGATACGTATATTACAATTATGAGTGCTACTAACAATATGGCTAAAGTAAAAATCGTTGAACCAAACAATGGGAAACATATCGCTGTGGCTGGTGATATCAATACAATTATCGTATCAAAGGAAGATACAGGTGGAAGATACAGCTTTATTGAAGCGAAAGTTTTTCCTGGGGGTGGCCCTGTTCCACACATTCAAACACATGAACATGAAGGGTTTTACGTAATTGAAGGACAACTAACCTTCAATGTAAACAACAAAAGAATTGAAGCCAAACCCGGAACATTTGTCAATGTCCCACCAAATGTTTTACATAGTTTCAAAAATGAAACCAATGCAATTGCAAAATTAATAATTATACTATCTCCACCTGGAATGGAGCAACTTTTCGTAGACGTAGGTGTGGAAGTATCGGACACTAGCCTAAAGCCTCCTCCAATTACCAAAGAACAAATACAAAAGTTCGCTAGTTTAGCAGCTAAATATGGTATGGAGATAAGACCCGATTAATTTGTAAACCATAACCTTACCTTTATCCTTGCCTTGGTTTATGAGTTGAGACTTAATATCCTGTTGTAAGGACCACTCGAAATCGAGCCTTGCCGCTCATCATTAGATCAAACGCTTCTGCTCCTTTTTCCAACGGAAAGACTTCATTCATGGATCGAACATTAGAGTTCACGCTAAAAGACATTGTATCTTCTGAATCAATAGAAGATCCGCTGAGCCAACCAACTGCTGATCTATGTCCGAAGAAGAAAAAATTCGGAGACAATTCAAGGGGTTCATCAGACGCGCCAATGATAATTAGTTTTCCGTTGACAGCGAGTCCACCCAATACTGAACTCATGGCCTTTCCACCTGGTCCTGTTCCAAGAATGATCTTAGCGCCTCCGAACTTCACAAGCTCTTCAACAGGATTCCGCGATTTGCTATCAATATAGTGCTTTGCACCCAGCTTCCTTACGAGCTCCTCCTTGTCATTTCCTCGCCCAATAGCAATGGTCTTAAAACCCATCTTGGAAGCAAATTGTATTCCAAGATGTCCAAGACCGCCTATTCCGAATATTGCAACGACGTCACCTTCACGGGCACCACTGTTTCGAAGAGCGTTATATGTAGTGGTTCCTGCACACATCATAGGGGCAGCTTCAACAGCTGAAAGTTCATCGGGGATAGATGCAAGTGCTTCTGTTGGTGCAATCATATAATCAGCATAGCCACCGTCATAGGAAATACCTGGTACTTGGGCGAATTGACAATAAACGAAGTCCCCACGTCTACAAAATTCGCAATGACCACAATGGCCACCGTGCCAACCCACAGCGACTCGCTGTCCGGTCTTCCATTCAGAGAGCCCACTGCCTACTTTATCTATAATGCCGGCGACTTCGTGGCCAGGGACTCTTGGATATTCGATGCCGGGTAATAATCCATCCTTCGTAACGCTGTCACTGTGACAAATACCGCATGCTTGGACTTTGATGCGAACTTGAGCCTCTCCCGGCTCTGGCACGTCTCGTTCTACCATTTCTAAAGGCCCTTTAGGTTTGGAAATTTGTAATGAACGCATATCCATTTTATACAAATGCTCATTATTATATAGAGAAGTTACTAAGTGGTAATACTGTTACGTAATTGTAACTATTTGATTTAGTATTGGAATGTACAAATAAAATATCAGAGCTGCCTAAAATAGCAGCATAGAGAAAGGCCCTGAGACGGTAGTCCCGTTAATGCTATACTTAAGCCGGCGATCTTCCTCGTTGAACAAATTTTAGGGTTAATACATCGACGCCTTAAAGTCTTTAATAACTAGCATATTTCCGGAGGAATGAGGTCTTTATTACCTTTTTACATAGACTGTATTAACGTAACTCTTATAATAAAGACTAAACTTAGAGGAGTACAAAGGTAATGATAACGTTAACTACTCATTTACAGAAATATGGCATGAAATGTTGCCCAATCGATAATAGTATTAAAATGATCGGCAAAAAATTCACTTTGCACATACTCCGTAATATGATTCTGCTAAAACAGAAAAGGTTTAGTCAATTTCTTGGTTCTATTGAAGGGATTAGTACAAAAACACTTTCCATTCGACTACATGAGATGGAAAAAGAGGGTCTGATAACAAGAACGGTAATTTCCACGAAACCGGTACAGATAGAATATTCATTGACTAATAAAGGGAAGATGTTTGAACCGATTCTAAAACTTTTAGGTGAATTTTCTGTAAAGTACGAACCTGCCGTAATATTCAAAAATGGAAAACCTCGGGGCCCTGACGGCGTCTTCGGAAGAGATGTACGACTATCTTCGGTATATGAATATTAGGTTCTTGGATGGTTACAGGTTAATATCGGTTTTAAAAGTCAATGTGGTAATCTCAAGAGTTGGCAGACGAATCGGGAGAGATGATTGTTTGGTAAGGACATTGATCGACTGGCTTCACTATGTAATTTATCATGGTTTGATCGTGTTCACTATGGACGCTGCTGCTAACGGTAATTTGTAACCCCATTCAAGAACGTTAATTTTTCAATCTGCTCAGTATACTTATATAATTTCAACATATAGTGTGAAATAATGAAAAAGCTCGAAGGAAAGGTTGCTGTCATAACAGGTGGAAACAGTGGTATAGGTCTAGCCACGGCACAACTTTTTGCCACAGAAGGTGCGTATGTTTTCATTACGGGTCGCCGTCAAAACGAACTCGATAAGGCAGTAAAGGCGATTGGTAAGAACGTCACCGGTATTCAAGGTGACATATCAAGTCTCGCGGATTTGGATCGCTTGTATGACACTGTAAAACAACAGAAAGGCCAAATAGATATTCTATTCGCAAACGCCGGCTCTGGCGAGTTCTTGCCCTGGGAGAAAGTCTCTGAAGCTCACTATGATAAAACGTTCAATGTTAATGTCAAGGGGGTTCTCTTCACAATATTAAAGGCTCTTCCTTTGTTTAAGGATGGCGGTTCAATCATTCTGACCGCATCTACGAATGCATCCAAACCGTCGGAAGGATTGATTGTTTACAGTGCAACCAAGGCAGCTGTACGCTCATTCGCTCGTTCTTTCACAGCTGACTTGAAGAACCGCAATATTCGTATCAACGCTATCAGTCCAGGCCCAATTGAAACGCCGGGGATCATGAACGCCGTTACTAGCTTGGGAATGACGGAAGACCAATTTAAGAAGACAATAGTATCGGCCATCCCAATGGGACGAATGGGCACTTCCGCTGAAGTGGCTAAGGCTGTTTTGTTCCTTGCCTCAGATGACAGCAGTTTTATTACAGGAATTGAATTATTCGTAGATGGCGGCATGGCACAAATCTGATTGGGGTTTATCTTATGCTATAACAATTTTTACATCGGTCGGATGGTTCAAATTTGACAGAACCCTTGACCATGCTCAGATCAAGTCAAGGATTTAAATTTGGATTACATTCAAATCTGAACCTCATCCCGCCGAACCCAGATCTATGTTCAACGCTGTTACTTATTTTGTATTATTACCTCATGAAATAGTGGGCCCGAAATTTATGTCAAAAATGATTCACAAACCTCCGCGCCCACACCAATAAATGTATAGCCCCTAATTCTGATATTTTCTTAGGATCATATTTTTAACATCACTGTTGTACTTTGAGTCGTAGTACTTGAACCTGTTTCCATATTGGGACCTAGCATTCAATTTGATATTAAATGCATTTCAAGGGAGCGAGTTAGAAATGCGACGGAGATATAGGTTGTGATGAACAAGGAACAACCGTTACCCCCGCCAGTTGGTCTTATTTGGAAGCTGTGTACCTATAGTCTGTTGCAAAATAAAACGATTTACAAAACGAACAATATAGGTGCATATTGACTACAGTGAAAATATTGTAAATCAATAAGAAATCATCTTTACTCTTTTCCCTTAAATGGTATTAAATCAAATTATTTTATTAAGTGTCATTATTTCTGCATTGTTCTTAGGTATATTCAGTTTAAGTCACGATTCAGCAAATGCAGACATTGATTTTTGTTATGATTTAGTTGGTGATGGCCATCATTGTTTTGAGAAGAAGGTAAAATGTGAGATTGTTAATAAAGATGACAGTATGGCAGAAAGTCCTTGCTATAACGAAGGCTAATCTGAGAAGCTGATTTGATTAATACGAAACACTTTCATAACTAGCCCTATGTTTGAAGTTGATAGCAGAATATGGATTTATATATTTTGAGACACGGTGATGCTGGTCCCCATTTGAGTTCCAGAACGGACGATAAGAATCGCTCACTGACATCACTTGGGAAGAAAGACATAACTGACGTAGCTAGAGGGTTGAAAAAAATTGGCGTAAAAATTGACGTTATCTTTTCAAGTCCTCTGAATAGGGCATATGAAACCGCGGTCATAGTATCCAACATATTAAAGATCAATGGTAAGGTTAAGGTTTTGGATGATTTGGCTCCTGAAGGCAAAAGGCTGATAGTTTATCAACAATTATCAAAACAGAAAGAGGAAAACGTGATACTAATTGTAGGACACGAACCTCAGTTGGGCGAAATAATTAATGAAATAATCCACAAAGACATAGGAAACCTAAGTAACCTGGAACTCAAAAAAGGAGGGATTGCGAGGTTGAGAATGTTATCATTCAAGGACTTACCGTTTGGCGAACTTCGATGGTTGATGAATCCCGATTTGCTTAGAAAGACTAGCAAGAAGCGAAACAGGAGTTAATTTTACTTGTTCATTCATATTAAATACCGATAAGTTTGGAACTTTTGTTTACAATTTGCAAATCATGGGCAAGCATAGAAAACATACTGGTTCTCTTAAAGGATAATTATTGAGGATTAGAATTGACAGCTTTGAATAGTCTTTCAGCATCGCTTCCATGAGCATTTACCATAAAGTTTCCATCATCACACTGAATTTCAACATAATAATAACTTATTCCATTATGCATATACATTATATCTTTTGGTACAACAGTAAAGTGATACTCTTTATCCCTTAGTTGAGGAATCAGATCCTCAATAGTGCTTAGCTGAAGATCTCTGCTTAAATCGATATTAGATATGTTGCGTTTCTGAGTGCGGTATTCCAAATTTATTCTATCTCCAATATTTTGTTTCATCATTTCTTATTATAATCCAATAGTAACATTCTGATAATGTCCCAATCCAGGCGCTCGTGAAAAGAAGTCATTTTGTAGACTCATCTTCATACTCGATTCTTTGAAATTCAGTTTTTTTATCTACATTCTTTGAAGGAGGGTTTTTTGAAATCATAAATTTATCGATAGTATCATTGCTATCAGAATAATATTCGACACTTAATGACTTTCCCTTTATTTCCACATTTATACATCCGTATCCTTCATAGGAACTAGCTAGAAACGATTTTTTATTTAGCGGTTGAACTGACTCTCCTCCTGTTCCCGCAATTACAAAAATGATGCCTTTAGGATCATGATACTGAAATTGTTCCTTATCATATACTATAGGTTCCGAATGCCTCACTTCATTAAATAGTAATGGATAACTCCGCTGATAATTGTGTGAATGACCCTGTATCACTAAATCAACACCAAAGTTCTCAAATACTGGATGATAAGTTCTTCTCATATTCGTAAAGTCGGTATTGCTAGCAGAATAGAACGGTTTGTGAAAAAAAACTATTATCCAATCAATATTTTGATTTGTTTTTGTCCTCAAGAGATCGTTTCTAACGAATTGTAACTGTTCTTCTACTTCATTCTTGTTAAGTTCTGTGGAAAGAGCAATAAAGTGCGCGTTGAGATAGTTGAAAGAATAATATTGTTTGTCAAGCTTAAATTCATCCATATAAGCCTGTAATAATTTGCCTTCTGTGTCATGATTTCCTAATGAGATTTTGAATGCTTTACCAGCAGATTTTACAATATTGAGCCAACAGTCTATAGAGTTCTGGTATGAATAATCACCCAGTCCAAGATATAACTCCGGTTGCATATTTTGCATCATAGAGAAAGTTTGGATCGCTTCGTGGCCACAACCCCAGTCTCCGGCAGCCACAAAATTAAATTCTTCTTCATCGGTCTCTTCAGCCTCGATAGGCATTAAGTGAAACAAGAATACAAGAAAGATCACGACTGGTGCCACAAATGCAGCTTGAATATAATTACAAGGAGATGATACCATTGTTCTACTAAGAAGAACCTAAGATTTCTAAACAATAAGACTAACCGCAGTCATTTCTGTAGGTCTAAATTGTCTTGTGTCAATACTATGATTATTAACATACTATTGATTTCATTTAGATCTTTTATGCAGAACCTTGAGAACTAATTTCGATCTGAATTATATGCTATTGAAAACCTCTTCATTGATGGCAAACTGGATCAATATTGATCTATTAAATGGTCGGATTACTTTATGTCGCTTAGTTTCCCTTTTGACACTAAGTGTTAGCAAGTCAACTTCACAACTTAAATAGTTTCTTTAGTAAACAATGTCATTCATGAAGGAAATAAAGGAAAAAATTAGGCAAAGATACGCTAAAATTGCCTTAAGCGGAAACACCGATAGTTGTTGCATGCCTGGTAGTGAATGCTGCAGCAAGGATGGTTCTACACAGCAAGCATTACTGACTGTGGGCTATAATAAGAAGGACTTGGAATCGATACCTCAATCATCCATACTCGGAGTCGGTTGTGGAGCTCCACTAAATTTTGCTAATTTAAGAGAAGGTGAAATTGTAGTCGATCTAGGCTCAGGTGCTGGTATTGATGCATTTTTAGCTTCTAGACAGGTATTGGATTTTGGAAAAGTCTTTGGAATAGATTTTACAGATGACATGTTAGAGAAAGCAACAACTGCCGCTAAACAAAACGGTTTTACAAATGTTGAATTCAGAAAGGGAGATATTGAGAGTAAAATCCCTATTGAGGATCATTCAGCGGATGCTGTGATAAGTAATTGTGTAATCAATCTCACCACTCACAAAGTCAAAGCATTCGAAGAAGTTTATAGAATTTTGAAAAAAGGTGGAAAAGGGAGAATCGCTATCTCGGATCTAATCACTAGTAAGGAAGTTCACGGAGATGCTGTCAATCCTGACAAGTGGTGTAGCTGCATTGACGGAGCATTAACAAAGGAAAATTATATCAATAGCATTAAAGAAGCAGGATTTCAAGATGTTAAAGTTCTGAGTGAACAAGTTTACATGAATGAAATACAGACTAATGGTAGAAAGATTACGAGTATAGTCGTTGGAGCAGTAACAGGAAAATGAAATTCTCATTTAGCAAATCTAAACCGGAACAATCTACACAGACAATCCTTTTTGTATGTGTAGAAAATGCAGGTAGAAGTCAGATGGCAGAGGGTTTTTTCAATAAATATGCTCCTAGTCAATACCAGGCAATCAGTGCCGGAACAAAACCAGTATCAGAGATCAATCCTGTTGCAATAGATGCTATGAGAGAAGTTGGAATTGATATCAGCAATCAAAAGTCTAAGGAGATTACAGAAGATATGATACGTAATTCATACAAAACAGTTAACATGGGTTGTATGGATAAAGACTCTTGTCCGACCCTCTTTTTATCAAATGTTTTGGATTGGAATCTAGAAGACCCTAAAGGTAAATCCATTGAAAAGGTAAGGGAAATAAGAGATGAAATAAACCGCAGAGTAAACGAACTTGTTGCAAGTCTCAAGACTTACTAATAGATTAACGACTACTCAAAAGAAATTCTTCGCTGAAGTTATTGGCACGTTCATAGTTGTAGTTTTAGCTAGCGGTTCGGTAGTTATTGATGCTAAACTTGGTAAAACATTGGGCATTCCTTTCATTGCATTTGCACCCTTTGTTGGAGTCGCTATAGGTGTTTATCTTTTTGGTAAGATTTCAATGGCCCATTTCAATCCAGCGGTGACAATTGGATATTTAATAACCAAACATCTGCGTAAAGAATTATTACTATATTATCTCGCTGCCGAACTCATTGGTGCTCTTCTGGCAAGTTTATTTGTAAAATATGTAATAGGTATCGAAGCTAACTTGGGTGCTAATGCTCCAAACTATAGTTTTCCACTCCCCGTTGTTTTTGGCATTGAGGTTCTAGCCTCAGCACTATTAATGGCTGTTATATTTGCAGTTGTCTACACAAAAGGACTACAAGGATTTAGCGGAATAGCGATAGGTGGCATCGTAGGTTTGGATATTTACTTCTTTGCGTTTATATCTGGGGCTTCAATGAATCCTGCAAGATCACTAGCTCCTGCGTTGGTGTCAGGTTCGGTGACGGATTTGTGGCTATACTTGTCTGCCACATTTATTGGAACTTCAGTTGTTGCATTATTATTACGAAATAAATTTATCAACAAAAGCTAAATACCAGTTAATAGAATCCTACTACTCGCAAGGTTTGAATCCCGATGAAACTGTGGAAAAACCTTAAAGCTTAGTAGTGCATTCTTACAGGAACCTACTTTTAGAACCGATATCGTCACGCATCCTCCGCGCTTGGACCAACGAATGTCCTGTGTATTTTATCCAGAGAAGGTAATTATCCATTTTTTAAATCGATGGCACCGATCTCATAAAAACTGGATTAAGTGTAAGATCTTATTTATCGCTAATAATGTTGTTCCCTAAGGTGTAAGCCTCAGTTCAGCAATTGAAGAATATTTATGTCAGAAACGACACAAACCTCATGTTTTTCATGTTTTTAACAGTCGAAAAGACATAACAAAAACTGAAAATATTACTACGGCGCTAACTAGAAAGGTTGCTCCTCCAATCAAATTATACAAGACTCCCCCCGCAATTAATCCAATGATACTCGCGATGCCTCCAATACTACCTGCAACACCCTGAACAGCTCCTTGAAGAGCTGTTCCTGCACGTTTTGAAAGAATAGACATGAAAGATGGCCACATAAGGCCGTTACCAAGAGCAAATAAAACTACAGCCGAAGATACTGAGATAATATTATTTGAAAAAAATAAAACAAAATTTGTTCCCAAGATTATGCTACCTAGAATAACTAGTTTTTCTTCAGAAAATTTTTTTAATGCTTTACGTAATATTGGTCCTTGGATGAATACCATAATTCCACTTAATATTGCATAAAATATCCCCAACTGTGTTATTGACCATTTAAGTTCACTTGCTGCATGAGTCGGAAATGAAGCATAGTATACATTAAATCCAAGAAATATCAAAAAATATAGTACTAGTAAAAACGAAATATGTTTTAGTTTGAAAACATCTCTAAACCTAGGCTTAATAGGACTCGTAGGTTCGTAGCAATCTTTACACTCCTGTGCAAAGACTTTTCTAATAGTTCCTTCTTCAGGAATCATTATTGGATTAGATTTAATCCTAGATTCTCTTAATAGGAACCATATTACAAATAGTGTAACTAAAGACAGTAATAATGCTGCTAAAACTGGAAGTATTGCCCCATAAACTGTTCCGGCCAAAATTCCAGCCAGCGCAGGACCTAAAATAAAACCTAAGTTAGAAGATATTGCCATTTTTCCAAAGTTCTTACTTCTGTTTTCGTCCGATGAAATATCTGAAAGATAGGCATTTGCAACGGAAATATTGCCACCAGTAATTCCATCTATTGCCCTTGCAAGGAATATGAATAATAAGGGAACTACTACAACAATTGTTCCGAAAGAAATTAAGTTGATACTAAAGGTCTCTTCAAATGGCACAACTAACGCAACAAGAAATAATATCCAACCAATTGCCGTTCCTACATTGCTCAACAAAAGTACTTTTTTTCTTCCGTAAATATCAGACCATCTACCCAGGATTGGAGCTCCAATAAGTTGGAAAGCTGGATACGTTGCTGCCAAGAGACTATAAACTACAGCATTACCTCCGAATTTCATGACCAAAAATACCAAGAAAGGCAGAACGATACTAAATCCTAGTGTACCTATAAAATTAACCAGCAATAAAGGAAAAAGTTGAGTGCGGCTTTCTTTACTGATCATTATTCATTCATTGTGATTAAAATATAACGTATTGAAAGGCCTGGAAGTTATTTTCATTTGTAGGCAAAAGTATTATTTTGAAACAATGCCTGAACAGTAGGTTCAATTCTCCCAGCCTCTGTATACTAAAGCAACATGTTGGCATGAACGCCGCCGTTCCGATTCATTAAAAGCCAAAAGTGTAAATAAGTTCGCGAAAATTACTCCAAAAATAATAATCAGTTTTCCACTAAATTTGTTCATTTGTGTTTTGATAACTGCAGGATTACTATATAAGGTTGAATTTTAATGGCCCGTAGACTTTAGCGTCACACCGTTTCATAATCCCTACATCAAGTTATTTTTCTTATCTAAACGAACAATTTCGCGTGGTGCTGTAATGAGCACGAGAAGGAAGCGACCCAGTTTCGTGGAAATGGATTTCAGTGAAGCCTTTCGTTTTCAGATATTCCTCTATAGTACCCACATATTTCGTCAAATTATTTTCAACTATATTTATTTCTGAAATGTCTAAAGCAACTTTCTTTTCATAATCTATTTCCCATATTTCTGGTGCCTCGCCAATTAAGGCAACAATTTCATTCACATTACTTATACGGCAAACGATAATATTTTAACATATTCCTTATTTATTTTGAATACTAGAATGTTTCCCTTACCTAAAATTACTGCAAAGCGTGTTATCAATCCTTGAAAAGGACTGGAATAAAAAAGTCGGTAAATCTTATAACAGAGTTTCTTAAAGAATATGATATTATGATTCTCCTCCATTAAGCGAATCATCAGCCATATTTTGGGCGTTTATCATCGAAATCTTAAATACAGTAAGGCCTAAGAGAATAGTGTTGAATAGTAAGAAGGAATTTTTAATTCGTCTTCCTGTTTCGCTAGTTATTGCCACTTTTATAGTCGGTGTATCGTGCATCATCGTCATTGTAATTGGTTTGAATCCATCACAGATTATCATGGCACAGCAACAATCACAAGTTAATCTTACATCAGATGAAAAACAAATGACATTGGAAGGAATTTCTTTTGAAATAGGCAATGTTACTTTTTCACATCATACGGCAACCGTCAACGGTATTCAAATGCATTATGTAATTGGTGGTAAAGGAGATCCGGTAGTCTTATTGCATGGTTATCCACAATCATGATATGAATGGCGACATGTTATGCCAGCTTTGGCCGAGGCTTACACTGTGGTTGCTCCTGACCTTCGAGGATTTGGTGATTCTTCAAAACCCTTAACTGGTTATGATGGTAAAGCTACAGCTGAAGACATTTATCAGCTCATGTCTCAGTTAGGTTTTGGTAAGATTTTTTTAGCTGCACATGATGTTGGTAGTCAGACAGCATTTTCATATACCGCTGCTCATCCAGGTAACGTTACTAAACTTGTAATTATGGATTTCCCGTTTCCTGGTTTTTTACCTTCAGCATTTGGACAGAATGGGCCTTGGTGGTTTTCCTTTTATCAAACGCGTGACATACCAGAAATTCTCTTACAGGGTAAGGAGAGAGAATATATATCGTGGTTTATGAAAGGATTGGCTTATAATCCATCTGCCATAACCGATGAGGACATAAATGTGTGGGCAAATCACGCTGACGACCCTGGTGGACTACGAGCCCAATTTGAGCACTTTCGAGCTTTCCCTGTAGATGCAGAGCAAAATAAAGAAACAGCCAAGTCTAAAATTACAACACCTATATTGGCACTAGGCGGAGATATATATCCGGCTTTAGGCGGGGATTACCCTGGAAATTTTGCATTTAGCTCGTTACAATCATTGGCTACAAATGTAAAAGGCATTACAGTTCCACTTTCAGGCCATTGGATCCCAGAGGAGCAACCAAAATTTGTAATAGATCAATTATTGAAATTTTTTGGAAACAGTACTGATATTAGTAAATGAATTCACTCTCCAGATCCATCATTTTGAAAATACATAACGTTACGAGAATTACAGAAAATAAAGTATGAAATAACTTTTCTGAGATGCCTCTCTCGTTACTACAATATGATAGGCCCTTTCAGTTGGAATGAACGCGCCGTTAAACATTAATAAAAATAGCATTTCGAAATCTTAGTCATCGCTACCATCGTTTTCATCTAGTTCGCGAAGTGCAGGCGCGATGCGTGTACCAATTAATTCGGTAGCTCGCATGAGCTTCGGATGTGGTAAAGAGGAGGGGTTCATCATAAAAGTGATCCGGGAGATTCCGCCAAGGATTTTACTGTGCCGAACGATCTTCTCAACTACCTCATCAGGATCGCCGATAAGCAGTGCGCCTTGAGGACCTCGCTGGGCGTCAAAATCCATACGTGTCATCTCAGGCCAACCACGCTCCTTACCAATTTCGGTCATGGTGTGTGCATAGCCCGGAAAAAAATCATCGGCTGCCTCTTTAGTCGTCTCTGCGACATAGCCGAGCGAATGTACCCCTACTTTCAACTGTTCGGGTGAATGGCCGGCTCGCATCCCTGCCTCCCTGTAAAGATCGATTAATGGCTTAAACCTGTGCGTTTCCCCACCAATAATTGCGACCATCAAGGGGAGCCCAAGCAGGCCGGCACGCGCGAATGATTGTGGAGTTCCACCAACGCCCATCCAAATTGGTAAAGGGTTCTGTAATGGTCGGGGGTAAATACCTTCTCCATTTAGGGAAGGTCGAAATTCCCCCGACCAATGAACGTGTTCATTGTCACGAATCTTTAGTAGCAAATCGAGTTTCTCTGCGAAAAGCGAGTCGTAGTCCTCCAATTGCAGACCGAATAGGGGAAACGCTTCAACGAATGATCCTCGGCCAACTACCATCTCTGCCCGACCTTTTGAGAGTAGATCGAGCGTTGCGAACTCTTGAAATACACGGACGGGATCAGCAGCGCTCAGTACAGTTACGGCGCTGGTAAGGCGAATCCGTTTCGTTCGGGTGGCAGCTGCTCCTAGGATGACAACAGGTGCTGAATCAAGGAACTCTTGACGATGATGTTCCCCGACTCCAAACACATCCAAGCCAATCTGATCGGCCAGTTCAATTTGTTTGATCAAATTCAGCAAACGTTCGGATGGATCGACGGAGAGGCTGGCATCATCATGAGCTGCTGCGAAACTATCTATTCCCACTTGCATCTTATGCGTATTGGGTAATCCAATTATTTAAGGCAGGTAGCAATTTTTGAGTTCATATATAACAACTACTCTGCAGACGTTCCTTTTCAACATGACAGAAAAGGAAAAGCTTCTGTAAAGAAAAACATCACGAAGTTTTACTTTCCTTACTCCAAATCTCAATGATCCCGAATATCGATTTCAATTAAAGCTAGTCATTTCTGGTACTAATGATCATTTTCTCACAGTGCTCGTCCGTCCAAACTCCTACTCCTTGTAACATACCTTTCCATTTTC
>Ga0193739_1000093_pt1 | contig 21944 bp, 20 predicted proteins | sample L2a2metaG_FD_144926 | JGI IMG/M metagenome (GOLD analysis project Ga0193739, IMG submission 144926) | Soil microbial communities from a riparian zone of the East river system, Colorado, United States - L2a2 | ecosystem: Environmental > Terrestrial > Soil > Riparian zone | place: USA: East River...
GTATCCACACTCTTTTCCTCAACGACATGCTCCTGGCGAACGCAGACTCGATGCTGCGCCGCTGGGATGATCGCTCCACCTCGCCGGTGCGCGTCTGGTTCGCGCCCACATACACCGCGAATTTCCAGCCGGCGTTCCTCGACGCCATCCGTTCCGCCTTCAGCAGCTGGAGCGCGGCCGGGGTACCCGTGCGGTTCGACTTCACCGCGGACTCCACGAACGCCGAGGTCACCTTCCGTTGGAAGCCGCAGTTCGAGATTGAGCGCACCGGCCAGACGGATCTCACCTGGGACGGTGAGGGCCGCATCGAATCGGCGGTCGTGACCCTGGCGACCTTCGATCCCAAGGGGCGGGCGTTGGATGTGGGCGATGTCCGCGTGGTCGCCGAGCACGAGATCGGGCACGTGTTGGGCCTCGACCACTCCCCCGACTCGACCGACCTGATGTACGCGACCGCCAAGGTCCGCGACCTGTCGGATCGCGACGTGCGCACCGTCCTCCTGCTCTACCAATTGACGCCCGGGAGCATCCGGAGCATCCGCTGAGGACGGCATGCGTCGGCGTGCGATCACTTCGTTCCTGGCCCATACGGCCCCACCGACCTCCGCCGACGGGGGCCCGGCGACGCTGGCGCAGGCGCTCGACGCGCGGGTCCGCGAAGGGGAGCTGATCGAGCCGGCCCTCGCCGGCGCGGTCCGTTGCTTTGCCTGCGGACACCGCTGCCTGGTGAAGCCGGGCCGTCGCGGCATTTGCAAGGTCCGCTTCAATAAGGAAGGGACCCTCTTCGTTCCCGCCGGCTACGTCGCGGCGCTGCAGTGCGACCCCACCGAAAAGAAGCCCTTCTTCCACTGCCTCCCCGGCAGCGACACCCTCACCTTCGGGATGCTGGGGTGCGACTTCCACTGCGGGTACTGCCAGAACTGGTTGACGTCGCAGACGCTGCGGGACGACAGCGCCGGCGTCATGCCCAGCGATGTCACGGCCGGCGACCTCGTGCGGCTGGCTCAGCGCCAGGGCGCCCGCATGGTGGGGTCGTCCTACAATGAGCCCCTCATTACGGCGGAATGGGCGATGGACGTGTTCAAGCGCGCGCGGGCCGAGGGCTTAAAGACCGCGTTCATCTCGAACGGCAACGCGACCCCCGAGGTGCTCGACTACATCCGCCCGTGGACCGACTGCTACAAGATCGATCTCAAGGCGATGGACGATAAACGCTACCGCGAGCTGGGCGGAGTGCTGCAGCACGTGCTCGACGCGGTACGGATGGTCCACGAGCGCGGCTTCTGGCTCGAGATCGTGACGCTGATCGTGCCGGGGTTCAACGACGATGACGCGCAGCTCAGGCGCGCCGCCGAATACATCGCGACGGTCTCACCGGAGATTCCGTGGCACGTCACGGCGTTCCACAAGGATTACAAGATGACCGATCCCGACGACACGCCGGCGGCCACGCTGGTGCGCGCGTGCGAGATTGGAACGGCCGCGGGCTTGCAGTTCATCTACGCGGGTAACCTGCCCGGGCGCGTGGGGCGGTGGGAGCACACCTGGTGCCCCGACTGCGGCGACCTCCTCATCGAGCGCTTCGGGTACGTCATCAAGCGGCAGCGCGTCGGTGCCAATGGATGCTGTCCCTCCTGTAACCGGCGCATCCCGGGCGTGTGGTCGTAGCGGCGCTGCTGGTGCTGCAGGCGGCGTCGTTCGACGCCGCCACCTTTGACCGCCTCGTGCTGGACGGCATCCGGCGTGGCGCGTATCCGGGGGCCGTGCTCGTCGTAGGACGCCGCGATACGATTCTGTTCGCAAAGGGCTACGGACGGCTGACGTGGTCGCCGTCTGGCTCCGTCCCGGATCCCGACAGTACGCTGTGGGACCTCGCGTCGATGACGAAGGTGATCGCGACGACGACGGCGCTGATGTTGCTCGTCGAGCGCGGGCGCGTGAGCCTCGACTCGCCTGTTGTACGCTACCTCCCCCAATTCAACGGCCCCGGCACCAGTGCAGTGACGGTCAGACACCTGCTGACACACACATCGGGCCTGCGAGCGTGGCTCCCCCTCAATCGTCTCTCGCGCGACTCCGCCGCAGCGATGCGGATCGTGTTCGGGCAAACACCCCAGGCCCCCCCGGGGACGCGAATGGAGTACTCCGACTTCAACGCTATCCTGCTGGGGGAGATCGTGGGCCGCGTGGGGTGGGGCGGCCCCCTCGATGCCTTCGCCACGCACGAGATCTTCGTGCCCCTCGGCATGCGGCAGACGGTGTTCCGGCCGTCGCGCGGCCTCGCGCGGCGCACCGCCCCCACCGGTGTGTGGCGCGGGCATCCTGTCGCCGGCGTCGTCAACGATCAGAACGCCGCGAGACTCGGGGGCGTCGCGGGGCACGCGGGGCTGTTCGCCACCGCGCGCGACGTGGCGCGGTTCGCGCAATTCATGCTGGGGGAGGGCGCACTCCCGGGCGGGCCGCGTCTGCTCCGGCCTGAAACCGTGCGCACCTTCACCGCCGTCGCCGTCAAGGCGAGACGGGGGGCCAGCGCCCGGACACTGGGGTGGGAGGCGCTCCCTACCGGCGAGGACGTTTCGAGCGCCGGGACCCTGTTCGGCCCTCGCAGCTACGGCCACACCGGGTGGACCGGGACGTCGTTATGGATCGATCCCGATCGCAACCTGTTCGTGGTGCTGCTGACGAATCGCGCCTACGCACCGCGAGCACGACGTCCCTTCACCGTGCTGAAGCAGGTCCGAGGCCGCGTCGCCGACGCCGCTGCCAAGGCGCTCGATGGCCGCTGAGACGGGCCCAACGCTGATCTACGACGGCGAGTGTGGCCTGTGCAGCGATGCGGTCGCGTTGCTCCGACGCTGGGATCGGGAACATGTGCTGCAATTCGTGCCGTTTCAGGACGGAGCCGCCGTGGCGCGGTTCGGGATCGCGCTGCCGGCGCTCGCAGGCGCCATGCACCTCGTGCTTCCCGACGGACGCGTCTTTGCCGGCGCCGATGCCGTGCCCGAGCTGCTACGGCTCTTGCCGGGCAAGCGTTGGCTCGCGCCGTGGTTCCGCGTCCCGGGCGTGTTGCCGCTGGCGCGGCGCGCGTATGCGTGGATCGCCGCGCGGCGGCGTTGCCTGGTGCGCGGCGTGCCACCCCGCTAGGTTCGCCTTCAGGAGGCAGTCGTGATGGCTACAGTCGTGAACGCCGAAACCGTCCGCCAGGCGCTACGCCAGGTGAAGGACCCCGAGCTCGATCTGAATATCATGGACCTCGGGCTGGTGTACGACGTCGAGGTGGAGGACGGCGTAGTCCACATCGATATGACCCTCACGTCGCCCGGCTGTCCTGCCGGGCCGATGATCACCAACGATGCCCACAAGGCGGTGCGCGCCCTCGAAGGCGTCAAAGACGTGAACATCGCGATCGTGTGGGAACCGTACTGGACCCCGGAGAAGATCGAGCCGAAGGTCCGCGCGATGATGGGGTTCTAGCGCAGCGCCTCGAGCATCGCATCGCCGAGGACGTCCGCCTGCCAGCGCCGGAGCTCCCCGACTTGGGCGAGCCCGGCGCGGTCTTTTGGGGCGGCACGGGCAACCGCTTCGAGCGTCGTGCGGCCGCACAGCACACCTGGGTCGATGCTCAACTCCCCGGCAACCCGATTGCGGACGGCCTTCAGCCGTTCGACCCGCGCATCGAAATCCGGATCCTTGGGGGGCCGGGCGGAGCGCTCGAGGCGCGGCAAGTCGCTCTCGGGCAGCGCCCGGGCCCGCGCCACAGCCTCGAGCAGCGCGGCGCCGTGGCGGCGCGCGAGCGACGCCGGAACGTCCCTGAGCCCCGCAAGGTCGCTCGGTGTGGTCGGCAGGGCCTTGCTGATGGCGAGCAGCGAATCGTTGCCGATCACGCGGAACGGGGCCTTGTCGTCGCGCTGGGCGACCGTTTCGCGCCAGCGGTGCAGCTCCCGGAACGCCGCGAGGGAGCGAGGCGGCAGGCCTTTCGCCCCCTTCACCCGCAGGTACCCATCGGTGTCGCCCTCGGCGACGCCGGTCCACCGCAACGCTTCGAGCCGGGCAAACTCCTCGTTCGCCCATTCCAGCCGGCCCAGCTCGCGCAGCCGCCGCTCGAGCGCGTCGCGCAACGCGAGCAAGTGACGCGTGTCCTCCGCCGCGTACGCCAGCATCGGCGGTGGCAGCGGCCGCTGCGACCAGTCGGCTTTCTGATGTTCCTTGGCGAGCTTCACGCCGGCGTATTTCTCGAGCAGCGCGGCGAGTCCGATGGCTGGCTCGCCCGCGAGCTGTGCGGCGATGCGGGTGTCGAAGAGCCGCGCGGCGCGGAACCCGTAGTCGCGGTCCAGGACCCGGAGATCGTAGTCGGCGTCGTGAAAGGTCTTCTCGATTTTCGGGTCGGCGAGGACGGCCCCGACCGGGGAGAGATCGGCGACAGCGAGCGGATCGATCAGCGCCGTCCGGTTCGCGGTCGAGATCTGAATGAGGTAGATCCGGTCGCGGTAGCGGTGAAAGCTGGCCGCCTCCGTATCCACTGCGATCCGGGGCTCGCGGCGGACCGCGGCGATCAGCTCGGCGAGGCCATCTGGCCGCGCTACGTAACTATCCACGCGGTATCCGCTTACTCCGGCTTCGCCAGCCGCTCCATACCGGCGGCGATTTCTTCGAGCGCTTTGGCCAGGGTCTTGTAGAATTCGGCATCGGGGGTTTCGGGGGCGCCACCCAGCGGGTCGCCCGCGCACTTGCGGGCCGCCCGAGCCGCATGACGGATGTAGTCGGTCGCTATGTGCATCGCCACCTCCGCGTCAGGGGACGTCGTGGACGCCGCAGCGTTCGCCACAAAGATACGCAGCGCTTTTGCGCCATGCAGTCTCGGCGACTGGCCGACACCGCTCGAAGCGGCGCCGGCGCTCGCCCAGGCGGTCGGTGCCGGGGCTTTGTGGCTCAAGCGCGAAGACCGATCGGGCGGCAACAAAGTCCGGGGCCTCGAGTTTCTGCTCGCGGGCGCGGGCCCCGATACCGTCTTCGTCACCGTGGGCGGTACGGGGTCCACCCATTGCCTCGCCACGGCCACGCACGCGCGCCGGCTCGGCCACCGAAGCGTACTGGCGCAATTCCCGCAACCCGATACTGATGCGAGTCGCGCGGTCGCCGCGGCGACGGCGCGGGTGGCGGACCGCGTTGTCCGCGCGCGATCGCAAATCGGATTGCCGTGGGCTGTGATCCGCGCGTGGACCCACGCTCGCCGCTTGGGCGCCCCCCGCTGGATTCCTGGAGGCGGCGCCCACCCGCGGGCGGTCCTCGGTCACGCACTCGCGGCGCTGGAGCTGGCCACGCAGCTCGACGCGCCTCCCGATACGATCGTTGTACCGCTCGGCACGGGCGGGACGGCAGCAGGGATCGCGCTGGGCGTGGCGTGGATGGTCTGGCCCACTCAAATCGTTGCCGTGCGCGTCGCGCCCCGCATAGTCGCGAACCGGTGGCGCACGACTCACCTTGCCCGCCGCGCCGCGAAACTCGGCGACTTACCGAGTCCCCAACTTCGCATTCACGTACTGGATGGCCTCGGCGCCGGCTACGGCTATCCATCCCCGGGCGGCGAGCGAGCCCGTCTCATCGCGGCCGAGCATGGACTGACGCTCGATCCGACGTACGGCGCGAAAGCTTTCGCAACGATTCCTGGAATGCAGAGAGTCGTCTTTTGGAATACGTTTGCCTGGCCGTGACCGCGCTCCCCACCGTCGATCTGACCGTCTACCCGTTCGAGTGCGATGCGTTCGGACACTTGAATGAGGCATCGTTTCTCGCCCTGTTCGAGCGGGCGCGCTGGGACGCCCTCGCCAAGGGTCCGGGGATGGACCTGTTCAAGCGGAATCACGTTTGGCCTGCAGTTCGGAAGGCGACGGTCGAGTACCGTGCCGGCGCCTTTCCCGGCGACGTGCTCAGCGTCGAGACGGTCCTGACCGACCGGGGCACGACGAGCTTCACGATGCAGCACGTGGCGAAACGCCTCTCGGACGGCGCGCTCATCGCCGAGGCGACGCTGGTTTTTGTGTGCATCGACCGCGCCGGGCGTCCCACACCCATCCCTGACGAGGTCGCCCGCGCGCTGGGCGGTCCCCGGGGCACCGCCCGCGACCCGCTGCGCATCTCGGTCGGCGGAGCCGATCTGGCCGTCGAAGTTCGGGGCGAGGGCGCGCCGATCGTCTTCATTCACGGCTTCCCGTTCGATCGCACGATGTGGCGGCACCAGCTCGCCGGGCTCTCCCGGTGGAAGCGAATCGCCTTGGACCTGCGGGGCGCCGGCGCGTCCAGCGCACCCGCGGACGGCTACTCGGTGGCGCGCTACGCCGACGATATCGTGCAGGTGCTCGACTCGCTCGAGATCGAGCGGGCGGTGGTATGCGGACTCTCGCTGGGTGGATACATCCTGTTCGATCTCCTGCGCCGTCATCCGGGACGGGTGCGCGCGGCCGTGTTCAGCAACACCAAGTCGGCCGCCGATACGGCGGAGGCGCGGCGGGGACGCGATGAGATGGCGGCGCTGGCCGAGCGAGAAGGCACCGGGGCAGTCGCCGAGCGACTGGTGCCGCAGCTCCTCGCCCCGGCGACATTCGCGGCGCAGCCCGACGTGGTGGCGCACGTGCGCGAGATGATCAATCGCACGCCGCTCGTCGGACTCGTCGGCGCGCTGCACGCGCTGCGCGATCGACCCGACTCGACACCGATGCTCGGCGCCATCGGCGTGCCGACGCTCGTGGTAGCGGGCGAGGACGACAAGATCACGCCCGCGGACGGCATGCGCGTGATGGCGCAGACGATTCCCGGCGCGCAGTTCGCCGTCATCCCCGCGGCGGGCCACTTGGCGCCGCTGGAACAGCCGCTCGCGACCAGTCGCACCGTGGCGGACTTCCTCGACGGGCTGCGCTGAGGTAGGCTTCACCATGCCCCCCCCACAATCCCCAGACAGCGAACCGATGCGCCAGGGGTTCGTCGGTTACATCAACGTCGAGGGCCTGCAGTGGCGGGTGATGGTGCGGCTGCGCCTCGAGGACGAGGCGTGGTGGCGCGGCCGTCTCTGGTTCACCGAAGCGGGCGGGACCGAAGTCTGGGACAAGGAAGAGATCTTCGGGCGCAGCCCTGAGGAGCTGCTCCGTCAGGCCCGCGGGGTGCCGGCGGAGGAGTTGGTCGGCCGGTTCCGCGCTTCGTACGACGACCGGCGCCGCTACTTCGCGCTGCGCGCCATCATGGACGATCTGATCGAGAAGGCGCGCGCTTTGAACCGGATCGCCGTGCGCGCCGCGGCTGGCGAAGCGGATCCCGAACGCGCGCGGGTCGACTTGGACCGGATCGAGCAGGAGATGCAGGCGCTTGTCGTGGGGCTGCGGCACGTCGCCGCGAAAGAAGGACGACTGGTCGGCTAGGAACCCTTCCGCTGCGGCTTGCCGGGCGGGGTGGCGCTCTGGAACACGTCGCGGTTCTTCGCGATGTAATCCTTCCACTGCGGCGGCGTGTCTTCTTCGGGGAAGATCGCGGTGACCGGGCACTCGGGCTCGCAGGCGCCGCAGTCGATGCACTCGTCGGGGTGGATGTACAACATGTCCTCGCCCTCGTAGATGCAGTCCACCGGACAGACATCCACGCAGGACCGATCCTTCACATTGATGCACGGCTCCGCAATGATGTACGGCATGTGTCGCCAAACCTAGATTAGCGCGTACCCCAGTCAAGGGCCGGTGGCTTCATGCGCATCCGTCTCACGGTGAACGGGCAACCCCGGACGCTCGACGTCGAGCCCCGTACCAGCCTCTTGGAGGCGCTGCGGGACGGGCTGGGCCTCACCGGTGCGAAACTGGGATGCGATCGTGGCGAGTGCGGCGCGTGCACCATCTTGGGCCGCGGACGGCCGATCTACAGCTGCCTGGCACTCGCCTGCGAATCGCAGGACGTCCCCCTCGAAACGATCGAAGGTCTCGGCTCGGGCGGGCTGCATCCGGTGCAACGGGCCTTCATCGCCTCGGACGCGTTGCAATGCGGGTTCTGCACGCCGGGACAGATCCTGTCGGCCACCGCCCTGCTGCGGCGAAACCGCCGGCCTCGGGACGCGGAGATCTCGCGCGCGATGAGCGGGAACCTGTGCCGCTGCGGCACGTACCCCAAAATCCGCACGGCGATTCGGCTCGCGGCGAGGAAAAGGTCGCGATGATCCGCCGCTCCGCGTCCTTCAGGACGTGTGATCTGGCCGAGCCGGCCCTTCAGGGCACGGACCAAACGGGACTCACCCTTCCATGACTCAGGCCAAGCGCTTCGTCACGACCACGGTCGAGATCGAAGGCCGTGAAGAGGTGACCGTCGTCGAGGTTCCGGCGTTCGAGCCTCGGCCGTGGGGAAAGGACGAGGGGTTAGACACGGTGGGGCACAGTGTCCCGCGCCTCGACGCCGTCGACAAGGTCACCGGCCGCGCGCGCTACACCCACGACATCCGCCTTCCGGGAATGCTGCACGCCCGCCTCGTCCGGGCGAGCGTCCCGGCGGGCCGCGTCACCCGCCTCGATCTCTCACGCGCGCGCGCGCTCCCCGGCGTCCGAGCGGTGCTCACCGCCGCGGACCTGCCGCGGATTCCCTGGCTCGGGGGCGAACCCCTCTTCGGCCCCGCCGTGCACTACTGGGGGCAGCCGCTTGCCGCCGTCGCGGCCGACACCGAGGCGATCGCCCGCGACGCCGTGCGCCAGGCGAAAGTGCGCTACCGGGCGGCCCCGCACCGGGTGGACCTGCCGGCAGGTAAGGCGTCGCTACGAACCGGACACTTTGGCGTGACGCCGCCCGAGATCCGTCGGGAAGAGCGCGGTGACGTGACGGCCGCGCTCGGCGGGGCCGACGTGACTGTCACCGCCACCTACCGGGTGCCGGCGGTGGTGCACCAGGCGCTCGAGACGCACGGGTCAGTCGTGTACTGGGACGGCGACCGCGTCACCGTGTACGACTCGACGCAGGGGATTTTCCGCGTGCGTCGCGAGCTGGCGGAGCACCTCGCGGTGGGACAACACCAGATCCGCGTGATCACCGAGTACATGGGCGGAGGGTTCGGGGCGAAGAACTCGTGCGGTGCCTACACGGTGATCGCCGCCCTCTTGTCCAAAGCGACGGGGCGTCCGGTGCGCTGCATCTGGGACCGCCACGAGGAGTGCATCGACGCCGGGCATCGGCCAGAGACGGAATTCCGCGTCACTCTGGCGGCTCGTCGGGACGGCACACTCGAGGCCATCGACGTCGACGCGTCGATCGCGATGGGCGTGGTTGGGTGGCCCGGCGGACCAGGCAAGATCTTTCAGGAGTTGTACCGCTGTTCCAACGTGCGCGTCGTGCAACGCTTCTGGTACGGCAACGTGAGCGGGATGGAGGCATTTCGCGCCCCGTTCCACGCGGAAGGCGCGTTTGCCCTCGAGGGGGCGCTCGATCTACTGGCGCAGAAACTCGCCGTGGATCCCCTCGAGCTGCGCCGTAAGAACCATTCGACCGAAGATCCCGCCAAACAGCGGCCCTACTCGAGCGAGCTATTGGCCGAGTGCTGGAGCTCGGTGACGCAACGGATTGGGTGGGGGGCAGCGCGAAAGCGAAAGAAAAACGCGGGGCGGTTTGTGCGAGGCGTGGGGATGGCGAGCCAGGTCTGGGGCGCCGCGGGTGGACCCCCTGCATACGCCGTCGTGCGCTTGAACCGCGATGGGACGGCGCTTGTGCAGACGGGCACCCAGGACTTAGGCACGGGGGCCCGCACCATCTTCGCCCAGATCGCCGCCGAAGCGTTGGGATTGTCGATGAAGGACGTGCGCATCGTCATCGGGGACACCGAAGGAGGCCCCTACACGAACAACTCGTGGGGCAGCATGACGACGCCGTCGGTGGGGCCGGCGGTGCGAATGGCAGCGGAAGACGCGAAGCATCAGCTCTTCGAGGTAGCTGCCGAGATGCTGCATGCCAAACCCGAGCAGCTGGAGGCGCGGCGGGGACGAATCTCGGTGCGCGGCGGCGCGTCAGTGACGATCCGGAAAGTGACGGAGCAGCTCGGCGACATCATGATCATGGGGCGCGGGCATCGCGGCCCCAATCCGTCGGGCGTGACGGTGCACAGCTTCGGCGCGCAGGCCGCCGAGGTGGAAGTGGATCGCCTGACCGGTCGGGTGCGGGTGATCCGTATCGTGGCGGCGCACGATTGCGGGCGCGTCATTAACCCCGAATTGGCTGAGAGCCAGCTCCACGGCGGGATCATCCTGGGGCTCGGCTACGCGCTGTTCGAGCGTTTAGTCACTGACGCCCACCCCGGCCGCCCGCTCAACCTGGGGCTGCACGAGTACAAGATCCCCACGTATGCCGACATCCCTGAGATCGACTCGCGGATCGTATCCGTCGCCGACCCGGTGGCAAATCACGTCGGGGCGAAAGGCCTGGCCGAGCCGCCGATCATCCCAACGGCGCCGGCGATCGCGAACGCGGTATTCGACGCCATCGGCGTGCAGATCCGGGAGCTCCCGCTGACGCCGGCGCGGGTCCTCGCGGCTCTCAACGAAGCTGGTTGATCGGTACCGGCAGCCGCGTCATCGCGCCAAGGATCACCACGAGCAATCCGTACTCCCACAGCGTGCGGGCGTCACCCTCGTCGGGGGCTTCGGTGCGCCACGCTCGCCAGACTGCCACCAGTCCAACAATCAGCAAAAGCCCCTCGGCTGTGAGGAACCACATGGCGCCGAGGACGGCGACGATGATCCAGCGTTGGTGGCGGTTCAGCGCCTTGTAGGCGTGACCGCCGTCCAACTGCCAGACGGGAAGGAGATTGAAGAGGTTGATCCACGCTCCGACCTGGGCGAGCGCCACCCAGATCGGCGCCCGCGTAGCGAGGTAGACGAGGTAGGCGGCAACGGCCGCACCCAACCCCCAAATCGGTCCTGCCAACCCCACGCGCGCTTCGGCGACGGGTTCGTGCGGGTAGAAGCGACTGCGAATCACCGCGCCAATGCCGGGGATGAACATCGGTGGCGTCGCGGGAATTCCGTAGCGCCGCAGCATCGCGATGTGTCCCATCTCGTGCACGTAGATCGACGCCACGAATCCCGCGGCGAACTTCCATCCCCAGACTGCCCAATACGCTCCGAGGAACACCAGCATCGAAAAGAAGGTCGAGCCCTTGGTGAGACCCAGGAGCAGGAGCTTGCCTTTGGTCAGGATGAAGGCCAGAACGACTTTGAACTTCCAGAGGAACAGTGCGATCGCGCCGAGGATGCCAGCCCGACGAGCCCAAGTCGGCTTCTCCGGCGCGGCAGCGGGGGTCGCCGCGGGGTCGACGCGACGACTCAGCTCGGCGAGTTTGGCCGACACGGTGGCGAATTGGCGTGAGTTCTCGGGAAGGAGGTCGAGGGCCTGGCGCCACGTCACGAGGGCGTTAGTGAAATCGCCCGCCCGTTCGTCTCGTGCGGCCGCGGCGGCCAGGCGCTGCAGCTCCTCGGTGTGCACCAGCCGCTGGCAGGCGGGGCAGGCGAGCAGCGCCGGGGCGATCTCCGTCCCGCACTGCGGGCAACGCGTCACGGACAACCTGTCAGGGGGGCGTCGGCCCTGCCCCTACTTGATAGGGGCCCGTAATCCTTAGTTCGGCTTTCTTGTTGGCGCCCCAAGCCACGTAAAGGGCGAAGCCGATGATGAGGATGCCGATCGCGTTCTCGAAGCCGGCCAGGAACGGCGTGGCGTACAAGAGGCCGAGGAGAAACGCGATGCCGAGGACGAACGCGCCTGCGCTCGGCGGCTCGGTTACGGCAGCCTTTTCCGAGTCGACCTTCACGAGGGAGTCCGGTCGTGCGGTGGCCTCGTCCGATACCTGGGCCGACCCTTCGCGCATCCCCTCGACGATGAGCGGGACGTAGGACGAGACGATTGCGGTGTACGTGAGGAAGATGGCGAGGGTCTGATAGCGCCAACCGCCGCGACCGTTAGAACCCTTGTTCACCGCGGTTCCCACGACGAAACCAACCACGACGGCGAGAATCCCCCACTGGCTATCGGTCAGCTTTAAGGCCGCATACCAGAGGATCGCGCAGCCGACCATCGCAAGGACGCCGAGCCCAAGCGCCTTGCCAAATCGACCGGCTGACCCACCTCGGGTCCATTGAGCGATCACGCCGTCCCGGCACGACGCGCAGACCACGTTGCCGTTGATCTCGAAGTAGGTCCCCGTGATGGGCTTTTGACACGCGGCGCAGGTTGCGGCCGCCGGACCGCCGGTCGGTTCAGCGCGATCGAACTGGAGCTCGTCTTGATCGGGCACGGAACGCTCGCTAGAGGGGAGGGCGCCTCAATTCTTTGGGATGGCCAGCACAGATGCAAGCATTTTCAGATACTGTGCGGTATCTGAGATACCGCCGAGTCTCCGGAGGGGCGACGGCTGGACCGTGTCCGCCAGGCCCAATGCGGCCTCATCGGACGGGGAGCAGTCTCTGAAAGGCGTGGCGCGCGCGTGCCTCGGCCTTCGGATCTCGAAGGAGGCGGTGCGCGTGATGGTACGCGAGCATGACTCCGTAGAGATCGTGCGCGAACTGCTCGGGGTCCGCGTCCTCGGGGAAGTGACCTTCGTCGATGCCCTTTTGGAATGACGTCGCCATGACGCCGAGCCACTCTCGCTGGAGCTGCTCGAGCCGGTCGCGCACCGGCCCGTCCTTGTCGTCTAGCTCGGTGGCGGCGGCGACAAAGAGGCAGCCGCCCGGCAAGGGGCTCGAGCGCGCCCAGTCGAGCCAGCGGTGGAGCAGACTCCGCACCCGGGGTTCACCACGCGGCTGCGCGAGCGCCGGCCGCACTACGGCCTCCACGAACCGCGCCGCAGCGTGGTCCAGGACTTTGATCTGGAGCGCTTCCTTCGACCTGAAATGACCGAACAAGCCGCTCTTCGAGAGATTCAGCTCCTCGGCGAGGGTGCCGATCGTGAGACCGCCGAGCCCGACGCGGCTCGCGATCGCAACTGCCCGATCGAGAACCGCGTGGCGCGTGTCGGCGCCCTTGGTGGTGATCATCGGTGCAAAAAAGCACGACCGTTCGTTTCTGTCAATTCCGATTTCTTGCCCAATAGATGCTGATCGGTATCATTGATACTCATGGGGATCATGCGTCAGAGGCGAAAGGTCGAGACCCGGTCGCTACTTATCGAAGCGGGCCTCAAGGTGTTCGCGGAGCGCGGCCTCGAGCTGGCCACCCTCGACGACGTAGCGGCGACGGCTGGCTTCACGAAGGGAGCGATCTACCGCCAGTTCCCCTCTAAGGGAGCCTTCCTCCTCGGTCTCTTCGAGCAGTACGCGGCGGTCGCCCGCTCCGGAGCGGCTGCGAGGCAGGCGCCCTGGTTTGTGCCCCTCACGATTCAGTTCGCCTCCCAGGCTTTGCGAGACCCGCTACTGCGGCGCCGTTTCGCGATCGTGCTCGCCGAGGCCCCCGACGGCGGCACAGCGGACGGTCAGCTCCTCAAAGCACTCGCGCGGATATGGCCCGCCTCATAGACCTGAGCCACGAGATCGAGCACGGGATGGTCACCTATCGCGGGCTTTTGGCGCCCACGATCAGCGATTGGCTCTCCCGCGAGGCGTCCGGCTCGCGCTACGCCGCCGGCACGACATTCCAAATCGGCAAGATCGAGCTGCTCGCGAATACCGGCACGTACATCGACGCCCCGTTCCATCGGTACGAGGGGCGTCCTGACGTCGCCGGCTACCCGCTCGACGCCGTGGCCGATCTCGAAGGACTCGTCGTGCGCGCCACGACCCGTTCCGGCCGTGGCTTGGGCGTCAACTGGTTTCGCGAGCACGACGTGCGCGCCAAGGCGGTGCTGGTGCATACGGGGTGGGACGCGCGCTGGCGCACCGACGCGTATTCGGCCGGAGAGCATCCGTTCCTGACGCGCGAGGCGGCGGAGCATCTCGTCACGTCGGGCGCGCGTCTGGTGGGGATCGACTCACTCAACATCGACGATGACAAGGACGGCGCCCGTCCCGCGCACACTGTGCTGCTCGGTGCCGGCATCGCGATCGTGGAGCACATGACGAACCTGGGGGCGCTGCCGGAAACCGGGTTTCGATTCTTCGCGGTGCCTCCCAAGGTGAAAGGGATGGGGAGTTTTCCGGTGCGGGCGTTCGCGCGGGTGGGTGACTCGCGCTAGGTTTTCACGTTCGACCTCACCCGGAGCACCGATGGCCGTTCGCGTACGCTGTCTCGTCGCCGCACTTCTCTTTGTGCCCGGCATCCTCGCCGCCCAACGCACACAAAAACCTGCCCTCCACGGCCGCCACTGGGTCGCGATAACGGGGAAGCCTCTCGCCGCGACCGCCGGCGCCATGATGTTCCAGAAGGGCGGCAACCCCGTCGATGCCGCGTGCGCGATGCTCGCCGCCGTCACCACGATGTGGGACGTCCTCTCGTGGGGTGGCGAGACCCAAGCGTTGATCTACAACCCACGCACAAAGAAAGTCATCGCGATCAACGCGCTCGGCGTCGCGCCCACGGGTGCCACACCCGAGTTCTATCGGTCGAAGGGCATGCGTTTCCCTCCCGAGTACGGACCCCTCTCGGCGATCACGCCCGGCACACCCGGCGGTCTCATGACGATGCTCGCCGAGTACGGGACGCTGAGTCTGCGCGACGTGCTCGAGCCGGCGATCCGCATGGCCGACGGTTACCCGATCGAAGAAGAGACGGCCAACTCGATCGAGCGGCAGAAGCGCTGGCTGAAGCAGTGGCGCTACTCGCGCGCCGTGATGCTGCCGCACGCGGGTGAGGCGCGCGAGGCGCCGGAGGCGGGAGAGATTTTCCGTCAAGCAGATCTCGCGGCGACACTCCGCAAGCTGGTCGAGGCCGAGCAACGGGCGCTACGCGAGGGCAAGAGTCGTCGCGATGCGATCTACGCCGCGTACGATCGATTCTATAAGGGCGACATCGCGCAAGAATTCGTCCGCGGGTTCCAGGAGGAGGGTGGACTGATCACGCTGCAGGACCTGGCGACGTGGAAAGTGAAGATCGAAGAGCCGGTGATGACGACCTACCGCGGCATCGACGTCTACAAACTGCAGACCTGGACGCAAGGTCCCGCGATGCTCCAGGCGTTGAACATCCTCGAGAACTTCGATCTCAAGGCGATGGGCTACAACAGTGCGCGCTACATCCACACCGTCTATCAGGCGATGAGTCTGGCGTTCGCTGATCGGGATTTCTACTACGGCGATCCGGCATTCGCCCCGGAGGAGCCGATCCGCGGACTGCTCTCGAAGGCGTACGCGCGGCAACGCGCGCAGTCGATCAATCCCGACCGCAACGATCCCACGATCAAGCCGGGCGATCCCTATCCCTTCCAGGGTGGGACGAATCCGTACACAAATTTGTTGCGCGGCTGGCCCCCCCCCGTCCCGGCGCGTCCCGCGGCGACCTCGGAAGACGCGACGCCGACGGAGCAGGCGTCCCTCGCGGCGTTCGACGAAGCATTCAGGCGCGGCACGACGTCGATCGAGGCGGCGGACACGTCGGGGTGGGTCGTGTCGATCACACCGTCGGGAGGATGGATCCCCGCCGTGATCGCGGGGCGCACGGGGATCGGCGTCAGCCAGCGAGCTCAGCAGTTCGTCGTGGATTCCGCGGATAATCCGTTCAACGTGATCCAGCCGGGGCAGCGGCCGCGGGTCACGCTCACGCCCAGCCTGGCGCTCAAGGACGGCAAGCCGTTCCTCGCGTTCGCGGTGCAGGGGGGCGACACGCAGGATCAGAACCTGCTGCAGTGCTTCCTCAACATGGTCGAGTTCGGGATGGACGTGCAGCAGGCGGTAGAGGCCGCGAACATCACGAGCTACCAGATGCGCAACTCGTTTGACCAACATGAGGCGATGCCGGGGCGGCTGACGCTGCGGGAAGACACGCCGCCGTGGGTGCGCCGCGAGCTGCGCGGCATGGGCTACCGGCTCGACTTCGACGACCGGACCTCCGGGCCGATCAACGCGATCTTTTTCGACTGGAAGCACGGATCGTTCTGGGGCGGATCGTCGAATCACGGCGAGGACTACGGCATCGCGTGGTGACAGTAACCCGGCAGTAACCCGGCAGTCGGCGGGCAGCAACTCGCGTTTGTCTTGATTCTGCGGCCTTTTTAGGGCTATGACGTTTGGCGCGGATACCCTTCCCGCGCAGTCGGATGCCTCGCAGGTTTGAAGGCGTGCCGCCTCACATGTCGCTCAATCGCGTGGACTTCCAAGCCGGCGGGCCTTTATGAAGAGCCAGCGCTCAACGTTCCTGCTCCGCACGCTCATCGCGGTTGCTTTCCCCGCTACGCTGTCATGCGGTGACTCGCCCACCGAGCCTACCTCGAACCCGCCCCCATCACTCTTCACCCTGGACCCTCCGCAGGTGGTGGTCGGGTCCGCGGATTTCACGCTCAGCGTGCGCGGTGCGGATTTCGTTCCTGCCTCGCGGGTCCGGTGGGACGGTCACGACCGCGCGACGACCTACGTGAGCGACACGGTCCTTTCCGTCCAGGTAGCAGCGGCGGACGTGGACTCCACGGACGCGATCGCAGTCACGGTCTACACCGGGCCGCCCGGGGGAGGCGTATCGGGGACCCTTCCGCTCGCCATCGTGAACCCCGCGGCGACCATCGCGTCGCTCACGCCCGATCGGCTAGCGGCGCCCGGTGACTCGTTTACGCTGCGGGTGACGGGGACGGGCTTCGTCGCGCGGTCGGGGGTGTGGTTTGGAGGCTGGACGTTGACCACGCGACTCGAGTCGCCTGGCGTGTTGACGGCGAACGTTCCCGCGTATGTCCTGCAGACCCCGGGCTTCGTGGAGGTGAGGGTGTTCAATCCTCCACCGGGTGGAGGCCTCTCCGCGCCGGACACGTTCTCGGTCGAGTACCCAGTGCCCGAGATCACCGCACTGTCGCCCGACTCCGCGCTCACGGGCGGCGGTTTCACGTTGACGGTGTTGGGAAATCGGTTCATGCCACAAGCCGTCGTACGCTGGAATGGCAGTTCGCGAGCTACGACGTTCGTCAGCGCGACGAGGCTCCAAGCAGCGATCCCTGCGAGCGACGTCGCGAGTTCGGGTTCGCACATGATTACCGTCGTGCACCCGGCGCCAGGTGGCGGAAGCTCGGCGCCGCTCGCGTTCCGCGTGCGTCAGGCTCCCCCTCGCATCACGGGTGCGTCGCCGAGCACCGCGACGGCAGGCGGCGCGGCGTTCACGCTCACGGTCAACGGATCGACCTTCTTGGATGGGGCCGTCGTCCGGTGGGACGGCCAGGATCGCGCGACTACGCGTCTCAGTGCTTCCAGCCTCCAGGCCGATATTCCAGGGTCGGACATCACGCAGGCGGGCACGGCGCAAGTCACGGTCTTGAACCCCGGAGAGAGCGGCGTCTCAGCACCGTTCGCATTACCAGTTGTTCCTGCGAGCCCAACCATCGGTACGCCAAGCACCGTCGCGCTGGCCACGAACGATATTGCCTATGATCGCACGAGGGGGCGGATCTGGGCCTCGGTGCCCGGGAGCGATCCCCAGCGGGGGAACACCGTCACCGCGATCGACCCGACGACGGGCGTGATCGGCGCATCCATCAGCGTGGGCAGCGAGCCCGGGCCGCTAGCGATCTCGGACGACGGTGCCTACCTGTACGTGGGTCTGGGTGGCGCTCCGCTGGTCGTGCGTGTCAATCTCGCGACGGGTGCGCGCGACATTGACCTCGATATGGGGAGTGGCTCGCTGGGGGATCTCCGCGCCGAAGATCTCGTCGTCCTGCCGGGCCTGTCACGGACTCTGGCCGTATCCCTACGCAACACTTGTTGCAGCCCACGTCACATGGGCGTGGCGATCTATGACGACGGGACGCGGCGCTCCCTGATGACGCAGGGACACACGGGGAGCGACCGGATCACCCGCACGGCCAGCGCCGCGCGGCTCTTCGGGTACAACAACGAGACGACCGAATTCGGGGCGCGCACGATCGCCGTCACGCCGGGGGGGCTCGTCGAGGAGATGGTTCGGGGCGGCATCATCGGCGGCTTCGGCGTGGACATCGAGTACGACGGTGGGCTCGTCTACTCGACGACTGGAGCGCTGGTAGATCCCGAGACCATCTCTCTGCTCGGCACCTTCCCAACCGGCGGCCTTGTTGAGCCGGACGTGGCCAATGGACGCGTGCATTTCTTCGCCGGCACCACGCTCCGAACGTATCACTACCGGTCCTTCGCGTTTATCGGCCTGGCGGAGATCTCCGGTGCAGCGGGGAGCGGTACGCTCGTCCGCTGGGGCAACGACGGATTGGCGTTCCGCACTGCGACTCAGATCGTGTTCGTGCGCGGGACGCTGGTGGGGAATCCCTGAACGCGCTGCTTCGCGCCGCTGCGCTCGCTGGCGTCGCGTTCGTCGCCTGCGATTCCCCCTCGCCCTTCGAGCCTCGAGGGGAGGGGGAGCGCGTGCCGATCGGGGTGGTTATCGAGGGTCAGGCCCGCGCCGATTCGGCAAGCCAGTACTCCTTCGCTGGGAGCCCGAACCAGCCGTATCTGATCTTCCTCGAATCGCTGGAGGGCGGCGTTCGTCTCTCCGTGTATGACTCGACGCATGGGTTCCTGACCGTCAACCACAGCGCATCCGCCGGCGGGCCGTGGCTCGAGCAGAACCCCAGCAACACATTCGGGGCGACTCCGGGAGCCGTCTACAGGGTATCGGTGTTGGCGACTCCGCCCGCGACGAAGGCCCGGTTTCGGTTCAAGGTACACGCCATCGACACAAGGCCGGAGCGGGTGCCGGCCGCGTTCTCGTTTGGCGATACCGTGATCGGCGAAACGATCGACCCGATGTACGATCTGGATCGGTTCCATGCTCACGGCGTCGCGGGGCAAGAGATTGTGACGGTCGTGGAGCCGTGGGAACCCGCCGGATCGGGATCGGTTGGCCTCAGCGTCATTGACGATTCGTCGAAGCAGCTCCTGGGCTACGTGTTCGCTGATGCCGGTGCCGCCAATCGCTTGACCACGGGTCGGATGCGCCTCGCGGGCACCCACGATTACCTGTTCGCGTTCGGCTCCGTGATCAGCAACATGTATCCCCGGTACCGCGGGCCGTACCGCTTCTGGACGTACGTGATCGATCGGGCGCCGGAGCACCGCGCGGCGGCCATCCCCTCCAACACGGAAATCCAGAGCGAGGCGATCGAGCGGGCGGGCGACATCGATGAGTTCACGTTCCACGCGAACCCCGGCGACGCCTTCATGGCCTTTCTGCAATCAGCTCGTCCGCTGCAGGCGGAAATGGCCCTACCGAACGGACCGCCGCTCGCCATCGCTGCCTGCCAGGCTTCCGACACCGGTCTCTTCGCGCGCGTCACGAACCGTCTGCAGGTCACGCAGTCGGGGACCTACGTCCTGCGCGTAGCCGGAACGAACCCCTCCCAGGTCGCGGACACCGGCCGGTACCGGCTCTTTCTCTATGCAATTGACCGGCGACCGGAGCACGTGCCGGCGGTAATCCCGTCGGGCGTCGCCGTGCTCGGCGAAGCACTCGACCGTCCCGGTGACGTCGACGAATTCACATTCGACGGGGTCGCGGGAGAGCAGGTCGAATGTGAATTCCAGGCGCAGAACGGATCGCCCGATGACCGCCTGGAAATGGACGTCATCGACCCCGCCGGCGTGGTGTACACCGCGATACATAGCACCGGTACCGATACCAGCCTCTTCCGGCAGGTGACGGGTCGATTCGCCTTGCCGAGTACGGGGACCTACCGGCTCCGCGTGACCGGCTATGACGGTTACTGTGCCCCGGGCTACCGCGGGCCATATCAGATCTTCCTGCATCGCGTGAACGCCCGGCCCGAGACGCTGCCCGACACGCTGGTCTTCGGCGACAGCATGAGCGGCGAGTCGATCGATCTGCCGGGTGACTACGACGAATTCCACGTGACGGTCCCCGACTCGAGCGGCGCCAACCTCGCCTTCGAGCTCGACGCCCCAGGCGGACTCGTCGTCACGCTGATCAACGCGGCGACAGGGTCGGTGGTGGCGACAGGATCGGGCGGCGGCCGTACCGCCACCGGCCGCCTGTCATTGGCGCCCGGAAAGTACATCGTGCGGGTGGACGCCAGCGTGCAGTACGACCACTCCGTCGTGCGAGGCCCATACCGGCTCTGGTTCTATCGCTTCGGCTTCGGCCCCGAAGTCGTGCCCGACACCTTCGCCATCGGCGACACCGTCAGCGGCGAGGTCATCGAGCCCTGGGGCGACGTGGATCAGCTTCGCTTCTACGGCCAGCGCGGCCAGCACATAAACATCGCGTTACAGGGCCGCGCGGACACGTCGGGGGGTGGGTTCCAAGCGTGGATCTCAGGCCCCGGAGGTGAACCGGAGTGGACGTTTGCCTCGGTCAGCAGTACCGCTCAGGATGCCACGTTGAGAGAGCATCAAACCAGGCGTCTGGATCTCCGGGTGACGGGTTGGTATCACGTGGAGATGACGGGGTTCGGTCCGACCCGGGGCGCCTATCGCCTGCTCGTGGAGTCGCTGGGCGCATTGCCGGAGCATGTACCCGCGGCCCTAGTGGTCGGTGATTCGGTCACGACGGAGTCCATCGACACGCCCGGCGACTGGGATGAGTTCACCGTGACCGCCACGCCGGGGCAGGACCTCAATGTCATCTTCCAGGGTAACCCGGCGATGAACGGCTACGCGCAGATCCGGGTGCGCGATGCAGCCAGCGGCGACAGCCTGGCGGGAAACGTCGGCCAGGGTACGAGAATCGTGGGACCGTTCCGCGTCCCCGCGGGCGGCCAAGTAATCGTCTCCGTGTACCAAGGCGCAGGCTTCGTCAGGTTCTGCTACGACGCCACATGCGGCGGGGTTCTCATGCTCGTCGGTCCATACGCGTTCCGCGTGGACCCACTGAACCGCGGGCCGGAAGCCGTCCCCGCCGCCTACGCTGTCGGCGATACAGTTCGGGGGGAGGCGGTCACATCAATTGGAGACATCGACGAGTTCACGTCGTCCGGGACGCCCGGGGAGGTGCTGACTCCGTTGCTCCGACTCACCGCGGACCCCGTGCCCGAGGAGGGCTTGATCATGCTGGAGGTCGTGGATCCGTCGACGGGAACGAACCTGGCGGGGGGCGGCTGGGCACTCTTTCGCACGACGGCCGAGTTCCTCTCCCCGGGAGCCTTCACCGTGCCTGCGGGGGGAGCCTTCATCGTGCGAGTGAAAGGGTACGGGTCGTGGGGCACCGGGATCGCGACGGCGCCCTACGAGTTCTTCGTTCAGCGCTAGTCCGCCACCACCGTCTCCCGCTTCACCTTCTTCTCCGGCTCGCGCAGCCCGAGCGACCGTTCGATCTCCCTGGTGATGTGCATCGAGCAGAACTTCGGCCCGCACATCGCGCAGAACTCGGCGCTCTTGAAGTACTCGGCGGGCAACGCCTCGTCGTGCAGCTCCCGCGCCCGGGCCGGATCGAGCGACAACCGGAACTGCTCGTTCCAATCGAACGCATAACGCGCCCGCGAGAGCGCGTCGTCTCGCTCGGTCGCCCCCGGCCGGCGGCGGGAGATGTCCGCGGCGTGCGCCGCGATCTTGTACGCGATCACCCCTTCGCGCACTTCTTCCGCGTTGGGCAGGCCGAGATGCTCCTTGCGGGTCACGTAGCAGAGCATGTCGGCGCCGAACCAGCCGATCATCGCCGCGCCGATTGCGGAGGTGATGTGATCGTAGCCCGGCGCGACGTCGGTCACGAGCGGCCCGAGCGTGTAGAACGGCGCCTCGTGGCACAGCTCCTTCTCGAGCCGCACGTTCACCTCGATCTGGTGCATCGGGATGTGCCCCGGCCCCTCGATCATCACCTGCACGTCGCGTTTCCAGGCGCGCTCCGTCAACTCGCCCAACACCGTCAGCTCCGCGAGCTGCGCCTTGTCGGTCGCGTCG
>Ga0193739_1000094_pt1 | contig 21943 bp, 20 predicted proteins | sample L2a2metaG_FD_144926 | JGI IMG/M metagenome (GOLD analysis project Ga0193739, IMG submission 144926) | Soil microbial communities from a riparian zone of the East river system, Colorado, United States - L2a2 | ecosystem: Environmental > Terrestrial > Soil > Riparian zone | place: USA: East River...
CGACGTCGGACGGAGGTGGCCATTGCTGGGGGCATGGCTGACCGCCGGTGAACGCGCGCACGCCGCGGCCGGCCTGATTCTCGACCAGTCTCTCGCCGGTGGTGCCCGCCCGAGCGGGACGGCTGCCGTCCGCGCGGTCCAGCGTGGGCTCCCGGAGGATGCGGTGCTGTTCCTCGGCTCGTCGTCGGTCGTGCGCGACGTCGACCTGGTGGGGGAACGGCTCCCAACCCACGTCCTCGCCAACCGCGGCGTATCGGGCATCGACGGCACCGTCTCGGCGGCTGTCGGCGCGGCCCTCGCTCGTGGCCGGGCCGACGACCTGCCGACCTACGCTGTGATGGGCGACCTCACGTTCCTGCACGACTCGAACGGGCTGGTCATCGGGTCGGGCGAGCCTCAGCCGGACCTGTGCGTCGTCGTGCTGAACGACGACGGCGGTGGCCTGTTCGCACTGCTCGAACAAGGAGCGCCGAAGCATTCGGCCGTCTTCGAGCGCGTCTTCGGCACTCCGCACGGCGCCGACCTCGCTGCCCTCTGCGCCGCCACGGGAACGCCGCACGACCGCGTCGGACTCGAGGACCTCGACGCCGCACTGGCGCCGCAGAAGGGCATGCGCGTTGTCGAGATCGCCGTCGACCGCTCCGCCCACCGGGCGCTCCACGCCCGCATCAGAGAAGCAGTAGACGCCGCCCTCGCCTGACAATGGGGGCTGGGTGAATGCTCCTACGGGCGCCGGCCGCCGCTTCGCGGATGAATCCGTCGAATGGACTCCGCTCGACGGCCGCGTGCATCGTATTCGTCAGCGAAGCAGTAGGAGTGCCCGCCATTTCGGACGCTCGTTATTGGCCTTCCGTTGACGGGTGCGCGACTGTGCGTGGCTAGTCCGCGCCTTCGCATCGAATCCAGCCCGGTCGGGCGGAGGTGCCATGCACAGCAGGCCATCCAGCTCTCCGCGGCCGTGCAGGTGCGGGTGGGCTCAGCTGGTGAGGGCGTCGCGCATGGGGACGAGCTTGGCGACGCTCTCGGCGAGCTCAGCCTCGGGGTCGGATCCGGCGACGATGCCGCACCCGGCGAACAGCCGCAGCCGGGCCGGATCGCGGGGGTCGATCTCGGCGCAGCGCAGGGCGATGCCCCACTCGCCGTCACCGGACGCGTCGATCCAGCCGACCGGCCCGGCGTAGCGCCCCCGGTCCAGCCCTTCGATCTCGCTGATCAGTTCGGCGGCCTCGGTGGTGGGCGTACCGCAGACCGCCGCCGTCGGATGCAGCGCGGCAGCCAGAGTCAATGAGCTCGACGAGTCGGCCGCGACACCGGTCACGTCGGTCGCGAGGTGCATGACGTTCGCCAGGTGCAGGACGAACGGGGTCTCGGGGACGTTCATGCTGGAGCAGTACGGCGTCAGCGCGCCGGCGACCGAACGCACCGCGAACTCGTGCTCCTCGAGATCCTTGCTCGAGCGTGCAAGAGAGGCAGCGAGCGCGAGGTCGTGGGCGTCGTCGCCGGTGCGACGGATCGTACCGGCCAGAACGCGCGAGGTCACCAGACCGCGCTCGAGGCGGACGAGCATCTCCGGGGTCGCGCCGAGCAGCCCGTCCACGCTGAACGTCCAGCAGCGCGGGTAGCACTCGGCCAGGCGCGCGAGTGGCCAGCGGGGATCGACCGGCGTCGGCGATTCGGCCACCAGGTCGCGCGCGAGTACGACCTTCTCGAGCTCGCCACCGGCGATCCGGCCGACGGCCTTGGCCACGACGAGCTCCCACTCGGAGCCGCTGCGGCCACCGTCGGCGAACGCGACCGTGTCAGGGCGTCGGAACGGGGTGCCGCCGTGCAGGACCGCCGCCGGGGGCAGGGCACCCTGGACGCCGACCGTCGTCACCCACCACCGTCCGGCGCGGTGCCCGACGACGACCTCCGGGAGCACCAGGACCGAGGAGGAATCGCCGTCGTCGAACGCGAACGACCCGAACGCGACCGGCCCGCAGCCCGGCAGCCCGACTTCGTCGCGGACGACCGCCGTACCGACCAGCTCACGCCACCACCGCTCTGCGTGCCCGAACCGCTCAGGGCCCTGTGCCCGGAAGGACGCAGCGCGGCCCCACCCCACCAGCCCCTCGCCGCGCCGGATCCAGGCCAGCGGACCTGCCTCGGGGAGCAACGCGAGAAGAGGTCCGGGATCGGGGACCGGAACAGTCCGGACGACGAGGGACACGGGGCCGCGCGTGGGGGCGCGGAGGGTCGTCACGTCAGGTGAGCGTACGTTGCCCGATCAGCCCCGCCCGGAGCCGCCCCGCCCGGTTCGCCGGAGGGCTCGGTCGACAACACCAACGACTGGCTCCGCACCCAGCTCGGCTTCGAGGAAGGGGCCGTGACGACCACGGAGGACACCGTGTACGTCGGCTTCGGACTCGAGGGTCTAGCACCCGGCGAGCGTGACGACTTCGTCGAGCGCTCGATGGGATACCTGCTCGACTGAAGGCCGGTCAGTGCGTCGGGGGGCGGGTGACCGCCCCCCGACGGCTGTTCACGGCGCCCGTAGGGTGGGCGACCGTGACGCGCGCTCGCCTGGACAAGCAGCCACGCGAGATCGCGGCGATGTTCGACGGGGTGGCGGCTCGCTACGACCTCACCAACGACGTGTTGTCGCTGGGCCAGGACCGGCGGTGGCGGCGTGCAGTGGTACGGGCCGTGGCTCCGGCGCCAGGTGAGCGGGTGCTCGACCTCGCCGCGGGTACCGGCACGTCCAGCTCGCCGTTCGCCGCGGCAGGTGCGCGGGTCGTCCCGTGCGACTTCTCGACCGGCATGCTGCGGGAAGGGAAGCGGCAGTGGCCGCAGCTGCCGTTCGTGGCCGGTGACGCCACCCGGCTGCCGTTCGCGGACGCGTCGTTCGACGCGGTGACGATCTCGTTCGGCCTCCGGAACGTGCACGACCCCGATACCGGGCTGCACGAGATGCTGCGGGTCACCCGGCCGGGCGGGCGCCTGGTCGTCTGCGAGTTCAGCCACCCGACCTGGGCGCCGTTCCGCACCGTCTACGTCGAGTACCTGATGCGTGCCCTGCCCGCCCTCGCACGGCGGTTGTCGACCAGTCCGGACGCGTACGTCTATCTCGCCGAGTCGATTAGGGCGTGGCCCTCCCAGCGAGGGCTGTCGGCCTGGATCGCAGCGGCCGGATGGACCGACGTCCGGTGGCGTGACCTGTCCGGCGGCATCGTCTCCCTCCACCACGCCGTCCGCCCGGAGCGGACCCGAAATACGCAACGGGCTCGGGCGGTAAATCCGCAGGTCAGGGCATGATCCTGACCGGTCGGGAGGGTGCCGCCACCCCGCTCGATCAAGCCGGCCGAGTGGTCCTAGACTGACCCGGACGAGCGCTCGTGAACGCATTCACGAGCGGCCACGACCCACCGTGAGGTAGCGACCGGATGAGCCGCGCGGCCAGCGACGCCGACGTCATCGTCGTCGGCGCCGGACCCGCCGGCTCCACCACGGCGTACTACCTGGCCCGGGCCGGCGTCGACGTCCTGCTGCTGGAAAAGGCCGCCTTCCCCCGCGACAAGGTCTGCGGCGACGGGCTGACCCCGCGGGCCGTCCGCCAGCTCGTCCGGATGGGCGTCGACACCTCCGGACCTGGCTGGATCCGCAACAAGGGGCTGCGAATCGTCGGCGGCGGCATGCGCCTGCACATGCCGTGGCCCGAACTCGCCAGCTACCCCGACTACGGGTTGGTCCGCACGCGCACCGACTTCGACGAGATACTCGCCCGGCACGCACAGAAGTCCGGCGCACGGCTGCAGGAGCAGACGGCCGTGACCGGGCCGGTCATCGACGAACGCACCGGTCGCATCACCGGCGTCAGGGCACGCCCGCTCGACGACGACACGCGACCGGCCGGCCCGGAAGTCACCTACCGGGCGCCACTGGTGGTCGCCGCCGACGGCACCTCGTCCCGGTTGTCGACCGCGATGGGCATCCACCGTCGCGACGACCGTCCGATGGGCGTCGCGGTGCGCACCTACTTCACCACCCCCCGACACGACGACGACTGGATGGAGTCGTGGCTGGAACTGTGGGAGGAGAACGAGCGCGGCGAACTCGACCTTCTGCCCGGCTACGGCTGGATCTTCGGCACCGGCGACGGCACCAGCAACGTGGGCCTTGGGGTACTCGACACGTCCACGGCGTTCGGCCGGGTCGACTACAAACGGCTCCTCCGCCGCTGGGTGGCCCAGACGCCCGAGGAGTGGGGTTTCACCGAGGAGAACCAGGTCGGCGAGATCCGCAGCGCCGCGCTGCCGATGGCATTCAACCGCCAGCCTCACTACGCGAGGGGCCTGCTTCTGGTCGGCGACTCCGGCGGGATGGTCAACCCGTTCAACGGCGAGGGCATCGACTACGCGATGGAGGCCGCCAACCTCGCGGCCACTGTCATTGCCGACGCCGGGGCGCATACCGCTGACGCCGCCCGAGAGCGCGTCCTGCAGCAGTACCCGGCCGTGCTCAAGTACGAACACGGCGGTTACTACACACTCGGCCGTGTCTTCGTGAAGCTGATCGGCGACCCTCGCATCATGAAGTTGTGCACGCGCCACGGCCTGCCGCACCCGACTCTGATGCGGTTCACGCTCAAGTTGCTGGCCAATCTCACCGACCGGCGTGACGGCGACGCCATGGACCGTCTCATCAACGCGATGACTCGGCTGACCCCGGCAGCATGATGGCGGCCACAGAAGTGATCCGCCTCACTACGATGGGCACCCGTGCGTCCGCGGTCGCCGCTTTGGCGACGGCTGTGGACGGCACGAGAGCCGGAGAGGGGAAGGCGTGAACCCGTACGTCCCGATCATCGTGCTCGCCGTCGTCGCCGGCGGCTTCGTGGTGACGTCGATCCTGCTCGGCGCCCTGACCGGCCCCAGGCGCTGGAACCGGGTCAAGGTCGACTCGTACGAATGTGGCATCCAGCCGACGCCGCAGCCGGTGGGCGGCGGTCGCTTCCCGATCAAGTACTACCTGACCGCAATGCTGTTCATCATCTTCGACATCGAGATCATCTTCCTGTACCCGTGGGCGGTCAGGTTCGACGCGCTCGGCATCTTCGGCCTGGTCGAGATGGGCCTGTTCATCCTCACCGTGTTCGTCGCGTACGCGTACGTCTGGCGACGTGGCGGGCTGGAGTGGGACTAGGGGTCTGACATGGGTATCGAGGAGAAGCTGCCGAGCGGAGTGCTGCTCACCAGCGTCGAGAAGCTCGTCGGCTTCATGCGCAAGAGCTCGGTCTGGCCGGCCACATTCGGGCTGGCCTGCTGTGCGATCGAGATGATGGCCTTCGGCGGGCCGCGCCATGACTCCGCGCGGTTCGGCATGGAGGTGTTCCGCGCCTCGCCGCGCCAGGCCGACCTGATGATCGTGGCCGGCCGGGTGAGCCAGAAGATGGCACCGGTGCTACGGCAGATCTATGACCAGATGCCCGAGCCCAAGTGGGTCATAGCGATGGGGGTCTGTGCCAGCACCGGCGGGATGTTCAACAACTACGCGATCGTCCAGGGTGTCGACCACATCGTGCCCGTCGACATCTACCTGCCGGGCTGTCCACCGCGACCCGAGATGCTCATGGACGCGATCCTCAAGCTCCACGACAAGATCCAACACGCGCCGCTGGGAGCGAACCGGCAGGAGGCGGACGCAGAACGCGAACAGGCCGCTCTGGAAGCCGTACCCGCACACGCGATGAAGGGCCTGCTGCGGTGACCGACGAACGGCCGAGCGCCGAGGCCACCACGGCCGGACCTGGCGACCTTCCCGCCGAGGTGGCCCGCGCCGACCTGCCCGGACCGCCCCCTGCCCATCCGTCGCGGCGCGGGATGTTCGGCGTGACCGGCACCGGAGACACCTCCGGGTACGGGCGGCTGGTGGAGCGCGACACCAGCCCTGTGCGCCACGGCTCCACACCCAGGCCGTGGGGTCCAGGTTTCGACGAGGTCGGTGACGCCCTCGGAGGGGCGCTCGAGACCGCCGGGGGCTCCTTCGACGAGGCGGTCGAGAGAGTACTGGTCCACCACGGCGAGCTCACCCTCTTCGTCCGGCGCGAGCACCTGGTCGAGGTGGCCCGCGCGCTGCGCGACGACCCGGCCCTGCGCTACGAGATGTGCCTGGGGGTCAGCGGTGTCCACTATCCGGAGGAGACCGGGCGCGAGCTCCACGCGGTCTACCCGTTCCTGTCGATCACTCATAATCGCCGGGTGCGGGTCGAGGTCGCCTGCCCGGACGACGACCCGCACGTACCCTCGATCGTCGAGCTCTACCCGGCGAACAACTGGCACGAGCGGGAGACCTACGACTTCTTCGGGATCGTCTTCGACGGCCACCCTGCCTTGACCCGGATCCAGATGCCCGACGACTGGCCGGGTCACCCGCAGCGCAAGGACTACCCGCTTGGCGGCATCCCTGTCGAGTACAAGGGGGCGACGATTCCACCGCCCGACGAGCGGAGGGCCTACACGTGACCGGGACGAACGGCATTGACGACGTCACCTTCACCGCGCCCGCCGGGGCCGGTGTGCCGTCCGACGCATACGCCGGTGTCCGCGAGACCACCGAGGGTGCGGTCTACAACGTCACCGGTCAAGATTGGGACGACATCGTCGGGGCCGCTGTCGCCGGGCAGGAACGGGTCGTGGTCAACATGGGCCCGCAGCACCCGTCGACCCATGGCGTGCTGCGGCTCATCCTGGAGCTCGACGGCGAGACCGTCACCGAGGCCCGCTGCGGGGTCGGCTACCTGCATACCGGCATCGAGAAGAACATGGAGTACCGGACGTGGACGCAGGGTGTCACGTTCTGCACCCGGATGGACTACCTGTCGCCGTTCTTCAACGAGGCCGCGTACTCGCTGGGCATCGAGCGGCTGCTCGGCATCACCGACCAGATCCCCGAGCGGGCCACCGTCATCCGGGTCATGATGATGGAGCTCAACCGCATCTCGTCACACCTGGTGGCCCTCGCCACCGGTGGCCTGGAGATCGGTGCCCTCACAATCATGACGATCGGCTTCCGCGAGCGCGAGCGCACGCTCGACCTGTTCGAGCTCATCACCGGGCTGCGTATGAACAGCGGCTACATCCGGCCCGGCGGCGTGGCCCAGGACCTGCCGCCGGGCGCGGTCGAGAGCGTCCGGGAGTACGTCCGGTGGATGGACACGCACCTGCCGGAGTACGAAGACCTGCTCAACGAGAACCCCGTGTTCCGCGGTCGCACCGTCGGCATCGGCTACCTCGACCTCACCGGCTGCACGGCTCTCGGCATGACCGGCCCGGTGCTGCGCTCGACCGGTCTGCCTTACGACCTGCGCAAGGCGCAGCCCTACTGCGGCTACGAGACCTACGACTTCGACGTCCCGGTGCGCGACACCTGCGACGCATACGGGCGGTATCGCATCCGGGTCGACGAGATGCGCGAGTCGCTCCGGATCGTCGAGCAGTGCCTCGACCGGCTCGAGCCCGGCCCCGTGATGGTCGCCGACAAGAAGATCGCCTGGCCGGCACAGCTTGCCCTCGGCGGCGACGGCCTCGGCACCTCCCTCGACCACATCCGGCACATCATGGGCGAGTCGATGGAGGGTCTCATCCACCACTTCAAACTGGTGACCGAGGGCTTCCGGGTGCCGGCCGGTCAGGTCTACCAGGCCGTGGAGTCGCCGCGCGGTGAACTGGGCGCCCATGTCGTCTCCGACGGCGGCACCCGCCCGTGGCGCGCTCACTTCCGCGACCCGTCCTTCAACAACCTGCAGGCGGTCTCCGCCATGTGCGAGGGGTCGATGGTGTCCGACGTGATCGTGGCCGTGGCGAGCCTCGACCCGGTGATGGGGGGTGCGGACAGGTGACACAGGGGAACGGAGTGCGACCGTCCAACTTGGGCGACACCGCGCGAAGCGAGATGCGCGAGATCATCGCGCGCTACCCCAGGCCCCGGTCGGCGCTGCTGCCCATGCTCCACCTGGTCCAGGCCTACGAGGGCTACGTCACGCCGGCCGGCATCGAGATGTGCGCCGAGGAACTGGGCCTGACCCAGGCCGAGGTCTCGGCGGTCGCGACGTTCTACACGATGTACAAGCGCCGCCCGATGGGCGAGTACCACGTCGGCGTCTGCACCAACACGCTCTGCGCGATCATGGGCGGCGACGCGATCTGGGCGGAGCTGACCGAGGAGTTGGGTATCGGGCACGACGAGACCACGGACGACGGCAGGATCTCGCTGGAGCACGTCGAGTGCAACGCGGCCTGCGACTTCGCTCCGGTCGTGATGGTCAACTGGGAGTTCATGGACGACCAGACCCCCCAGTCCGCCCATGAGCTGGTCGACAAGCTCCGCGCGGGTGAAGAGGTCCGTTCCACGCGGGGCCCCGTCGTCTGCACCTGGCGGGAGGCCGCACGTGTGCTCGCGGGCTTCCCGGACGGTCAGGCCAACCAGGGACGACAGGCAGGGACAGCGAGCCTTGCCGGGCTGGTCCTGGCGCACGAGAAGGGCTGGCAGGCGCCTGAGGGCGGCACCCCCGCCCTCGAGGCCAGGCCGGGGGAGGCCGCGCAGTGAGCACACTGACCCCGGTCCTGTCCCAGCACTGGCACAACACCGACTCGTTCTCGCGGGCCGGCTACGAGCGGCACGACGGCTACAAGGGCCTGCGCGCGGCCCTGCAGCGCGAACCGGGCGACATCACCGAGTTGGTGAAGGAGGCGGGCCTGCGCGGTCGCGGCGGCGCAGGCTTCCCCACCGGCCTGAAGTGGAGCTTCATCCCGGCGGACAACCCCAACCCGACATACCTCGTCGTGAACGCCGACGAGTCCGAGCCGGGCACCTGCAAGGACATCCCGCTCATGCTGGCGACGCCGCACCTGCTGATCGAGGGCGCGATCATCGCCTCGTATGCGATCAAGGCCAACCACGCGTTCATCTACGTCCGCGGCGAGACGCTGCACGTGGTCCGGCGGCTCCAGAACGCAGTGCAGGAAGCCTACGACGCCGGCTACCTGGGCAGAGACATTCTCAGCTCCGGCTTCGATCTCGACATCGTTGTGCACGCCGGCGCGGGTGCGTACATCTGCGGCGAGGAGACCGCGCTGCTCGACTCGCTCGAGGGGCGCCGCGGCCAGCCACGCCTGCGTCCCCCGTTCCCGGCCGTCGCCGGCCTCTACGCGTCGCCGACGGTGATCAACAATGTCGAGACGATCGCCTCGGTGCCGTCGATCGTGAGCCGCGGGGTCGACTGGTTCCGCTCGATGGGCACTGAGAAGTCCCCCGGGTTCACCCTCTACTCGCTGTCCGGACACGTGACCAACCCCGGCCAGTACGAGGCACCGCTGGGTATCACGCTGCGCGAGCTGCTCGACATCGCCGGCGGTGTGCGCGAGGGCCACGAGCTGAAGTTCTGGACGCCCGGCGGATCATCGACGCCGCTGCTGACAGCAGAGCACCTCGACGCCCCGCTGGACTATGAAGGCGTCGCGGCCGCAGGCTCCATGCTTGGCACGAAAGCCCTGCAGATCTTCGACGAGACCACCTGCGTGGTGCGAGCCGTCACTCGCTGGACCGAGTTCTACAAGCACGAGTCTTGCGGCAAGTGCACGCCCTGCCGCGAGGGGTTCTGGTGGCTGGTACAGATCCTCGATCGGCTCGAGGCGGGCGAGGGTACGGAGTCGGACCTCGACAAGTTGCTCGACCTGTCCGACAACATCGCCGGCCGGTCGTTCTGCGCGTTGGCCGACGGCGGGGTTGCGCCCATCACGTCGTCGCTGCAGTACTTCCGCGACGAGTACGTTGCCCACTTCGACAACGGCGGCTGCCCCTTCGACCCGGCGGAGTCCACCCTGTTCGCCCAGAGTGCGGGAGCGACGACCTGATGTCCGGAGCAACGAGCCGCCGAGTGAGCGCAGTGGCCGGCCCTGCTCTCGGGGCCGTCCGCGCAGCGAACGAGAAGGCGAGTGCGACCTGATGACGGTGACGTCCAACGCCTCCGACAGTGCTGTCGAGCCCACGACGAAGCTGGTCACACTCACCATCGACGGCTTCGAGGTCAGCGTGCCGGAAGGGACACTGCTCATCCGGGCAGCGGAGCTGCTCGGCATCCAGATCCCGCGGTTCTGCGACCACCCGCTCCTCGACCCGGTAGGCGCCTGCCGGCAGTGCCTGGTCGAGGTCGTCGACGCCGGCAACGGGCGCGGCATGCCCAAGCCGCAGGCGTCGTGCACCATGACCGTCGCGGCGGGCATGGTCGTGCGGACGCAGCTGACCTCACCGGTTGCCGACAAGGCTCAGCAGGGGATCATGGAGTTCCTCCTGATCAACCACCCGCTGGACTGTCCGGTCTGCGACAAGGGCGGCGAGTGTCCGCTGCAGAACCAGGCCATGAGCAATGGCCGCTCGGAGTCTCGTTACGAGGGCAGCAAGCGCACCTACCCGAAGCCGATCGCGATCTCCACCCAGGTCCTGCTCGACCGCGAGCGGTGCGTGCTGTGTGCGCGCTGCACCCGGTTCTCGACCGAGATCGCCGGCGACCCGTTCATCGAGATGCTCGAGCGCAGTGCGCTGCAGCAGGTCGGCATCTACGAGTCCGAGCCGTTCCAGAGCTACTTCTCGGGCAACACGATCCAGATCTGTCCGGTCGGGGCATTGACCTCGGCGGCCTACCGCTTCCGCTCACGGCCGTTCGACCTCGTCTCGGTGCCGTCGGTCGCTGAGCACGACGCCTGCGGCAGTGCGATCCGGGTCGACCACCGCAGGGGCACGGTGATGCGCCGGCTGGCCGGCGACGATCCCGACGTCAACGAGGAGTGGATCTCGGACAAGGACCGCTTCGCCTTCCGCTACTCCACGCTCGACGACCGGCTGACCCACCCGATGGTGCGCGACGAGGAGACCGGCGAGCTGGTCACCGCGTCCTGGCCTGAGGCGCTGACCCTCGCCGCTCGCGGGCTGTCGGCGGCGCGCGACGCTGCCGGTGTCGGTGTGCTCACCGGCGGCAGGCTGACCCTCGAGGACGCCTACGCCTACGCGAAGTTCGCCCGCGTCGTGCTCGGCACCAACGACATCGACTTCCGCGCACGCGCCCACTCCGCCGAGGAGGCCGACTTCCTCGGGAGAGTGGCGGGAGCCGGACTCGGCGTCACGTACGCCGACCTGGAGATGGCGCCTGCCGTGCTCCTGGTCGGGCTCGAGCCCGAGGAGGAAGCACCGACGGTCTTCCTCCGGCTGCGGAAGGCGGTGCGGAGGGGGACGACCGCCGTCCATGCGCTGGCGCCCTTCGCCAGCCGCGGGTTGGCCAAGCTGTCCGGATCTCTGGTCCCCACCGCCCCGGGCGCGGAGGCCGAGCTGCTCGGTGCGGTCGCCGACGGCGACCGGCGGGTCGGCGACCTCGCGGCAGCGCTGAGCCGAGCCGGCGCGCTGATCCTCGTCGGTGAGCGTCTCGGCGCAGTGCCGGGTGCGCTCTCTGCGGCGTCGCGGGTCGCCGACGCCACCGGTGCGCGGTTGGCCTGGATCCCACGCCGGGCGGGCGAGCGCGGCGCACTCGACGCCGGTGCCTTTCCCACGCTGCTGCCCGGCGGGCGGCCGGTCGCCAGTGCCGAGGCGCGGGTCGACGTCGCCGCGGCCTGGGGGGTCGAGCACGTGCCGTGGCGGACCGGTCGCGACACGTCCGGCATGATCGCCGCGCTCGCCGACGGCAGGCTGGCCGGAGCCCTGGTCGCAGGCGTCGACCCGGCCGACCTCCCCGACCCGACCGCCGCTCTCGCGGCATTGACGGTCGCCCCCTTCGTGGTGAGCCTCGAAGTCCGGGCCGGTGAGATCACAGCGCTGGCCGATGTCGTCCTCCCGGTGGCACCGGTCGTCGAGAAGGCCGGCACCTTCGTCAACTGGGAGGGCCGGGAGCGCCCGTTCCCGGCCGTCCTCGCCGACACCGGGGCGATGCCCGATGTCCGAGTCCTCGCCGCTCTCGCGGACGAGCTCGACGTGCGGCTCGGCCTACCGACGGTCGAGGCGGCGCGCTCGGAGTTCGCCGAGCTCGGTCACTGGGACGGCACCCCGGCCGCAGCGCCGACGACCGCCGCCGCTGATCCTGCGCACCCGGGCCCGGGCGAGGCCGTCCTGGCCACCTGGCGGCTCCTGCTCGACGCGGGCAGGTTGCAGGACGGCGAGCCCTACCTGGCCGGTACGGCACGAGCGCCGGTCGCGCGGCTGTCGGCTGCCACCGCCGAGGAGACCGGCGTCGGGGACGGCGGGCTGCTCACGGTCGGTACGGAGCACGGGTCGGTCACCCTGCCACTGGAGGTCACCGAGATGCCGGACCGGGTGGTGTGGGTGCCGCAGAACTCGCCGGGATGCCAGGTCAATCTCGATCTCGGCGCAGGCGCCGGGACGGTCGTGACGATCACGGCCGCGCCGGCCGAGGTTGTCCACGCCGACGAGCACTCCGGAGGTGTCGTGTGACCGCGCTGGGCCAGGTGGCTGCGCAGGCCTCGGACCAGATCGAGGGCTTCGGCGATGACCCGTGGTGGCTCGTGCTGCTCAAGGCCGTTGCCATCTTCGTGCTGCTGCTGGGGTTGACGCTGTTCAACATCGTGTTCGAGCGCAAGGTGGTCGCCCGCATGCAGCACCGCGTCGGGCCGAACCGCACCGGGCCGTGGGGCACACTGCAGAGCCTGGCCGACGGCATGAAGCTGATCTTCAAGGAGACGATCACGCCCAAGGGGGTCGACCGCGTCGTCTTCGTGCTGGCACCGGTCATCGCGGCGATCCCGGCTTTCCTGATCTTCGCGGTGATCCCGATGGGTCCGGAGGTGTCGATCTTCGGACAGACGACCCCGCTGCAGCTCACGGACATGTCCGTGGCGGTCTTGTTCGTCCTGGCCGTCGCGTCCGTGGGCGTCTACGGGATCGTGCTGGGCGGGTGGGCGAGCGGTTCGACCTACCCGCTGCTCGGTGCTGTCCGGTCGTCGGCCCAGGTGATCTCCTACGAGATCGCGATGGGACTGTCGTTCGTGGCGGTCTTCCTGTTCGCGGGATCGATGTCGACCTCGCAGATCGTCGCGGCGCAGGAGCAGTTCTGGTACGCGTTGATCCTGCTTCCCTCGTTCGTCGTCTACCTGGTCTCGATGGTCGGCGAGACGAACCGCGCCCCGTTCGACCTTCCCGAGGCCGAGGGCGAGCTGGTGGCAGGGTTCATGACCGAGTACTCGTCGGTCAAGTACATGATGTTCTTCCTCGCCGAGTACATCAACATGGTCAACGTCTCCGCTCTCGCGACGACATTGTTCCTCGGGGGATGGCGGGCGCCGTGGCCCGTCTCGGCCATCGGGGACGGCTATTTCAACACCGGCTGGTGGCCGTTGCTGTGGTTCCTGGCCAAGGTGATCCTGTTGATCTTCGTCTTCGTATGGCTGCGCGGCACACTGCCCCGGCTGCGCTACGACCAGTTCATGAAGCTCGGCTGGAAGGTGCTCATCCCGGGCTCCATCGCCTGGATCCTGGCCGTGGCAGCGATGCGGCTGGCCTTCAACGAGGGCATAGAGCGCCGCGACATCCTGATCTGGGGCGGTGCAATCGTCGTGGTGATGTTCGTCGTCAGCATGATCATCCCGGACAGGAAACCCGACGGCGCCGAAGCCGAGGCGGCCCGACCCGAACCGTTCGACGCCTTCGCCGGCGGCCACCCCGTACCGCCCATGCCGGGTCAGCGGCTGGAGCCACCGGTCGCAGCCGGCGCCAGCGTGGGCGGCTCGCAGCCGGGCGAGGGCCCCGGCACGAGCAACAGCCCTGAGGAGGGCACCGGTGCCTGACTTCCTCGATCCGATCGCCGGGTTCGGCGTCACCTTCCGGACGATGTTCCGCAAGGTGGTCACCGAGCAGTACCCCGAGCAGCGGCACACGGTCGCGCCGCGGTTCCACGGCAGACACCAGCTCAACCGCCATCCCGACGGCCTGGAGAAGTGCATCGGCTGCGAGCTGTGTGCGTGGGCCTGCCCAGCCGACGCCATCTACGTCGAGGGTGAGACCAACACCGACGAGGAGCGGTACTCGCCGGGGGAGCGTTACGGCCGCGTCTACCAGATCAATTACCTGCGCTGCATCTTGTGTGGGCTCTGCATCGAGGCGTGCCCCACCCGGGCACTGACCATGACCAACGAGTACGAGCTCGCCGACGTCAGCCGCGAGAGCCTGATCTACGAGAAGCAGGATCTACTGGCGCCGATCCTGCCCGGCATGGAGGAGCCGCCCCACCCGATGCGGTTGGGCGACACCGAGCGTGACTACTACCTCCGGTCGGGGTCCGGCCTGCGCTCCACCGCCGCCGCCTCGTCCTCCAACGTTGATCATGGAGGAGTGGGGCAACAGCGGGCCGATTCAGCCCCGTTGCGCCATGATCAACAGAGTGGTGGGGAGACGGCGTCGTGAACCTCGAGATTCCCGTCTCGACGGCAGGCGTGCTCGCGCAGGCCGCGGAGACCGGCAGCCACACCGGCGAGACGGTGCTGTTCTGGCTCGTGGGTCCGATCGCGGTACTGGCCGCGCTCGGGCTGGTGATCTCGCGCAAGGCCGTTCACGGCGCGATGTTCATCGCCGTGACGATGATCTGCCTGGCCGCTCTGTACATCGCGCTGGAGGCGCCGTTCCTCGGCGTCGTCCAGATCGTCGTCTACACGGGCGCGATCATGATGCTGTTCCTGTTCGTGATCATGCTCGTCGGCGTCGACACGAGCGACTCACGGGTCGAGACCATCCGCGGCCAGCGGGTGGCCGCGGTGCTGGCCGGCATCGGGCTGGGCATCCTGCTCATCGCGGTGGTCGGCAACGCGCTCGTGCCACAGCCGGTCGGCCTGGCCGAAGCCGCACCCGACGGCAATGTCCCGGCCATCGCCGACCTGATCTTCTCCCGGTACGTGTGGGCCTTCGAGGTCACCAGCGCACTGCTGATCACCGCGGCGCTGGGCGCCATGGTGCTCACCCACCGCGAGCACCTGTTCCGGCGGGCGAATCAGCGTGAGCAGTCCGAGGACCGCTTCCGCGCCGGTGGCGACATCGCGTCACCGCTGCCGAGTCCCGGTGTCTACGCCCGGCACAACGCCATCGACACGCCGGCGCTACTGCCCGACGGAACCCCGAGCGAGCTGTCGATCTCGAAGGTCCTCGTCGCGCGTGGTGCCGTCCGCGCCACCGAGGAGGACGCCGGCGACGTCGCACGACTGGAGCGCCAGGTGGACGAGCTCACCGGGGAACAGTCGGACGACGAGGACGGGGAGCGGCCATGAGCCCGACGCCCTACCTCGTGCTCTCGGCGTTGCTGTTCACCATCGGTGGCGCCGGCGTGCTGCTCCGGCGCAACGCGCTGATCGCCTTCATGAGCGTCGAGTTGATGCTTAACGCGTGCAACCTGGCCTTCGTCACCTTCGCCCGGATGCACGGCAACCTCGACGGTCAGATCGTCGCGTTCTTCGTCATGGTCGTCGCGGCCGCCGAGGTCGTGGTCGGCCTGGCGATCATCGTGACGATCTTCCGGACCCGCAGGTCCGCGTCGGTCGACGACGCCAGCCTGCTCAAGCTCTGACGTGGTGAGGGAACCCGTGACACTCGCGTCCATGCTCGGTGCCCAAGCCACCGAGCAGACGGTCGGGGCCGCCGAGGGCGTCTTCTCGGCGACCTGGCTGCTCATCGCGTTGCCGCTGCTGGGCGCCGCTGTGCTGCTGCTGGGCGGGCGCCGGCTGCGGGACATCGCGCCAGTGCTGGGCTGTGTGGGACCCGTCGCGGCGTTCGTCGTCGCCGTGGTCCTGTTCACGGCGATGCTGGGCCGGGGTCAGGACGAGCGTGCCTTCTCCGTGCCGCTGTGGGACTGGTTCTCGGTGGGCGGCTACGAAGTCTCGGTCGGGCTGCTGCTGGACCAGCTCTCGATGGCGTTCGTCCTGCTCGTCACCGGTGTCGGCTCGCTCATCCATGTGTACTCGATCGGCTACATGGCCGACGACGAGAACCGGCAGCGGTTCTTCGGCTACCTCAACCTGTTCGTCGCGGCGATGCTCCTCCTGGTGCTGGCCGACGACTACCTGATCCTCTACGTGGGTTGGGAGGGCGTGGGCCTGGCGTCGTACCTGCTCATCGGGTTCTGGCAGCACCGGCCCGCGGCGGCAGTTGCGGCAAAGAAGGCATTCATCGTGAACCGGGTCGGCGACTTCGGCATGTCCCTCGCGGTGATGTCGATGTTCGTCGTCTTCGGCACCACGGCGTTCGCGGGCGTCTTCCCGGCAGCGCTGGGGGCGTCGGAGGGCTGGCTGATCGCCATCGGGCTTCTGCTGCTCCTCGGCGCGTGCGGCAAGTCCGCACAGTTCCCGCTGCAGTCCTGGCTGCTGGACGCCATGGAGGGCCCGACACCGGTGTCGGCGCTGATCCACGCGGCGACGATGGTCACGGCCGGTGTCTACCTGGTCGTCCGCTCGGCCGCCATCTACGCGGGAGCCGAGGTCGCGCAGACGGCGGTCGTGATCGTGGGCGCCGTCACGCTGCTGATCGGTGCGATCATCGGCTGCGCGAAGGACGACATCAAGAGGGTCCTGGCCGGATCGACGATCAGCCAGATCGGCTACATGATGCTGGCCGCCGGCCTCGGGCCAGCGGGCTACGCGCTGGCGATCTTCCATCTGCTCACGCACGGCTTCTTCAAGGCCGAGCTCTTCCTCGGCGCCGGTTCGGTCATGCACGGCATGAACGACGAGGTGAACATGCGGCGGTACGGAGCACTTCGCGCCGCGATGCCCGTGACGTTCCTGACCTTCACCGCCGGCTATCTGGCGATCATCGGGTTCCCGCTGTTCTCCGGGTTCTTCTCCAAGGATCGGATCATCGAGGCGGCGTTCGCCGACAACGTCGTGTTCGGGCTCTGTGCCCTGATCGGCGCGGGCATCACCGCGTTCTACATGACCCGGCTGATGCTCATGACGTTCCTGGGGGAGAAGCGGTGGGCCGAGGACGCCCATCCGCATGAGTCGCCGCGGATCATGACCGTCCCGTTGTGGATTCTCGCTGCCTTGTCCGTGATCGGGGGCGCCGGCCTGCTCTACCTCGGCGGCGGCATCATCGACTGGCTCGAGCCCGTCACGGGCGAGGAAACCCACGAGCTGGGCATCCCGGTCTGGGCCATGACCTTGATCACTCTGGCTGTCGTGGCGGTGGGCATCGCGCTGGCGTGGCAGGTCTTCGGGCGCCGGCCGATCCCGGTGACGGCTCCGCGCGGCTCTTTCGTCACGGCGGCCGCCCGCCGCGACCTCTACGGCGACGCCGTGAACGAGGCGCTGCTCATGCGACCCGGGCAGTACCTGACCCGGTTCCTGGTCTACCTGGACAACCGCGGCGTCGACGGTGCGGTGGTCGGCACGGCGGCAGCAGTCGGCGGCCTGTCCAGCCGGCTTCGACGATGGCAGACCGGGTTCGTCCGCTCCTACGCCCTGTCGATGCTCGCCGGTGCGGCGATCGTCGTCGTGGCCATGCTCCTGGTGAGGCTGCCGTGACCTTTCCCTGGCTGACCACGCTGATCGCCGTTCCCGCCCTCGGTGCCGTCCTGACAGCGCTGGTTCCCCGTGGGCTCGAGCTCGCCGCGAAGAAACTGGCGCTGTTCATGGCGTTCGTCACGGCGATCCTGGCCGGCATCGCCGCGGTGGCCTTCGTGGCCGACGGCGCGCCGCTGCAGTTCGTCGAGCAGTACGGCTGGGTCGAGTCGTTCGGCGTCTACTGGTCCCTCGGCGCCGACGGCATCTCGCTCGTGCTCATCCTGCTCACCGTCGCCGTCACCCCGATCGTGCTGATGGCGATGTGGCGCGAGGCCGAGGCGGAGCGGCGCAACCCGAAGCCCTTCTTCGCCCTGGTGCTGCTGCTCGAGGCGATGATGATCGGTGCTTTCGCGGCCCGCGACCTCCTGCTGTTCTACGTGCTGTTCGAGGCGATGCTCGTCCCGATGTACTTCCTCATCGGGCTCTACGGCGGACCTCAGCGCCGCTACGCAGCGGTGAAGTTCCTGCTCTACAACCTGGTCGGCGGGCTGCTCATGCTGGCCGCGGTGATCGGGCTGTACGTCCATTCCCGCGGTGAAGGGACCGGCACGTTCCTGTATGCGGACCTGGTGGCCCTCGACATCCCGGTCGACCTCCAGCGGTGGCTGTTCCTCGGATTCATGATCGCCTTCGCGATCAAGGCACCGCTGTGGCCGTTCCACACCTGGCTGCCCGACGCGGCGGCCGAGGCCACGCCCGCCAACGCCGCGTACCTGTCCGGCGTCATGGACAAGGTCGGCACCTACGGCATGATCGCGCTGGTGCTGCCGATGTTCCCGGACGCCGCCCGCGAGTTGGCCCCCGCCATCGTCGTGCTGGCCGTGGTCAGCATCATCTACGGTGCTCTGCTGGCGATCGGACAGACCGACATGAAGCGCCTGATCGCCTACACGTCGATCTCGCACTTCGGCTTCATCGTGCTCGGCATCTTCGCGCTGACCACCCAGAGCGCGAGCGGAGCGACGTTCTACATGGTGGCCCACGGCTTCTCGACGGTGGCGCTGTTCGTCATTGTCGGCTTCATGATCACGCGTGGTCGGTCGCGCATGGTGGCCGACTACGGCGGTGTCTCGACGCCGGCGCCGCTGCTCGCCGGGTCGTTCCTGTTCGCCGGCCTCGCCGGGCTGGCACTTCCCGGACTGGCGACGTTCACCGGCGAGTTCCTGGTGCTGGTCGGGACGTTCGGCCGATATCGCGTGGCGGCCGTCGTCGCCACGGTCGCGACCATCCTCGCCGCGGTGTACATCCTCTGGCTCTACCAACGCACCATGACCGGACCGGTCCGCGACGAGACCAGAGGCTTCGTCGATCTGCATCGTCGCGAGCTCGTCATCGTTGCGCCGTTGGTCGCGCTGTTGCTGGCGCTGGGGTTCTTCCCGAAGCCCGTGCTCGACGTGATCGACGAGGGCGTCGGCACGACGCTCAGCGAGGTCGACGTGAGCGATCCGAGCCCTGAGGTCGACTCGACCACCACCGCCGAAGGGACCGGCCCGTGAGCGCCCCCACCATCGAGTACGCAGCCGTGCTGCCGATGCTGATCGTCCTCGGCGCGGCGGTGCTCGGCGTGCTGATCGAAGCGTTCGCACCGAGGGCGCCGCGCCACGCGCTGCAGGTCGGGCTCGCCCTGCTCGCCCTCGCGGCCGCGTTCGTCCAGGTCGTGCGCCTGGCTGGCACCTCCGTGATCGGCGCCGAAGGGTCGGTGGCCATCGACGGACCGGCCCTGTTCCTGCAGGGCGCGATCCTCGTGTTCGCCGCGATCAGCGTCCTGTTCTTCGCCGAGCGGCGGCCCGAGGGGGGTGGCGACACGTTCGCGCCGGCGGCGTCGACATTGCCCGGCGGCGAGGCCGAGCGCACGCTCGTCCAGCAACAGGTGCTGCAGACCGAGGTCTACCCGTTGATGATGTTCGCCGTCGGCGGCATGCTGCTGTTCCCGGCGGCCAATGACCTGTTGACCATGTTCGTCGCGCTCGAGGTTCTTTCACTTCCGCTGTACCTGCTGTGCGGCATGGCCCGCCGGCGTCGCCTGCTCTCGCAGGAGGCGGCGCTGAAGTACTTCCTCTTGGGCGCGTTCTCGTCCGCGTTCTTCCTCTTCGGCGCGGCGCTCGTCTACGGCTTCGCCGGGTCGCTGCGGTTCTCAGACATCGACACGGCGCTCGGCGCTCGGGTTGGCCAGGAGGGGCTGCTGCTCGCCGGCGTCGGGCTGATCACGGTGGGCCTGATGTTCAAGGTGGGAGCAGCGCCGTTCCACGCCTGGACACCGGACGTCTACCAGGGAGCCCCGACACCGGTCACCGGGTTCATGGCGGCATGCACCAAGGTGGCGGCGTTCGGGGCGATGGCGCGGATCTTCTACGTCGCCTTCGGCGGGATGCGTACCGACTGGCAGCCGATGTTCTGGGCGATCGCGATCCTGACGATGGTGGTCGGCGTGGTGGTCGCTCTGACCCAGACCGACGTCAAGCGCATGCTCGCGTACTCGTCGATCGCCCACGCCGGGTTCATCCTCACCGGAATCGTCGCCGCCGATTCGATCGGCACGGCGGCGGTGCTGTTCTACCTCGCCGCGTACGGCTTCGCGACGGTCGGCGCATTCGCGGTCGTGACACTCGTGCGCGATGCCGGTGGGGAGGCGACCCACCTGGCGAAGTGGGCGGGGCTGGGCAAGCGGGCTCCGGTGCTGGCGGCGACCTTCGCGCTGTTCCTGCTGGCGTTCGCGGGAATCCCGTTGACCAGCGGGTTCGTCGGAAAGCTCGTCGTGTTCTCTGCGGCGATCGAGGCCGGGGCACTGCCCCTCGTGATCGTCGGTGTGGTGGCCAGCGCCGTGGCCGCGTTCTTCTATGTCCGCGTCATCGTGCTGATGTTCTTCTCCGATCCGGCGCCCGACGGCCCGACGGTGGCCGTGCCGAGCGCGTGGACTACCGTCGGTATCGCCGTCGGCGTTGCCGCCACCGTCGTCCTCGGCATCCTGCCCGGTCCACTGCTCGAGCTGGCCCAACAGGCGTCCGTCTTCGTCCGCTGACAGTCGTGAGGAGGGCAGTGGTGTCCTCGCCCGTCCTCGGCATCCCGGCCGTCGACCCGGCCCTTGAGGCCTCGGTCGCGGGCGGGCTCGAGGAGGTGGAGGAGCGGCTCGCCGAGGCGGTCAAGTCCGATCACGCGCTGCTGGCATCGGCGTCGCGCCATCTCGTGGCCGCTGGTGGCAAGCGGTTCCGGCCGTTGCTCGCGTTGGTCGCGGGCCATTTCGGCGACGCCGACGCTCCGGGTGTGGTCCGAGCCGCGGTCGTGGTCGAGCTCACGCACGTCGCCACGCTCTATCACGACGACGTCATGGACGAGGCCGCGCTGCGCCGGGGAGCGTCGAGTGCGAACGCGCGCTGGGGCAACACGGTCGCGATCCTCGCCGGCGACTTCCTGTTCGCCCGGGCCTCCGACATCGCCGCCGACCTGGGCACCGAGTCGGTGCGCATCCAGGCCCGGACCTTCGAGCGGCTGGTGCACGGGCAACTCCGCGAGACGCTCGGACCGCGCGACGGCGAGGACCCGGTGGCCCACTACCTGGGCGTGCTCTCGGACAAGACGGCGTCCCTCATCGCCACGTCCGCTCGGCTTGGTGCGCTGCACGGGGGCGCGCCCGACGACGTCGTCGACGTGCTGGCCCGCTATGGCGAGCGCATCGGCATGGCCTTCCAGCTCGCCGACGACCTGCTCGACATCGCCAGCGACTCCACCGAGTCGGGCAAGATGCCCGGCACCGACCTGCGCGAAGGGGTGCCGACGCTCCCGGTGCTCTACGCGCAGCGCTCGCTCGACGCGTCCGGCGACCGGCTGCGGATGCTGCTGGACGGCCCGCTCACCGACGATGCCGTACACGCCGAAGCGCTTGCCCTGCTGCGTGGCCACCCGGCGATGGCGCAGGCGAGCGCCGAGGTCCGCCGGTGGGCCGACGACGCTCGGACGGTACTCGCACCGTTGCCTGACGTCCCGGCCCGGCGGGCGCTGGAAGCGCTGTGCGACTCCGTGGCCGACCGCACGGCCTGAACCGCCCCGACGCACCGAAGCCACAACGCACCTTCCTACCTGTCAGGGGTGAGGTGCCAGGCGACCGGCAACGTCGCAGCGCGTGAGCCTGACAACGTGGCGATGCGGCCTGTTGTCAGGGCAAGGGGGCGGGTGCCCCCGCAAACACGGCGGGAAGTCTCCAGGCTGCGACCAGACCGGCGATGACAGCCGGCACTGCGAGCCACGCGAGCCACCTGTCGAAGACGTTGAGGTTCCCTGTGATGGCCGTCCACGCCGCCGTTGCGAAGACCGTCGTGCTCGCCGCCGTCGCGCCGGCGACGTACCTGAGGTGAGCAACCGACGCCCCGGAC
>Ga0193739_1000095_pt1 | contig 21900 bp, 18 predicted proteins | sample L2a2metaG_FD_144926 | JGI IMG/M metagenome (GOLD analysis project Ga0193739, IMG submission 144926) | Soil microbial communities from a riparian zone of the East river system, Colorado, United States - L2a2 | ecosystem: Environmental > Terrestrial > Soil > Riparian zone | place: USA: East River...
ACGGCAAATGAGCATCCAAAAGAAACCGGTCTACACCCCCGGCGATCTCAACGGATTCGATGTCGAACGGCAGCTCGGGCGCCCCGGCGAGTATCCGTTCACTCGCGGCATTCACCCGACGATGTACCGCGGCAAGCTCTGGACGATGCGCCAATTTGCCGGCTTCGGCAGCGCCACCGATACCAACCGCCGCTACAAGTTCTTGTTGGAGCACGGGCAGACCGGGCTCTCCGTTGCGTTCGACTTCCCGACGCTGATGGGTTACGACTCCGATCACCCGCGTTCCGAGGGTGAGGTGGGGAAGTGCGGTGTCGCGATCTCGTCGCTCGCCGATATGGAGACGCTGTTCGACGGGATCCCGCTCGATCAGGTCTCGACGTCCATGACCATCAACGGCCCGGCGGCGATTCTGTTCTGCTTCTACGTCGCAGCCGCCGAGAAGCAGGGCGTCCCGATCGCCAAGCTCCGCGGGACGGTGCAGAACGATATCCTGAAGGAGTACATGGCCCAGCACGCCTGGGTCTATCCGGTCGAGCCGGCGCTCAAAGTCATCGTGGACATGTTCGAGTGGGGTGCGAAACACACACCGCTCTGGAATACGATTTCGATCTCGGGCTATCACATTCGCGAAGCGGGCGCGACGGCGGCACAGGAGCTGGCGTTTACCCTTGCCAATGGATTCACCTATGTCGAGCGCGGCGTCGCCCGCGGTCTCGACATCGACAGCTTCGCCGCCCGTCTGTCCTTCTTCTGGGATATTCACAACGACTTCTTCGAGGAGATCGCCAAGCTCCGCGCGGCCCGGCGCATCTGGGCGCGGCACATGCGCGAGCGCTACAAGGCGAAGCAGGCGCGCTCGTGGATGATGCGCTTCCACAGCCAGACCGCGGGTGTCACCCTCACGGCACAGCAGCCCTTGAACAACGTCGTGCGCGTGGCCTACCAGGCTCTCGCGGCCGTACTCGGTGGCACCCAATCCCTGCATACCAACTCGCTCGATGAAACGCTGGCGCTCCCGACCGAGCAATCAGTCCAGGTGGCGCTGCGAACGCAGCAAATTCTGGCACACGAGACGGGCGTGTCAGAGGTGATCGATCCCCTGGGCGGCTCCTACTTCATCGAGGCGCTCACCGATCAGCTGGAGCGTGAGGCGGAAGCGCTCTTCGCCGAGATTGCCTCCATCGGCGGGGTCGTCCGTGGGATCGAGACCGGCTGGTTCCAGCGGCAGATAGCCCAGTCGGCTGCCGCCTTCCAGCGTCAGGTAGAGATGGGCGAGAAGGTTATCGTGGGCGTGAATGAGTTCCTCTCCGATGACGACCACCCGGTCGAGATTCTCAAGGTCTCCAATGATGCAGAAGCCCAGCAGCGGCAACGGTTGGCGCGCCTGCGCGCCGAGCGGGACAACGAGCTGGCGGAGCGACGCCTCGAAGCACTGCGCCAGGCAGCCGAGTCCGACCAGAACGTCATCGGACCGATGCTGGAGTGTGCGCGCGCCTACTGTACCCTGTACGAGATCCGCCACGCGTTGGAACGCGTGTGGGGGGCGTACCGCGAACCCGTGTTCTTCTAGACGATGAGCGCCCTCCCCGCCGCCATCACCGAACACGACGCACGGGCCGCCATCGCGCGCCTGGTCGCGATCGAACCCGGTAGTCATTGGGTCGTGAGCTGCTACTTGAAGCTCGAGCCGCGGGATCGGGCGCGCGGCAAGTATCTGATCAAGGTGAAAACCCGCGCGAAGGGGTTGCTGCTGTCGCACCAGGATCAGCCGGCAATCGCCGCCGACCTGAAGCAGGTGCTGGAGTATCTGGAGCAACCGAATCACCTGCCGCGTTCGCGGGCCATCGCCATCTTCGCGTCGCGCGAGCGGGACTTGTTCGAAGTGCTGCCGCTCCCGCACGTGCATCGCTCGCGCTTGGCGGTGGCGCACGAACCTCTCGTGCGCGAGCTGCTGGTGCTGGAAGAGGAGTTCGGCACCATCCTCGCCGTGGTCTACGACCGGACGGCTGCCCGCTTCTTCGAAGTGACGGCGTACGATTGCGTGGAGCTGCCGGAGCTCGCGGGGATCGAGTCGTCTCGCGCCAGCAAATTCCATGGTGGAAAGCAACGCCAGGTCATGGCGCGCGGGGGTACGCCGTCAGGGAGCGCCGGCGAGCACAACTACCACATGCGTATCCGCACTGAGAAGCAACGGCTGTACGCACAGATCGCCGATCGCGTCTTCCAGATCAATCGCAACACACCGCTCGCCGCGATCGTCTTCGGCAGCGTGGGTGTGGACGCCGGTGCGGTGATTCCACACCTTCACACCTATGTCCACGACCTCGTCCTCGGCGTCGTAAAGCTGAGTCCCAAACAGTCCACGGCGGCTGAAGTGCGCGAGGCCACGCTGGTCCTGCGCGAAGAGCGGGAGCGCGAGTGGGAACGCGCCCACGCCGACGCGATCAAGGACGGCGTGCCGCTCGGCTGGGCCGTGAACGGCGTCGACGTCACGCTCAAGGCGCTGAGCCGGGGACAGGTGCGCACGCTCCTGGCCGACGGCCACGATGACGATTCCCGCATTGATGAGGCAATCGAAGAAGCGCTCGGCCAGCGCGCGCAGGTGGATGTCCTCTACGACGAGAAGGCACGGCGTGTCGTGGATGGCCTCGCGGCGCTGCTGCGCTTCCGCTCGTGAAGACGGCCCGCCGCCGGCCGATCCGGATTCTGGTGGCGAAGCCCGGCTTGGACGGGCACGACCGCGGCGCGAAGGTCGTCGCCGCGGCGCTGCGCGATGCCGGCATGGAGGTGATCTACACGGGACTCCACCAAACTCCGGAAATGATCGCGCAGGCGGCGATCCAGGAAGACGTAGACGTCGTCGGCCTGTCCATCCTGTCGGGCGCCCACATGACGCTGTTTCCCCGCGTCCGCACGCTGCTCGACGCCGCCGGTCGCCAGGACGTGCTGCTCACCGGCGGCGGCATCATCCCGCCTGAAGACATGAGCGCGCTGGAAGCGCAGGGCACCGGCAAGCTGTTCGGGCCGGGCACGCCCACGTCGGATCTCATCAAGTACATCCAGGAGTGGGCGGCGGAGCACGTCGCCGCGTGAGTCGCCTCAAGACCCTCAGCGACGAATACAAGAAGCTCCGCGCGCGCCTCGAACAAGGGGGCGGCACGGAGCGGATCAAACGCCAACACGATCAGGGGAAGCTGACGGCGCGTGAGCGCGTCGCCGGGCTGCTCGACAAGGACGGGCCCTGGGTCGAAATCGGACTGCTGGTGGCCTGGGATCAGTACGACGAGCAAGCACCCGCGGCCGGCGTCGTGACGGGACTCGGTCGCGTCGGCGGACGTCCGGTCGTCGTCGTCGCGAACGACGCCACGGTGAAAGCCGGATCCTGGTGGCCCGAAACCATCAAGAAGATCCTCCGCGCCCAAGAGATCGCGATGCGCCAGCGCATTCCGATCATCTACCTCGTGGATTCGGCGGGCGTGAATCTGCCCTATCAGGGCGGCGTCTTCCCGGGACAGTATGGCGCCGCGCGGATCTTCTACTACAACTCGATCATGCGGCGCTATCTCAAGGTTCCCCAGATCGCCGCCGTCATGGGACCGTGTATCGCGGGGGGCGCGTACCTGCCGGCGCTGTCCGACGTCATCTTCATGGTGGACGGCACGTCATTCATGGGACTCGGCGGCCCGAATCTCGTCAAAGGCGCGACGGGACAGGTGGTGGACGCAGAATCGCTGGGCGGTGCCGCGACGCACACCTCCGTCAGCGCGGTCGCGCATTACCGAGCGAAGGACGACAAGGAATGTCTCGTGCGCATTCGCGAGTATGTCAGCCGCCTGCCGCACGGCCCGGCGCCGCGTCGTACCTATCCCGCCCCCAAACGCTATATGAAGGAGCTCTACGAGCTGATTCCTGTGGATCACCGGATGAGCTACGACGTCCGCGCGGTGTTCGAGTGCCTGTTCGATGGCGGACGTCTCGACGAGTTCCAGCCTGAGGTCGCGCCCGAGATGATCTGCGGGCACGCAGCCATCGAGGGACGACAGGTGGCGGTGATCGCCAATTCGCGCGGCGTGATCAAAGGGAAGAAGAAGAACGAGGCGCCCAGAATCGGTGGCATCATCTACACGGAGAGCGCCGAGAAAGTGGCCTATTTCATCGAGAACGCCGATCGCGAGCGCTTGTCGCTCCTCTTCATCCAGGATGTCTCGGGCTTCATGGTCGGGACGGAGGCCGAGCATACGGGTATCATTCGGGCGGGCGCCCGATTCGTCGAGGCGATGGCGACCGCGACCGTCCCGAAGCTCGTTCTCACGGTCAATCACGCGTCCGGGGCCGGTTACTATGCGATGGCGGGACAGGGTTTTGATCCCGACTTCATTGTCTCGTGGCCGACCGGCCGGATGGGCGTGATGGAGGGCGAGTCGGCGGTTCAGGCTGTCTACGGCACCGATGCCGCCAAGCCGGACAACGCGGCCGCTGTGGACGCCATGCGCGCCGATTACGAGCATCAGCTGGACGCGAAATTCGCCGGCGCGCGCGGCTTCGTCGATGCGATTCTGACCCCTGAAGAGACGCGCGACACGCTTGCGTTTCTCCTCGAGGTGTCCACCGAATTCACCGGCCCCCATCTCGGGGCCTTTGCCCTGCCGAGCTCCACGTGCTGATGAAGCCTCTTGCTGCCATCGCTGTCCTCTTCGGTGCTGCGTGCGCCACCTCGAAAGCCGTGGCTCCCAAGGCTCTCCCGGCGTCGCCCCCCAGCATCCCGGTCCCGGCGGATGCGAGTCGTGGCAGTGGGGGGGGGCCCCAGCCCATAGTCGAGCCGGCGGTGGCGTACATGCTCGGTCTCATGCCCCTGAAGAGCGCCGGTGTGGACGTGTTTCGCACCGCGCACCCGACGTACGACGGACGTGGCATCCTCATCGCCATCCTCGATAGCGGAGTGGACCCCAGCGTCCCGGGCCTGATCGCCACGAGCACGGGCGCGCCCAAAATCATCGAGCTGCGCGACTTCTCGGGTGAGGGGCGAATCGCGCTCACTCCGATTCCGGCTCCGACGGAGAGCGAGATGCGGGGCGCGGGACGCATCGGACGTCTGACGACGGCGACGACCTGGTATCGCGGCGTCTTCCGTGAGCTGCCCCTCGGCCGGCCGCCCGCCAGTGACGTGAACGGCAACGGACGTAACAGGGACGAGTTCGCGGTCGTGGTCGTGAAAGCGTCAGACGGATGGGTGGCATTCCTCGACACGAGTCTCGACGGCTCGTTCGAGGACGAGATGCCGCTGCACGACTATCGACAGGGACGCGAGACGATCGCCTTGGGGCGGAAGCCGATCACGATCGTCGCGAACTTCAGCGAGGCGGATGGTGCGCCCGTGCTCGACCTCTTTTTTGATACGTCGGGTCACGGCACCCACGTCGCGGGCATCGCCGCCGGATACAACCTCTATGATGTCGGCGGATTCAACGGCGTCGCGCCGGGCGCGCAGATCATGGGCCTCAAGATCGCCAACAATGCGCGCGGCGGCGTCACCGTTCACGCCAGCATGATGCGCGCTATCGATTACGCCGCGCGCTATGCCGCGCAGCGCAATATGCCGCTCGTCTTGAACATGAGCTTTGGCGTCGGCAACGAACACGAAGGACGGGCCGTCATCGACTCCATCGTGGACGCGTTCCTGCTCTCGCATCCCGACGTGGTGTTTCCCATTGCGGCCGGCAATGATGGACCCGGACTCTCCACGTTGGGGTTCCCAGGATCCGCCGATCTCGCGCTGTCCGTCGGGGCCATCTTCCCCGGCGTCTTCGCCCGGCCGCCTCAGCCGGGCGTCCCACCGGCGCGCGATGTGGTGGGTTGGTTCAGCTCGCGCGGTGGCGAGCTCGCTAAGCCGGACATCGTTGCGCCGGGAATCGCGTTCTCGACAGTGCCGCGCTGGGACACCGGAAACGAAGTGAAAGTCGGCACCAGCATGGCAACGCCGTACGCCGCCGGCCTCGCCGCCTGTCTCGCATCGGCGCTGGTTCAGGAGGGACGCCGCGCCAGTGCGGCGGAAATCGTCCAGGCGCTCCGCGTGTCCGCACGGCCATTCACCACCGCTCGGATCATCGATGAGGGAGCCGGGATGCCGGTCCTCGAGACTGCGTATCAGTGGCTCAAGGGTGGACACCAGGGCTCGGTTTACAGCGTGCGTGCCACGACCGGCGTCTCAGCCGCCTTCCGCCGCGGCGGGTTCGCCGGCGTGCAAGATAGCGTCGAAACGTTCACGGTGCGGCACCTCGCGGGGTTGCGCGCTGCCCAGTTCGCGCTGCGCGCCGATGTGCCGTGGCTCAGCGTCGACGACACGGTAAACGCCGCGCCTCGCGCGACGCAGATCCCGATCACGTATCGGCGCAGCGCGCTTGCAGCGCCGGGTGTCTACGTCGGTACAGTCACCGCGCTGAATCCGCGCGATACGGTTGCCGGTCCACTCTTCACGCTGGTGAATACGGTGATCGTCCCGACAGATCTCACATCGAAGGTCCTGTTCGACGAGCGCCGGGTCATCGCACCGGCGGCGGTGCAACGCTACTTCATGCGCGTGCCGCCAGCCGGGGCAACGCTGCGTGTCACGGTCACGGTGCCCGATTCGCAGGCACAGCAGGCGACTGTGCGGTTGTACGAGCCCAACGGCGCTCCCGCGCGTTCCGCATCGGAGGACATCACGATCGGGCAAGAGGACGCCGGGAGCACCGTGATCATCGTGCGCGCCGAGGACATTGTCGCAGGCGTCTACGAACTGGATGTCGTGGCGCCGCCGCTTGCCGCCGTGACCGCAACCGTGCGTGCGGACCTGGGGCCGGTCGCGCTCGCGCCGACCGAGCAGGGACTGGAAGCTTCCAGCGTGCTGACAGGGGGCGGTCAGAGCGGTACGGTGACGGGAGAGCTCGTCTATCGGCTGGTCGGCGCCGAGCGCAGCTATTCGATCTCGGGTCGGGGTCAGCCGGCGGAGACCCTGCTCGTGCGGTCACCGCGCTGGGCCAAGCGAATGGAGGTGGACCTCGAGCTGCCGCCCGACCTGTGGGACGAGATGACCGACTTCACGCTGACCGTGTACGACTCCACGGGCCAACAAATCCGCGGCGGCAATCTGCCGGTGAACTACGCGTTCGGGCGGCTGAGCGTCGCGCTCTCCGATTCGACCACCGGTGTGCCACTCACCGTCGAACTGTTTCCCGCGTTCGCCCGTCTGCCGGGCCACTCGTGGCGTGGGACCGCACGCATCCGCTTCCTGGGTCCCGACGAGCCCGTGGGAGAAGGCGGATCACTCTCGGTTGTTGCCGGGGGACGCACCGTCGTTCGACTCCCGACCCTGCCATCGCTGCAGCTGCCGGAAGGTTTCAGCACGCTGATCGAGACGCGCCTGACCACGTTGACCGGGACTGTGGCGGCGCGGCGGATCCCAGTCTCCGCAGCCGGACGCGGGGCGAGCGGCTTGCGGTGAGGTCCGCCAACCATCCGGCGACGGTGCGGGTCGCGGGAGGACAAGGGTTCTGGGGAGATTGGCTGGAAGCGCCGTATCGTCAGGTCACCGGCGGTCCGGTGGAGTACCTGATGATGGACTATCTCGCTGAAGTCACGATGTCCATCCTGCAGAAGCAGAAATCGCGCGATGCATCGCGCGGCTACGCCACCGATTTCATCACTCAAATGGAGCGGATTCTCCCGACCGTCGTCGAGCGGGGGATCAAGGTCACCGCGAACGCGGGCGGGGTGAATCCGCGGGCATGCGCGATGGCCGTGGCCGACGTCGCGCGGAAACTGGGACTGGGCGGCAAGCTCAAGATCGGTGTCGTCACCGGCGACGATCTCCTGGGCCGGCTCGACGGCCTGATCGCGCGCGGGCACGATCTAAAAAACCTCGACACCGGCCGGCCGCTGCACGACGTCCGCGACCGCGTGCTCTCGGCAAACGCGTACCTAGGCGCTGCTCCGGTCGTGGAGGCGCTGCAACGCGGCGCCCAGGTTGTCATCACCGGCCGTGTGACCGACACCGGCTTGACGCTCGGTCCGTTGATGCACGCGTTCGGTTGGGCCGTGGATGCGTGGGACCGCATCGCCGCCGGCACCGTGGCGGGCCACATCATCGAATGTGGCGCGCAGGCGAGCGGCGGCAATTGCCTCAGCAACTGGAAGACGATCCCCGATCTCGCCAATGTCGGATACCCGATCGTCGAAGCGCACGCCGACGGCACGTTCGATCTCGTGAAGCATCCCAAGACCGGCGGGCGCATAGACGTCGCCGGCGTCACCGAGCAGCTCGTCTATGAGATGGGTGATCCGCGCGCGTACATCACTCCGGACGGGGTCGCGGATTTCACGACGATCCAACTGGATCAAACCGGCAAAGACCGCGTTCGAGTATCGGGAATCAAAGGCAAGCCGGCGACCGACAAGTTGAAAGTCTCGATCGCCTACTTCTACGGCTACAAGGCTGTCGGCACGCTGGTCTACGTCTGGCCGGACGCCCTGGAAAAGGCGAAAGCTGCCGACCGCATTCTGCGCCAGCGCCTGCAAGACCTCGGCCTCGCGTTCGAGGCAATCCATACCGAATTCGTGGGCGCGAATGCCACGCATGGGCCGCTGGCGCTCAAAGGCCTCGACACCACGGCGATTCCTGAAGTGCAGCTCCGCATCGGCGTGCGGTCGCCGGACAAGGAACGCGTCGATCGCTTCACGCGCGAGATCGCGCCCCTGATTCTCAATGGGCCGCCCAGCGTGACCGGCTTCGCGGGAGGGCGGCCGAAACCGGAGGAGATCGTGGCCTATTGGCCGGCGCTGATCGACAAACAGATGGTAAAGCCGATGGTGGAGGTCGTCGACGCGTGAAAAAGCGACTCCTGGACATCGCGCATGCGCGCTCAGGCGACAAGGGCGACACCGCAAACATCGGCCTGATCGCCAAACACCCCAAATACTATCCGCTGCTCGTCAAGCGGGTGACGGCGGCACGGGTGGCGCGACATTTTAAGGGCATGATCAACGGCCCCGTGGAGCGCTTCGAGCTGCCCAATCTGCGCGCCCTCAATTTCCTGTTGCACGGCGCCCTCGACGGCGGCGGCACGATCTCGCTGAAGACCGACGCACAGGGCAAGGTCTTTTCGACCGCTCTGCTGCGAATGGAGATCGACGTGGGGGGACGCCGGTGAGCGATCGTGTGCTCGTCAATGTCGCGGGTGGTGTGCTCACCGCCACGCTCAACCGGCCCGATAAGCGCAATGCGATCGACGCCGCCATGATCGACGCGTTGCTGGCCGTACTGGAGCGCGCTGATCTCGACGCGGCGGTTCGGGTCGTCGCCGTGCGGGGCGCCGGCCGCGATTTCTGCGCGGGGATGGATCTCAACGAGCTCCTCGCCTCGGCGGACCACACGTTGGAGCAAAACCGGAAGGCCGCGCTGCATTTTGCCCAAGTGTTCGTCCAAATGCGCCGCCTTCCCAAGCCGATCATCGCGGTGGTGCAGGGTCGAGCGCTGGCCGGCGGCTGCGGCCTGGCCACCGCTTGCGATCTCATCCTGGCGGCCGAGTCGGCGCAGTTCGGATATCCCGAGGTGCAACGCGGTTTTGTCCCGGCGATCGTCATGACCATGCTGCGGCGCGCGGTCGGGGAGAAGATCGCCTTCGATCTCGCGGCGACCGGGCGGCTGCTGAACGGCACCGCAGCCGCCGCCGTGGGCTTGGCGTCGCGCGCGTACGAGGACGCCGATTTCGAAGAGCGGGCGGGGGAAGTGTTGCGGGTCCTGGCTGAAGCGAGCGCGTCGGCGCTGGCGCTCACCAAGCAGCAGTTCTACCAGCTGGATGGACTAGGTTTCGATGACGGGTTGCGGCTTGGCGCCGATGTGAATGCCGTCAGCCGGAGCACACCCGATTTTCGCGCGGCGGTGTCCGCGTTTCTCAAGAAGTGAGGAGAGCATGCGCAACCTGAACGTTCCGATGTACGATCCTGAAATGGTCCGCCCCATGCGGGAAGAGTTGACCCGCCTAGGCTTTGCGGAGCTGACAACACCGGCTGAAGTGGACGCCGTACTGGCGAGCGAGCGCGCGCCGACCCTCGTCGTCGTCAATTCGGTGTGCGGTTGCGCGGCGCGCAACGCGCGGCCCGCGGCCGCACTCGCCATTCAACATGAGCGCAAGCCGGCGCGGCTCGTCACCGTATTCGCGGGGCAGGACGCCGACGCCACGACGCGTGCGCGCAGCTACTTCACGGGATATCCGCCCTCGTCGCCGCAGATCGCGTTGTTCAACGACGGCCGGCTCGTCTTCATGCTGGAGCGGCGTAACATCGAGGGACGAAACGCCCGGGACATCGCCGCCGATCTGACCGCTGCGTTCGAGCAATACTGCTGACGACACCGGCTGATCTTTCCACAGCGATCGACGAGGCCTGGGCGCGTGTGCGCGCCGCGCCCGGCTTTCTTACCGAGCGCGAGGCTCGGTTTCTCGCGCTCGTTGTGGCCTGCGCGCCCGCGCACGGAACCGTGCTCGAGATCGGCAGCTTCAAGGGGAAGTCCACTGTTGGTCTGGCCTCCGTCGCGCAGCACTACGGACTTGGTCCGGTGGTCAGCGTTGATCCGCACTCCGCCCCTGCGGTGACCGACTTCGGTCACGGCTCAGCCCAGTCGTCGTGGGAAGACTTCCGGGCCTCACTGCGCACGGCCGGCGTCGAGAGCAGCGTCGAGATGCATCGGGCATACTCGCGCGATCTGGCACGAGGGTGGACTCGGCCGATCCGGTTTCTGTGGATCGACGGCGATCACACCTACCGCGGCGCGAAGGAAGACATCGACCTCTTCCGCGGCCACCTCGTCCCGGGTGCAATCGTCGCGCTGCACGATGTGCTGCACACGTTCGAGGGCCCTGTGCGCGTGTTCGCCGACGAGCTGCTGGCCTCCGATGCGTTCGGGCCTGCGGGGTTGTGCGGATCGATCGGGTGGGCACAGTACCGCCCCCGCGATGGGGCGCAGTGGCGCGGCGCGCGGCGCGCGCTCGCCGTGCGCGTCGCCAGGCTGATCCCGTTCGTGCGAGACGGACGCCTGCCGACCGGCTTGCGGAAACTGCGCTACAAGTTGTGGCGGGGGCTCGTGCCCCACGCGGCGCCCGATGCGGCCGCGTGGGTACGAGCGGTCAGCTAGAGGATTTTGCCTCGGCGAACACGGAAGTCCACGATTTCCGACATCCAACTCCACAGAGAATCCTGCCGCTCGTAAGGCACGCCGGCGTTCACATGCCGCGCCCACCCTTGCATCACTTGCCAATCCTGCGTCCAGATGCGAACCCGCTTGCGCGGGACCTGCTGCTCCCAGAGCTGGGCCACGCGCGGCGTGGCATACAGCAACCGCACCGTCACGCTGCGCGAGAGGTACTCGAGCGGCGTGAGGTCGATCCGCCGGTACCGTTCCTCGGGTGTCATGCGCCCGGCACCCGGGAAGTCGGGCTCGCCGTCGGAAAACATCACGATGCTGAGTGGGGACAGCACGAGGTTTTGGCGCCTCACGTGGACCGCGACCCGATTGAAGAACGTGTTGAAGTCGGTGAGTGGATCGGTCTCAGGGAACCACGTTCGCAAATCACGCCCGATCTCCTCGACCGACTTGCCGTTCAGGTCCTGGATCGGGTGGAAGGCCTTGGGCTGGTTGACGTTTTGGCCGCCCAGCGACCCGATGAAGACATCCGTCGGTTGGCGCAGGCCGCCCAGGCCGTTCAAATGACCGTAGATGTAGAGCGCCGCAAAGTCGATGCTCTTGTCGAAGTGCCCCGTCTGCCGGAACGACCCGCTCACGTCGAGCCCGACGACCAGCGTCGAACGCGGTGGCGGGGCGTTTTCCGGCGGCTTGCACGCCCCCGCTGTCAGCCCGAGGGCGAGCAGCCCGAGCGCCGCGCGTCTCATCGGGCCACCTCGCCGCTGACGCGCGCCGGAAAGTGCGTGGCCGCCAGCACGTCGTCGATCGACTTGAACGGCAGCGTGAAGTGCCCGCGGCCCGTGAAGACGACGAACAGGAAGTTCAGCCCGGCGGCGACCACCTGCAGGACCGGCAAAGACACGAGCTCGAACAGCTCGCGGGATTCCTTGCGGAACCACTCGCGCTCGGCCTTGAGGGCGGCAATCGGACCCTTCCAGTAGTCGGGCATCGCCTGCGCACCGCCGTGAGCAGCCGCTCCTTCGCTCATCGGTTGGCGGCTCAGCACCGCGAGTAACGCGGGCGCGCCAAAGCGGCCGAACAAGAACCACGTCATACCGCGGACGCCGAGCCAGGCGAAGAAGGCGAGGCCCAGTATTTCGATCACGCCGAGCTGCCAGCCCTGTTGCGCCAGCCACGGCGTCATCGCATCGACCATTTCGCGATAGAGGAACAGCACCTCAAACATCGCCACCGCGATTTCGACGATGATCATGAACACGATGTTCCCCGTCTGCTTCGCCTTGATGGCCTCGTTGAGCACCTGAATGCACGCGAAGCTGCCCGCGATGATGATCGCGAGGAATATCCAGAGCAGGGTGATCAACGCGAAGGCGTTGACCTCATAGCCCGTGAGGTCCGCGAGCAGCTCCGCCATCGTGGGGCGCAGCGTGAACGTGAAGATGGTCGCTTCGACGGCCGACCAAATGAGCAGCAGGACGAAGGCCGCCCAGGGAACGCCGGGACGGCGCGACGTCGCGTCGAGCATCGCCAGCGGCGACGTGATCACGCCTTTCAGCGTACCGAAGATGAGGTGCACGCCCAGCTTGAGGAGTCCCCACACCCAGCCGACCATCACGATCAAGAACTTCACCAGCCCGGCCCAATAGAACCACACCATGCGCAGCGCGTCCCACCACGCCAACGCGACCGACTGCATCAGCGTCACTGACCGGCCGAGGCGGAAGGGAATCGTGTAGAGGGCCACCATCGTGCCCCAGATGCCTGCGATGAACACCGCCGCGGGGAGCAGTAGCAGGATCGCGATGCCGGCGAGACTCCAGAACGACTCGCCTGCGAGCACGAATCCAAACACCCGGGCTTGAAATGGGACGATCCACGCCAGCCCAGCCATCACCCAGTCAAAGAGCTGCGAGAGGATGAAGGCCCACTGTTGGGTCTGCGCGGCGTTGGTGACAGTCTCTTGCATCGGAAGAGCCCTCCCACGGGATAGGACGGCGTTCGCATCGAGGCGGCACATTGTTATAAACTGGACCGGACAAGTCAAGGAACGAGGCGTGACGCCCGTCACGGTGTGCCTGCGACTTGCGCAAAATGCCCGAAAAGGGCTACTCATCTGATGTGTCGGATGACCCCAAGCGTCTAATCGTCGTTGGCGATCGTGTGCTCATTTCTCCCGAAGAGGGCGAGGAGCGCACGAATGTGGGCCTCTATCTGCCTCCCTCCGCGATCGAAGGACGGCAGGTCCAGGGCGGCCGGATCGTCGCCACTGGCCCCGGCACGCCGATGGCCGAGCCGGCCAGCATGGATGAAGAGCCGTGGAAGATCCACGGGACGGGCGCCGAGGTGAAGTATCTGCCGATGCAAGCCGAAGCGGGGGACTACGCGCTGTTCTTCCGAAAAGCCGCGGTCGAAATCACATTCGAGGGCAAGACGTACCTCGTCGTGCCACAAGCTGCGATACTGGTTCTGGTGCGAGGGAAGCATGGCTGACATCGGATGGGCCCGCAGTCGCGGAGACCGCGCCGAAGGGCAGGGGCTGCGGCGCGGAGCCTGGTATCGCGTCGTCGAGAATCCTCAGAAGGAGTATGTGGTACTCGACGTGCACCACGTGGAGATTCGGATTCTCAAAGGGGACTTGGAGATTCGCAATGAGCGGCCAAACGCATGGAGCGTCGTGCGCGAACCGCATGTCGTATGTCCCGGATGTCATGCGCGCGCCGTGATTCCGGAGGGCCGGCGGGACGCGAAATGCCATGAATGCGGGCGCAGCTACGCCATCGACTGGAAAGACACCGGCTAGAGATCCGGCGGCACGTAGGGCGTAGGCGCCGGAGTCTTCACCTCGGGATTCGCATCCCTCGCGCACAAGTGCTCCAACAGCTCGATCTGCCGTTTCTGAATGTGCCACAGCTCGTGCCACTGCTTGAATCGCAGCGAATCCATCTTGTCGTGTAAGTCTCGAATCTCGATTTCCGCCATCAGATTGATCTCGTAGTCCTGCTGCGCGTGAATCCGGTCCTTATGCGCCTGGCGGTTCTGGCTCATCATGATGACCGGGGCTTGCAGCGCCGCCAGTGTGGACAGCACCAGGTTCAAAAGAATGAAGGGGTAGGGATCGAACGGACGGCTGGCGAGCACCCAGGCATTGATCACCATCCAGACGACGAGAATCCCACCGAACAGGCCGATGAACGGCCAGCTGCCGCCAAACTGCGCCACCTTGTCCGCGACGCGCTCGCCGAACGACATCGTCGCGTCCAGGTCCTGATGAACCACCCCGCTCACACGGCCGCGGCGCGTGATCTTCGAGACCACGGCGTGCTCGATCTCCGACAGCTTCTGGTACTCGGCCTCGAGATAGCTGACGAATTTCTTGGCGCGGTACTGCTCCAGGCAGTTGGAGCAAATGCCGCGCTTCGCCTCCCATTCCGGTCGATCCTTTCTGATCAGATCGAGGATCCGATTCTCGAGCTTCTGAGGAGACGCGAGGTTGCGACCCTCCACCTGGCTGTCGCACAACGAACAGTTCACCTTGGCCATGCGGTTGTCTCCTAGGGCTGCGGCACAGGTGGCAACGTCATGCGCAGCGAATGTACGAGGAACGCCCAGCGGTCGGTTTGCTCCTCGATGATCTTGGCGGTCGGCTTGCCGGCCCCGTGGCCGGCCTTGGTCTCGATCCGAATCAGGACCGGCGCGGGTCCCGTCTGCGCGGCCTGCAGCGCTGCCGCGTACTTGAACGAATGCCCAGGCACCACGCGATCATCGTGGTCGGCTGTCGTGATGAGTATGGGGGGATATTGCGTGCCCGGCTTCATGTTGTGCAGCGGCGAATATCGATACAGAGCGGGGAACTGCGCGACGCTGTCTGCCGAACCGTATTCCGTCACCCACGCCCAGCCGATCGTGAATTTGTGGAAGCGCAGCATGTCCATCACCCCGACCGCAGGCAAGGCGGCGCCGAAAAGCTCCGGGCGCTGATTCAGTACCGCGCCCACCAGCAGTCCACCGTTCGAGCCTCCACCGATCGCCAGCTTCGGCGGTGACGTGTAGCCCTCGGCGATCAGATACTCGGCGGCGGCGATGAAGTCGTCGAAGACGTTCTGCTTGCGATGGAGCATTCCCGCCTGGTGCCATTCCTCGCCGTACTCGGAGCCGCCGCGCAGAACCGCCTGGGCGTACACGCCACCCATCTCGAGCCAGCCGAGCACACCGATTGAGAAGCCGGGCGTCATGTTGACGTTGAACCCGCCGTATCCATACAGGTACGTCGGGTTCGAACCGTCCTTCTTCAATCCCTTCTTGTACGTCAGGAACATCGGGGCCCGCGTGCCATCCTTGCTGCGATAGAACACCTGAATGGTTTCGTAGCTCGACGGTTCGAACGCGATCGACGGCGCCTTGAAGACGCTCGAGCTGCCGGTCGTGAAATCGTGGCGGAAGATCGTGGTCGGGTAGAGGAACGATGTGAACGCGTAAAACATCTCGGTGTCGCGTGGCTCACCGGTGACCTGCACGATCGAGCCGAGCGTGGGCAGCTTGACCTCGCCGGCCGGTTTGCCATCCAGCGCGACCAAACGGAGCTGCGAGTAGGCGTCGTGGAGATAGCGGATGACGAACGTGTTGTGAACGATCTGCGAGCCTTCGATGACGTCCGTCGCTTGCGGGACGAGCTCGCGCCACGCGGCTTGCTCCGGGCGACGCGTATCCACGGCAATGATGCGGCCCCGCGGTGCGTTGTGATCGGTCTGGAAGAAGAATACCGGTCCGTTGTTGCCCACAAAGCCGTAGGAGGCGTCGAACCCGTCCAGCAAACGCACCACCGGCGCGTCCAGGCGCGGGCGCTGGGGATCGCCCAGGTCCTGGTAGTAGACGCGATTGCGGCGGTCGGTCCCCAACCACACCGTGTAGACCGCGTAGCGGCCGTCGGCGCTGACGTCGACGGAGAATCCCCAGTCGGGATGGTCGGGTCGCTCGTAGATCAGGCGATCGGCGGACTGGTCGGTGCCGAGTTTGTGGTAGTAGACCTTCTGGTTGCGATTGACGTCGAGCAGCGGATCGGCGCCGGCCGCCGGCTCGGGGTAGCGACTGTAGAAGAACCCCGCGCCGTCGTGCGTCCAGGCCGCGCTGGAGAACTTGATCCACTTCAGGTGGTCGCTGCGATCCTGACGCGTCGCAACATCCCGCACCCGGAACTCCTGCCAATCCGAGCCACTCCCCGATGTCCCGTACACCATCGTCCGGCCATCCTCCGCGAAGGCGAGAATGGAGAGCGCGACGGTGCCGTCGGCCGAAAGGGTGTTGGGATCGAGCAGGACCTGGGGTTCAGCGGTGAGCGAAGGTTGCGAATAGAGAACCGATTGGTTCTGCAGTCCTGAGTTCCTGAAGAAGAAATAGCGGCCGCCCTTCTTGAAGGGAGCGCCGTACTTGGGATAATCCCATAGCTCCGTCAGTCGCCGCCGTATCCGCTCCCGTTCCGGAATCCTCTCCAGATACGCGAACGTGACTCGATTCTCGGCCTCGACCCAACTCCTTGTCTCCGGCGAGTCCACGTCCTCCAGCCAACGGTAGGGATCGGCGATCGTCCTGCCGTGGTAGTCGTCGACGACATCGCCTTTGCGGGCGGGCGGATACGTGATGGTCTGTACGAGCATGAGCGTCGTTAAGAATAAAGGAGTCATGACGCGTAAACGTGCCCCGGACCGCGTGTTTGGGGTAGGGGGCTCGGGGCTCGGGGCGCGAAGGATGTCTCATGAGCCTCGACGCTGCCCGCGCGCTCCTCGAAACACGATTCGGTCACGCCCGTTTCCGCGTGCATCAGCTCAAGGTGCTTGGCCCGCTGCTCGCCGGGCGCAACGTGCTGGCGGTACTGCCCACGGGCGCCGGCAAGTCGCTCTGCTATCAAGTCCCGGCGCTCCTGGGACAGGGACTGACGCTCGTCCTCTCGCCGCTCATCTCGCTGATGCAGGATCAGGTCGGCGCCTTGCGACGCCGCGGCGTCGCCGCCGCCTATGTGAACAGCCAACTCGACGCCGACCAGCGCCGGATCGTCCTCGACGCGGCAACGAGCGGCCGGCTCGCGCTCCTGTATTGCGCCCCCGAGCGGCTGGCGTCGCTCACCCGGAGGCTCGCCGCGGCGGGGACGCCCATTGCGCTGTTGGCGATCGACGAGGCCCACTGCATCACCGAATGGGGTAACGAATTTCGCCCGGTGTATCGCCGGCTGGGAGTAATGCGATCGCAGCTCGGCCATCCGCCGACCATTGCTCTGACCGGAAGCGCAACGCCGGCGGCGCGGGCGGACATCCTTACAGTCCTGCGCATGCCCGACGCCGAAGTCATCGTTACATCGTTCGATCGCCCCAATCTGCGATTCAGCGTCCAGAGGGTGCAGAGCGACCGCGAGCGATTCGCGGTGATACGAGCACGCGTGCGCGACGCGAACGGCACTTCCCTCGTCTACACACCGACCCGACGGCTGACCGAGCTCGTCACCCGCGCGCTGCTGCGCACGAGCGTTCGCGCGGCGCCGTATCATGCCGGCCTGAGTGCCGGTACGCGCCGGCAAGTGCTGCGCGCATTCCTCGCCAACAAGGTGCGCGTCATCGTCGCGACGAGCGCCTTTGGCATGGGCATCGACAAGCCCGATGTCCGCCGAGTGCTCCATTGGGGACCGCCGCCGACGCTCGAGGCCTACTACCAAGAGGCCGGCAGAGGCGGCCGGGACGGAACAGCGTCCGAGTGTGTAGTGCTCTGGCGCCGCGAGGATTTCGCGTGGGGCAGCATGGCCCCGGCTATGCGGCAGTATGTGGAGGCCCGCCGCTGCCGGCGCCGGATGTTGCTTGAGTACTTCGGTGAACACTGCAACGGTTGTTCTGGATGTGATGTCTGCGGTGTTACCTGATCCGGGTGCTCGACCGAGCAATCACATCAAGTTGTTGTTGCGTTTACCCCGGGCCATGGGCCCGGGGTTAACACACCCTGGAGAGCTCATGCATCACGCGATTGGCTTATACGTTCACGTAACGTGGCACACGAAGTGGCGACAGCCGTGCATTCGACGGGAAAACGTGCCTGTCATTGCGACCGCAGTACTGGCCGCAGCGCAACGCACGCGTGTCCATGTTCATGCGCAAGCAGCGCTCTCTGACCACGTGCACGTCCTGCTGAGCTTCCCACCCGATGCGACAATCAGCGCGTTCGTCCGGGAGGCCAAGTCTGAATCAGCCCGTCGTACCAAATTGCACTGGTGTCGGGGGTTTTTTGCCGGTACGCTGGGTCGAAGCCAGGTGCGAGCTACGCGGGTCTACATTGCCGAGCAACCAAGCCGACACCCTGACAAACTCCCGCAATAGACCAAGGTGTGTTAACCCCGGGGCCATGCCCCGGGGGTACCGAACCCGGCAACCACCCTTTCACAAACGGCGCTGTTGGTTCCGTATATTCCTCCAATGCACGACAGCCTCTACTTCTCTGACCACCATCTCCAGGTCCGCGAGATGGTGAGAGATTTCGCCCGCAACGTCGTCAAGCCCACCGCCCGCCAGTACGATCTCGATAGCCGCTTCCCCTGGGACAACGTCAAGCAGATGGCGGAGCTCGGTCTCTTCGGCATTCCGTGGCCGGAAGAGTTCGGCGGGTCAGGCATGGACTATTTGTCGTATATCACGGTGATCCACGAGTTGGCCAAAGTGGATGCGAGCCACGCGATCACGATCAGCGCACATACCACGCTGGGCACGTCGCCCATCATGGACTTCGGCACCGACGAGCAGAAGCGGCGTTACGTGCCCTTCCTCGCGACCGGGAAGGTGCTCGGAGGCTTCGGCCTGACGGAACCGGGTGCCGGCTCGGATGCCGGTGGCACGAAGACCACCGCCGTCGACCGCGGCGACCATTACGTGCTGAACGGGTCGAAGATCTTCATTACCCACGCCGGCGTGGGGGAGATCTTCTGCGTTACCGCGCGGACTGACCCAGCCGCGAAACGCACGCACGGCATTACCGCCTTCATCGTCACCAAGGACACCTGCGACCTCGACGAGACGAAGCGTGTCGGGATCGGGCATGCCCCGGATTTGCCGAAGTGTCGCGGGGTGCTATCTGGAAAGAAAGAAGACAAGCTGGGATGGAGAGCCTCGGACACCCGCGAGCTGATCTTCCAGGACGCCATCGTGCCCAAGGAAAACGTGCTGGGCCCGGTGAACAATGGCTTCCGCCAGTTCCTGCACACGCTGGACGGCGGCCGGATCGGCATCGCCGCTCTGGCGCTTGGTTTGGCAGAAGGCGCCCTCGAGGAATGCCTGACGTATACGTCCACCCGCAAGCAGTTCGGCCGGCCCATCGCGAGCTTCCAGGGTGTCCATTTCGCCCTCGCGGACATGGCCACCGAGATCGAAGCGGCTAAGCAGATGGTCTACCATGCCGCCTGGCTGAAGCAGCATGGGCATCCGTTCAAGAAGGAAGCGGCGATGGCAAAGCTCTATGCGTCCGAGCTTGGCATGCGGGCGACCACCAAAGCGGTGCAGCTCCACGGCGGCTATGGCTACACGACCGAGTATCCGGTGGAGCGGATGATGCGGGACGCCAAGATCTGCGAAATCGGTGAGGGAACCAGCGAGATCCAGCGAATCGTAATCGCCCGGCAACTGCTGGGCGGTCTGATAGATTGACCTAACTTCCCGCTTGTCTTACGTTTACCCTCATGCATTGGTCTTGGGCGTCTCTCAGCCGCCTTTCCAATCGACTCATCTCCCTGCCCGCGCCAATCCCACCGGGTGCACCGGGGGGGCCGGGCAAGTTGGACTATTGCTGGGATAACCACAGGCTCCCCGGAGGGTGCTTCCCGCCGGGGCGCGAGGGTAACTGCTTTGAAGCGCGAGATTCTCATCTCAGGAAGCCCGCGGGAGACCCGCGTGGCCATTCTCGAGGACGACCGCCTTGTTGAGCTCCTGGTCGATCGTCCCGACTCCCGCCGTTCGGTTGGCGACATCTATGTCGGCAAGGTCGAAGCTGTACTGCCGGGCATTCAGGCCGCCTTCGTTGACATCGGCGCCGAAAAGAGCGCCTTCCTCCACGCCTCCGACCTAATCGAGTCGGAAGAAGACGAGGATCCCGAGGACCGGGAGCCGGATGATGCCGACGATGAGTCGGGCAACGGAAACGGTGACGAGGGGAACGGGAAGGGCGGAGCGCAGGCCGTTGCGAATCGACGCGGCCCCCAGCGGGAGCGTTCCTCGCGTCGTCGCCAAGCACCCAACATCGCGGACGAGCTAAAGCGCGGCCAGACCAAACTCGTCCAGGTCATCAAGGAAGCCATCGGTACCAAGGGACCGCGCGTCACCGCGCAGGTCTCGCTCGCCGGCCGGTTCCTCGTCTACATGCCGTTTGCCTCCAAGGTCGGCGTCTCCCGAAAAATCGAGGCCCGCGATCAGCGCGCCAAGCTGCGCGAGATGGTCACGAAGCTCGTCCCGCCGGACGCCGGGGGCTGGATCATCCGCACGGTCGCCGACGACCTTACGGAAGCGAGCTGCAAGCGGGAGATAGACCATCTCCTTGGGCTCTGGAAAAAGATCAAGCGCAAGGCGTCGTCCGGCCGAGCGCCCGCCCTGGTCCAGCGAGAGACGAGCCTCACGCGCGGTATCGTCCGCGACCTGCTGTCGGACAAGGTTGACCTGCTGCTCGTCGACTCGAAGCTCCTCTACAACGAAGTCGAGCAGTATTTGAAGCAGATCGATCCCGAGCTACTGCCGCGCGTGAAGCTGTATCACGACGAGACTCCGCTGTTCGATGCCTACGACATCGAGGCGGAGATTCGCAACCTCTTCAAGCAGCGCGTGGAATTGCCGACGGGTAGCTATCTGATCATTCAGCCGACCGAGGCGCTCATTTCGATCGACGTGAACACCGGGCGCTACACCGGCAAGCGCGATCCCGAAAGCACGATCCTGCGCACCAACCTCGAGGCGGCGCGCGAAGTGGCGCGGCAGCTCAGGCTGCGCGACATCGGCGGGATCATCGTCGTGGACTTCATCGACATGGAGACCCGGTCGAACCGCGACAAGGTCCTCCAGGAGCTGCGCAGCCACCTCGGCCGAGACCGCGCCCGCACTCGCGCCTTCGCCGTCTCCGAGCTGGGACTGATCGAAATGACGCGGCAGCGCGTCCGGCCGTCCCTGTGGCAGTCCATGACCACCGAATGCCCGACCTGCACCGGGACGGGCCGCGTGTTCCGCCCCGAAGTCGTCGTCCGGCGTATGGAGCGGTCCCTCAAACGGGCCGGCGCCGATCACAAGGAACGGCAGCTCTCCGTGCGCCTGCACCCCGAAGTCGCGCTGTACCTCGTGGAGCAGGAGCCTAACTTCCTGCGCCAACTGGAGAAGCAAACGGGCCTCGAGCTCGAGGTGCGGGACGACCCGATGATGAGACTCGATGAGTTCCGGATGATGGCTCGGCCGGCGGGCCGTGACGTCACAGAGCAGTATGCTGTGGCTTGACTAACCGATTGCCCTCATTTAGGTTCCGCGCCCTATGAGTTACGCAATCTTCACGACCGGTGGTGCCCAGTTCCGCGCCGAGCCGGGAGTCACGATCAAAGTCCCGCTGCTCGATGCCAAGCCTGGTGACGAGGTGTCGTTCGACAACGTCCTCCTCGCGAGCGACGGCAAGCAGATCCAGACCGGCGCGCCGAAGGTCAAGGGCGCCAAGGTCACCGCCGAAGTCGTCCG
>Ga0193739_1000096_pt1 | contig 21811 bp, 18 predicted proteins | sample L2a2metaG_FD_144926 | JGI IMG/M metagenome (GOLD analysis project Ga0193739, IMG submission 144926) | Soil microbial communities from a riparian zone of the East river system, Colorado, United States - L2a2 | ecosystem: Environmental > Terrestrial > Soil > Riparian zone | place: USA: East River...
CGAGGATTTACCCGGCCGAGGCGAGTTCATCACGATTCTTGGACCCTCGGGATGCGGCAAGTCCACGATCCTGCGCCTAATCGCCGGCCTCAGACCGCAGTTCCCCGCCACCACGGGACGCGTCCTGGTGGGTGGCAAGCCGGTAGCGGGACCCGGCGCAGATCGCGGGATGGTCTTTCAGGATTACACCGCCTTCGAAAACCGCACAGTGGAGGAAAACGTCGCGTTCGGGCTCGAGTGCCGGGGGATGCCCAAGAAGTTGCGTCAGGAGCGGGCGCTCGAGTGGATCGGCAAAGTCGGCCTCGATCCGAAGCGCGATGCGCAGAAATATCCCTCGCAGCTGTCGGGGGGAATGCGCCAGCGGGTCGCGATCGCTCGGACGCTGATCCTCAACCCCCGAATTATTTTGATGGACGAGCCGTTTGGAGCCCTCGATCCGAGCACGCGGATGCGTATGCAGGATCTGCTCGTTGCCTTGTGGCATAACCTCGAGGCGACCGTGTTTTTCGTAACGCATTCAATCGAGGAAGCCGTCTATCTCGGTGACCGGACCTACGTCATTTCGTCGGCACCCGGCACGATCCTCCATGAAGTCCCGGTGCCACCGCCCGACCGGCCGGCCGCCGTGATGCAGCGCGAACCGGCCTTTCTCAAAATCGTCTTCGAGCTGCGTGACATGGTCGAGCGGCTCCAGTCTTCCACGCGCGCGGGCGACTGATGGGTATCGCTCACTACCTCTGGAAAGCGTTCACTCGGCCCTGGAATATGCTCATTGTCTTGGGGGCGAGCGCCGCCGCGATCCTGTCGCCCGCGCCCGACGTGCTGCTGCCGTTGATCGTCGCAGGCGAGGCCATCTACCTCGGCGCCCTCGTTTCGTTACCCAGATTCCGCCAAGCGATCGACGCCGAAGCCGCGGAACGCGCGCGCCTGCTGGGCCGCGCCCAGGCGCCGAGCATGAATCAGTTGCTCTCCGTCCTGCGGGTGGAATCGCAGAAGCGCTTCAACGACCTGCGTCGGCGCTGCCTCGAGATGCGGGCCATCGCGCGGTCGGCCAGGCCCATCACGGCCACTGATACGAGCGACGTCTGGACGCCGTCGCTCGACCGATTGCTGTATGGGTTTCTGCGGCTGCTGGGCCAGCAGAACACGTTGTTGCGCTTCCTGAGCTCTACGACGGCGGCGGATCTCACCAAGCGTCACGAGGATCTGAAGCGACGCCTCGCCGAGGTCAAGGCGACGGGCGACGAGCGGATGCTCCGGTCGCTCGAAGAAAGCACGGCCATCGCGGAGCAGCGCGTCGACAATTACCAGAAGGCGATGAAGAACGCCGAATTCGCCGCCCTCGAGCTGGATCGCGTCGAAGCGAAGATCCAGGCGTTGATCGAGCTGGCGGCCAACCGCCAGGACCCCGATTTCCTCAGCGATCAGGTGGACGCCGCGGCCGAGAGCATGAATCACACCGAAGCGGCGCTGAATCAGCTGCAACAGATCACCGGCGGGAGCGACGAGCTAGCCGAGGTCCCACCCATCCTCGATGACTCGAGCAAGCCCACGGTCCATGACCGTGGCTGAAATGCCCAACTGGATGCCGCCGTGGGTCTCGCAGCTCGCGGAGCTGTGCTTCTCGGGGACGACGTCCGTGTTCGTGCTGCACGGCAACACGAATGACCTCATGCCGCGCGGCGAATCACCGGACGACGGCTACGGGACGATCGCCGATTTGCTGGCGGAGCAGTTGTTCGGCAAGTGGGACCTGTTGCTGCACTACGACCTCGGCCGAGGGTTGCGCGCGTTCGCGGGACGCAACGAGAAGCGCCTGCAAAAGATGATCGCGCAGGCGAACGAGAAGATCGCCGACCTGAGCACCGTGAAGAACGATCCGGGAGTCGTGCTGGCGCTGCTCGACCGGTTCGTGCGCGCCAACATCGTGGCGTCTACGGAGAAATCGCTCAGCTTCGCGGTGCTGATCGACCAGGCGTCCTTCCTGTTTCCCTCCGGAGAGCCGGGACGCACGAGTTTTGCCGCCGCGGCCATGCTGGTCACACTGCTGAATTGGGCCAAGAGCCCGCACGTGAAGAAGATGCCGATGGCGTTCGTCGTGATGGACGAGCGGCGTTCGGACCTGAGCGAGCGGCTGTCGGGCAGCCCGCACGTCGCATCCATCGAGGTCCCGCTGCCCACCGTGGAAGAGCGGGAGCGGTTCATCAAGGCGACAGTGGGAACGCGTGACCACGCGGGGTTCTCCGACTTTGACCCCCCGACTCTCGCGAAGCTGACGGCAGGGATCTCGCTCACTGATCTGGCCGTGCTGGTGAAGCTCGCGATGGAGACAGGGCAACGCCTCAACGCGAAGCAGTTCAACGACCTCAAGAAGCGGCTCATCGAGAAGCAGGCGCAGGGCCTGCTCGAGTTCATCGAACCCAAGTGGACGCTCGATACGGTGGTCGGTCACGAAGCCGCGAAGACCCGTCTGCGTCAGGACGCCGAGTTGCTGCGCAAGGGCCGTCTGGCCAGCGTCCCGATGGGCTATCTGTTGTGCGGCGCGGTGGGCACGGGCAAGACTTTCCTCGCTCAATGTGCCGCCGGCGAGATCGGCATTCCGTGCGTCATTCTTAAGAACTTCCGCTCCAAGTACGTCGGAGAAACCGAGGGGAATCTCGAGCGCGTGCTGTCGGTGCTGCGGGCCATGGGGCCGGTGATGGTCGTGATCGATGAGGCCGACACCGCGCTCGGCAGCCGCGACGCGGAAGGCGATTCGGGAACGTCGAGCCGAGTATTTGGGATGATCGCCAATCAGATGGGAGATACGCGCTACCGCGGGATGATTCTCTGGATGTTGTTGACGGCCCGTCCCGACTTGTTGCCGATCGACCTCAAGCGCCAGGGTCGAGCGGAGGTGCACATCCCGCTGTTTTATCCGACCGATGCCGCCGAGATCAAGCAGATGTTTGTGGTGCTCGCGAAGAAGCTGAAAGGAACGCTCTCCGTCGAGGATATCCCCCCGGTCCCGCATGTCGGCCAGCTGTCGGGCGCGGACGTCGAGGGCATGGTCGGCCGCGCCTTGCGCATCTCCCTCCTTGCCGGCAGCGAGACGATTACACGCGACGCGATGACGCAGGTGTTCGCGGAGTTCATGCCGTCCACGCAGGGGATCGAAAAGGAGATGCAGGAGCTGGCCGCGATTCTCGAATGCTCGGACCGGCAATTCTTGCCGCCGGCGCTGGCGAAGCAGATGGATGGGGATGGGCGGGCGAAGACGCAGCAGCGGTTTCTGGAGTTAAGACGGCTGGTGGAGATCAGCTAGCGGGACCTCAGCGCTTTGCGGCGAAGAATTCTCTCATCAGCTCCGCGCACTGCTCCGCCTCGATGCCGCCTTTGACCTCGACTCGATGATTCAGCCGCGGATGCCGCACCAGGTCCCCTAACGACCCACACATTCCGGCCTTCTCGTCGTACGCCCCAAACACCAGCTTGCCCACCTTCGCCAAGACGATCGCCCCGGCGCACTGTGCACACGGCTCGATCGTGACATACAGGGTGCAATCGGTCAGGCGATCGGTTTCCAGCGCCTCGAGCGCGCGCTCGATGGCGAGAAACTCGGCATGCAATGTGGGGTTTTGGCGGGCCACGGTCTCATTGTGCGCCTCGGCAATAATCTCGTCGCCGCGCATCACCACCGCCCCAATCGGAACCTCGTCCTTGGATGCGGCGAGCCGAGCTTGCTCCAGCGCCGCACGCATCCCGTTTCCCGTTTCCCGTTTCCCGGGATTAGGCACGCACCGTCTCTCGCGCGCGCTCAAAGGTCAACGAGTTCCCGTCCTTCGACCGGTCAACCTTGATCCGATCACCCTCGGCGTACTGCCCCTCCAGCACCGCCACGGCCAGCGGGTTCTGCAGGAACCGCTGAATCGCGCGCTTCAGCGGCCGAGCCCCGTACACGGGGTCGTACCCCTCGGCCACGATGAGCTGCTTGGCGGCCGGCGTGATTTCAATCGTGAGCTTACGATCCGCCAGCAGCTTCTCGACCCGCTTGATCTGAATATCCACGATCTGCTCGATGTCCTCGTGCGTCAGCGGCCGGAAGATGATGATGTCGTCCACGCGATTCAGGAACTCCGGTTTGAACGCCTGCCTGAGCAGCTCCATCACCTTGGTCTCGGCCTGCTCCCAGGCCACCTGGCCCGTGCCCGCCTCGATCAAATACTGCGACCCGATGTTCGACGTCATGATCAGCACGGTGTTGCGGAAGTCCACCGTCCGACCCTGCGAGTCGGTGAGGCGCCCGTCGTCGAGAATCTGAAGCAGGATGTTGAACACATCCGGGTGTGCTTTCTCGATTTCGTCGAACAGGATCACCGAGTACGGCCGGCGCCGGATGGCCTCGGTGAGCTGGCCGCCCTCCTCGTAGCCGACGTATCCCGGCGGCGCGCCAATCAAACGGGCCACCGCGTGCTTCTCCATGTACTCCGACATGTCGATGCGCACGAGCGCGCGCTCGTCGTCGAACAAAAACTCGGCCAGCGCCTTCGCGGTCTCCGTTTTTCCGACGCCCGTGGGCCCAAGGAAGATGAACGAGCCGGTGGGGCGATGGGGATCCTGGAGTCCGGCGCGCGCACGCCGCACGGCGTTCGACACGGCCGCCAGCGCTTCCCTCTGCCCGATGACGCGCTTGCCCAGCTCGTCCTCGAGCTTGAGCAACCGCTCCTTGTCCGACTCGAGCATCTTGGTGACGGGAATGCCGGTCCACTTGGCGACGATCTCGGCGATGTCTTCCGCGTCCACCTCTTCCTTCAGGTACTTCCCTTTCTTCTGGATCTCCGCGAGCCGCTTCTCGAGCCCCTGAATCTCTTTCTCGATCTGCGGGACCCTTCCGTAGCTGATCTCCGCGGCCTTCTGGAGATCGCCGCGGCGCGTCGCCAGCTCCGCTTCGGTGCGCAGCTGCTCGAGCTCCGCCTTCTTCGCCTGGATCTTCTGAATCGCGTCTTTCTCCGCTTGCCACTGCACTTTCATGGCGTTCGTCGTCTCGCGCAGCTCCGCCAGCTCCTGCTCGATCTTGTCGCGCCGCTGCTTCGAGGCCTTGTCCCTCTCCTTGGCCAGCGCCTGACGCTCGATCTCGAGCTGCACGATCTTGCGCTCGACTTCGTCGATCTCCTGCGGCAGCGAATCAATGGCGATGCGGAGCCGCGCCGCCGCCTCGTCGATCAGGTCGATCGCTTTGTCCGGCAGAAACCGGTCCGTGATATAGCGGTGCGACAGCGTCGCCGCCGCGACGAGCGCGTTGTCCGTGATGCGGATGCCGTGGTGGACCTCGTAGCGCTCCTTCAAGCCGCGCAGGATCGCGATCGTGTCCTCGACCGACGGCTCGCCCACGAACACCGGTTGGAAGCGCCGCTCGAGCGCCGGGTCTTTTTCGATGTGCTTGCGGTACTCGTCGAGCGTCGTCGCGCCGACGACGTGCAGCTCGCCGCGCGCCAGTGCCGGCTTCAGCATGTTCGAGGCATCCATCGACCCTTCCGCCGCGCCCGCGCCCACGAGCGTGTGCAGCTCGTCGATGAACACTATGTATCTCCCCTCGCCCGACTGGATTTCACGTAATACTGATTTCAGGCGCTCCTCGAACTCGCCGCGGAACTTGGTGCCCGCGACCAGCGCGCCGATGTCGAGTGCGACGATATGCTTGTTCTTCAGCGAATCGGGCACGTCGCCATTCACGATGCGCTGCGCCAAGCCTTCCACGATGGCGGTCTTGCCGACACCCGGCTCACCGATCAGCACGGGATTGTTCTTGGTACGGCGCGACAGCACCTGCATCACCCGGCGAATCTCTTCGTCGCGGCCGATCACCGGATCGAGCTTGCCTTTGCGAGCAACCTCGGTCAGATCGCGCGTGAAGCGCTGCAACGCTTGATACTTGTTTTCGGGCTCCTGATCCGTCACGCGATGCGCGCCACGCACGCCCTCGAGCGCCGCGAGCAGATCCTTGCGGCTGACGCCGGCCGCCGCGAGCAGCTGGCGCGCCGTCGTGTTCTTCTCGTCGGCGAGCGCGAGCAGCAAGTGCTCCGTCGAGACGTAGGCGTCGCCGAGTGACTTTGCGTCTTCATCCGCGCGATCCAGCACGCGTGACAGCTCACGCGCCAACGTCGGATCGGCGCCGCCGCCCGATTGTTTCGGGAAGCGCTCGATCTCGCGCTCGGTCTCGGCCTGGAGCTGGGTCACGTTGAGCCCTGCTTTCTGAAGCAGCGGCACAACGATTCCCTCGTCCTGCTGCAGCAGGGCGTAGAAGAGATGCGCGTCGTTGATAACGGGATTGCCTTTGGAGCGTGCGAGACTAGCGGCCTGCTGGAGAGCTTCGGCCGCTTTGACGGTTAGTCTATCTGGTTGGATCATGCGCTCTCTCTAGGCAATCGGTGTGCCGGGGAAAGATGTCGAAATGACAGGGCGGCGAGAAGGTGTAACCCTCTCGCCGCCCATCGCCGCCGTATTTCCTCGCCGCCCTTATTTCATCACAATCATCTTCTTCGTAAACCGCTTGCCGTCCACGATCAGCTGGTAGATGTAAACGCCGGACGCGGCTTCACGGTCCGTGTTCAGCACCTTGCCGTCCCAATACGCGTTGAACGCGCACGGCGAACCCCCCCCCGTTCCGCCCGTGCTGCACGACAGCTCCAGCTCATTGAGCGCCTCGCCGGTGCCTTGCAGGATCGGCGTGGCAACGAGCTGCGCGAGCACGTTGTAAATCTTGAGCGACACCTTCGGCCGATGACCATTGGCAAAGAGATCGCCGTTCAAAGTGAACGGGATCGTGGTCGCCGGATTGAAGGGGTTCGGATAATTCTGTTTGAGCTCCACCGACGGAGCGGGAGGGGGCGCTTGCCCCATCACTCCATCAACTCCCGTCAGCAGCCCTCCCCCGAGCCCCCACGCCAGCACTGCCCAGGCGTACAGCTTCATCTCACCGACTCCTCTGCGAACGTAAAGATGCGTTAGACCGCTCTCCTTTTTGGTACAGGGCGCGTGTTCACAAACTCACTGAAAACGTAGGAAGCGCCCATCCACCCTGTCAAGCACGTAAAACCCTCGTATCGCCCTTGCGGCTGGTGATGCCGCGCCTGTCGGCCCACTCCAATAGCGGTATCAAGTACTTGCGCGTCAGGCCCAGCCGGTCACGAAACTGTGCGGGTGTGGCGGCGCCAAGCTCCCGCAGCGTCTCCTCGACCGCCCGGCGGAACTCCTCCAGAGCCTGTTTCAAGGCGTAGCGCTCCTGGTCCACGCGCTCCACCGATCCTTCGCGCGCCAGGTGCGCCAGTAGTGCCGGCACCGTGGGATCGGAGAACTCCCGCTGCAGCTCCGTGACCGTGGGGAGCTGCCACCGCGCTTCGGCCAGCCGCTGCGCCAGGCGTTCGCTCGCTTCGCCAGCCCGCGCCTTCAGGGCAGCCTGCCAGCCAGCCTTCCGCACGGCGGATCCCCCCTCGACCAGCTCCCACGCCTGCTTCTTGACCCCATGCTCCACGAGCAGGTCGAGCACGGCGGACGGCGCATGGACGGCGGCACGCAGCGCCTGGAGCGAGAGACCGGGGTCCAGGGGGTGCTCCTCATGGTGAGCGGCAACGGCCGCCGCCAGCCGGTCCACCTCCGCGGCTACCGCCCGCCGGGAAACGAGCATGTCGCCAACGCTTAAGACGCCCTTGCCCGCCGCCTCGATCGTAGCCGCAACGTCAGTCGGCAGAACTCCAAGTCGAACCGCGATACCCGAGACCCGAACCCCGGCAAGACCCGCTTCGTCCACGAACCGCGCCAGTCGCTCCGCGGGCGCCTGGCCCGCCAGGCCACGCTCCGACACGCGCGGCCGCTTCGGTGGAAAGGGATCGAGCACGATGCCGCCGCCGATCGTCGTCACGGGAGAAAAACTCCGAATGACGAAACGATCACCACCGCGGGCGACCATCGGCCGCTCCAGGAGCAGGCGCGCGACGCCGCTCTCACCAGGCGCAATCGAGCGTACCTGCGCCACGCGCCCCAGCACTTCAGCCGTGCCGAGGTGGACCCGAACACGAGTGCGGACGGCGAGCGGTTTTCGCACGCTGGGCAGCAGCTCCAGCGAAACATCGAGTGTGGTTGTGGCGGCCCAGCCCGGTCCCGTCACGGCGACGTGCCCGCGGTCGAGCTCCTCCTTGGCGACGCCCACGAGAGCGAGCGCGGTCCGCCGACCGGGCCCAGCACGCTCGGCATCTTCGCCATGGACCTGGATGGATCGAACACGCACTTCGCGGTCCAAAGGCAGGAGTCGCACGTTCGCCCCGGGCGCGACGGTGCCGCTCCACGTCGAACCGGTCACCACCGTCCCCGCCCCGGGCAGCGCGAACACACGATCGATCGGTAGTCGGAACAGATCATCCGCTGGTCGCTCGCGGAGATCCTCCACAACCTCCACCAACGCCTTTTTCAGATCCTCCAACCCCTCGCCCTTTAGGGCGGACACCGCGACCGGCGCATGCCAGCGGATTCGACTGTGTGAAAGACGCTCGGCGACCTCGGTACGGACCAACCCCAGCCATTCGTCATCCACGAGATCACGCTTGGTCAGGACGGGAATTCCTCGCCGCACGCCGAGCAGCTCGACGATCGCGAGGTGTTCTTCGGTTTGCGGCATCATCCCCTCATCCGCGGCGATGATGAGCAGAGCGACGTCAATGCCGGTCGCGCCGGCGAGCATGTTCTTTACGAAGGCTTCGTGGCCCGGTACGTCCACGACGCTCGCCGTGATGCCGCCTGGCAGCGGGAGAGGAGCAAACCCGAGGTCTATCGTGATGCCGCGGCGCTTTTCTTCTTCCCAACGGTCGGTGTCCACGCCGGTGAGGGCCTTCACCAGCGCGGTCTTGCCGTGATCGATGTGCCCCGCCGTGCCGACTACGAAACGGGGGGTGCGGGGCTGGCGGGGCTGACCCACGCGCGGCGCTCCCAGATGTCGATGGCGCTAGACCGTTCGTTGCTGCCGTTCTCGCCGAGGTGGTGGCGAATGAAACGGGCGACGAGCCGGCGGTGAGCCGCGGCGTGCGCCGCGTCCAACACGGGAAGCTCAGCCTGCTCGTCGTTCAACGCGCGGAGATCGCGGTACGCCTGGGGCGGGAGCCGGGTGGGCGGTTTCACGCCCGCGCACCCCGCGCAGAGGACACCGCCTTCCGCGGCACTGAATGCCACGGTTCCAGAGACCGCGTTGCCGTCTCGAACGCACGCGTCCAGCTGGGGCGCAAAGCCGAGCACACCGACGAGCAGCCACAGCCACCGAGCGGCGACGGCGTCGGCCTGCTCGGGAGCGGCCGTCGCGAGAGCGTCGAGGCCCTGAGTGAACGCTTCATAGGCGGTGGGAAGGGGGGCCGGCGGCGCCATTTTTAGCATGACTTCGGACAACGCGGCCGCGCCCGCGAAGCGACCCAGGTCGCCGGCGAGATCGCGCCGCAATTGCGTCACGTCGAACGCCGCGAGGGTCTGCAGCTCCCGCGTCTCCTTGTGATAGAGCTGCGCGACGCCTTCGCTCAGCGTCTCGAGCGCCGCGCCGAACGGACTGCGGGGCCGCAGCACGCCTTTGGCGATCGCGCTCTGCACGCCGTAATCGCGCGTCGCGAGGCGGACGATCTTGGACGTCTCGCTGTAGCGGTATGTTCGCAGGACGATCGCTGGTGTGGAGACGAGACTCACTCAGGAAATATACGGCGGCGACAAAATCGGCGGCGGAGGGCGCGAGAGGCGGCGAGTGTCGCGGAATCAGCCGGCTTCGCTGCAGGCATATTTTCGCCGCCCCTTCGCCGCCGTAGTTACTCGCCCCCGCCGCTTATGGCCGACGCGAGGATTTCGAGTCCGTCCACCACGCGGGGACCGGAGCGGCTGAAATAGGACGACGCGTCGAGCAGATGCGCGCGGCCCCCCCGGCCCGCGAGGCCTTGCAGCTGATCGGCATACCGCTCCGCTTCGCGGCGCGTCTCTTCCAGATTGAACCCGCACGGCATGATCAGGACGACCTCGGGGTCGAGCTTGCACAGCTCCGGCCAGTCCATGCGATAGGACGGCCGTCGAGCGGTGCCAGCGAGCAGGTCGCCGCCAGCCGCCGCGACGAGCTCGGGCACCCAGTGGCCCGGAACGTACGGCGGATCGAGCCATTCGAGTGCGAGCACGCGCGGCCTTGGCCGCCCGGCGACGGCGGCGCGCACCGCGGCGATGCGGCGCTCCATCTCCGCCACGCACCGCTCGGCTCGTTGCACGGCATCCGTCGCGCAGCCGACATCGCGGATGCTGGCGAAAATGGCAGCGAGATCGTGGGCGTCCAGCGTGAGGATTCGAGTTTCCCCTAAAGAGGCGATGACCTGGCTTTGCGGCACCGCGCAGACGTCGCAGATCCCCTGCGTCAGGATCAGATCAGGTTCCAACTCCTGGATGCCGGCCACATCGATCTCGTAGACGCTGCCGTAATCGCGCAGCGCCGCGCGCACCGCAGCGTCTATTTCACCGCTCGAGAGCCCAGCGAAGTTGTGCCGTGGCCGCGAGAGGCGCGGTCGATCGGTGACGCTCTCGGGGTAGTCGCAGTTGTGCGAAATCCCGACGAGTCGATCTTCCAAACCCAGCGCGCACACGATCTCCGTCGCGCTGGGCAGCAGCGACACGATTCGCTCAGCGCCCAAACGTGACGCGCCCACCGATCATGACGGTGCGACCGCGCGGACGAAACCCGTTGATTTCTTGCGATTGGTCATTTAGCGCGTTCTCGAGTTTCCCTGAGAATACGACGCGACCCATCGTGTACTCGCCGGAGAGATTCACGCGTGCGTAGGAATCGAGCGTAACTCGCTGCGCTCCGACATCGTCGCGTTTGCCGACCCACCGCACGCCGAGCGTCACGCGTGCCCGCTGGCCGAGCGTCGCGGCGAGCTGCGGGGCCAACGTATGCGCCGGACGCCGAAGTAGAGGCTTTCCAGGAACGAACAGGGCGTTCGGGTCACTCGGCGATCCGGATTTCTCGACTCGGGTGTGCAGATAGGTGTAATTGATCGAAACGGCGAGGTTGGTTGCGACGCTGGTGCCGACGCTCGCCTCGATGCCGTTCGCGATCGCCGCGCCGACATTGAAGTAATTGGGTTCGCCCGGCGGCGGTGCGGGATTGTACTCGATCAAATCGCGAAACCGCTGGTTGAAATACGTCAGGGAAATCGCTCCACGCTCGATGCCGATCTCCCAGCTGCGCGACCGTTCCGGATCGAGATCGGGATTCCCGAGCACGAACCCAGTGGCATAGTTCTCAAAAAATGAGGGCTCCTTGAACCCCGTCCCCACGGAAACGCGCAGCCGTGTCTCGCCTCTCACGCGGTAGACGAGCCCGGCGCGATAAGTGCCATGCGTGCCGAATTGCGAGTTGTCGTCGAGTCGCCCGCCCACCGTGAGAGCAGAGCGCCCAGCGGAGATCAGGGCCTGCGTGAAAAAACCGGTGTTCGTACGCCGAACGTTGACAGGAGGATTGGGGAAGGCATTGAATTCGCTGGTGCCGCGCTGGCGTTGGTCCTCGTACTCGACCCCGCCGGTGACGGTGACGGCCTCACGCGTGCGCCACGTGAGCAGAGCGTTGGCGTTCGCTCGCCGCACCCAGTCCTTGCTCCAGAACGTCCCACTTTCTCCGGGCGAATCGGGCTCGTCATTGTAGAACAGCCGCGCTTCGCGAATAGCCCCCCCAATGCGTGCCTCGAGATGGTCGCCGATAAGGCGACCGGCACTCAGACTGAGCACTGGCCCCCGCTCGGCGGAACGCTGATTCGAGTCTACAGGGAAGCCCCGGAAATCCGTGGGGAAGTGGTAGACGTCGTCGCCGTAGCGATAGGTAAGGCTCGCGTCCGACCGTGCATCGGGCCTGACGTGGATACGCGCGCTCGCCACGCTATTGCGGTATTCGTTGTTGTACGGATGGAGCCCGTCGGTTGAAAACCGCGAGACCCGCACCGAGTAACTCATCCTTGCGGTCTCACCCTCCATATCGATCGCACCCTGAGTGGACCCATATGTGCCGACACGCAACTCGGCACCGAGCCGCGTGGCCCCTTGGGGGGAGCGTGTAAAGATCTGAACGACGCCCGTCATCGCATCGGATCCGTACAGCACGCTCACCGGCCCCCGCACGATTTCGATGCGATCCACATTGTCGACTGTCAGGTGCGCCAAATCGATCGCCCCGCCGGCCTGGTTCAGTGGAACGCCATCGAGCAACATCTTCGTGTAATCGCTCTCGCCGCCGCGGGTGAACAGCGACGTCTGCCCGCCAAAGCTGCCGGTCTCGACGACGTGCGCTCCGGGGACCGTCTCCAACGCCTGCGCCACGGTGCGAATGCCTTGTGCCACCAAGTCCCTCCCGCGCAGCACGGTCACCGCCGCGGCAACCAGGTCCGCCGGGACGGCGACCCGCGTCGCGGTCACGACGACCGGCTTCAGCTCCACGGTGTCCTGTGGTTGCTGGACGGCGCAAGCGAGCACGAGTAGCGCCACGTTCATGCGGGCGACTCCTTCGGTTGGCGGAGGGGAACCATCTGAGGACGGCCATCGATCGTCTGCATCGCAACGGGCCAGGAGAAAACCGTCTCGACGATTTCCTGCGTCAGCACGCCGGCGGGAGCCCCTGATGCGACCGGCCGCCCATCGCTCAGCAGCAGCAGCGAATCGGCGAAGCGCGCCGCGAGGTTCAAGTCGTGCGTGATCATCAGGACGGCGAGACCCTGGCTATCCACGAGTGCGCGCACCAGCTCGAACAATCCCATCTCGTGCTTCAGGTCGAGCGACATCCCCGGCTCATCGAGGACGAGAAGGCGGGGTTCCTGAGCCAGCGCGCGCGCGACGCGCACGCGCTGGTATTCGCCGCCGGAGAGGGACCACACCCACCGGTCGCCCAACTGGGCAATGTCGCAGGCGGCAAGCGCGCGGTCGACGGCGGCGTGATCTTCGGGGCGCTCACGACCCCAGAGTGACAGGTGTGCGTAGCGGCCCAAGAGCACCGTTTCCCGCACGCGCTGCGGGAAAAGATTGTCCTCGCGCTGCGGGACCACGCCGACGATGCGCGCGAGCGCTCGGCGCGCCCAACCGGCCGCGGGCTGGCCATCGATGACGGCACGGCCCTCGAGTGGCGATAACGCACCGAGCGCGATTCGCACGAGCGTCGTCTTACCGCTGCCGTTGGGGCCGAGGACCGCGTGGAACTGCCGCGCCGCCACGGAGAGCGAGACGCCCGCGACGGCATCGCGAGTCGCGCCGGGGTAGCGATAGCGCACGCCGGCCAGCTCGAGTAGCGCGCTCAAGCCACCGTCCAGCGGCGCAGCAGCAGTGTGAACACGGGCACGCCGATCAACGCCGTCACCACACCCACAGGGAGCTCCCGAGGGGCAACGACGGTTCGAGCCACCGTGTCCGCTATCGCGAGCAGCGCGCCGCCGCCGAGGAATGCCGCCGGGAGCAACGCCCGATGGTGATGGCCCCACGCGAGGCGCGCGATGTGCGGCACCACCAGCCCGACGAATCCGATCACGCCGGAGACGGCGACCGCTGCCGCCGTCAGGAGCGACGCCGCGAGATAGACGCGCCGCTTGACGGCCGCGACGTCGGCGCCGAGGTAGCCGGCCGGCTCTTCGCCCAGCGCGAGCAGATCGAGCGGCCGGGAGGCAGCGAAAAGCACGATCAGCGGGATGGGCGCGTAGAGCGCGACCAGCAACACAGAATCCCACGACGCGGCTGACAGCCCCCCCCACAGCCACAGAAACGCGTTGCGCAGCTCGGCCGCATCCGCGAGCGACACGATCGCGGTCGTGATCGCCGCGGCGAAGGCGCCGACCGCCACGCCACCCAGGAGCAGAATGCGGGGATCTAGGGCCCCCCCCGCTCCCCCAATCAGCCCCATGCGGTACACGAGCCCGAGCGCCGCCAGCGCACCGACGAACGCCGCGATGGGCAGCGCCCAGGGCCCGGGGATATGGAGCGCGATCGCCACGACCGCGCCGAGCCCTGCCCCACCCGACAGTCCCAGCAGGAACGGGTCGGCGAGCGGATTGCGCACGAGCGCCTGCAGCGACGCACCGGCCACGCCCAGCGATCCGCCCACCAGAAAGGCGAGCAGCGCGCGGGGGGCGCGCAGATTCCAGACGATATCGGAGCGGAAGAGATCGCCCAATGGCACCGCGGCGGGGCCGAGCACCACGCTGGAAACGAGCGCGCCGATTGTCGCGAGGCCCAGCAGAGTCCACCTCATCGGCGGGATCGATCGTGTAGGGGCGCAGCATGCTGCGCCCCTACACCATTCCGCTCCAACAGCGCTCGGAGCTCGCGAACCGCCTGTCCCGACCGTGGCCCGGGCCGCCCAAACAAGGAGCCCGGCAGCAACAGAAAACGCTCTTCCCGCACGGCTCTCACCGCCCGCCATTCGCGCCGCCTGGCGAAGGAGGGCGGCGCCGCGGAATCAGACAGCACGGCGATCCATTCCGGGTTGCGCGCCGCGATCGTCTCGAGCGAGACCTGCGCGGAAGGCGCGGTCACGTCGGCGAATACGTTGCGCGCACCGGCGAGTGCGGCGAGCTGATCGAGGTAGCTGCCGCGGCCGATGATGATGGGAGGGTTATCCCAGACGACAAAGGCGAGGCTGGTGGAGGTGCTGGAGGTTGGTGGAGGTTGGTGGAGGAGACTATCCATCGCCATCGCGAGCGAGTCAGCCCGCTTTTCGAGGCCCGTCAGGCGACCAAGCGTTCGCGCCGCCGGACCGAGATCTTCGAGCCGATTCAGAGCGAGGAGGACGGTCCGAATCCCGATCCGTTCGAGCTGCTGCGCTGCCGTGACATTCGGACCTGAGTTGTAGAGGACGACGAGGTCCGGTTTGCGCGCCGCGACAGCCTCGATGTTGGGCGGCATCCCATCGCCGACGCTGGGGATGCTAAGGGCAGCCGGCGGGTAATCGCACCACGTGGTGCGGCCCACAACGCGATCACCCGCCCCAATGGCGAAGAGAAGTTCGGTAAACGAGGGGAGCAGCGAGACTATGCGTTGCGCCTGCCGTCCGGCCGTCCGGCCGTCCGGCCGGCAAGCAGCAAGAATCAGAACCGCAAATAGGAGACGGCGCATCACCATCCCTCCCGCGAGGGAATTCACTGGTGGCGCGAACGAAGACGTCTCCTGGCTCCGGGCGAACGCGGGGACCTTCCCGAGGACCGATCTCAGTGGCCGTCCGCGTAGGGGCGCAGCATGCTGTGCCCCTACATCACATCATTGCCCGTTACAGTGGCGGGGCCGCGCCGGTTTTGCACCGGCTTCCGTAATCCCCGTTCGCGGAACTGAACGCTAGTCTAGGCGGGCGACGGCCTCTTTCGCAAGGCCCACACGAGTGCGACGACCATCCCGGCGGCGAGCACCGCGATCACATAGGGCAGCAAGTTCTGCGCGCGAAATCCACTCGCGGGCAGCTGAATCTCGACGCGGTCTCCGGGTGCGAGCGGGCCCGCGCGATACGCCGCGAAGCGCCGCTGCTCGAGCTCCTGTACGCCGAGTGCCTCGAGCTGCGGCGCCGTGACCACCGCCGCCGTATCCTCGACGAGCAGATTGAACTCGACGGTCGGCTGGTCGATCGGAATCACGAGCGCGCGCGCACTCGCCGGCAGCGAGTAGCTGTAGCTGAGCTGCTTCACGGGACCCGGTGGAATGGGCCCCAGCACCACGACGCTGTCGTTGCGGAACACCATCGCTTCTGGTGAGATGTCGCCTTGTCCGCCGCGAAACTGTGCCGCGCGCTCCGGGACGCGCCCTGCCCATGTCGGCAGCAGCGTGTCCCTCGTGATCCGCGTCGTGAACCCCGTGTTCTCCAGCTCGAGGATCTCCAGGACTTCGCGCTCGCCGTCCTCGCGCGCCGCCGCCACCGTCGCGAGCCGCCGCGCCAGCCGAATGGGCGGGCCATTCACCGACGTGGAAAAAGTGACGATATCCTCGACGTGGACGGCGGGACGGCCGGTGACATTTAGCGGCAGCGAGAAGTAGGCGAGGCTGTCGTACCAGGCACTGACGACGTAGACGCTCGCGCTGTCCGGATTGCGCAGCGCAATGCGGTACCGCCCGCGTGCATCGCTCCGCACCGAGTCGACCGGCCCGCCAGTGTCACTCGTGACTTTGTGCAGCACGACCCAGGCATTCGCCAACGGGATCGTATCCCCCCCCCGGTCGCCGCGGAGCACACGTCCACTGACGCTCACCGCCTGAGAGAAGAGGACAACGGGGGTGCAGATCAGCAGGCCGCCGATCAGCGGCGGTAGGCTACGGCGTAAACTTGCCGAAGTCTTCAGGATCGAGGTCTTGGAGGTACGACTTCAGCGTGTCGGGGTCCAGCGGGCCCCCCCCGGCGGTGCCGGGCTGGATCGTGCCGTCGCTGGTATCGACGGAGGTCAGCTCGAGCAGCGTTTCGCTCGTCAGGATCGGCGCCTTGAGGCGCAAGGCAAGCGCGATCGAATCCGAGGGACGGGCATCGATCTGAATGACCGTGTCACCCCGGTAGATGTGCAGCTCGGCAAAATAGGTGTTGTCCTTCACCTGCGTGATGATCACCTTCCGCAGCTCGGCGCCCAACCCGACGATCACCTGTTTCAGCAAGTCGTGCGTCAGCGGCCGGGAGAATTTGACGCCCGCCAGCTCCATGGCGATGGCGCTCGCCTCCGCCGGCCCGATCCAGATCGGCAGGACGCGCTGTCCCTCGTTCTCCTGGAGAATCACGACCGGCGTGTTGGTCGTGCGATCCAGCCCGAGGTGAGCTACCCGAACCTGCAGCATGGCTCCCCCGGGGGACGTCATCAGGTCCCCATATCCCAGGACGCGAGATACTTGCGCTGTGACGGGGTGAGCGTGTCGATCGCCACGCCCATGGACTGCAGCTTGAGGCGCGCGATTTCCTGATCGAGGTCAGCCGGAATCCGGTGCACGTCCTTCGTGAGCTTCGTGGCGTTGTCCACAACGTACTCGGCCGCGAGCGCCTGATTCGCAAACGACATGTCCATCACGCTGGCGGGATGCCCTTCCGCAGCCGCGAGATTGATCAGGCGGCCGTCGGCGAGCACGAACAGCCGCTTCCCGCCGATGCGCCATTCCTCGACGAATTCGCGCACCGGCTTCGGGCCCTCGGCGGTTTTCTTCAGGCCGTCGAGGTCGATTTCCACGTTGAAATGCCCCGAGTTGGCGAGAATGGCGCCGTCTTTCATGGCCCGCATGTGCTCCACCCGGATGACCTCCACATTGCCCGTCAGCGTAACGAACAGATCGCCGACCTGCGCCGCTTCCTCCATCGGCACGACCCGGTAGCCGTCCATCTGCGCTTCGAGCGCCTTCATCGGGTCGATCTCGGTCACGATGACGTTCGCACCGGCGCCGCGCGCCCGCATGGCGAAGCCGCGGCCGCACCACCCATACCCCGCCACGACGACCGTGCTCCCGGCGATTAACAGGTTGGTGGCGCGGATGATACCGTCGAGTGTGGACTGGCCGGTCCCGTAGCGATTGTCGAACAGGTGCTTGGTCTGCGAGTCATTGACCGCGATGACCGGAAACTGCAGCACGCCGTCTTTCGCCATCGCCTTGAGGCGGATCACGCCGGTCGTCGTTTCTTCGGTGGACCCGATGACGCCGGCCACGAGTGACTTCCGGTCGCCGGCCGACAACGTCTCGACCCATTGGCGCACCGGCGGGGCCAGATCGTCGAGGCGATTCAGCGCGATCATGTGGAGGGCGCCGACGAGATCGGCACCGTCATCCATCGTGATGTCGGGGCGGTGCGCGAGGGCGGCGCGGATGTGGTCGTAGTAGGTCGTGTGATCTTCGCCCTTGATCGCAAACACCTTGATCCCGTGATCGCGCACGAGATGCGCCGCTACGTCATCCTGTGTGGAAAGCGGATTCGAGCCGCAGAGCGCGACGTCCGCACCGCCGGCTTGCAGCGCGACCGCGAGGTTCGCCGTTTCGGTGGTGACGTGCAGACACGCGGAAAGGCGCTTCCCCTCGAGCGGCCGCTCGCGGGTGAAGCGCTCCCGGAGCTGCCGTAACACCGGCATCGAGCGCTCAGCCCATTCGGTCCGCCGCCGTCCTTCGTCGGCGAGGCGGATTTCCTTGATGTCGTTCGTTGCTGTCCGCGTCGTGGCAGTCTCAGACATTGGCTTTCCGGGAAGAATGGGACGCACGGTCCGCGGCGACCTTCAGCTCTTCAACGCGATCGACGTGCTCCCAGGTGAATAGCTCGACTTCGCGATCCCCCCCTCCTACGCGGCGCCGCTCCGGCGGCCGGCCGAAATGGCCGTAGGCCGCGGTGGGGCGGTAGATGGGGTTGCGGAGGTTTAGGGCCTGTATGATGCCGGCGGGCGTGAGATCAAAGACCTCGCGGACCGCGGCCTCCAGCGCGTCCTGCGGCACGGCACCGGTGCCGAACGTGTCCACCATGATGGAGACCGGATCGGCGATGCCGATCGCGTACGCGACTTGAGCCTCGCACCGCTTGGCGAGGCCCGCCGCGACGATGTTTTTGGCGACCCAGCGCATCGCGTAGGCCGCGGAGCGATCCACCTTGGAGGGATCCTTGCCGCTGAACGCGCCGCCTCCGTGCCGGGCCATGCCGCCGTAGGTGTCGACGATGATCTTGCGGCCCGTGAGACCCGCATCGCCCTGCGGTCCGCCGACGACGAACCGCCCGGTGGGATTCACCAGCACGTCCTTGTCCTTCACGTCGAAGCCCGACTCGCGGACGACCGGGCGAACGACATGCCCGAGGATGCCCGCGCGCAGCTCGTTGTTGTCGATCATGTCCGAGTGCTGCGCGGATACCACCACCTTGTCGATGCCGACAGGCTTGGCGCCTTCATAGAGCACGCTGACCTGCGTCTTCCCGTCTGGCCGCAGCCACGGCAGCTCGCCGGCTTTGCGCACGGTCGCCAGCCGCTCGGCGAGCCGATGCGCGACCACGATCGGGAGTGGCATCAGCGACGGTGTTTCGTCCGTCGCATAGCCGAACATCATCCCCTGATCCCCCGCCCCGCCCTTGTCCACGCCGAGCGCGATGTCGGCGGACTGGCGATCGATCGTCGTCAGGACCGCACAGGTCTGCGCATCGAACCCGAAGTTGGCGTCGGTATAGCCGATCGACGTGATCGTCCCGCGCACGATATCGGGAACGTGGACGTATGTGGAGGTGGTGATCTCCCCCGCGACGACGGCCACACCGGTGGTGACCAATGTTTCGCAGGCGACACGAGCCGACGGATCGTTCAACAGGATCGCGTCGAGGATCGCGTCGGAGATCTGATCCGCGAGTTTGTCGGGATGGCCTTCCGTGACTGACTCGGAAGTAAAGACGTGGCGATGAGTTGGCATATTTTTTTGGACTCCTAGAGCCTGAAATTACCGGAGCGCCGTCCAGCGGGCAACCGTGCATCAGGATCGAGCATCTTCAAATCGACCGCTTCCGCAAGTGCAAATCGCAAGATGTCGAGCGCCAGCTCTGCCGAGCGCGCCGCGAGCGCCGCGTCGGCCGCGGCCCGAGCCTGCGCTGTGGTCACCTGACGGATGAGCCACTTGACTAATGGCAGCGCCGGCGGCGCGACCGACAGCGTGTCATACCCCAGACCGATGAGGAGGAACGCGGACAGCGGCTCTGATGCCATCTCGCCACACACGCTCGCCGGCTTGCCGGCCGCCCGCGCCGCTTCAGCGACCAGCTTCAGCAAGCGCAACACGCTCGGATCGTGCGGCGTGAAACGGTCCGCCAGCCGCGCGTTGCCGCGATCTACGACCAGCGTGTACTGGGTCAGATCGTTGGTGCCCACGCTGAGAAAGTCGCTGATCTCCACGAGACGATCCGCCAGGACCGCGGCGGCCGGCGTCTCGACCATCACCCCCAGCGGCACCGATTTGGCGGCGGCGATGCCCTGCTTCTCGAGCCGGGCCGACTCCTCCTGCATCAGCTCGCGGGTGCGCTCGACTTCATCGAGCCGGGTTACGAGCGGAATCATCATGTGCAGGTCGGCCGTCACCGCTGCCCGCAGCACGGCGCGAATCTGCGTGCGAAACATCTCCGGCTCGTCGAGGCAGACGCGGATCGCGCGCCACCCCAGGAACGGGTTCGCTTCCGCCGGAGTCCGGAACGGCGCCGGGAATTTGTCGCCGCCGAGATCATACGTCCGAATCACCACCGGATAGCCCGCAAAGGCCTCGCCCACCAGCCGGAAGTACTCGGCCTGAGCGTCCTCGGACGGCAGCTCGCTATGCCCGGTGATCAGGAACTCCGTCCGGAGCAACCCGACGCCCTCGGCGCCGTGAGCCTTGGCGGCCGCGACCTCATCGGGCAAGTCGACGTTGCCGCGCAGCGCGATATGCACGCCGTCCATGGTGACCGACGGCTGCGTGACGGCTTCTTCGAGCCGCGTCGCTACCTCGCGACGGAGCGTGTCCGTCCGTTCCGCTTCCTCGACCTCGGCCGGTGTCGGGTCGAGCAGCACGGTCCCCTGTGTGCCGTCGAGAATCGCTTTGGTGCCGGCGGGAATCCGCGCCACCGCCCCGCGCAAACCGAAGATCGCCGGGATGCCGATCGAGTGGGCGAGAATCGCCGCGTGCGATGTGCGCGTGCCCTCTTCACTAATGAGGCCGATGATCTGGTCGCGGTCGAGCTGCACCGTCAGACCCGGTGACAGCTCGCGGGCGACGAGGATCGACGGCTCGGAGAGACTCTCCCACACATCCGAGTCGCCCCGCTTGTGCATGAGATGCTGAATGACGCGAATGGCCACCCCGGTCAGATCGGCGAGCCGCTCTTTGAGAAGGGGGCTGCCGCCCGCGGTCCACAGATCCCGCACCTCGAGCGTCTTGAACTCGAACGCTTTCTCCGCGGTGAGGTGATTTTCGCGGATCAGCTCGGCGACGCCGCCGATGAAGTCCCTGTCTTCCAGCATGAGCAGCTGGGCATCGAAGATGCGGGCTTCGTCCACGCCGGCCCGGTCTTCGGCGCGCGCACGCAGCTCGTTGAGCTGGCCGCGCACGTCCTTGAGCGCCGCCCTCAGGCGCCGCACCTCTTTTTCGACCTGGTTGCGCCCGACTACGCGATGCGGGACCTCGGGCAGCGCCCAGCGCACGGTGACGGTGGGTCCGATGGCGATCCCCGGCGAGACGCCGATTCCCTTGAGGAGCCGGTCGGGACTCACGCGTCTTCCTTGGCTTCTGGCTTGAGATGCATCTCGTGGAAGCCCGCGGCCACAAGCTCGAGGAGCGCGGTCATGGCCTGCTCCGCATCGTCACCGTCCGTCTTGATGCGGATGGACGAGCCGCATTCGGCCGCGAGCGTCATCATGCCAAGGATGCTTTTGCCGTTCACGACGGCGCCGTCCTTGTGCACCTCGACGGCGGACTTGAACGTGTTCGCCACCTTGACGAACTCGGCCCCCGGCCGCACGTGCATGCCGAGCGGGTTCACGATGCGCGCTTCCCGTTCGATCACGGCCATATCAACCCGACGACCAGCGCGATAGCGGCGAGGCCGAGACCAAGCCGGATCCCATTCAGGCGGTCGCCGCGCCAGCGCAATGCGATAAAGGCGAGCCCCGCGGTCACGACCGCCGCGAGCTGGCCCCAGCGCGGGAACGGCGCCGCCAGGAATCGAGCCGACAGTGGCAGCGCGATCCCGACGGCGAGTGCCATCGCGGGGCCCAGCAGCGCGCCGGCTTTCTGCAGCACGGGATGGTGCAACGCTACGCTCACGCGCGTCCCGTGCGTCCAGCCCGCGTGCAGCGCCCAC
>Ga0193739_1000098_pt1 | contig 21573 bp, 21 predicted proteins | sample L2a2metaG_FD_144926 | JGI IMG/M metagenome (GOLD analysis project Ga0193739, IMG submission 144926) | Soil microbial communities from a riparian zone of the East river system, Colorado, United States - L2a2 | ecosystem: Environmental > Terrestrial > Soil > Riparian zone | place: USA: East River...
CGAGAGCGCGTTCGCGACGAGTGCACCCCGCGACACGTCGATGTCGTACTCCTCGGGGTAGTCCGTGCGCGCGAGCAGGATCCCGTCGCGGTTCGCCACCAGGACCCACGCGGCGCCGATCAGATCGCGGTATTCGTCCGCCTGGTCGAGGACGTTCTGCCGATCGCGACTCGTGAGCAAACGCTCGCGGAACTGCGGCACCTGGGCGCTCACCGCGCTCATTCCCGCGACGGTGCGCGTGCGGGCGGCGAGGTAGGCGCCCACGGCACCGCGCGTGTTGCTCAACGCACGCTGAATGGATGCGTCCGCGGTGCGATTCGCCTGGAGGGAGGTCACGCCGAAGGTAATGCCCAACACGGCCACGACCAGCAGCGCCGAGGCCAGGAAGACCTTCGCGAAGAGCCCGAACGCCGGCCTAGTAGCGCTCGTACCCGGCATTGGTCTGATACTCTTGCCCGTCCTTGTTCTTGTGGGGCCGCCACTTGTAGCCGCGTGCGTCGAGGGCGACCTGCTGGTCCCCGAGGCCGGCGGTCCCGACGGTCACGTCCTTGACGACTTCAGCGGCGATTCGTTCGTGCCAGACGTGCAAGCGGTACCTGCCGGGTGCGACGTTCTCGATCGTGAACGAGCCATCCACCCCCGGTTGCGCGTAGTAGCGGTTCGCGGTGACCACGACGTACGCCACCATCTTCGGGTGGACGTTGCAGTACACGCGCGCCAGGCCCGGGTGCGTGAACGTGTGGCTCTTCGACTCACCCCGTCCGTACAGCCCCAGATCGAACTGGTTCGCCTCGCTGGCCGAGAAGACGTTGTGGTCGAACGGATCGGTATTCGGGAATCGCACGGTCGAGCCGACAGGGACGACGACGACTCGCGGGCGGTACACCTTGTCGTTGATCGTGATGTCGAACGCCGCGGGTGCCGCCGCCGGCCCGGCTCCCTCGAGGTAGATCACGGCCGAGCCGAGGTCGGGAGAGGGTTTGTTGCGCTTCTCCAGAATCGTGACGCGGCCAGCCACCCGCCCGCCTGTTGGGCTCTGGACGGGGGTGGGGAGGAGACTTACGAATCCGAGCACTACGATCCAACGCATGGTCACTCCTTCACCTTGGGACATTTACTCTTCCCTGCCAGGGTGTTTCGGCCGTCGCTTATACCCCTTCTTGGAGCGGTGCACCTTGTGGGACGGGGTCTTGAGCCGCCCCTTAACCGGTGCCTTCGGGTTCGGGACGCGCACCAGGACCTTGGCTTTCTTCCGCGTGCGGCTCATCCCGCCAGTCGTGCCCGGATCTGACGTGTGTGATGGCGCGCGTGAACGTCGTGGAATCGCGCCCATTCCTCGAGCGTCAAATCGCCGAGCCGGGGGTGTTTGACAAACAAGTCGTTCCGCCGGGCGGGGAGCAGACCACGCTCCACGGCGTCCCACGCGGCGACCGCGGCTCGGAAGTGGGCTTCGGCGGCGCGGCCATCGACCCGGGGCGGGGGCGTCGTGCGCTCGGGCGCCCTGAGGCCCGGGGGAAACCGCCCGAGGCCGAACGTGAAGACCTTCCCGATCTTTTCCCGGAGCGTCGTCCCACGCCGCGTCATCGGCTCCTTGGCGCGCCGCGCGGCGAACGTCGCCGCGCTCATCTCGAGGGCGAGCGCCAAGTGCTCGACGATCTGCGCCGGGGTCCATTTGCCGGGCGGCGCCTGTTGCCATGCCGTCTCGGGTTGCCCCGCCAGAGGACCGAGGACAAGCCCCACGAAGTCGGTCATTCCTTGAGGAGCCGCCGCGCCACCGCGTCGCCTTCCATCAGAAACTGCTCCATCTGGTCGGGCTTCGGGAGGCGGCCGCGACGCCACAACAGGAAGTGTGAGCCGGCCGCCGCGATCTGCGGACCGGGCGTGAGGGTCAAGTACTGGCGCAATTCGGGGGTTAGAAAGGCGCGGATCGCCGCCTCATCCTTCCCGCGCAGTCGGTAGGCGCTCGAGAACTCCGGCGAGTCGTCGAAATCGATATCCTGCGCGCCGAAGACGCCGGCGAGACGCGTGAGCAGGTTCTCGGGACCGAGCGTGAACGCGGGGAGCCGGCCGCCGGGAGTCTCCCACAGGATCGCGTGCACGTCGTGGCGCTGCGAGCTCTTCCCTCCGCCCGTCACCCAGCGGTACTCGAAGGCGGTGACCGGTCGGTCACCGACCTCCCCTGTCAGGGTGTAGCCCCACCGCCGCGAGTGACCGCTGCGGAACGGCTCGAACAGGGCCGCCAGGTCGGCTTCCGCGCCGGGCCGCTCCGCCTCGAATCGGAAGCCCCGCATGAGACAGAACTGCTCGAGGGCCTCGCGGCGCCTGCGTTCGGCGGCCCGGGCGAGGAGCAGGCCACCACCGGTCAGCGCCGCCACACCGCCCAGTACGATCCACGGCAGCTCAATCGGCATTAGCTTAAGCAACCCGGCATGCTAGGAATCTGGGAGTGAACCTGCTCAGGCGCCACCCGATTGCGATCGGGCTGCTGGCCCTCCTCCTCGTCACCGCAATCCATCCACTGCCGCCGCTGGTGGACGCCGTCACCGAGTCGCCGCCCGGCGACGTCGAGTTGGCACTGCCGACGGCGTACGTGGTCCTGGCGCCGCTCTCCGACACGCTCGACGCCCTCACGTTCTTGAGCATGGGGCGGGCGTACTGGGTACTCGTCGTGTGGGCTGTGGCGCTGGCCGCCTGGGGCGCGACCCGCTCCGGCAGCGTGCTGCGTCGCATCGGCCTGGCACTCGCCGGACCGATCGGGATCGTGCTGCTGTGCGGCGCGGCGGTGCTGCTCCCCCGCCCCGTGCCGCATCTGGTGGCCGCTGACTCCGTAAGCACGATCATCGACTATCACGCCCATTCCGAGGCGTCGCACGACGGCCGGCGTGGCTGGACGTTCGCCCGGCTCGCGGCCTGGCACGCCCGGCAGGGGTTCCAGGCGAGCTACGTCACCGACCACAACGTCATCTTTAATCTCTCGATTACCGACCCGATCCGGCTGCTTCCCGGGGTCGAATGGAGCGTCTACCGCCAACACGTCGTGGCCCTCGGTCCGGTACAGCCGATCGTGCGAGACAGCTTCGGATCCAGCACGCCCCGGATGCTGCGGCTGTTCGGCGAGCTGAAGCGCCAGGGCGCCTTGGGGATCGCGTCGATTCCGGAGTACTGGCGCAATCACGCCGACGACCTGGACGACTTCGTGGCGGCCGGGGTTGACGGGTTCGAGATCGTGAACTGCGCCCCTAAGGCGCTGGGATTCCCAGCCCCGCTGCGGCGTCAGGTGCTGGCGCTGGCGCAGCACCATGACCTGCTCGTCGTGGGAGCCAGCGACAACCACGGGTGGGGACAGGTGACATGCGTCTGGAACCTCACTCGGCCGGGCGCGCGCGCATACCGGGCGAACCGCGTCATTGCCCGTCCCCTCGCGTTGCTCCAGGGAGAATGGCGGCCGTGGACGGCACCGGTGACGCAGCCGTGGTTCATGTTCCGGTCCCTGTCGTGGGGAGAACGAATGAGCTGGCTCACCTGGGTCCTCGTCATCTTGTTGTACCGCGCGATGCCCCGCCGCCGGGGCCAGACCGCCGGCCTGGGGATCCTGGCGCGCTCGCTCGGGGAGCCCTGACACGATCCCGACACAGCGCGTGCAACTGTGTGACGGCCGGGCGCGTCTTACCTTAGTCGATTCCGTTTCTCCCACCCCATTTGGAGGCCGTCAGATGAAGGCAGTCTTTCGCTTTGCAGCTCTCGGGGCCCTGTTGGCCGGCGCGCAACCCGCGTCGTCACAAACCAAGGCCGCGATCACACCCGCCGACCTGAGGAGCCGCCTCTATCTCTACGCCGACGATTCGATGATGGGCCGCGCCGCCGGGACCGAGTACAACCTCAAGGCGACGGCCTACCTCGCCGCCGAAGCGCGGCGCATGGGCCTAGTGCCGGCGGGCGACTCGGGTCGCTACTTCCAGGTGGTGCCGCTCGTGAAGCGTGAGTTGGACGTGCGCTCGAGCCTCGCCGTGGACGGCGCGACGCTGCGGCAATGGGAGGACTACGCCCCACGCGATCCGCGGCGCGCCACAAAGCCCTTCGACGGCGCGCAGGCGGTTTATGCGGGGACGCTGGGCGACAGCGCGATGCTCTCTCCCGACCACGCGGCCGGTAAGTTCGTGGTGATCGGAATCCGCTTCGGGCCCAATCTCCCGCCCAGCGCGCAGGTGAACCGCGGGGCGATCCTCGCCCGCTATCGCGGCGCGGCCGGCATCGCGGTCGTGAGTCTCGACTCGATGCCGGCGGGCCTGGTCGCCTTCTTCCGGCAGCCGTCGTACGCGCTGCGCGACGGCGCCCAACCGACCGACACCGTCGGGATTCCGGCGTACGTGTACGTCACGACGGCTGCCGCTCGGACCTTGCTGGGCGCGCCCCTCGAGGGTCTGCAGGCTGGCGCCGCCGGCAAGACCGTGCAAGGATCACTCGGCTTCAGCGAATCGCCGGCGCCCGCGCGCAACGTCGTGGCGATCCTGCCCGGGAGCGATCCGGCGCTCCGCAGCCAGTACGTGGCCATCGGCTCCCACAACGATCACGTGGGCTTCGACCGTACACCGGTGGATCACGACTCGCTCCGTGCGTACAACGGAGCGGAGCGGCGCCTCGAGTTGGCGGCCCCGGGCCAGCAGGTGACGCCGGAGCAGCGAGCGCAGATCAAGATCAACCTGGACAGCCTGCGCCGCGGGCGCGCACCGCGTCCCGACTCGATCTTCAACGGCGCCGACGACGACGGTTCCGGCACCACGTCGGTGCTCGAGATCGCGGAGGCGTTCGCGGGGACGCGCACGCGGCCGAAGCGGTCTTTGATCTTCGTGTGGCACACGGCCGAGGAGCTAGGCCTGTTCGGCGCCCAATACTTCACCGATCACCCGACCGTGCCGCGCGATTCGATCGTGGCGCAGCTGAACATGGACATGGTGGGCCGCGGCCGAGCGGAGGACGAAGTCCTGGGCGGACCCGCGTACCTCCAGCTCATCGGCACGCGGCGCCTCTCGACCGAGCTGGGCGACCTGATCGAGACGGTCAACAAGGCGCGGCGTCAGCCGTTCGCGTTCGACTATCAATTCGACGCGTCGGGCCATCCGGAACAGTTCTACTGCCGCAGCGACCACTACATGTACGCGCGCTACGGCATTCCGGTCGCCTTCTTCAGCACCGGGAGCCATCGCGACTACCACCAGGTGACCGACGAGCCGCAGTACATCGACTACGACAAACTGACCAATGTCTCGCAGTTCGTGCACGACGTTGCGCTCGCCGTCGCGAACCTGAATCACCGCGTGGTCGTGGACAAGCCGAAGCCGGACCCGCGCGGCAACTGCGTGCAGTAGGGAGCGAACTCCAAGCGGGTGTGTTAACCCTGGGCTGCCAGCCCAGTGCTAACACACCCTGCTACTTTGTGTTACAAAGTACTTGACAGAAAGCAGCCCCTGCCCCTACCTTTTATCCCCAATGACGGCCCCCCGGCCCCTGCGCGACCGAGCGCTCGACAACCTCCAGTTCATCCGCTCCACCATGGAGCGGGCGGGCTCGTTCACGGCCGTCCCGGGCTGGGGCATGGTCGTCGTCGGATGCACCGCACTCGCCGCCACGTGGCTCGCGCTGCGCCAATCCCGCGACGCCGATTGGTTGGCGGTCTGGTTGGGTGAAGCGGTCCTCGGCGTCGTGGTCGGTGGGGCGGCGATGGTTCAAAAGGCGCGAGCCGCGAACGACCCCCTGCTCTCGGGACCCGGCCGGCGCTTTGGTCTCAGCTTCCTGCCCCCGATCGTCGTGGGAGCGTTGTTGACGATCGCGCTCCACCGGGCGGCGCTGTTTCCGCTGATGCCCGGCACTTGGTTGCTGCTGTACGGCACCGCGGTGGCCACGGCAGGCGCGTTTTCGGTGCGAATCGTGCCGTTCATGGGAGTGTGCTTCATGGTGCTGGGGACGGCGGCGCTGTTTGCGCCGGCACGCCTCTGGCCCTGGTTCATGGCGGCGGGGTTCGGCGGCCTCAACATCGCGTTCGGCATCCTTATCGCGCGGAGGCACGGTGGCTAAGAGCAACATGGCGCGGATCACCCGCGCGGAAGCGGAGCGTCCGGTGAAAACGAAAGCGCAACCCGCGCCCGCGGACCTCGATCGGCTGATTCACGAACGCGTACGACTCGCGATCGTGAGCGCGCTCGCGGTGCGCGAGAGCCTCACGTTCAACGAGCTCAAAGCGCTGCTCAAGACGAGCGACGGCAACCTGAGCGTGCACGCCCGCAAGCTCGAGGATGCGGAGTACGTCACGTGCGTCAAGTCATTCGAGGGACGCGTGCCCAAGAGCGAGTACCGGCTCACCGCCCACGGACGGCGGGCGCTGGAGCGCTATCTCGACCACATGGAAGCCTTGATCCACGCCACGCGCGGGCGCTGACGCCGACTTTTTTTGAGGATTGGCTTTATGAAACAAAGTACTTCTCTACACGTCGCGATCATCATGGACGGCAACGGCCGCTGGGCCACGCGCCGCGGCCTGCCGCGCGGCGCCGGCCACCGCGCCGGCGCCGAAGCCGTGCGCCGCACCGTCGAGGCGGCGCCCGACCTGGGGCTCACCGCCCTCACGATGTACGCCTTCTCCGCCGACAACTGGAAACGTCCCCCCGGCGAGATCGCAATCCTCATGCGCCTCTTCGCGCGCTACCTGCGCGCCGAAGTCGCGCCGCTAGCGAAGCAGGGCGTCCGGCTCGAGGTCATCGGCCGGCGCGACCGGCTCCCCACGCCGCTCGTCTCCGCGATCGAGACCGCCGAGCAGGCCACCGGCGGCGGCACGCAGCTCGAGCTGCGCCTGGCGGTCGATTACTCGGCGCGCGCGGCGATCCGCGCCGGCGCCCTCATTCCCGACGTGGATCTCGTGATCCGCACCGGTGGCGAGCAGCGGCTCTCCGATTTCCTGCTCTGGGAGAGCGCGTACGCAGAGTTGTGGTTCACCGACCGCATGTGGCCCGACTTCAGCGCGGTCGACCTCGCGCGAGCCGTGGCCGACTTCCAGACGCGCGAGCGTCGCTTCGGCGCACTCCCACTCCCAACGCGGGCGGCCGTATGACCAACGCGATTCCTGATCAGACCATCCAGACCATCCGGACCAGCCGCACAAAGATGGGGCTCGAGATTCTCGCCACCGGGCTCGTCCTGGGCGTGCTCGGCGACGCGCTGCTGCGCGCCATGCCTTGGGGGCTGAACGTCACCCTCTGCGCCGTGGCCCTCACCACCGCAGCCGTACTGCTCGTCCGCCGGCACGGCATCACGCCCGGCCCCGACGCGCCATGGCTCGGCCTCACGGTCGTCCTGCTCGGGGCTGCCTTCATGCGGCGGGACTCCGAAGCACTCGCGCAGTTCAACGTCATCGCGATGATCATCGCGCTCGCGCTCGGCGCCGCGAGTGTCCACGGTGCCCGCCTCACCGCCATGCGGCCGCTCGAGTACCTGCGCGACGGCATCATGGCAGCCGGCGGAACGATCGCCGGCAGCGTCATGCTCGTCGGGCACGACATCGATTGGCGTGAGGTCCCGCAGGAGGGGCGCTTCCGCCATGTGCGGGCCGTGGGGCTCGGCGTGCTGCTCGCCGCCCCCCTGCTCGTCGCATTCGGTGCGTTGTTCTCAGCGGCGGACAGCGTTTTCTCCAACGTCATCCAGAACGTGTTTGCATTCGATATCGCGAACGCCGCGTCGCACATGATCCTCATCGGCGTCTGGGCGGCGATCACCGCCGGGTACTTGCGATGGAGCCTCATCGCCCGGCCCGCCGCCCTACCCGCACCGGCAGCGGCGAGCGCGACGGGGATCGTGCCGGTTGCCACCGCACTCGGACTCATCAACCTGATGTTCCTGCTGTTCGTGGTGGTGCAGCTGCGATACTTCTTTGGAGGCTCGGGGCTCGTCGAGGCCACGACCGGCCTGACCTACGCGCAGTATGCCCGGAGCGGCTTCTTCCAGCTGCTGGCCGCTAGCGGCCTGGTCCTTCCGGTGCTGATGGGCGCAGACCACCTCGTGCGCGGCGAGACTGCCGCGCACCTCACGACGTTTCGGCGCCTGGCGAGCCTGCTCCTCGTCCTGCTCGCGGTCGTGATGGCGTCGGCGCTGCAGCGCATGCGGCTGTATGTCGGCGCGTTCGGGCTCTCCGAGGACCGTCTCTACGCCACCGCGTTCATGGTCCTCCTGGTCGGCATCCTCGCGTGGTTCGCGTGGACGGTGCTGCGCGGGCGGCGCGGGTCGCTCGCTTTCGGTGTCCTGATCCAGGGCTTCGCGGTGCTCGCGGGGCTCCACATGCTCAATCCCGACGCCTTCATCGTGCGCACGAACCTGCACCGCGTCGAGCGTCCATTCGACGCCAAGTATGCGCTGTTATTGGGTGCCGACGCAGTACCGCCGCTACTCGAGGCCCTTCCCAACCTCGACGAGCCGAGCCGCTGCGCAATCGCGTCGACCCTGACGAAGCGCTGGGCCCCACGGCCGGGCGCAGCCCCCGACTGGCGCACCTGGAATTGGAGCCGCAGTCGCGCCCGCCGTCTCGTCGCCGAGCGCGCCGATGTCTTGCGCGCCGTGACCTGTTCCTCAACGGCCCGGACGCCCTGACATGGTGTCCGCACACCGCGTCGTAGGGGTCACGCTGGGCCTTGTCGGGGCGGGCGCAATTCTCGGAGCCCTGGCCGGCGCCGTCGCACTCGCCGCTAGTGTCTTGATCACCGAGAACGATACGTCCGGCTTCGGACTGGTTGTTGGAGCGTACTTCGGCGCCCCGCTCGGCGCGATCACCGCACCCGTGCTAGGGTGGCTCATGCTGCGAAGCATTCCTCTAGGCAGGATGTTCGTGGTGGCTGCGGGTGGTACGGCGGTTGGCGGCATCATCGGATGGATCACGACGACCTCTGGGACGGCAGAAGTGGTGAACGGCCTGTCCGGTGCATTTATCGGATGCGTCGTCGCATCGATTACTCTCCGCTACCGGGCGCTTTCCCTACCCCGTGCCTGACGACTGACGTCCGCTAGATTGGAGGCATGCCCCTCCCGATCGTCCAAGTCGACGCCTTCACCGACCGCCCCTTTGCGGGGAACCCCGCCGCCGTCTGCCTGCTCCCCGCCCCCGCTGATGCGCCGTGGATGCTCGACGTGGCCCGCGAGATGAACCTCGCCGAAACCGCGTTCCTCGTCCCGCAGCGCGACGGATTCGATCTCCGCTGGTTCACCCCGACCGTCGAAATCGACTTATGCGGCCACGCGACGCTCGCGAGCGCGCACGTATTGTGGGAGGACGGACATCTCAAGCCCGGGACGCAGGCGCGCTTCCACACGCGCAGCGGTCTGCTCACCGCCGAACGCCGCGGCGACTGGATCGAGCTGGATTTCCCAGCGACCCCCGCCGCGCCCGCCGCCCCACCCGCGGGACTCGCCGCCGCCGTCGGCGTCGCGCCGCGCTTCGTGGGCCGTAGCCGGTTCGACTACCTCCTCGAGGTGGACGGCGAGGAGATCGTCCGGGGGTGCAAACCCAACTTCGACGCTCTCGCGCGCGTGGACGCGCGCGGGGTCATCGTCACCAGCCGCGCTTCAGCCTCGTCGTACGACTTCGTCTCGCGCTTCTTCGCCCCTCGCGCCGGCGTGAACGAGGACCCGGTCACAGGCTCGGCCCATTGCGCGCTCGCTCCCTACTGGAGCGCTCAGCTCGGGCGGGCGGAGCTCGTGGGGTACCAGGCCTCGGCGCGGGGGGGTACGGTGCGGGTGCGTTTGCGAGACGACCAGGTGATTCTCGGCGGCCAGGCCGTGACGGTGTTGCGCGGCGCGCTGACGGCGGGCAATATGGGCGGCAAGGAGGCAGCGCGACCATGAAAGAGATTCGTACCACCGCCGACATCCACGCCTCGCCGCAGCAGGTATGGGATGTCCTGGGAGACCTCTCCGCGTACAAGGATTGGAATCCCTACATCACACGCGCCGATGGTGGCGTCGAGGTCGGGGGCACCCTCACGCTGCGGCTCGAGCTACCGGGCGGCGAGACCCTCACCGTCCAGCCCGTCGTGTTGGAAGCAGAAGCTCCCCGGGAGCTGCGCTGGCTGTGGGCCAAAGGCTTCAGCGGCATCTGCGACACGGAACAGTGCTTCATACTCGTCCCCAAGGGTGAAAACCGGACCCACGTGATCCACCGGATCACCTGCACCGGCCTTGCCCTGTCGCTGCCGGGCCTCGGCGCCGCGACTACCGCGCGGCTCGAAACCAATTTCCGCCAAGGGCTGGAGGCGATGAACCGCGCCCTCAAATCCCGGGCACAGGGGGGCAAGGGACCCGGCCTGTGACCGACGGCCGCCGGGTCCGCATCATCGGCTATCTCTGCGCGCTGGGCGCGGGCGCCACGTGGGGAACCACCGGCCCGCTCTCCACCGGCCTGTACGGTCTGATGCCCGCGACCAGCATCGGATTTTGGCGCGTGCTCATCGGCACCGTCGTGCTCGCCATCTGGGGTCTGCTGCTGAATCGAGAGTTGTTCAAGGTCGACGCGCGGGGTTGGCTGCTCGTCGGGCTCGGGGGCGGCGCGCTGGTGGCGCTGTTCGAGATCGCGTATCAGTTCGCCATCGCAGGAGTCGGCGTCGCCGGTGCGGCAGCCTTGCTCTACACGGCTCCCGTGATCGTGGCTGTGCTGGCGCGCGTCATCCTGAAAGAAGCGCTGACGCCCTTGCGCGTGGCGCTCGCCCTGATCGTCATGGTGGGCGTGGCGCTGACCGTCACCGGCGGGAGCAATGCGGGAGCCGAGGCCGCGCGCACCGGCGTCGCCGCCGGCATCGCGGGCGGGCTCCTCTCCGCGATCAGCTACGCCTTTACGACACTGATGGCGCGCTACGCGGTGCCGCGCTATGGCGTGGTGCGCGTGCTGTTCCTCGAAGCGCTGGGCGGCGTGTTGATCATCGGGATCGTGCTGGTCGCCTGGGGGCGCCCGCCCGAGATACCGCCCTCGGGCGCCGCATGGCGCGGGCTCCTCGGCCTCGCCGCCGGCTCGGTGCTCGCCGCGAACGTCCTGTTCTTTGCCGCGGTCAAGCGGATCGAGGCGGCGCCCGCCGCCGTCGCCGCGACGATCGAGCCCGTCGTGGGAGCGCTACTCGCATTCCTGCTCTTGAGTCAGAGTCTCACGCCCCTGGGCCTGATCGGGCTGCTCATGGTGGTGGGAGGCGTGGCGACGGGCTACCTGAAAGAGGGCGCGGCGGCGCCGACTCCCCCCCCTCCGGCCTAGAAGACCAGCTCGAGCCCCAAGCGCAGGGTCCGCGGCGGCCCGTAGGAGAACAGCGGCTGAGCAAAGTCCCGCGCCGCGGCGAGAAACAGCGGATACAACTCGTCGTGCCCAACGATGAGCCCGTCTCCATTCACGTCCGCGAACGATCGATAGCGCGGAGACTCGTACGGAATCCCCTCCGGATGCGCCTGGTAGGCGCGCTCGGCCATCGCGGCGATCTCCTGCTCGCCCAGGTCGGGCTCACCCGTATCGCGGCGCACCGACTCGATGTTGCGGCGGTTCAGCAGATTCCGTGCGTCCAGATATACGCTCCCTCGCCACCGCCCGACTCGCACCGGACGCCGCAGCAGCATGTCCACCGTGAGGAGCGGCGGCAGGCGATGGCTGTTCGGGAGACCGATCAACGTGTCGCCCGTCATGTTCGTCATCGTGAACGGCAGACCCGAGCTGAAGCGCACGATCGCCGCGGCTTCGAGGCCACGGAACGGGCGCGGGCCAATGCTGTCGGGGACGCGCCCCTGGCCGATCAGGGTCACGCTGTGGCGCCGATCGTAATCGAGCGGGAACTCGACGCGCGCCGGATCGATCGTGTCGCCGGTCGGGTCGATGCGGATGCGCCGCAGCAGATCGAACGCGTTGGTCGCGGTCCCGGTTGCTGTCTGCAGGGTGTACGCGATGCGCACGCCCCAGAAGTCCACGAGCGGCCGGTCAAAGATGACCTCGGCCCCCTTCACGTTCCCAAAGTCGAGATTACCGAAGATCGTCGAGTCGGCGTCGACGCCCAGCGGCACCGAAGCGACGAGGCCGTCGAGCAACTTGTTGAAGACGTTGACGCGCAGCGACGTGTTCGGCGTGGGGCGCGCCCGCACCGAGAACTCGTACTGCGTCGCCTGCTCGAAGCCGAGATTGGGATTGCCGCGGCGGAACCGCCCGGTCCGCAGCGTGTCGTCGAACGCAGCATCCACCAGGTACTGGAAGTCCGGGGCCTGCGAGAAGCGGCCCCAGCTCACGACGATCGTCGCGCCCTTCAGCACGGTCGAGAACCCGAATCGTGGGTTGATGCTGCGCCGGGCGCCGAGCCGCGCGCCGGGGAGGTTCGCGCCCGGATCGAACTGGTCGTAGCGTAGGCCCGCCGTGATCACGAAGTCGCGGCCGTGGGCTTGCCCCTCGACGTACGCGGCCGCCGACGTCGGCGAAAAATCCGAGGCAGTGGGTGGCGGGACGCTGTCGCCGACGGGCAGATAGCCAAGCACGCGCTGGAATGTCCGCACGCGCTGCCGCGACACTTCGCCGCCGAAATACACGTCGGTGGTTGGCCCGCCGACGCTGAAATCGAGTTGTCCGCGCAGCTCGCGATACCGGTTCCAGGCGACATCGCCGCGCGACCCCGCGCCGAGGAAGAAAGCCGGCACCCCCCATGGCGAGCGATCGGTGAAGTCCGGCGCCGGGAGGCCGGCGATCGGGCCTGCCGCGACGATCGTATCCTGCGCTCGCGCCACGTCCTCGCCCACGAACCGGAACGTCTTCCCCGTGACGGCTCCGAAGCGGTAGGGCGGCTGCTCGGTGAGCGCGCCGCGGAGGAACTCGCGCGCGAAGTATCCGACGCGCAGGTCGACGGTGACCGTGTTGGTCGCGCGCTGCAGGTGGGCGCTCAACAAGTCGCCCCTGACGCGGCGCGCCGGCGCCCAGCGGTCGTCGTACTTGTAGGCCGCGTCGTACAGCAGGCGTTGGTCGACCGACCGGAGCCCGAACAGCCGCAGCGTGTGCGGTCCTCCGAGCGGCACCCGCAGCTTCAGCGCCGCGTCGTACCGCTCACCGCTGTTGTGCGGCAGGAGTGTGGGATTGTCGTTGCGCGGATCGCGCGGGTCCGTGGGCCGTGGGGCGTTCACCGGATCCGCGTCGAGTCGGGCCTCGGCGTCGAACACGGCCACGAGTCCGGCACCACCGCCCAGGGGTCCGTCCACGCTGACGACGCTGCGGTCGAACCCCAGATCCGCGGAACCCCAAAGCGGACGATCGCTTTCGAACGCCGCCCGCCCCGTCCACCGATCGCCCCCGTCGCGCGTGACGACGTTGATCAACCCCGACAGCGCCTGTCCGTAGCGGGCCGAGAAACCGTTGGTGACGAGCGAGGCTTCGGTGAGAATGTCCGGCGGAATGCGCACGCCGAGGGGCCCGGTGGACGCATCGAGCTGGTTCTTCACACCGAGGCCGTCGAGCACGAATGCCTGCTGGCCCAGCCGTCCCCCGCGGTAGCTCTCGCCCACCGCGCCAGCCGAAAGGGCTACGGCCTCGTCGAGCGTCGTCACGGGAAAGCGGCGCAGCTCTTCACCGCTGATGCGCTGCACCGTCGCGACGAGAGCGGGATCGAGTATCGAGTCGGCGTACGCCTCGACGACGATCGGCCGGTCGATGGTATAGACGTCGACGGTAAAGTTGACGAGCGAGACCTGACCGGCCCGGACCAACACGCTGTCGCGCCGCACCGTCTCGAACCCGATGGCGCGCACGGTGACGAGGTGCCAGCCGCTCCGCACCTCCCGGATCCGGTAGTAGCCGGCGGTGTCCGTCACCGCGAGAAAGCGACCGTCGACGCCGACCTGCGCCCCGGCGATCGGAGCGTTGCCCTGTCGCTGGCGCACGTGCCCGGCTACCGACCCGTTCGTCTGGGCGCCGGCGACTGCCGGCAGGCCGACGAGAAGAACCAGCAGTGGCAGCGCTCTCACGGCACGTTCAGGAGCCAGAGGTCGGCGCTGCCGAACGCCCACACTTCGGTCGCGACGCGGGTTCCGTCGGAGGAAAACGCGGGACGCCGGTAGCGGGACGTCACGTTCCCGATCACGGTTTCGGCGCCGGTCGCCAAGGTCACGACGTGGAGCTCCCCGCCCCGGTCGACTTGCGACGCGCCCAGCACCGAGTCCACCACGTAGGTGACGTCACCGCCGACGACCGCAACCAGACGGCCGCCCGACAGCGCCACGTCGCGGGCGATGCCGGCCGCACCGAAGTCGTGGATCGTATCCGTCAGACCGCTCGAGAAAACGTAGCGGTATACGCGGGAGTCGCCGTTGCGCGTGAAGTAGATTGTATCGCCGGTAGCTCCGACGGCGACCGACGACGCGCTGTCGGTGTTCGGGACGATGGCGAGCACCGGCGTCGCGCTTGCAAAGTCTAGTGTCGCGATTTCGATCCCTGTCCGCACCGTGTCTGGTGGACAACCAGAGCAGGCTTGAGGGTAGGTGATGTTCTCGCCGAGATAGACGAGCCGGGTCGGCCCCAGCCAGCCGATGTGCGAGATGCCCTGGTGGATACGCCCCGACGGCGCCGTGTAGGCGAGCGGGCGGAGGACGCGCACGGCATTCGGGTCGGGCAGCGAGGCAACGACCAGCGCCTGCACGTCGGGTGTGATCGGCCGCGCCGGAAGGCGGCGGGACCGCAGACGCACGTACGCGATCTGGCCGTCAGCGGCGAGGCTCACATTCTCAAACACGTCGATCGAATCGTCTGCTGCGCTTGTGCTGCAGGCGTAGCGCGAAATCGTTCCACCCGCCGGCGGCAGCGTGGCGAAGCAACGGTCGTGGTCCGCGCGATCAACCCGCTCCGCGGTGTAAAGAATCCCGCCCCCGCCCCGGAGCCAGATCGGACCGAGGTCTGTTCCAGGATTATACGTCAGACGGAGAGGGGTTCCCGTACCGAAGGGGCCGTTCGGCGTGTAGACGCCGGGTGCGAACGGCGCGGTGTGCTCGCACGCCACGACCGCGGCGGCAAGCCAGACGGCGGCGAGGCCACCCCGCATCAGACCGATGGTCTTGGCTTGAGAATGTGCAGGACGAGCTGCAGCCCGATGAACCAGAACCCTCCATAGATGAGCGGCGGAAGCACCGACGTGTCGCGACCGTACGCGAGCAGGGCCCAACGTCCCAGCTCGTAGCACCACAGGCCTCCCGCGAACCAGGCCAGCAGGCGGACCAGGAAACCGGTGCTGGTCTCGATGCCCGGCAACTTGCGCAGCAGCACCTCGACCCAGTACCCGACGTAGGTGAACGAGAAGGCCAGCGTGAAGGCGTCGAGCAAATCCCACCACAGCGTCCCCTGGCGCGGCAGCGTGACGAAGAACAGCAGCGCGAGCGGGATCGCCAGCAGCGTGTTCCGGGTCAGCGCTTTCACTTGAGGTAGCCCTCCAGCCAATCGAGGACGGTGCCCCACCAGATCCGCCGGTTGCGGGGGCGGAGCACCCAGTGCCCTTCGTCGGGGAAGTAGAGGAACTTTGTGGGGACGCCCATGCGCTTCGCCGCCGTGAACGCCTGGTAGCCTTCCGACAGGTCGACGCGGTAGTCGAGCTGCGAATGGACGATGAGCATCGGCGTCTTCCAGTGTTCCACGAAGTTCAGCGGATTCCACTGGCGGTACAGATCGCGGTTGGCGTACGGGTTGCCGCCAAACTCCCAGTCGGTGAACCACAGCTCCTCGGTGCTGCCCGCCATGCTCACCGTGTTGAACACGCCGTCGTGGTCGACCAGGACCTTGAAGCGGTCGGTGTGGCCGGCGATCCAATAGACCATGTAGCCGCCGTACGACGCGCCCGCCGCGCCCATCCGCGTCGAGTCGACGTAGGGCAGCCGCGCGACGACGTCGAGGCCCTTCATCAGGTCCTCGTAGGGGTAGTCGCCCCAGTGGCGCGAGATCGCGTCGGTGAACTTCTGACCGTAGCCGGTGGAGCCGTGGAAGTTCACCGCGGCGACGACGAACCCGCGGGACGCGAACATCTGGAAGTTCCAGCGGGCGCCCCAGGAGTCGAGCCAGGCGCCTTGCGGCCCGCCGTGAATCAGATACACGAGCGGGTAGCGTTTCCCCGCGGTGAAGCCGGGAGGCTTCTGTAGCCAGCCGAACACGGAGTCGCCGAGCGCGCCGACGAACCCGAACTCCTCGAGCCCGGGCAGATCGAGCGTCGCGACCGCAGAGTCGGTGTGATGCGTCAGCGCTTTCCCGGAGACCCAGACTTCGGGCGGTTGCGTGTTACTCTGATGGAGGTAGACCAGCGTTCGGCCGTCGGGGCCGACCTGCACGTTGGTATTGACCCCGCCGGTCACGACGCGCGTGCGCTTATATCCCGGGATGTCGATTCGATAGATGTTGTCGAGACCGCGCTCCTCGACGACGGCATAGACGCATTTCGAGTTGGGGCACCACGTGTACGAACTCACCGACAGCGTCCACCCCGCCGTGGCCTCACCCATCGTGTTGAACCTCTCACCTCGGGCTCCCGCGTCGGGCCAGCCCAGCAACATCAGGCGCAATCGGTCGGCCTCGAAGCCGGCCCGTTCCATCGAGAGATAGGCGAGCGTCTTTCCGTCGGGAGAGAACCGCGGCGTGTTCTCGGCCCCTGGGTTCCCGGTGATCAGGCGCAACCGCCCGCCATCCACCACAACGAGATCGACATTCGTGTTGTCAGCGACGACCGTGTCCCGGTGAATGGCCACCACGATCGTGCCCCCGTCGGGCGACACGGCCACATCACCGTCGCCGGGAGTCGCGATCGTGGGCACGTCGTGGTCCACGGGCGTCAGGTCGGTCGCCTGACCCGTGGCGACGTCGACGCGGAAAACATGCTGGCGCTTCCCGACCCGGAAATCGTCCCAGTGACGCCAAAAGAGACCCGTCCAGATGCGCGCCTCCGTGGGAAACGCGCCGTTGCGGCGGTCGATCTCCTGCTCGGCGGGCCACTTGATGTCGCTCACGACCAGCAGGCCGCCCCCGCCGGGGAGCCAGATCGGATCCGATGCGCCATCAGGCAGGCTCGAAAGCTTGCGCGCGTCGCCGCCGCCGATCGGGAGCAGCCACACCTGGGCGCCGTTTTCGCGGGTGGAGATGAAGGCCAGTGTCTTGCCGTCGGGCGACCAGCGCGGCTGGCGGTCGGAGCCGGGGCCCCCCCCGCCGGTCAGTTGGCGCGAGCGGCCCGTCGCCACCTCGGCCACCCAGATGCGCGAGATGCCGCGATTCTCTTGCAGCGATGGCACACCCACCGTGTACGCCACCCATTTCCCGTCCGGAGACAACTGCGGATCGCTCACGCCCTTCAAGGCGATGAAGTCTTCGAACGCGATGGCACGTCGCTGGGCCGCGAGGGGAAGGGTAAGACACGCGAGCAGCAGGATGGGTAACCGCATTAGAACTCCGGGTGGGTCATGATGGCGCGGACCAGGTCGTCGAACACCTTGGAGTCGGGCGTGACGGCGCCGCTCTCGTCGGTGTGGACGTTCCAGGAGCACAGCTCGTTCAGCGCCGTCGCTTCTTCGTAGGTCAGGTGCAGCACGTGGCCGTTGCCGTCCCGCTTCGCGCCGGCGAGCACCTGCTTCAAGACGTCGGGGAGATGCTTCGCGTTCCGGATGGCATCGTACTGCTGTCTGGTCACGTTGAGATCCATGCGCTAATGTTGGTACCTTCGTCGCCGCCCGCAACCGGGCGCATGTCCCCCCCCCCAGCCCGGAGTCCGATGCCCCGCACGGCGTTTCTCTCCACCGGTTTCCACGTGCCCGCGCGCGTCGTGACCAACGACGACCTCGCCAAGATCATGGACACGTCGGACGAGTGGATCGTCCAGCGCAGCGGCATCAAAACGCGCTACTGGGTATCGGATGGTGATACGGGCGCCTCGTTGGCGCGCGAGGCGTCGCTCAAGGCGCTCGCCAAAGCCGGCCTCACGGCCGGCGACATCGAGTGCATCATCTACTGCACCTGCACGCCCGACCACTTCGAGCCGGGCAACGGCGTGTTCCTGCAGCGTGAGCTGGGCGTCACCGACATTCCCGCCGTGGACGTGCGCAACCAGTGCAGCGGGTTCATCTACGGGCTGTCGATCGCCGACGCGTGGATCCGCACCGGCCAGTACCGCCACGTTCTCCTTGTAGGCGCCGAGATCCACTCGCGCGGGCTCGACAAGACGACCCGCGGCCGCGACACCGCCGTGCTGTTCGGCGACGGCGCGGGCGCCGTCGTGCTCGGCCCCACCGACGAGAACGGGCGCGGCGTGTTGTCGACCCACATTTTCGCCGATGGTCGGTTCGCCGAAAAGCTGTGGGTCGATGGGCCCGGCCTCGCTCACGATCCGTTCGTGAGCAAGGAGATGCTGGACCAGGGCCTCCATCTGCCCGTGATGGAAGGACGCGAGGTCTTCAAGTTCGCGTCGGTGAAGATGCCGGAATCGGTCGCGATCGCGCTGAAGAGCAACGGCCTCACCCCCGCCGACGTCAAGCTGCTCGTCCCCCATCAGGCCAACCTGCGGATCATCGAAATGGTGCAGAAGGCGACGGGTCTGCGGGACGACCAGGTGTATGTCAACATCCAGCGCTACGGCAACACCACGGCAGCCTCCATCCCGATTGCACTCGACGAAGCGTTGGCGGAGAACCGCCTCGCGCGTGGCGATCTGCTCGTGCTCACCGCGTTCGGCTCGGGATTCACGTGGGGCAGCGCCGCGATTCGCTGGTAGCCTCTAACCGCCTGTCCTGCCTGCTGGTACCTTAGCCGCAGCAGGCTCCGAGGGTGGTGAATGCGAGTCGTTGCGTTGGTCATGTTGGGCGCAGCCTTTGGGGGAGTCTCCGCGTGCGACCGGCGGCCGGCCGTCCTGGGGCTCGTCTACCGGCCGCCATCACCAAGCGTCATTGATGTGGTGCACGAGGAGCTCGCACGCTGGCCGGGTGGCGCTCCAGCGGAGCTGCGTGGGCCCTCGTCGTACTTGGGGACGCATGCGGAACGAGAGGTCGATGGCGCCGCCCAGCTCACCGCGCTGACGGGCGTCGTGGCCGTCGTGGGGCACCAAGACAGCCGGAGCACGCTCCTCGCGGCCCCCGTGTACGACGAAGCGCGCATCCCCCTGGTCGTCCCGACCGCCACGAGCCGGGCTATCGGGACCGCGAGCCCCTGGATCTTCCCGCTCGCTCCCAACGACTCCCAGGAAGGAGCCTTCATCGCGGCCTTCGCAACGCGGGCGCTGGGGGCGCAAGCGGTGGCTCTTCTCTACGACAACGACGAGTACGGACGGGGCCTGCGGGACGGCCTCCGGGCCGCGCTCGCCGCGGCCGGCAGGCGGCTCACCGCTGAGGCGCCGATCGGGACCGTGTGCGAATCGGGCGGGGCGAGCGACGCGTCGCTCGCGCTGATCGCGCCGCGCCGGAATCCTCCCGACGTCGTGGTGATCGCCAGCCGTCCCCGGGATGCCGGTTGCATCGTCCACCAGATAGGGACGCGCCACCCGGGGATCCGCTTCATCGCCGGCGATGCCGTGGAGATCCGCGATAGCGTCCTCGCGGCGATGGGACCCGCTGCCGTATCCACCTACTTCGTGGCGTTCTGGCATCCCGGCCTCACGGACGCTCCTTCCGCGACCTTCACCGCCGCCTACCAGCGCATCGTGGGGACGGCGCCGACGCCGGGGGCTGCGATGCAGTACGACGCCATCATGCTGTTGATGCAGGCGCAGCGCGAGGTAGGACCGCGCCCGAAGGCGATCCAGGCTTACCTCACGCAGCTCGCGCAGTCGCGCCCGGCCTACCAGGGCGTCACCGGACCGATCGCGTTCGGCGCCGGCCGGGAACGGCCCCTCTACATGCTTCGCATCCGCGGAGGCGTGGGCGTCGCAGTGCCCGTCCCATGAAGCGGAGCCTCACGCTCCGGGGCTCGCTGCGCCTGCTCGGCCTGGGCGCGATGGCGTACGTGGCCATCATCGCCGTGGTGATCGCCGCGCGGATTGGCCCAACCGCCATCGCGTTGCGGCGCTACAGCCAGCGCATGCTCGACGGCTACAACGGCATGCAGGTGCGCACGTCCGCGTTTCGCACCACGATCGATGACATCCACCCGCTGCTCATCGCCATTGGGCGCGGCGCGCCGGCCGAGCGCTTCCGACCTCAGCTGGTAGCGCTCCGAGCGCGCGTCGATTCTCTCTCGACCATGGAGAGCGGCCCTCCGGTGATTGCCACCATCCCGACCGAAATGCGGGTCGAGTTCGCCGCCGGGACCGTGGAGCAATCTCAGCTCGAGGTGGCACTGTCCGAGACGCTGGCCAACCTCGAGCTGGGACGAGCGGCCGTCGCGGCGCGCCGGCTCGCGGCCGCGGACTCGATCGCCGGCCTCCTCGACCGGCACGTAGCCGAAGCGCAGCGCCTCGGCCTCGTGGATCTGATCAGGCGCGAGAGCGCCCTGGCCGATGCTACGACGGCGAGCCTGCGCGCGATCGGCTGGTGGCTCGGGCTCGGCATCGTGGTCGCTCCATTCTTCGTGGTGTTTCTGCGGCGCCGCTTTTACGACCCGCTCTCGGAGCTGGACCGCGCGCTGGTCCGAGTCGCTCGTGGTGACCTCGAGGGGATGATCCCCGTCCTGCGTCAGGACGAGCTGGGGCGGCTGAGCGGTCACTTCAACGAGACCACGGCGATGCTGCGCCGGCGCGCCGAGGAGACGCGGCGCCACGCGCAAGCGGCGCTGCGCGAAAGCGAGGAGCGCTATGAGGCGATCGTCGAGTTCGCGCCGCTCGGCATCGCCGTCGTTGACGCCGAGGGCCGGTACGTGCACGTCAATCCCGCCTTGGAGCAGTTCCTCGGGTACACCGAAGCCGAGCTCCGTACCATGCGTTTTAGCGACGTCACGCTGGCGTCGGACGTCCCCTTGACCGCCGGTCTCTTCGCGGAGATGGCCAAGGGCGCTCGCGACCATTTCCATGTCGAAAAGCGCTATAGGCGGAAGGACGGCACTGTCGTGTGGGGCCGGCTCATGGTGGCCGGGGTGCGGGATGACACGGGGAAGCTCGTCCACACGGTGTCTATGACGGAAGACGTGACGGATGAGCGGCTCCGCAACGCCGCGGCACGGCAGGTGGAGGAGCGCCTGCGGCGTGAGCAGGCCGCCCTCGTCGAGCTCGCGCGGCACAAGGCCTTCACCACAGGCGACGTGCGCGCCGCCTGGCAGGAGCTCACGGAGGGCGCAGCGCGAACCCTGGACGTCGCCCGAGTGAGTATCTGGCTGTTCGATGGCGAGGGTACGACGCTCCGCTGCAGCGACCTGTACGACCTCACCCGGGATCGTCATTCCGCGGGGGCCGAGCTCGCGGCAGAGCGCTTCCCCACGTACTTCCGGGCGCTACAGCACGACCGCGTCATCGCCGCATCCGACGGCCGCACCGAGCCCCGGACCGCGGAACTGAGCGGCCCTTACCTCAACCCGTTCGGCATCACCTCGTTGCTCGACGCACCGATCCGGGTCGGGGGGCGGGTGGCGGGCGTGGTCTGTCACGAGCACATCGGCCGACG
>Ga0193739_1000099_pt1 | contig 21559 bp, 22 predicted proteins | sample L2a2metaG_FD_144926 | JGI IMG/M metagenome (GOLD analysis project Ga0193739, IMG submission 144926) | Soil microbial communities from a riparian zone of the East river system, Colorado, United States - L2a2 | ecosystem: Environmental > Terrestrial > Soil > Riparian zone | place: USA: East River...
TCGCGCTGTTCTTCAACACGCCGGCGCGCCGCAAATTCCTCCGCGCCACGGCCACCGAGACACGCGCTGCAGTCGAAGCGCTCACCGTCCTCGCCCTCACGCGCCCCGACGTGGCGTTCTCGCTGACGAGCGACGGCCGAGTGCTGCTCGACTGTCCGCCGGCGGAGCGACCCATCGATCGCGTGCGGGGGCTGTGGGGTCGGGAGCTCGCCGATACCCTGCTCCCGGTCTCGTATCGCGAAGGACCGCTCGAGGTGAATGGCTTTGCGCAGCGGCCGGCGCAGGCCCGGCCCGCCGGGCGGAAGGGCTATGTCTTCGTGCGCGGCCGGCCCATCCGTGATCCGTTCATCCTGCGCGCCGGCGAGGCGGGATATCGTTCGACCGTCGCACCGGGTGACCGGCCATCGCTCCTGCTCTACCTCGACCTCCCGGGCGACGCGGTGGATGTGAACGTGCATCCCGCGAAGCTCGAGGCTCGGTTCCGCGACAAGTTCTTCGTCGAGAAGGTGGTCGAGGAAGCGGTGCGAGCGGCGTTGGCACCGCTCGCCGCTGCGGCGCCGCTGGGGACGGGCGGCCCATGGGCCGGACTCGGCGTGGCCTTCGGCGGCGGAACGCCGCTCGAGTTGTTCGTGCAGGGCAGTGGCACGTCCCACTCCCCACTCCCCACTCCCCTGCTTCAGGTGTTCGACACGTACATCCTTTTCCAGACCGACACGGGCGTCGCCATCGTCGACCAGCACTCCGCGCACGAACGCGTGCTGTACGAGGACGTGATGCGCCAACTCACCGGCGACGGGGTCCCGGCACAGCGCCTGCTCCTGCCCCTCACGCTCGACTTCAGTCCGCCGGAGCTCGAGGCGATCGACGCGCATCGGGAGCTGCTCCAGCGAGTGGGCTTCGAGATCGAGCCCTTCTCCGGGCGCAGCATCGTGGTGCACACGGTGCCGAACCCGCATCCGCGGTTTGAGGCGGCGCGCTGCATCCAGGAGCTCGTCGCCGATCTGGCGGGGGGGCGTTTCGGCGGCTGGCAGAATCGGCTCGAGCGGTTCGCCGCGACGTACGCGTGCCGCGCCGCCATCAAGGCCGGCAATCGTCTGGACGCGGAGGAGATGCGAGAGCTCGTCGTCCGGCTGCTCACCGCAACGCTCCCCGCGCACGATGTGCACGGCCGGCCGAGCATGGTGCAGTTGCCCAAGGATGAGTTGGAGCGCCGGTTTGGGCGCACCTGATCCCCGACAGCTGACCCCCGTCTTGGTCGGTCCAACCGCCGTGGGGAAGACCGCCGTTGCCGCCGCGCTGGCCGCTCTCACGCCGCTCACAGTCGTCTCCGCGGATGCGCGCCAGGTGTATCGCGGCCTCGACATCGGCACGGCAAAGCCCGACCGCTCGCTCCTGGCCCGAGTGCCGCATGTCGGCTTGGATCTCGTGGACCCAGGTGAGCGTTACAGCGCGGGACGGTTCGCGCAGGAGGCGGCCGGCTGGCTGGCCGAGATCCGCGCCGCCGGCCGGCTCCCCCTGGTGGTGGGCGGCACGGGATTCTACGTGCGAGCGCTCGCCGATGGCCTGTTCCGCGAGCCGCCCCTCGAGCCCGGCCGGCGCGAGCGGTTGCGCGGTTGGACGGAGCGCCTGCCGGCGCCGGACCTCGCGCGCTGGGCCGGCCGGTTGGATACGAGGTTCCAGGCGGGAGGCCGGCAGCGCGCCGCGCGCGCGGTCGAGGTGGCGTTGCTCACCGGACAGGCGCTCTCGTGGTGGCAGCGCGAAGCGCGGGAAACGGGGGTGATGCGAGCGTGGTACATTCACCTCACGCTCCCCCGAGAGTCCCTGCGGGCCCGCATCGCCGCCCGCGTCGATGCGATGCTCGCCGCGGGTCTGGTCGAGGAGGTTCGCGCCGTACTGGCGCGTGGCGTCGCGCCCGATGCGGCAGGGCTCGATGGGGTGGGGTATCGCGAAGTCGTGGCAATGCTCGCGAACGGGGCCCGCCTGCCCGCACCGGACCTGCGCGACGCGATCGCCGCCGCGACGAGGAGCTACGCGAAGCGGCAGGAGACCTGGTTTAGAAACCAACTGCGCTCACAGCCATCAGCCGTCAGCCGTCAGCCTGACGAAGTTTGGACCCTTGACGCTAGCGATGGTCCTGAGAGTCTCGCAGCCCGCATCCTCGAGCGCTGGCACGCCGTTGTTGACGGCTGACAGCTGAAAGCTGACGGCTGAATGCGCATTGGCATCACTTGCTACCCGACCTACGGCGGCTCCGGCGCCGTGGCCACCGAGCTGGGGCTCGAGTTGGCGCGCCGCGGGCACGAGATTCACTTCATCTCGTATGCGAGCCCGTTCCGGCTGCGCGGCTTCGCCGAGCGCGTGACCTTCCACGAAGTCACGCAGGTGGAGTACCCCCTCTTCGAGCAGTCGTCCCCGTATGCGTTGGCGTTGGCGGTGAAACAGCACGAGGTGGCCGTGCGCGAAAGCCTCGACCTCATGCACGTGCACTACGCCATCCCGCACGCCGCCACGGCCTGGCTGGCGAAGCAAATGATGAAGCAAGAGCGAGATCTCAAGATCGTGACCACCCTGCACGGCACCGATATCACGCTGGTCGGGCAGGACCCGTCGTATTTCACGCTGACCAAGTTCTCGATCGAGCAGTCGGACGCGGTGACCGCCGTGTCGACGTTCCTGCGCGAGGAGACGTACAAGGCGTTCGGCTGCGCCGGCTGCGACGTCGTAGTCATTCCGAACTTCGTCAATCCCACGGAATACTACCCGGCCACCGACCCCGCCTGCCGCCGCGCGCTCGCGCCGGCGGGTCACCGCATCCTGATCCACGTGTCCAACTTCCGGCCGGTGAAACGCGTCCTCGACGTAGTGCACATCTTCGCGGGCGTGCGCAAGGCGATGCCCGCCACCCTCGTCCTGGTCGGAGACGGCCCCGATCGTGATGCCGCCGAGCACGAGGTGGACCGGCTCGGCCTCAAGCGCGATGTACGGTTTCTCGGCAAAGTGGACAACGTGGCCGACGTCCTGCGCGGTGGCGACTTGTTCCTGCTGCCGTCGGCCACGGAATCGTTCGGTCTCGCGGCGCTCGAGGCGATGGCGTGCGGCGTCCCGGTCGTCGCGAGCGCCGCGGGCGGTATCCCCGAGGTCGTCGCCGACGGCGAGACGGGCGCGCTCGCACCCGTCGGCGACGTGTCAGGGATGACCGAGCGGGCCCTCGCGATTCTCAAGGACGGTGCCGAGCATGAGCGCCTGAAGCGCAACGCGGCTGCCCGCGCGCTGGAATTCGCCGCCGAGCGCGTCGTGCCGCGTTACGAGCAGCTGTACCAGGATCTGCTCGCGTGAGTGTTGGCGGCGGGCTTCGCCTCGTCCGCATCGCGAATCTCCTCATCGCCGCCGCCGGCGTGCTGGCCGGTGGATGGATCGCGCTCGGCGCCTTCAGGCTCCCCACGTTGCTGTGCTTCGCCGCGCTCTCGGGACTCGCATTGGGCGCCGCGGGCAACGCCTGGAACGACGTTTGCGACACCGCCGCCGACCGGCTGAACCGGGCGCCCGAGCAGCGTCCGCTCACGGCCGGCGGGATCCGCCGCGGCACCGCGGACCTCATAGTGTTCCTGGGCTCGTTCGTGGGCCTCAGCGCCGCCGCGCTGGTGAGCGGGTGGCAGGTGATCGCGGCGCTGCTCGCGCTTGCCGTCATGCTGGCGTACTCGCCGCGCATCAAGCCGCTGCCGGCCGCCGGGAACGTGGCCGTGGCGCTCATCGCCGGACTGCCTCCGTTCTACGGCGCCCTCGCGGTCGGGGCTCCCGGCGCGGGCGTGGTGCCGTGGGTGCTCGCGGCCTGGCTTCATCTGGCGCGCGAGATCGTGAAGGATGTGGAGGATGAAACGGGTGACCGCGCCATCGGTCGCCGCACCTTGCCCATCGTGGTTGGGCGCCGTCCGGCCCAGGTCATAGCGGCGGGCGTTGCGCTGCTGTTCGTGCCGGCGAGCCTCCTCTTGCCGCGCCTGGCCGGTTACGGCGGCGCGTACTTCCTCATCGCGCTGCCGGCCCAGATGGCTGTGTTGATCGCCGCGACCTGGCTGATCCTCGGCCGCGTAGAGCGGGTGAGCATGCTCCTCAAGGCCTCCATGGTCGTTGGACTCATTGCGCTCGTCGCGGGAAAGGTCGCATGAACCTCTGGCAGGGCATCCTTCTCGGCCTGGTGCAGGGACTGACCGAATTCCTCCCGGTCTCGAGCGATGGACATCTCACGGTGATCGGACACGTCGCCGGCGTCCACACGCCGGGTGTGTTTGTCGAAGTCGCGCTCCATGTGGCGACCCTGGGGTCGATTCTCGTCGTCTACGGCAAGCGCTTCACGCAACTCGCGCTCGGCGTTCTGCGGCGGCAGCCGGAGGATCTGCGCTACGCCGGCCTGCTGTTGCTCGGCATGATTCCGGCCGGGCTCGTGGGCATCTTCCTCGAGGATCTGATCGCCCGCGCATTCGATTCGCTGTGGGCGGCGGGGGTCGGTTTCCTGGTCACCGGCGCGGCGCTCTGGTCCACCCGCCATCGTGGGACGGAGGGTGCTCCCCGGCCGAGCACGCGCGGCGCGGTGGTCATCGGGCTGGCGCAGGCGCTTGCGCCGCTTCCCGGCGTATCGCGCTCCGGCATGACGATCGCGTCGGGGTTGTGGGTCGGCGTCGGGGCGGTTCCCGCGGCAGACTTCAGCTTCCTCATGGCCATTCCTCTCATCGCGGGCGCGGGACTCGTCGAGGCACGCCATGCCTCCGCCGACATCGCGCAGGTCGGCGCCGTACCCCTGCTCGTCGCCTGTCTCGTGGCATTCGTCTCCGGCGTCTTTGCGATCCGTTTCCTCGTCGCCATGCTGCGGCGCGGCCGCTTCTACGCGTTCGCGCCGTATTGCTTCGTCGTCGGAACGTTGACGCTCGTCTACGCCCTGTGGCACGGGTAACGGTCGACGACATCCCCGCCAACCTGCTCGCGCGCCGCTGGGGCGTGCCGCAGTGCGGCGTGTTTCGCACCCTCTCGTCGAGCCTCGACGCCATCCACGACGTCGCCGCGCAGGGGGCGCCGGCCGGCACCGTGGTCGTCGTGGAAGAACAGACGGCGGGGCGGGGACGCGATGGCCGCACCTGGCGGTCTCCCATCGGGGGCGTGTGGCTGGGGATGTTGTTGCGCCCCCCCCCGGCGGTGCCGGTGATGGGCGCGCTCTCGCTGCGCGTGGGGCTCGTCCTCGCCGACGTCGTGGATGACCTCGTCGGACGAGGCGCCCGCGCGCGCCTCAAGTGGCCGAACGACGTGCTGGTCGACGACCGCAAGATCGCGGGGATCCTGTGCGAGGGCCGCTGGCAAGGGGAGACGTTGCAGTGGCTCGGCGTCGGTGTCGGCGTGAACGTCGCGAACGAAATCCCGCCTGAGCTTGCCGGCCGGGCGATCGCGCTGCGCGACCTCCTGCCTGAGGTGCGCCGTATTGATGTCCTCGACCGTCTCGTCCCGGCCCTTGTCCCACTCACCACGCACCACGCACCACTCACCGAATTCGAGTGTACCGCGTTCGCCAGACGCGACTGGCTCCGGGGGCGCCAGATTCGCGCCCCGATCGCCGGCCGGGCGGCGGGGGTGCGGCCCGACGGCGCGCTCCTCGTGGATACAGGCGCCGGCACCACGATGGTGCGTGAAGGCCACGTCGAGCTATCTTAGCCGGCCATGCTCCTCGCCCTCGACATCGGCAATACCGAAACGACCGTAGGTCTGTTTGCGGGCGACCGCCTCGAGGGGCACTGGCGCCTGCACACCACGCCGCAGCGCACGCCCGACGAATGGGCATCGGCGCTGACGGCGTACCTGACCCAGGCGGGACATTCGACGCAGGAGGTCCGTGCGGCGATCGTCGCGTCGGTCGCTCCGCAGGTGACGCAGAGTCTGTGCGAGGGGATCGTCATTGCCACGACGCGTGAGCCGGCCCAGGTGGACGGGCGCTCCAAGTTGCCCATCACGCTCGACGTGGACGAGCCGCTGACCGTCGGCGCCGACCGCATCGTCAATACCCTCGCCGCGTCGCAGCTCTTCAAGCGCGATACCATCGTCGTGGACTTCGGAACCGCGACGACGTTCGATTGCATCACGGGCGACGGCCGGTTCATTGGGGGCGTCATCATGCCGGGGATCCGGACGGCGTCCGACGACCTCGTGCGCAAGACCGCGAAGCTGCCCGCGACCGAGTTGACGCCGCCGCCGCGCGTCATCGGGCGTCGCACCGAAGACTGCATTCGCGCCGGCGTGCTGTGGGGAACCACGGACGCGGTGGATGGCCTGGTGCGGCGCATCAAGGCCGAGTGGCCGGGGAAGCAGGCCCCGCAGACCATCGCGACCGGCGGGCTTGCCGGGCTCGTGGCGCCGCTCTCCAAGGAGATCGAGTCGGTCCATCCGGACCTCACGCTGGTGGGGCTCCGGTTGGCCGCGACGGCGCTCGGTCTCACGTGGTGACGGACGCGCGCACCCGCAACGCCTGGCGTCGCTGGGGCTATCGTGTCCTCCCCGGCGACCTGTTCTCCTACATCCTGCACCTGCGCCCCGCCGAGTGGCCGATCATGGCGGCGCACACGGCGTTCGGATACGTGCTGGCGGTGGGATGGAGTGGCGTGACGCATGGCGTGGCGTTGGGTGACGCCCTCCTCGCGCTCCTGATCTGGGTCGTGTTCCTGAACGGCGGTACGCTGGCGATCAACAGTGTGTTCGATCGCGACGAGGGCGACATCGGCTACCTCAACGCCCCGCCGCCCCTGCCGCGTTACCTGCTGCATTTCAGCGTCGCCCTCCTCGTCGCCGGTCAACTCCTCTCGGGTCTGCTGCCGGCAGGGTTCCAGATCGCCTACGCCATCTGCTTCCTGATGTCGATCCTCTACTCGGTGCCGCCGTTCCGCTTCAAGGCGGTGGCGGGCGTGGATTGGGTGATCAACATGTGGGGGTTTGGTACGCTGACGCCTTACGCCGCGTGGGCCGCCACGGGTCGGCCCCTCGACTTCGGGCATAGCCTCGTGCTTCTGGCGTTTTGTCCCCTGTTCGCGGGGCTCTATCCCCTCACTCAGCTGTATCAGTTCGATGAGGACCGGCGGCGCGGCGACGGCACCCTCGCCCTGATTCTCGGGATGCGGAAGAGTCTGATCGTCGCGATCGCGTGCGTCGTGCTGGCCTTCGGACTGCTCGGGTGGGCGGCGTGGGTACTCGGGATTTCGAGCTTGCTGCTCGCGGTGCCCTTCGCCTGCTGGCTCGCCGTGCTGCTGCCATGGCTGGCCCGCCACGCCTCCTGGACCCCGGCCGAGCACCAACGGGGGATGTATCGGGCGCTCACGGCGTGGGCGATTACGGATGTTGTGGTTCTCGTCGTGTTTGCCTGACGACTACCCGGCTTTAGATTAGCGGAGCCGACTCGTTCACCCCATCTCGAGGAGCTCGCCGCGCATGACGGCCGGTACTGCACCCGCGACCACGGATCGCTCCGACTTTCGGCACATCCTCGCCAGCGGCAGCACGGTCGGTGCCGCCGTCGGGTTCGCGGTGATCGTCTACCTGGTGATCTCGCGAACCGTCCCCGCGGGGATCGGCCAGGCGCTGCTCCAGTCCATCGTGGTGCTGGCCGCCGCCGTCGCCGCCAGTCTCCTGCCCGCGCAATGGACCACCGCCAGAAGCACGCAGGGAATCGCGGCGGCGGCGGCGGTCGGGCTCTGGGGTACCATCGTCTTCATGGCCATCGACGTCATGCTGCTTCGCCCGCTCAAGGCGTATCCCTGGACCTGGGATGCCGTCGGCGGCGGCAGCACCTGGTGGTACCTGCCGATCTGGTGGATGCTCGGGACATTCGTCGCCTGGATGGGGGGGATGTACACCGCTGGCCGCGCCGCGCGTGGCAACACGTCAGTCGTGTCTCTCGCGACGCCGCTCGTCGCCGGAGCGGTGATCATCACCGCTGTCGTGGCGCTCGCGCGTCTGGGCATCTACCTGCCGGTAGCCGTCGGCGCCGCCTTCCTTGTTACCCTCACCGTGCTCGCCGTCGTCGCGATCGCCCGCAAGGCCTAATGCCTCGTTGGCTTGCCCACCTCCTGGTCGTTGTGGGATGGCTCCTCACGCCCCTGTGGGCGTGGGGAGCTTCGTATCTCGGGCTCTGGCTCGGCGCCCTCGTCGCGTTGCGTTTCTCGAGCCCCGTCGCGATGCTGCTCGTCGCCGGTCTCGGGGCGGTGCTCGTCGGCTTCGCCGTGCTGTGGGGCTGGGTGCGCTTCATGCGCCGGCTGCCGCACCTGCTCTCCCATCTCATGGCGCCCCGCGCCTCCGAGGAGCAAGCCGCCATTGCGGCCGCGGATTGAGCTCGTCCTGCTGTTAGCCTGCCTCCCCGCCGGCGTCGCGGCGCAGGGAGGGGGCCGGGACATCGATGTGCTGTACGGGCGGTGGTACAACGGCAACCGCGCCAGGACCTACGAGGTCCGCTCCGGCCATTTCGCCATGCAGGTGCTCGTACACGACAGCCTCGGCCGCCGGCGCGCGTTCTATGGTGCCGGGTGGGAGCTGTCCATGTTTCGCGGTCGTGGCACCTTGGGTCCTTACCTCGTTGGCGGCGTGAGCCTCGGTCTATCGACCGACACGAGCGCTCATCAGCTGGCGGCGCTCTGGAGCCTCGGCAGCGGCGTCGAGTGGCGCCCAGTCCCGTGGTTCGCGCTGGGCCTCGAGGGGCGATACCGGCTGTTGGACCGGGGGCCTCGAGGGTTCTGGCGCGCAGCCGACGGGTCACGGGACGGCGTCGGCATAGCGATGGGCGCGTCGGTGACGATCCCCACGGGGGGGCGTGGGCCTCGACGCGCGCCGGACGCACCTCGGTTGCCGCCTCCCACAGTTCCTCTGATGATCACCGGCAACTCCGCCGACGTGGTGCGCACGGCCCTCGACGCCATCGGTACGCCTTATCAATGGGGCGGCACGGCCGCGAACGGGTTCGACTGTTCCGGCCTCATCCAGTATGCCTACGCGCAGCACGGCATCCGCCTGCCGCGCATGAGTCGCGATCAGGCGACGTCGGGCAGTGAGGTACCGCCGGTCGTCGCGGCGTTGCAGCCCGGTGACATTCTACTTTTTTCGGCGCGCCCCGGCGGCGGCGTCACGCACGTGGGGATGTACGTCGGCGAGGAGAAGTTCATCCACAGCTCGAGCACCGGCGTGAAACTCTCGCGGCTCGAGGTCCACGATCCCGATGGGTCTTGGTGGCTGACGCGCTGGGTCGGGGCGCGGCGCGTGCGCGAGTGAATCGTCGCAAGACGCCAGGACGCCATGTCGCATGAGTGTGTGTAGCCGCCGTCCGGTTCGTGCAACGTGGCGTCTTGGCGTCATGGCGTGCTTCGCCGTCGCCGCCTGCGGGGCGTCGCGCATCCCCACGTCACTGCGCGGTTACGACATCCTCGTCGACCGTCGCGACCCCGAGGCTCGAGAGCTGGCTCGCGCACTCCGGGAGTACGGGATTCGGGTCCGCGGGGCGGTGCGGGGGGGGAGCCGGCCGACGGCGGCCCTGGTTTTCTTCACGTTCTCCGAGGCCGGTCCCGGCACGGCGCCCTGGCTGCACCTGCGGCTGGCGGACACGCGGACGGGGGAGATCGTGGCCGCGGCGATGGTCCCGCTCGACTCGGTGGGGTCGACCCCCCGGGAGCGCGCCGACGCTGGTATCCGGGCGCTCCTCGCCAAACCTCTCTCGACGCCCCCTTGACACCCTGGTAGACGCAGGACAGATTCCCCGCTGCAGGATTGGCACTCACTTCCCTAGAGTGCTAACAGATAATCAATTCAAAGAGTTACCGGAGGTTGGCGCATCATGGCAACGGCGACCAAGACGAAGTTCAAGGTGTTCCCTCTGGCGGACCGGGTTGCGATCCGGCCGATGGAGGAGACGGAGACGATGAAGGGCGGGCTGTACATCCCCGACACCGCCAAAGAGAAACCGATCCAGGGCGAAGTCATCGCCGTGGGGCCCGGCCGGCGGGAGAAGGGCGAGGCGGTCCCAATGGAGTTGAAGGTCGGGGATCGCGTGGTCTACGGGAAGTACAGCGGCACGCAGGTCGAGTTGGACAACGAAGAGATCATCCTGATCAAAGAAGCGGACGTCATCGCGAAGCTCGCGTGAGTTCCTAGGGAGGAAGCACAGATGGCAGCCAAGTATCTCGAATTCAGCACCGACGCCCGGGCCCGCCTCAAGCGGGGTGTGGATCAGCTGGCGGACGCGGTGAAGGTGACCCTCGGTCCCAAGGGCCGGAATGTGGTCATCGACAAGAAGTTCGGCAGTCCCACCGTCACGAAAGACGGCGTGACCGTCGCGAAGGAAATCGAGCTGGAGGATGAGATCGAGAACATGGGCGCCCAGATGGTGAAGGAAGTGGCGACCAAGACCTCCGATCTCGCCGGCGACGGCACCACGACGGCGACGGTGCTCGCCCAGGCGATCTACCGTGAGGGCCTCAAGTCGGTCACCGCGGGCGCCAACCCGATGTCGCTCAAGCGTGGCATCGAGAAGGCGGTCGAAGCGGTGGTGACCGAGCTGGCGAAGATCTCCGTGCCGACGGCTGGCCGGAAGGAAATCGCCCAGGTGGGCTCGATTTCCGCGAACAACGACAAGGAAATCGGCAACCTCATCGCCGAGGCGATGGACAAGGTCGGGAAGGACGGCGTGATCACGGTCGAGGAGGCGAAGGGCCTGGAGACGACGCTCGAGACCGTGGACGGCATGCAGTTCGACCGCGGCTACCTGTCGCCCTACTTCATCACCGACCCCGAGAAGATGGAGGCGGTGCTGGAGGATGCGTACATCCTCATTCACGACAAGAAGATCTCGTCGATGAAGGATCTGCTCCCTGTGCTCGAGAAGGTGGCGCAGGCGGGCAAGCCTCTGCTCATCGTCGCCGAGGACGTCGAGGGCGAGGCGCTGGCGACGCTGGTCGTCAACAAGCTGCGCGGGACGCTCAAGGTGTGCGGCGTGAAGGCGCCCGGGTTCGGCGATCGCCGCAAGGAAATGCTGCGCGACATCGCGATCCTGACAGGCGGCCAGGTGATTTCCGATGAGGTCGGCGTCAAGCTGGAGACCACGACCCTCAACGACCTCGGCCGGGCGAAGCGCATCGTCATCGACAAGGACAACACGACGTTGGTGGACGGGAAGGGCAAGCACGACGCGATCGAGGGCCGGAAGAACGAGATCAAGGCCCAGATCGACAAGTCCACGTCGGATTACGACAAGGAAAAACTCCAGGAGCGGCTGGCCAAGCTGGCCGGCGGCGTCGCCGTGTTGAACGTCGGTGCGGCTACCGAGACCGAGATGAAGGAGAAGAAGGCCCGTGTCGAGGACGCGTTGCATGCGACCCGCGCGGCGGTCGAGGAAGGCATCGTGCCGGGGGGCGGTGTGGCGCTCCTGTGGTGCCAGAAGGTGCTCGACAAGGCTAAGGGTGCCGATGAGGATGAGAAGATCGGCATCGAGATCGTGCGGCGCTCCCTCGAGGAGCCGATCCGCGCGATCGCCCAAAACGCGGGCGCCGAAGGCGCCATCGTCGTCGGCAAGGTGAAGGAGTCGAAGGACAAGAACTTCGGCTACAACGCTCAGACTGACGTGTTCGAGGATCTGGTCGCGGCCGGCGTCATCGACCCGACCAAGGTCACCCGGACCGCGCTGCAGAACGCCGCGTCCATCGCGGGCCTGCTCCTCACGACGGAGTGCGTCGTGGTGGAGAAGAAGGAGAAGGACAAGGGTCCTCCGATGCCCGGTGGCGGTGGCGGCATGGGCGGGATGTACTAACAACTAGACGGCTAGACGGTTAGACGGCTAGGAAAAACCAGCGCCCCGGGGGGAGTCCTCCCCGGGGCGTTGCGTTTTGCGGTCAGCCCCTCTGCTATGTGACCCTGGGCACGGGAGGCGTACGCTATTTTGGGGGGACCCCATGAGCTCCCCGACGCCGCCCCCCCCGTCGCCGCCGGAACGCACCGCGCTCTCGCGGGAGCTAGCCGATTTCCTCATCGAGCTGTCGATCGCCCTCCACAAGCACGCCATGTATCCGGAGGGGCATCCCTCCCTCGCACCCGCCGCAGCGGGGGTCACGCGGCGGGCGGAGCACTTTCTCCAGGAACGACCCACCCTCTCCCTGGGCGTCGCCCGGCAACAGCTCGTGATCGAAGGGGTCGCTACCGATCCCAAGCACCCTCTCCTGGCGGAGCTCGCGGGCCGGCTACACCGCCACCATCTGGGCGCCGTGACCTTCCACCGTGGGCTTCGCACCGCGGAGGTCATCGACGTGCTGCGCACCCTGGCCGTCGAAGCGGAGCGCACCGGCGAGCCGCTCGGGCTCGGGCCTCCCGAGCGCTTGCGGGCCTGGGAGCATGTCCGCCTGCACTCCCTCTCCTACGAACGCCTCGAGCTCCTCCAGGAAAGCGACGCGCAGCCGGAGCAGGGCTCCGACGGCGCCAGCCGGGCGCGCGGGGCGCACGGCGCACAGCTGTGGCTGGGACTCGCGCGGGCGGCGCTGGTAGCCGAATCCTTGGGCGAGGACCCTGCGGCGCCACCCCCTCCGACCGAGCCGGCGGCGATCGCGCGCGCGATCGACGACCATCCGCGCAACGCCGCCTACGACCAGGTGATCGTGGGCTACCTGCTGCAGATCGCCGACGAGCTGAAGGGCGCCGGGGGCGCGGAGGCCGTATCGCTGCGGCGCCGGACGTCGAAACTGGTCGGCGCCCTGCAGCCCGCGACGCTGCGGCGTCTGATCGAGATGGGGGGGGATGCCGCGCAGCGCACCAAGTTCGCGATCGACGCGACGCACGGCCTCGCGGTCGATGCCGTCCTCGAGATCGTGCGCGCCATGGCCGACGCGTCGCACAAGACGGTGTCGGACCCGCTGGTGCGCATGCTATCGAAGTTGGCGGCGCACGCGGAGCAGGGCACCGGGGAGGCGCGCCCACAAGCCGACGAGGCGCTGCGCGAGCAGGTCCACGATCTGCTCACCGGCTGGACCCTCGAGGACCCGAACCCGGATCCCTACGCGCGGGCGCTGCAACGGATGGCGGGCTCGGCAGTGACCGGCGCGGCCGCGGCGACGGGGGCAACGAGTTACGACGCGGAGCCGGTGCGGCTGCTGCAGACGGGCCTCGAGGTCGGCGCGCTCGGTCCCGGTGCGTGGCGGGCGGTGGGCCGGCTGTTGGAGGGTGACGGCATCGCGACGTTGGTCGACGTCCTGGAGCACGCGCCGCAGAACGGCGCCGACCTGACACCGGTGTGGGCGCGCGTGACGTCACCGGAGATGGTGCGCCGCCTGGCCGAGCACGATCCGCCGGATTTCGGAACCCTCGACCGCCTGCTGCCGCGACTCTCCGTGCCCGCGTTCGAGTCGCTGTTGGACGCGCTCGCGACGTCCCAGTCGCGGACGACACGGCGGGGACTGCTCGACCGCCTGGCGCGGGCTCCCCGCGAGGTGGCGCCGGCGGTTGTGTCGCGGCTCGGCGGTGAGCACCAGTGGTTCGTGGTGCGCAATCTGCTCATCGTGCTCGATGCGCTGCCGGCCGTGCCGGAGGGGTTCACCTCCGCCCCATTTGCGGCCCACGCCGACGCGCGCGTGCGCCGCGAGGCATTGAAGCTGGCGCTCAAGGTGCCTGCCGAGCGCGAGCGCGCCCTGATTGGCGCGCTGCGCGATCCCGATCCACGTACGGCGCGGCTGGCGCTGAGCGCCGCGCTGGACAATTGCCCTCCGCTCGTCGTGCCGCTCGTCGTGGCAGTCGCGCGGGACGGGCTCACCGCCTCCGAGCTGCGGGTGCTCGCGATCAAGGTCCTGGCCCGCACGCGCCATCCGGCGGCGTTGGCCGCCTTGCTCGCCTTGACTGACGGCGGCACCTCCTGGCGTGGGCGGCGAAAGCTTCCCGCGCGGTCCATCGAGCTCGTCGCCGCCGTGATGGCCCTCGCCGCCGGTTGGAGCAGTGACGCGCGCGCCCGAGGGGTCTTGGCGCTCGCCGCCGCGTCGAAGGATCCCGACGTGCGGAACGCCACCGATCTGGGACAGGAGCCGGCGCGCCGGTGAGCGACCCCGCCCGTTTCCTCACCAGCTTCGCGCAGGCACTCGCCGCGATGACCTTGTATCGCGACGGGCATCCCGCGCGTGGGCGGGCGGTGGACGCCGCCTACCAGGAGCTCCGCGACTTGCAGGCCGATACGGCGCGGCCGCTCTTCACATTCCTGGGCGACGAAGTGGTCTACGGTCAGCTGCCCCTGCGGGAGCTGAAGGACTGGGACTGGGGCCGCCGCTTGGCGGACGCGGGCATCCAACGACTCGAGTTCGAGGACCAGGTGAGCCGCGACGACTTCGAGGGATTCCTCGACGAGGTGCTGGCCCGGGTGACGCTCTCGATGATCGACACCTCCGAGTCACGCCAGATGCGCCGCACCAGCATTCGCTTCGGCGCGGTGGGTCTCCGCGGCGAAACGGCGACGTCCGCTGAGCCGCTCCCGACCGCGACGATCAGCTTTTCGTTGGGTGAGGAGGCGGACACGTTGCGGTGGCTGCAGCAGGAAGTGCAGACCACGGGAACCGTGCCGCTGCTCGAAGCCGAAGCCGTGGTGCGCTCGTTGGCGGTGGCGATGCACGGCGGCCGCCAGATCGTGCTGCCGCTCCTCCAGCTCAAGGAGTTCGATCAGTACACGACGACGCACTCACTGAACGTCGCGGTGTTGTCGATGGCGCTCGCGGAGTTCCAGGGCCTCGGCGCCCGCGACGTGCGGGCCTTTGGGATCGCGGGCCTGCTTCACGACGTCGGCAAGACCAAGATTCCAATCGAGGTGCTCACGAAACCCGGCAAGCTGACCGACGAGGAGCGCATCCTGATGAACGGGCATCCCGCGGCCGGGGCCCGCCTGCTGCTCGACACGGAGGAGGAGCTGGATCTCGCTATCGTGGTCGCGTATGAGCACCACATCATGATCAACGGGGGCGGGTATCCGGCGCTGGCCTACGCCAGGACGTGTCACCACGCCAGCCGCCTGGTCCACGTGTGCGACGTCTACGACGCCCTGCGCACCAAGCGCCCCTACCGCGACGCCTGGGATTTCGAGAAGGTGCTCGGGTACCTGCACGAGCGGTCCGGGCTCGAGTTCGACGCCGAGCTCGTGGCCGCGTTCATCCGGATGATGCGCCAATGGGAGCCCCAGGTGGCGGTGCTCGCGGACGAGCACGCCGCCGTTCCGACGGGCACCCGTACCTAACGAACCGCACGCGGGTATCATTCGGCGATTCCACAGGAGCGACGTGATGCGGCGGTGCGTAGCGGTGGTGATCGGCGCGAGCGCCCTGGCCGGGGCGGCGGCGGCTCAGGCCCGGGTGCGCCTGGAGGGCACGTGGCAAGCCCGAACGGGCGATGAGATCCGTCACATCGTCGTGCGGAGCGACAGCTCAGCCCAGTTCGGCGAGGAAATCGCGCGGTGGCGCGTCGCCGGCGACAGCCTGTGGATCACCTTAGGCGACGGCGTGTGGCAGGTGTACGGCTTGAAGCTGGCGGCGGACAAGCTCACGATCTCGGGCGGCGACATCGAGAAGCCGGTCACCCTGCGGCGTGTGGGTCCGCCCACCGTGCGGCCAGACTCCCTGGCGATCCCCGAGGCCCCACCGGCGACGGCTCGGGCCTGGTAACTACTTCAGCTCCGCGACCGCCGCGACCCGCCAGCCGACGTCCCGCTTCTCGAACCGCATGCCGAAGCGCCGCCGGTCCTGACGCGGCGCCCCACCCCCCGCCGGCACGTATTCGAACAGCGCTCGCACGTCCGCGGTGGCCGTGGGCCCGCGCGGGCTGAACCGCTCGACCGTGAATCGCGCCGTGATCTGATCCCAGTCCCGGAAGAACGACTCCCATCCCGCGCGCTCCTGGTCGGTCATGCGCGGATAGATCACCCGAACGTTCCCGACCCGCTCGCTCGCGAGCGCGCGGCCTAGATCCGTCAGCAGCACGTCAACGGCGCCGCGCGCGTCGGCCGGCTGCGAGCTGGGCGGCGCGATCCCGGCCTCGATCCCGACCTGCTCGGCGCTCTGCGCCGCGACCTTGGCCATCGTGAAGTCCTGCTGGCGCAGCAGCGACTCCGCTCGCGCAAGATAGATGCCGGCGTTGACGGCTGCCGGGCCGGTGGGAATCGCCTGGACGACCGGCGTAACCCGCTGGAGCATTTGCGCCGCCTCCTGCCCCAGGGCGCGCGCCTCGTCTTGCGCCTTGCGATACTGCTCCACCACGGCGATGTACCCGTTCAGCGCCTGCGACTGGTTCCCGGCGACGAGCGCTTGCTCGGACACCTGGAACATCGCCTCGGCGAGCGCCATCGTCGACACGTTGTTCTTGATGGCGCCTGCCAGGATCGCGCGGTCGCGCGCCGCCAAGGCAGAGTCGCGTCGCGCGCTCAGCGCCAGCGAGACGGGGGGAATCTCAGACGCGACGGGCCCGGGCGGTGCCGCCCGCGCCCCCGTCGGCTGGTCGGCCGCAGGCGGGGAGGGCGAGAAGAGCAACAGCGCCACGACCAGCGCGAGCGCGCTCAACACGGTGATGCGCCACTTCATCGGGGCCTGGGTGACGAGCTTCAGGACGGGCCCCGGCAGCGGCGTCCAGCGGATCCCGAGCCGTTGGGTCGTCTCTTCGCCCGCGCCCGAGAGCGCTGCCCGGATGCCGAGCAGAGTGCTTTGCATCTGCGCGGCCGTCTCGTAGCGCTCTTGCGGGACCTTGTTCATCGCCTTCCCGACGACGCGCTCGAGCGCCGCCGGGATCGACGGCGCCACCGTGCGGAGCGGCTTCGGCTCCGTCGTGAGCACCTGATACAACACACCGTGCACCGATTCGCCCTCGAACGGCTTATGGAACGACAGCAGCTCGTAAAGGGTGCACCCCACGGCGAACACGTCGGTCGCCGGGGTGATGGCACCGTTGGTGATCTGCTCCGGGGCCATGTAGGTCGGCGTGCCGACGATCGCGCCCGACCCGCTGGCGTCGGCTGACTGTAACCGCGCGATCCCGAAGTCCATGATCTTCACGCGGCCGTCGGGGACGATGCGGACGTTGGAGGGCTTCACGTCGCGATGGATGATGCCGCGCTGATGGGCGAAGTGCAGGCCGTCCAGCAGCTCGATGATGAGATCGAGTTTCCGCTCCAGCGCCATCGGCTCGCGCAACGTGATGATGTCGCTCAGGTCACGTCCTTCGACCAGCTCCATGGCGATGAACAGCTGGCCCTCGGCGTCACCCAGATCGTAGACGGTCACGATGTTCGGGTGTTGAATCGCGCCCGCCGCTCGAGCCTCACGCAGGAAGCGCTCCTGCATCTCCTTCGTCTTGCCGAAGTGGCTGCTCAGGAGCTTCAAGGCGACGTAGCGCCGCAGGACGGTGTCGTACGCCTTCCACACGATCCCCATGGCCCCTTCGCCGATGAGGGTGTGCATCTCGTACTTGCCGAGCCGGCGATAGCGCTGCGATTCCGTCATCGCGTCAGCCAGTCGTACATGCGCTCGAGGTAAGCGCGCATCGCGTCGTCCACCTCGACGTTGCGGCGAGGGAGGACGCGCTCGACGATCGCGAGGAAGCCGTCACGCCGCAGCAGATCGGATCCGTCACCCCCCCAGGAAAAAGGCGGCACCCACTTGGGAGCACGCACGCCGTTGAATACGCTGGCGCCCGCGCCCACCACCGTGCCGGTGCCGAGCAGTGTCCCGATCGCGGTTTTGGCGTGGTCGCCGATGAGGCTGCCCAGGAACATGTGCCCCGTCTCGATCGCCGCGCCGGCGACGTCGAGGCGGACGGGGCCGTAGGTGTTCTTCATGTTCGACGTGATCGTCCCCGCACCGAGGTTGACCCAGCGGCCGAGGACGGAGCTGCCCACGAAGCCGTCATGCACCTTGTTGGCGTAGCCGAGCAGCGCGGTCGTGGCCATCTCGCCGCGCACGACGCACCACGGCCCGATCGCCGAGGCGCGGATTGGGCCGCCGACGAGGCGGGTGTTGGCGCCCGCCCAGAGCGGGCCCTCGAGCCGAGTGCCGGATTTCACCTCGACGCCGCTCTCGAGCACCACGGGCCCGGCGGTCGTGTCGAACACGACTCCGGGCTCCACAGCCGCTTCGCGCAGCGAGAGCCACGCCGGGTCGCCGATCACGATGGCGGCGCGGGGCACCGGGTCGGATTCCCCCAGCAGGCCGAGCAGGTCGTCCTTGAGGAGCAGCTCGAGCGCGGGCACGAGGTCGTGCACGCCGCGCAGCACCATGCCCTCGACTTCGATCGCCTGCGCCTGGGGCAGGGGCCCGCTCCAGGTGCCACCGGCCGGCACCGCCCAGCCGACGGTGATCCCGGCGTGCGTGAGGCGGGTGGGGGTGTCGGGCAGATGCGGTGCGAGTCCCCGCGGCGCGAAGGTCGACGAGCCGATGACCGCGGGACCAGAGACCGCGCGACGAGCTTCCACAGGCGGCACGCCCTGCTCGGGGAAGCCGGCGAGGTGCGGCAGCGCGAAGATCGCGCTCGCCTCGGCGCCGACGAACCTTTCCCAGCGCTCGCGCACGAGATGGGCGCCGGCGCGCAGCTCGCACAGGGGCCGGACGCCGGCGAACGGCGCCCAGGCTGGCGCCGGATCGGGATCGAGCAGGTAGAGAGCAAGGGTCACAGGTCCTGCACCAGCGCCCTGAGGCGCTCCGCCTGGCCGGTGGGCATGACCAGGGTATGTCCGTTGGCGCGCACCACCACGGTGTCCTGCACGCCCACGACGGCCACGTGCTCGCTCTCCGACCAGATCACCGAGCGGCGCACGTCGTCCCCGAGCGTGACGTGGCCAACGGTCACGTTGCCGCGGGCGTCGGTCTTGCGGATGCGGAGCAGGGCGTCCCACGAGCCGATGTCGTCCCACGCGAAGGTGCCTGTCACCACGGCGAGGCGCTTGGTGCGCTCGAGCACTGCGACGTCGACGGCGACCGGCGTGACCGCCGCAAAGAAACGGGGCACATCTCCCGCCGACAGCGCCGCCCACCCGGCGGTGAGCTCGCGCGCATACGCCCCAGCCTCGCCGAGGAAGCGCGCCACTCCCCACGCGAAAAGACCGGTGTTCCACAGCGCCCCCCGGCGCGGCTGGGGCGTATGCCGCGCGGGACTCGGCTTCTCGATGAAGCGCTGCACGCGGCGCCCGCTTCCGATCGGCTTGCCGGGAATGATGTAGCCGTATCCGGTCTCGCTGCGTGACGGCTTCACCCCCACGGTGACGAGCACGTCGTGCTCCGCCGCCACATCGAGTGCGACGGTCGCGGCGGCGCGGAAGGCGCGGTCGTCGCCGACGGCCCAGTCGGCATGGAGCGAGAGCATTTGCCCACCGGGATCTTGTTTCGAGATCCAGTGCGCCGCCCAGGCGAGCGCGGGGGCGGTGGAGGCGGCGCGGGGCTCGGCGAAGATGTGCGTCCGCGGCACCTCCGGGACAGTCGCGGCGACGCGATCCACCAGGAATGGGCCCGTCAGGATGAGCGTGCGCTCCGGAGGTACGAGCCCCTTGAGGCGCGCCACCGCTTGCGCGAGGAGCGGCCGGTCGCCCGCGAGCGGGAGGAGCTGCTTGGGGCGCTCGCTGGTCGAGAGCGGCCAGAAGCGCGTACCCGACCCCCCGGCGAGGATTGCGGCCCACGTGCTCATGGGCTCTCGTCCTCGGGAACGGAGAGATCGCCGAACATCGTGGCGATGCGCTGGCTCAGTTTGGTCGGGCTGAACGGCTTGGTCACGAGCGCGGCGCCCAGGCGGCGCGCCTCGCGGAGGACGCGCTCCTCTCCTTCGGCCGTCAGCACCAGAATGGGAAGGCGTGCCGTGCCGTCCCTGGCGCGCAAGTCGCGCAGAAAATCGAGCCCGGAGCCGTCGGGCAGGTGCAGGTCGAGCAGCATTCCGTCGGGGGTCCCGTTGGCGACAACCGCGCGCGCTTCGGCGAGGGAGCGCGCGAAGCTCACGCGGTACCCCAGTTGCTCCAAGTAGGGCCGGAGGACGAGCCCGATGTGCGGCTCGTCATCGACCACGAGAAGGTGCCGCGGGGAGGTCACCAGCGGCGGGCTCCCGCTCAGAGCAGGCCGGCGATGGCCGAACGATGTCGGCGCAGATCGAAGAGCAGGCCGCCGACGTTCGTGGCCGGTTGCACCAGCACGATGAGGAGCGCGTCCGCGTTCAGGACGGCGACGACCGCCAGGCCGCGCCCGAACTCCAGCACGGCCGTCCCGAACTCGCCCCGCCCGCCCGCGTCGCCCAGCTGTGACATGTGCTTGATGACGGACGGGAGGAGCGCGGCTACGCCCTCCGGGTCCAAGCCATTGGTGGTGTGGGAGTCGATGGGGAGGCCGTCGCGTCCTACTACCACGACAGCATCCACGCCGGTGCGCCGGCTGAGCGCCTCCACCACGTCGCGGATCGTCGCCATAGGGACGGGCAACGTAGGGTTTGCCTCCGGCGAAGTCAAGCAGCCACCGTGGGTTGACCCACTCGGACGCTGCGGGGTAAGTTGGGGACACCCATGCGCTCCCTCCGCCCCCTGCTGATCCTTGGTCTGGTCCTCGGTGCTGTGCTCGCGGTGGCCTGCAGCGACCCCTTCGCTCTGCCCCGTGCGCAGAACAGCAACGTCGTGGATACCGTCTCTCTGTACGCGCTGAACGGCACGCCTCCCCTCACTCCGTCGGGCTATTTCCTGGGCCGCGACCCGGTGCCGCCGCCGTTCCCGGTGCTCGTTCAGAGCACAGGCCCGACCGCCTTCGACTTTGCGATCGACCTGGATAGTGCGTATCGACCGGTGTTGCTGTCGACGGGGGCGTTGCGGTTGGGGCGCAGCTCGGGCGTGCAGGTGACAACGCTGCCATTCGACTCGATCAAGATCGCACCGTCCGGCGGCTTCCAGCTCGACAGCGGTGTGGTCGTCGAGGTGGGGGGGCGCGCGATCGTGCATTCGCGCCAGGCGTCATGCACCTACAACATCCCCGCCGTCTATTATGCCAAGCTCCAGATCCTCGCGGTCGACTCGGCGACCCGCCGCATCGACTTCCAAATCCTCGTCGACGGCAACTGCGGGTACCGGGGGCTCGAAGAGGGCATCCCGCGCCGCTGAGCCGTGATTGACCTGAAGCTGCTGCGCGCCTCGCCCGCTCAGGTGCGGGCGGCGCTCGCGCGCCGCGGCGATGCCGCGCTTACGCGCCTCCTCGACGAGATCGAGGCGCTCGACATGAAGCGCCGCACCCTCACCGCGCAACTCGATCAGCTCAAGGCCGAACGCAACGATGCCGCGAAGGCCGACGCGTTAGTCGCGAAGGCGAAGGGGGGACTCCCCGAGGCGACGACGGCGGCGCGTCGCGAGCTGGGGACGCGCATCACGAGTCTGGAGTCGGAGCTGCGGCAAATCGAATCGGTGCTCGAGGCGAAAGTGTTGTTCGTCCCCAACCTGCCGCTCACCGAGGTACCCGAAGAGGCGGCGGTGGTGCGGACCTGGGGCACGCCGGCGCCCAAAGGCGGGCAGCCGCACTGGGAGATCGGTGAGCGGCTCGGC
>Ga0193739_1000100_pt1 | contig 21469 bp, 20 predicted proteins | sample L2a2metaG_FD_144926 | JGI IMG/M metagenome (GOLD analysis project Ga0193739, IMG submission 144926) | Soil microbial communities from a riparian zone of the East river system, Colorado, United States - L2a2 | ecosystem: Environmental > Terrestrial > Soil > Riparian zone | place: USA: East River...
ATCACGCGCGTGCGCGGCGTCCGAGGCGCGATGCTCGTTTCGGCGGATGACGGGATCGTGGTCGCCGAGCAGCTGATGGAGGGGATCAAGGGCGGCGCCGTCGCCGCGCTCGCCGCGAGCCTCGCCGGGCGGCTACGCCGGGCGATGGAGGCAGCCGGGATCGGCACGAGCGTCTTCTGGCATCTTCAGGCGGAGCAGGGTGCGCTGTTGGTCGTACCTCGAGGCGGAGGAGGAAACGCTGAGGGCGGGATTCTCGTGGTCGCCGTCGCTGAGCCGGACGTGAACATCGGGTTGGTGCGGCTCGAGCTGCTGCGCGCGGCGGAGGCGGTTCTGTGAGTCCGCAAACGCGCGCCGTTGAGGGTTGGACACTCCAGCCGCTCACCGACTTCGTGCGCGAAGCGTCGCTCCGTCTCGTGCTCGTGCTGACGCCGTCAGGCCAGGTGCTCGCGCAATCGGGGTTCTCCCGCGCGGTGGACGTGATGTCGGCGGCGGCGCTCGCGGCGGCGATCGTCGCGTCCACGGGTGAGCTGGCGCGCCAGCTCAAGCAGCCGCCGTTCGCGGCGCTGAGCCATCAAGGTCCCAAGAACGGCTTCTTCCTGGCGACCTTCATGACCGACCGCGGTACGCTGGCGGTGCTCGCCGTCTACGATCTCGATGTTTCATCGCTTGGCTTGGTGCAGTTATTCTATGAGCAACTTGCGGCGGACTTGAAGGCGGCGAGCCCCAAGGGTGCGGTGCCGCAGCAGGTGCTGGCCGCGGACTTCGAGCGCGAGCTGACGGACAGCCTCAACACGCTGTTTGGGAGATAGCCCGTGTCCTTGGTCAACTTCACGACCCGCGAGATCACGTGCAAAATCGTCTACTACGGACCCGGACGGTCCGGAAAGACGACGAATCTCCATTACGTCTATGGGCGCGTGCCGGAGACACGGCGCGGGCGCATGGTGTCCCTCGCCACGCAGACCGACCGCACGCTGTTCTTCGACTTCCTGCCGATCGATCTCGGCCAGATCTCCGGCTTCTCGACGCGATTCCAGCTCTACACGGTCCCTGGCCAGGTCTACTACAACGCCACGCGACGGCTCGTGCTCCAGGGTGCCGACGGCGTCGTGTTCGTCGGCGACAGCCAGGCCCGGCAGCTCGATGAGAACATCGAAAGCCTGCAGAATCTCCAGAGCAATCTGCTGGAGCACGGGGTCGATGTGCGCACCATGCCACTCGTGATGCAGTACAACAAACAGGATCTGCCGCCGGAGCTGATTCTCACGCAGGCCGAGCTGGATGACGCGCTCAACTTCCGGAGCGTGCCGAGCTTCGCCGCCGACGCGCTGCACGGTCGAGGCGTCTTCGAGACACTGAAGGGCATCTCGGAGTTAGTTCTCAAGAAGCTGGCGGCGGGGAGCCCGGCGGCATGACCAGCGCGCTCAATCCCCGCTTCACCTTCGAAACGTTTGTTGTGGGCGCCGCCAACCGCCTGGCCGTCACCGCGGGCCGGACGGTCGCCGAGAACCCGGGGTCCGCCTACAACCCGCTCTTCATTTATAGTGGCTCCGGGCTCGGCAAGACCCACGTGCTGATGGCGATCGGCCACGCCGCCAAGGCGATTGCCGCCCAGCTCAACATCGAGTACCTGACGCTCGACGAGTACGTGGAGGCGTTCCACGCGGCGATTGCGGCGGGGCAGGGAGACGCGTTCCGCCGCCGCTTCCAGAACGTGGATGTGTTGCTGGTGGACGACGTGCAATTCCTGACCAACCGCAAAGAGATGCAGGCTGAGCTCCTGCGCCTGACGGAAGCCCTGCAGCAGGCCGGCCATCAGATCGTGCTCGCCAGCGATCGCCCGCCGGCCGAGATCGCGGACCTGGACGAGCGGCTGATTTCCCGCTTCTCGGGCGGACTGGTCGTCGACATCGGCGTCCCCGATTACGAGACGCGGGTCGCGATCCTGCGCCGCAAGGCCGAGGAGCGCGGCACCACGTTCCAACCGGGCGTGCTCGAGGCGATCGCCAAGTCCGAGTATCCCAACGTGCGGGAGCTGATGGGCGCACTCAATCGCATCATCGCCTATCAGGCCGTGAACGACAGCCCGATCAATGCAGAAGCCGCACGCCAGGTTCTGGGGGTCGCAGCCACCGAAACGATCGCCGCCTCACCTACCGCCGCCTCAGCCGACGAGTTCTCCCAATTCCTGACAGATGTGACCGTCACGGTCGGCAAGGCCGTCGAAGCATGGCGCGCCAGAGTGGCCGAGGCGGTGCTGCGCTGGGAGGGGGAGGGGTACCGCACCGGCCGTCTGGAGAAGCTGCTCGATCAGGAAACGCCGGCCGCGGTGGACGAAGCGATCGCGGCCTACGTGCGGGACGTCGAGCGCCTGAAGATGCTCGAGGCGGAAGTCGCGGTGCTCGATCCGCAGGCGGCGGGCGAGAAGGTGTTCCGCGATCCCGACCACATGGATGCGGCCGAAGTCGCCGCCGCGAAGGTGCGCGAGGGCGCTGCGCCGCCCCCGGCGCCGTCCGCCGCATTCCCCTTCGAGACGTACGTCGCCGGCCCGTCCAACGATGTGGCGCTCAGCGCCGTGCGCGACGTGATTGCCAAGCCTGGCAAAAAGTACAACCCACTGGTCCTCGTGGGAAAGAGCGGCCTGGGGAAGACGCATCTCCTCAACGCGATCGGCCTGGAGCTGGCCAAGAAGAAAAACGCCGTCGTCGCGTGTCTGTCGACGCAGGGATTCGTGGACGAGCTGATCGCGGCGATTGACGGCAATCGTGTGGACTGGTGGCGCGCCCGCTATCGCCGCGCCACGGCACTCCTGCTGGACGACATCCAGCTGCTGGCCGGCAAAGAGCGGACGCAAGAGGAGCTGTTCAATCTCTTCAATCAGTTTCTCGATGCCGACCGGCAGCTGGTCTTCACGGCGCCCGCGCATCCCAACACGCTCGACGGGTTGGAGGAGCGGATCGTCTCCCGCCTCGAGGGTGGGCTGGTCGTGGAAATCAGCGAGCCCGACAAGGAGCTGAAACGGGCGGCCCTGGAGCGGCTCCTCAAGCAGCAGCGCGTGCCCACTGAGCCGGCTCTGCTCGACTATCTCGTGGATCGGTCGGTGGAGTCGGTACGCAATCTGACCGCGCTCGTGCAGCGCGTCGTGGAGGCGGCGGCGGCGCAGGATGCCCCCGTGACTGCGGGACTGGCGCGCGACGTGCTCGAGGGTGCCCCCGCTCCCCGGCGCACGACGGGGCTGCGCACCAGCGGCATCGTGGTCTCGAGCGCCGGGGGCGTTCGCAGCCGCGAGAAGATGGTGTGGGATTGGCCGACGGCCGCTGATCGCGTGATCGAGGATCTGCGCTAATGGCGATCAAAGGCTCACTCAAGGAAGCGTCGCTGCCCGACGTGCTGCAGCTGCTCGCGTTGGGGCAGAAAACCGGCTGCCTGTCGATCGCCGACCGCTCCAACTTCGGCTACATCTACTTCGACAAGGGCCGCATCGCCTACGCGTCCATCGTGAACCGTCGCGATCGCCTGGGGGACATCCTCGTCAAGCACGAGAAGATCACGCAGGACCAGCTCGACTGGGCGATCCACCGCCAGGCCAAAGAGCGCGACAAGAAGCTGGGCGAGATTCTCGTGAGCCAGACCGTGCTCACGCAGCAGGAGCTCGAGCGCTACATGCGCATGCAGATCGAGGAGTCGGTCTACTATCTCTTCACCTGGACCCAGGGCACGTTCAACTTCGAGTCCGATGTCCGGCCCGAACAGCAGGACTTCCTCGTCTCGATCAATCCCGAGTCGCTGCTGCTCGAAGGCGCGCGCCGCGTCGACGAATGGGGTCTCATCGAGAAGAAGATCCCGTCCTTCGATCTGATCTTCCTCGTGGACCGCGACCGCCTGGCCATCAGCGACGCGAAGCTCACCGAAATGCAGGAGCGCCTGCTGCCGCTGCTCGACGGCTCGCGCGACGTGAATCAGACGATCGAGGACTCGGGGCTGGGCGAGTTCGAGGTCGGGAAAGCGCTCTACGGACTGGTCACCGCGGGCTTCCTGCACCGGGCCGGCCGCACCGCCAGCGCCGAAGACGTGAAGATGACCGATGCCCGCGTGGAGGAGCATCGTAATCTGGGCATCGCCTTCTACAAGACCGGGATGCTGGACGAAGCCGCGCGCGAATTTCGCCGGGTGGCGGAGCTGCGGGCCACGGACGCCAATGCCCACTTCTTCATTGGCCTGGTCGCGTTGAAGCAGGCGCGCTGGCGCGAGGCGATGGAAGCGCTGCGGCTCGCCGCGGAGAAAGGCGGCTCGCGTCCCGCCGTGTTGCACAACCTGGGGTTGGCCTACGAGCAGCTCGGCAGGCTCGAAGACGCCGAGACCGCCTACTCCGAAGCGGCCTCGCGCGCGAAGACGGACCCGCGCGTGTACGTGGGGTGGGGCATCGTCGCGCTGAAGCAGGGGGACCACGCCGGCGCCGCGGGACGGCTCGACCGGGCGAAAGAGCTGTTCGCCGAGAACGCCCCGCCGATCTGGTTCTGGGCGCGCGTGCTCGCGGCCGCGGCCGCCGGCGACTTCGAGACCGCGGAACAGGTGGCGACGCAGGCCGTGGAGGCCTATCCGCAGCACGGCGTGCTGCGCAACAATCTCTCCGTGCTGCACGAGCTCGCGGGCGAGCTGCCCAAAGCCGAGGAGCTGGCGCGCGCGGCGCTGCACGACGAGCCGTCGCTGCCGCAGCTCTCCAAGAACCTCGGTGATCTCGCCTACCGCGGCTCGCGCTACGACGAAGCGTGGGACCTCTATCAGCGCGCCGTCGAGCTGTCGCCCGAGCTGGGCGACGACGTCTACTTCAAGCTCGGCAACATCGCGTACAAGCGAAACGACCGCGAGCACGCGAGCGAGCTGTGGCGCCGCGCGCTCGAGCTGAACCCCAAGCACGAACTCGTGAAAGCGAATCTGGACACTTTGAGCACGCTGTCGTGAGCAAAGCGCAGGACGAGCGCGCGTTTCTGGCGCTCACGGAAAAGATTTCGCGGGCGCGCGGGGTGAGCTGCGGGTCGTACAAGGACAAATGCTTGAAGCGGCGCATCGCCGTGCGGATGCGGGCGCGGGGCGTGCACACCTACGAGGACTACGGCACGCTGCTCGATCAGGACGCGCGCGAGTACCAGGAGCTGCTCGATGCGCTCACGATCAACGTCACCAAGTTTTTCCGTAATCCGGAAACATGGAGTGCACTCCGCCCCTATCTGCAGCAACTTGCCAAGACCCGGCCGGAGCTGCGCATTTGGTCCGCAGGGTGTGCCTCCGGTGAAGAGCCGTACACCATAGCCGTGCTGCTTGCGGAGGCATCGGTACCTGGCGTCATCGATGCGACCGATGTCGATCGGCTGAGCCTCGAGCGCACCCGCCAGGCCAAATACCTCGATAGCGCCTTCACCGAGATGCCGGTGGAGCTGAAGCGGCGCTACTTCCTCGATGGACAGCCTGCCCAGCCGGTGCGCGACGTCGTACGGGTGCTCGCCCACGATCTGACCCGCGAGCCCCCGCCGCGGCCGCCCTACGACCTGATCGTGTGCCGGAACGTCGTCATCTACTTCGAGCGCCAGGCCCAGGAACGGCTGTTTCTGGTGTTCGTCAACGCCCTCGCGCCGGCCGGCGTGCTGTTGCTCGGGAAGGTCGAGACGCTGTTCGGGCCCGCACGCTCCCAGCTCACGCTCGCGGATCCCCGCGAGCGGATCTACACAAAACCTGCGGCCTCGTGAAGGAAGTCATCGTCAAGGTGGCGGACTGGGCGGCCGAGCGTGGGGACGGCGTGATCGTGACTCTGGGGCTCGGCTCCTGCGTCGCGATCATGCTGCACGATCCGCAAACCAAAGCCGGTGCCATGGCGCACGTGCTGCTGCCATCGACGAGTCTCGCGCGCGACATCACCAATCGAGCCAAGTTCCCCGACACGGCGGTCCCGCTCCTGGTCGAGCGTCTCAAGGCGTTGGGCGCCGACCCGCGGCGGCTCGTCGCCAAGCTGGCGGGGGGCGCCAGTATGTTCAGCCAGCTCGTCACGCCCGGCACGATCCAGATGGGTGAGCGCAATGTCCTCGCCGCACGCAGCGCGCTGCGCGCGGCCGAGATTCCGATCGTCCGCGAATCGGTCGGTGGGGAGCGCGGGCGCAGCGTTCGCTTTCATGTCAAAGACGGCCGCGTGGAAATCCGCTCGGTGGGAGCCAATGCCGAAGTCATCTGAACCCACCGCCCGGCCGACGGTCGTGGTCGCCGACGACAGCGCGCTCATGCGGCGCGTGCTGGTGGACGTGCTCGGCGGTGAATTTCGCGTCGTCGCGACGGCGCGCGACGGGCTCGACGCGATACGTAAAATCCACCAGCACAGGCCCGATGTCGTCACCCTCGATCTCGAGATGCCGCAGCTCGATGGACTCGGAGCCATCGGCTACATCATGTCGGAATCGCCGCTGCCCATCGTGGTCGTCAGCGCGCACGCGGGACCCGGCACGGCCACCGCGATCCGCGCGCTCGAGCTGGGCGCCGTCGAAATCGTGGCCAAACCGCCGCCCCAGCCCGACGGCGTCGGCCATCCTCGCGCCGCGCTCGAAGCGCTGGCGCCGCAGCTGATCGCCGCGGTGCGGCGCGCGCTCGCGGCGGACGTCTCGCACGTCACAGTCCTGGCGCGTCCGCCGGCACCCGTGGTGCACCCGCCGGAGCTGGCGCTGCGCGGCCGCGCGGTACTCGCGGTGGGCGTGGCGGCGTCCACGGGTGGGCCGCGCGCGCTCGCCGACCTCGTGCCCCGTCTTCCCACCGGTCGCGGCGCCGCGGTGCTCATCGTGCAACACATGCCGCCGAAGTTCACGCGCAGTCTCGCGGAGCGTCTCGATTCGATGAGCAAGCTGCGCGTCGTCGAGGCAGACAACGGCGTCCCGATCGTCGCCGATACGGCATACGTGGCTCCGGGCGATTATCATATGCGGGTGCGTTCCGCATCCGACGGCCCCGTCATCGCGCTCGATCAATCCGCGCCGATTCATGGCGTGCGTCCGGCGGCCGATCCGCTGTTCCGGTCGATCGCCGAAGTCTACGGCGCACGGGGCGTCGGCGTCGTACTGACCGGAATGGGCCGCGATGGCGCCGACGGATTGCGCGCGATGCACGACGCGGGTGCCACCGGCGTCGCGCAGGACCGGGAGACGGCGATCATTCCGGGCATGCCGGTGGCGGCGGTGCAGGCGGGCGGCGTGGATGTCGTCCTGCCGCTCGGCCAGATCGCCGACCGCGTCGCCGCCGAGTTGGCGCGCAGGAGTTGGAAGTGAAGGGCTACCTGCTCGTGCGCGCCGACGGCAAGGTGTACGGCCTGCCGGTCGGCCGGGTGCTCGAAGTCGGCGACGCGACGGAGGTGCTCAGCATTCCCAGCAAACTGCCCGCCGTGCGCGGCCTGACGCCGCTGCGCGGCCGCCTCGTGCCCCTCGTCCATCTCGGCGCGTTCCTTACCGGCAGCGCGGCGCCCGCGGCGCCCATGAGCGGCGCGCGCACCATCGTGTTGGTCGAGCTCGGCTCGAGCGGGAAGCAGGTCGCGTTCGAGGTGGATGACGCGGATGCGGTCGTGCGGAAGCAACCGCTTCCAGTGCCGCGCGGCCAGACATTGCCCTGGGCGGCCGGTGTGGCGGAGCAGGAAGGCGGAGGCCTGGTGCCGATTCTCGATCTGGATGCGTTGGGAGATCGCATCTGATGGCGACCACCGGGGCGGGGGGCGGGGGCGGGGGCGGGGATGACGTCCAACTGGTCACCTTCAAGGTCGGCGGGCAGGACTTCGCGTTCAACATCTTTCAGGTCGAGCGCATCCTGCGGTATGAAGCGCCCGCACCGCTTCCCAAGGCGCCCGACTTTCTCGAAGGCGTGCTCCAGTATCAGGGCGGCGCCGTGCCGCTCGTGGACCTGCGTAAGCGGTTGGGCACGGCGGCGCCGCTGCGCGAAGACACGCGCACCATGATTCTGGAATTCGAGGGCGGGAAGATCGGTATGATCGTGGATGCCGTGACAGAGGTGTTGCAGGTGGCGGCGCAGGCCGTGACGCCGCCGCCCGGAATCGTCCAAGGACTGGCGGCCGAATACATCGCCGGTCTCGTGGTGCAGAACGGCCGCACGATTGTCGTGCTGAACACGAATAAGCTGCTGAATTCGAAGGAAAAAGTGGCGTTGCAGGGAGTGGCATGACGGAATCGCCGGTGACCGCACTGCGCCGAGATTACGATGCGATCGCGCGCCAGCTCGAGGGTGGAGCCACGCTCGGCACCGCCGAGCGTGAGGCCGCCAAGCGCGAGATCATCGCCTTTTTCAAAAAAGTGGACGGCATGCTCGGTGAGCTCACGCAGCTGAAGGACGAAATCCGCCAGCTTGTCGATCGCTACAAACAGATCGCCGCCGACACCAAACAGGCGGCGGCGCCCGAATTCACAGGGCAACGTCCCGTGCTGCACGCCGACCACATCGGCGCCACCACGTTCATCGACAAAGGCTGGAGCCTCATCTCGCTCGGGGACCACGCCGGCGCGATCCAGGCACTCAGCAAGGCGCTGCAGCTCTCGCCCGGCGAGACGCAAGCGGAGTCGCTGCTCGGCTGGGCGCAGATGCTGCACGAGGACTACGACGACGCGCTCGGCACATTCCAAAAAGTCTTGATGAAGGAGCCGGCGAATTCACTCGCCCGCATCAACGTCGGATACATCTGCCTGAAGAAGCGGATCTTCGGCGAGGCTATCGAGCATCTGTCCAAGGCGATCCGGCTGGACAATGACAAGAAAGCCACGCTGTACGCGCACTTCTATCTCGGGCTCGTGTATCTGCAGCGCGAGATGTACGAGGACGCGGAAACGTTTTTCGAGAAGACACTCAAGCTCGGTCCCAACCTGATCGAGGCGTACTACGAGCTGGGGCGCGCGCATTGGTTTGCCGGCGATCAGGCGAAGGCCAAGTCCACGTGGGAAGAGGGCTTCAAGGCGAACAAGTTCAATCCCTGGGGGAAAAAGTGCCAGGAGATGCTGGAGCTGGTCGCTAAGGGCGAGGAGCCGCCGCGAGAATAGCGCTGCTCGTCCTGCTGCTGCAGGGTTCGCCTCCTCCTCCCGTTGCCGTCACCGTCGGACGCGTCACCGCGATCGCCTGGCCCAGCCAGCTGGCGCTCGCCACCTCGCTCGCCGAGGTTGCCGATGGCGCGCGCGATTTCCCCGGGATCGGCGGGTTGCCGGATCGCCCTATCCGTATCATCCTCGCCCCGACCCGTGAGAAATACGACTCGCTCACACGCGGTCGCCTTCCGCTGTGGAGCGAGGGCGCCGCATTTCCGGACGCTGGAACGGTGGTTCTTCTAACCGCCCAACCGTCCAACCGCCAAACCGCCGCACTCCGACATGAGCTCGCGCACCTCGCCCTCCGCTGGCATGCCGGCCGCCGCGCGCCGCTCTGGTTCGAGGAGGGTTATGCGGCAGTCGCGGCGCAGGAATGGGATCGCCTCGACGCGCTGCGCCTCAACTGGCAGCTCGTGCGGGGCGTGCGCATGAATCTCGACGACATTGACCGGGCGTTGCGGGGCGGGCGTGGCGATGCGGAGGCCGGGTATGCGCTCGCCGCGACGGCCGTGCTGCTGCTGCAGCGATGGGGCGGAGACCGCGGGCTCGAGCCGCTGCTGGCGAACCTGCCGCACGCGGAGTCATTCGACGCGGCGCTGCGCGCGACGTACCACCTCACCGCAGGCGACTTCGAGCTGCGCTGGCAGCGCGACGTGGCCTCCCGCTACGGCTGGCTGTCGTGGCTCGCCGCCACCGGCTTCTTCTGGCTGGCGATTGGCAGCCTGCTGGCCGCGCTTGTGGTGCTGCGGCGGCGGCGCGACCGGGCCAAGCGCGCGGCGTTGGACGCGCAGGAAAGCCAAATGCTTGACGACGTTGGGATTAACGAATAGACTCCAGCCGCTTATGGCAGATCAAACGCTCGCACGCTCGCGCCTGCGGTTCGGACCGAAAAACTACATTGTGCTCGGAGCCGCGCTCGTGTCGCTTGCGCTCGGGTACTGGTTGTTGTCGCAGGGATCGACGACGCTCGCGCCGGTGCTGCTCGTCCTGGGCTACTGTGTGTTGTTTCCAGTCGGCCTGGCCCTCTAGCACACCGCCTCCCATGGCACGGGCGAATAGCTCAGCGGTTCAGAGCGCCTGCCTTACACGCAGGATGTCGGGGGTTCGAATCCCTCTTCGCCCATTGGTGTAGCAGCCTGTAACGGAGGAACGAACAGGTGAGAGCGCTTCAATTAGCCGTGGCTCTGACGATCGGGATTGCCACCCCGGCAGCCGCGCAGCTTGCCGCGCCGCAAGCGCCGAGTCAGAGACTTCTCGTGTTGCCTTTCCAGGCTTCGGCCGCCGATTCGGCCGCGAGCATTGCGTTGGCGGACGCGGTCCGTGATCGGGTCACGGCGCTCGCCAAGAATAGAGTCATGGTGGTTCCCAAGGCGAAGCTGTGCGAAGCCCTCAAGGCCTCGGGATTTCCGTGTGACGGCTTGCTCGATGATCAGCAGGCGCGCCAGCTCGCGCGGTTCCTTCAGGTGCACGCCTATCTCACCGGTTCATTCGGGAAGGACGGGCCGACGTTGAAGGCCGATGTGCAGTTGATCGACATCGCCAGCTCGGGAATGACGGGGTCGTTTACGGTGTCGGACGCGAACCCCGGGACGACTGCGGCGCTCGCCGACCTCATCGCTCAGCGCGTTGCCTCGATCGTGCGGATCAGCGAGCCGATTCGCAATTGCAACGACGAGCGCAAGAAGGGGCAGTTCGCCCGCGCGCGTAACGAGGCGAACAAGGCCCTGGCGGTGGATCCGAATTCCACCGGCGCGCATCTCTGCATTGCGACGATCTACGAGGCGCAGCGGATGCCGATCGACAGCGTGATCGCCGCCTCGGAGCGCGCGCTGAAGGGCGACTCGCTCAACGGCACCGCGCTGGAGAACATCGCGCGCGGCTATCAGCAGAAGGGCGACACACTCAAAGCGCTCGATGCGTTCATCCGGCAGCTGCGCGGCGAGCCCCGGAACGTCGGCAAGCGGCTCGGCATCGCCCAGATGCTGCGGCAGATGAAGCAGTTCCCGCGGGCGGTGGAGCTGCTGGACGAGGGATTGAAGTTCATGCCCGGCGAGCAACAGCTCCTCGATCTGCAGTTGACGATTTGCAATGACGCGTCGATGTATGCCTGCTCCTCGCGTAACTTCGTCCAAAAGGCCCAGCACGACACCGCTCTGCTCGCGGACACCACGTTCCTCAAGCCGGCGATCGGCGCGGCGCAGCAGGCCTCCGACACGGCCGCCCTGGCCCTGTTTACGGCCGCGGCGGTGCGACGCTTCCCGAACAACGTGAGCTTCATTCGCGCGCGCGCGGGCGCGTTCGAGATGGCGGGTGCAACCGATTCGGCCCTGGTCTACTACAAGAAGGCGCTGGCGATCGATCCCAACGACGTAAGCACCGGTCTGCAGATCGCGAAGATCATGATCGACCGCGCGGTGTGGGACACGGCCGGCACGAGGGATACCGCTGCCACGAGACCCCGGCGGGTGGCGTTTGCCCAGAAAGTGGACTCGGCGAGGCCGTTCCTGCGACCCGGCCTTGCATCGTCCGACTCGACCCAACGCCTGGCGGCCTCGGTCATCATGTTGACCGGTGGCTCGAAACTCGCTCAAGCCGCCGCCTACGATCAGGCGTACGTCTGGCTCGACACGCTGCTCCAGGTTGTCGCGCCAAAGTCGGCGTCCGATACGCTCGGGCCGCGGTTCCAGGTGCGGGTCAATGGGAGCTTCTGGTATGGCCTGTCGTCGGTGCTGACGCTGAACAAGCCGTATCAGGAAGTCAGCAAGCTCAAGCCGCAGGATCGAGACCGGTGCGAGCGGGCCAAGGCTCTCTACGATCGTATCATGCGCACGAAGGCGGGATTGACGCTGGGCCGGCGCGTGCATCCGCCGACTGCCGATCAGATGCTCGGGTTCGTCGCCCAGTACGAAAAGGCGATCCCGCAAGTGCGACGGGCGTTCAAGTGCACAAACTTCTGAGCGCCGTTGAATTGACTTGATCCCCGGTCTATATTCCGGCGCTCCGTAAGGGGCTTGGGGCTGTAGCTCAGCTGGTTAGAGTGCCGGTCTGTCACACCGGAGGTCGCGGGTTCGAGCCCCGTCAGCCCCGTCTTCAAGCGATCCCCCCGCCCCCTCAAAGGCGGGGGTTTTCTTATTATGGAGCGTGCCCACGGCCACCTCGGACTCCCCTGCGATTCCGTACCACATCCCGGTTCTCGCTGCTGCCGTGCAGGCATGGGCGGCGGGGAGCACGCGCGCCGTCGATGCGACACTCGGCGGGGGCGGGCACGCGGCGATCCTGCGCGAGTCCGGAGCCACGGTCTTGGGCATCGATCGAGATGCCGATGCCATCGCCGCCACTCGCCGCCGTCTTGGCACCGCCGGCGTGGAATATCTCGAAGCGTCGTTCGCCGCCCCTTCGGCCATTACCGCCATTCGAGAGTTCCGTCCTGACCGTATCCTGCTCGACCTCGGCGTGAGCTCGCATCAGATCGACACGGCGGAGCGCGGCTTCACATTTCGCGCCGGTGCGCCGCTCGACATGCGGATGGAGGGACACGGGGGTGGGGACTCGGGACACGGGATCACCGCGCGTGACATTCTCAATAGCTGGTCTGTCGAGCGGCTGGCGGCCGCGTTCGCCGACTATGGCGACGAGCGACGCTCCCGCGCGTTGGCGAAAGAAGTCGTGCGCCGCCGCTTTTCGAAACCGTTCGCGATCAGCGATGACTTCGTGAACGCGATCCGTGCCGTGCTGGGACCGCGCTCCGGACCCCCCGACTTTGCCCGCCTGTTTCAGGCCCTGCGCATCGCGGTCAACGACGAGCTCGAATCACTCACGGCGGCGTTGCCCGCCCTGCGCGACGCGCTCGAGCCGGGCGGCCGGCTCGGCGCCATCACCTACCACTCGGGCGAAGACCGCATCGTCAAACACGCGTTTCGCGAATGGAGTCGCGACTGCATCTGCCCGCCTCGCCAGCCCATCTGCACGTGCCGCGGGCGCGCGTTGGGGCGGGTCCTCACCAAGAAGCCCGTTCGCCCCTCGCCGGGCGAAATCGCGGCCAATCCGCGCGCCCGTTCGGCACAGTTCCGCGTCTTCGAGGCCGCCGGTGGCCGTTAGAGGCCGGCACTGGATCGCGTTTTGGCTCGTGGCGCTGCTGGCGGCGCTGTGGATGGTCATCGCGCGACAGACCGCCGCGCTCAACTCCGCGCGTGCGCTCAACGATCTGCGTGAGGAGCGCGCTTCGCTGGAAGGCCGCCGCGCGGAGCAGGAGCGTCGCGTGCGGACGGCGCAGAGCAGGGCGGTGTTGTTGCCGCGCGCGCAAAAGCAGGGCCTGCGCCTCCCTGCTGACACGGAGATCGTTTTGCTTCCGGCCCCACCTTCAGAACGGCCGTTCTGATGGCCAAGCCACTCGTGCGGTTACGCGTCGTCGAGATCGGTGTCGGAGTCGCGCTGCTCGCGCTGGTGCTGCGCGCCGCGCAGGTGCAGCTCGTGGAGGGGCGGCGCCATGCCGCGGCCGCCAGGGCCCAGCGCACCGAGGAGGTCGTGCTCGACGCGCGGCGCGGCACGCTGTTCGATCGCCACGGCACCGCCATCGCGCTCACGCAGGAGACGTATCACGTCGGCATCGCACCGAACGAGCTGCGCGATCCTGCGCGCGACGTCGCCACGATCGCGCGCCAGCTCCGCTTGCCGCAGAGCGACGTGCAGCGCGGCCTCCGCAAGCGCTACGCCTGGTTCGCCGGGCCGTTCACGGCGCTCGAAGTGCAACCGCTGCGCACGGTGCGCGGCGTGCACCTGGAGCCGCTGTTGCGGCGCTTCTATCCGTCGCGCGAGTTTGCGCGCGCAGTGATAGGGAGGGTAGGGGAGGATGGTCGAGGTGGTGGAAGTGGTGGAGGAGGGTTGGAAAGACTGCTCGATAGTCTACTCGCGGGCACGCCAGGATCCGCCGTGGTGCTGAAAGATCGCGAGGGCCGGGAGTACGTGTCGCCGGCGCGCGTGATCGCGGCACCGGTCTCGGGCAACGACGTCATTCTCACGCTCGATGCCGAGCTGCAGGAAATCGCCCAGCGGGCGCTCGACGATGCGATCGACAACATGCAGGCCGACGGTGGCGACGTCGTCATGCTCGATCCCGCGACCGGAGAGATCCTCGCGGTCGCGTCGCGCCGCGCCGACGGCTCGATGCGGCCCAGCGCCTTCACCGAAACATTCGAGCCGGGCTCGCTCGCCAAGATCTTCGCCGCGGCGGCCCTGGTCGCGTTCGAGCGCGTCCGTCCGACCGAGCGGGTCTCGGGCGAAGGGGGGCGGTACCGCCTGCCCGATCGCGTGGTCACGGACGAGCATCCGCTGCCGTCACTCACGCTGGCGGACGCGATCCGTGTGTCGAGCAACATCGCGCTCGTGAAGTTCTCGGCGCGACTCGACCCCGATGAGCAGTACGGCGTGCTGCGTGCGTTCGGCTTCGGCGCGCCCACGGGCGTCGAGTTTCCCGCCGAGTCACCTGGCCGGCTGCGGCCGCCGCGCGAATGGTCGCGGCCCAGCTCGGCGAGCCTCGCGATCGGGTACGAGCTGGCGGTCACCCCGATCCAGCTGGCCGCGGCCTATGGGGCCATCGCCAACAACGGGGTGTTGCTGCAGCCGACGTTGATCCGCGAGATCCGCGCGCCGAGTGGTGCGGTGCGTTACCAGCATCGTCCCGAGCCTGTGCGTCGCGTCGTGACGCCGGACGTCGCGGCCCAGCTGCGCGATCTGCTGCGCGGCGTGGTCGAGGCCGGCGGCACAGCGGAGCGGGCGGCGCTTGCCAACTTCCAGCTTGCCGCCAAGACCGGTACCGCGCGCCGCGTGGTCAGCGGCCGCTATGCGGCCGGCCAGTACACGGCGTCGTTCGCGGCGTTGTTTCCCGCCGGCCAGCCGCAGCTCGTCGTGGTGATGAAGATCGACAATCCGCAGAAAGGCAGTTACTTCGCCGCGCAGACCGCGGCGCCCGTCACCCGCTCGATGCTGGAGCAGGCGCTCGCGGCCCGCACGGTCGCGCTCGATCGCGCGCGACTCTCGAATGTGGCGACCACCGCGGACCGCGCGCCGCTCGAGGAGCCGGACGGCGTGGTGCCGTATGTGGTGCCGTGGCCGTACGTCCGGGACAGCGGGCAGGCACAACCAGAGCGCACCGTGCCGAACGTCACCGGCCGGCCGCTGCGTGAGGCGGCCCGCACGCTCCACGCCCGAGGTTTTAACGTCGTCGTAAAAGGGTGGGGTGTCATTCACCACACCTGGCCCGCGGCCGGGGAGCGCGTCGCGGCCGGCACGACGGTCACGATGTTTGCGGAGCCGCCTCCCGTATCGCGTCCGTGAGCCCCCCCCCCCGGTCGCTACAGGAAGTCGTGGACGCGCTGGCGCGCGCCGCCGAGTTGATCGACGCGCCGGAGCTAGCCGCCGCTCCGCTTCCTCAGATCACCGGCCTCACCGCCGATGCGCGGCGGCTCGAGCGTGGCATGCTATTCTGCGCCGTGCGCGGTGCCGTGCTAGATGGTCACCAGTTCGTCGCAGACGCGGCTGCGCGCGGCGCGGCGGCGGCGCTCGTGGAGTCGCGCCAGTCCGTCGCTATTCCGCAGGTCGTGGTTCGTAACGGCCGGCGCGCCGCGGCGATCGCCGCCGAGGCGTGGTATCGGCGTCCAGCGGCGCGGCTGCAGCTGATCGGTGTGACCGGCACGAATGGGAAGACGACGTCGGTCATTCTCGCGCGGCACGTGCTCGGCGCGCGCTGGCCCATGGGCGCGATCGGGACGCTGGGCTGCATCGATCCGGCCGGTGCAACGGTCGAAAGCGAAGCGGGCAATCTCACCACTCCGGGGCCGATCGATCTGCAAGCGACGCTCGCCGCCCTCGTCGATCGCGGTGCCGCCGGTGTGGCGATGGAAGTGTCCTCGCACAGCCTGGATCAAGGACGGGTGGGAGGCCTCGTGTTTCGCGCGGCGATCTTCACGAATCTGACGCGCGATCATCTCGACTATCACGAGACGTTCGATGCGTACTTCGCCGCGAAGGCTCGCCTCGTCAGTCATCTTGCGGACGACGGTCTCGCGGTGGTCAACGCAGACGATGCGGCCTGGGCGAAGCTGCCCCCAGCTCGGCGGCGGATTACGTTCGGTGAACGAGCGGACGTGTCCGCCCGGGACGTGCATGTAGACGCCAGCGGTGCGCGCTTCACGCTGGTGACCCCGGCGGGGAGTCATCCCGTCGCGCTGCCGCTCCTCGGGCGGTTCAACGTGGCGAACGCGTTGGGTGTCGCGGCGTGCGCCGTGGGGCTGGATGTGCCGGCGAAGGTGGTCGCCGAGCGACTGGCCACCGCGCCGCAGGTCCCCGGCCGCATGGAGCGGATCGCGGTCGATCCGTGTGTCGTGCTGCGGGATTACGCTCACACACCCGATGCGTTGGAGCGCGCGCTCGAGACGCTTCGCGAGGTCACTCCATCAGGGGGCCGCGTGATCGTCGTGTTCGGCGCCGGAGGCGACCGTGATCGCGGCAAGCGCGCGCCGATGGGTGAGATCGCCGTCCGGCTCGCCGACATTGCGATCGCCACCTCCGACAATCCCCGCACCGAGGATCCGGAGCGCATTCTCGACGACGTCGAAGCCGGCATGAGTGGACGGCCGCATTACCGAGTCGTGGACCGCAGAGCGGCGATCGGCCAGGCGCTCGAGCTTGCGCGCGAGGGCGATACGATTCTGCTGGCAGGGAAGGGCCACGAGACCTACCAGATCGTCGGCACGAAGAAGGAACCGTTCGATGAGCGGGAAGTCGTCCGCGGGTTGGGGGCGAACTGATGGCTGGACGGCCATGGACCAGCGAGGAGGTCGCAGCGGCGCTGGGCGTGCCCGCGCCGAAGAAGCTCAAATTCGGCGCGATTTCCACTGACACCAGGCACCTGACACCTGGCACCCTTTTCGTGGCCCTGAAAGGCGAGAAGTTCGACGCGCACACTTTCCTCGCGAAGGCCAAGGAGCAGGGTGCAACCGGAGCCGTCGTCCGCCGTGAAACGCCGCCAGTCGACGGCCTCGCTTTCTTCGAGGTGGACGACACTCTCACCGCGCTGGGGGAGCTGGCGCGTGCGCGACGTCGCATGTTGCCCGAGGGCACGCCCGTCGTCGCGATCACCGGCTCCAGCGGTAAGACGAGCACCAAAGAGATGATCCGCGCCGCGCTGGGTGCGCGGTATCGTGTTCACGCGACGTCCGCCAACCAGAACAATCTGGTCGGGGTGCCGTTGACCATCCTGAGCGCGCCCGAGAACACCGAGGCGCTCGTGGTCGAGGCGGGAGCGAGTGTGCCGGGCGAGATCGCCCGCCTGCGCGACATCATCGAGCCGACGATTGCGGTCATCACGAACATCGGGTACGCGCACGTCGAGGGATTCGGATCGTTGGAAGGCGTGATGGCCGAGAAACTGTCGTTGTTGGACCGGGCCCCCGTTGCCGTGATCGGCTCGGGTCCGGATTCGATGTGGCCGGAGGCCCGCCGCCGGACCCAGGTGATCCCCGCGGCGTTGCCGGGGAAGAGCGGGGACGATGCCTTGCTCGATCGCCACCTCGACAAAGATGGCCATCCGCGGTTGGCACTCGATTCGGGTGAGAAGGTGACCCTCCCGGCGGTCGGCATCCATCAGCTCGAGAATGCCCAGATTGCCTTGGCCGTGGCCCAGCGAGCGGGCGTCGATCACGACGCGGCGGTGCGGGCGCTGGCGGACGTGCGGCTGCCGGAAGGGCGCGGCGACGTGCGCGAGGTCGGCAACATGGTCGTGATCGACGACACCTACAACGCCAACCCCGCCTCGATGCGCCGGGCGGTGCAGACGGCGGCCTGGTTGGCCCGCCGGCAGCGCCGGCCGCTCGTCCTGGTGGTGGGGACGATGTTGGAGTTAGGGCCGGAAAGTGCAAGATTGCACGCCGAAGCCGCGCGCGAGATCGCCCAGCGCAAGCCGGCGCTCGTTGCGGCGGTGGGAACGTTCGCGCGCGTGTTCGAGTCGCTGCGGGAAGCGCTGGGTGGGCGGCTGATCACTGCCGCGGACGCCGACGCGCTTGGGCCCAAGCTGAAATCGGCGCTGCGTGGCAACGAGCTGGTGCTGCTCAAGGCTTCACGAGGAGTCGCTTTGGAACGTGTCCTTAACTACCTGACCTGATGCTCTATCACTGGCTCGCGCCGCTCGCTCGTCAGCACATCATGTTCAATCTGTTCAACTACATCACGTTCCGCGCGGCGGGCGCCACGGTCACGGCGCTGCTGCTCGCGTTCATCGTCGGCCCGTGGATCATCAGGAAGCTGCGCGAGTACCGCATCGGCCAGATCGTGCGCGCCGAAGGCCCGACGAGCCATCACGGCAAGCGCGGCACGCCGACGATGGGCGGCCTCATCATTCTGCTGGCGACGGTCGTGCCGACGCTGCTGTGGGCGCGGCTCGACAGCCGCTATGTGATCGTGGCCCTCGTCGCCACGCTGTGGATGGGGCTCATCGGCTTTGTGGACGACTACCTGAAGATCGTGCGTGGCCAGTCTCAAGGATTGGTCGCGCGCTGGAAACTCGTCGGTCAGATTTCGTTCGGCCTGGGACTCGGCGCATACCTGCTGCTCTTTCCACTCACGAGCAGCGTGGAGCCCTCCGCGACCCAGCTGCCGTTATTCAAATACATCGTTTGGGTCCTGCCGTGGCCGATCTACCTCGCATTCGTCACCTTCGTGACGACGGCCAGCTCGAACGCCGTGAACCTCACCGATGGACTCGACGGACTCGCCGCGGGACTCACGGTCATCGCCGCCGGCGCCTTCGCCATCTTCTGCTACCTGTTCGGACGCGTGGACGCGGCGCGCTACCTCGGGGTGCTCCATCTCCCCGGCGCGGGCGAGCTGACGATCTTCTGCGGCGCGCTCATGGGCGCGACGCTGGGCTTTCTCTGGTTCAACGCGCATCCGGCGCAGGTCTTCATGGGCGACACTGGCGCGCTCGCGATCGGCGGGGCGCTCGGCACCGTCGCCATTCTGCTCAAAACCGAGTTTCTGCTCCTCATCGCCGGCGCCGTCTTCGCCGCCGAGACGCTGTCGGTCTTGATCCAGACCACCACGTACAAGTGGCGGAAGCGGCGCTACGGAAAGGAGTACGCCGATTCTCACAAGGTTTTCCGTATGGCGCCACTGCATCACCATTTCGAAAAGCTCGGGTGGGCGGAGCCACAAGTCGTCATGCGGTTCTACATCCTGGGCGCACTGTGCGCGATGATCGCTCTGGCCACGCTCAAGGTGCGATGATCGAGCAGGTCGTGCCCGACGCCTGGCGTCGCGCGGGGAGCGTGGTTGCCATCATCGGCCTCGGCAAAAGCGGCGTCGCGGCGGCGCGCTTGCTCGCGCGCGAAGGTGTGCGCGTCTACGCGAGCGATGCCTCCGATCACCCCTATGCCGGCGAAGCCGCCGAAGCGCTCAAGGGCGTGCCGTGGGTCGATGTCGAGATCGGCCGCCACGATCTCAACAAGATCCGCCAGGCTGCCGGCGTGGTCGTCTCCCCGGGCGTGCCGCCGGACGCGCCGGTCCTGACGGCCGCACGACACGCCGGTGTGGAGATCGTGTCGGAGCTCGATCTCGGCTTCCGCGCCCTCGCGGCCCTGCAGCCCGGGACCCGCAGCATCGCGATCACCGGGACCAACGGCAAAACGACGACCACGGCACTCGTCGCCCATCTGCTGAGCGCGGCCGGACTGCGGGCGACGACGGCGGGCAACATCGGCCGGCCGGTGACCGACCTCGCGATGACCAACGAGACCTATCAATGGCTGAGCCTCGAAGTCTCCTCGTTTCAGCTGCACGACAGTCCCAACTTTGCGCCTGAAGTCGGTATTCTGACGAACCTCGCCCCCGATCATCTCGACCGGTATCCCTCGGCCGATGCGTATTACGCGGACAAACGGCTGCTCTTTCGCAACGCGAGCGGCGATGACGTGTGGGTGCTGAATGCCGACGACCCGCTGGTGCTCAAGCTGGCCAACGGAGTGCCAGGACGACGTGTGCTGTTCTCGCTCCTGAAAACCGCCGATGCGTGGTACGATCGAGCGAACCAGGTGCTGCGCCTGGGCGGCGAGGCACTCCTCCGCCGTGACGAGCTACATCTTCTCGGCGACCACAACGTCGCGAACGCGCTCGCCGGCGTGCTGGCCGTGCATGAAGCCGGCGTACCGCCGCCGCTGATCGCGGAAGGGCTGCGGTCGTTCCGGCCGCTGCAGCATCGCCTGGAACCGGTCCGGGAAGTGGACGGCGTGCTGTGGATCAACGATTCCAAGGCGACGAACATCGCGGCGACCACCGTCGCGGTCATCGCGATGGAGCGGCCCTTCGTGCTGTTGCTGGGCGGTCGGCATAAGGGCGAGCCATACACCAGCCTCGCGCCGCTGCTCGCGGAGCGCTGCCGGCTGGTGATCGCGTATGGCGAGGCGGGCCCGCTCATCGAGCAGGATCTCGCCGGGAAGGTACCGCTCGAGCGTGGCAGCACGTTCGACGATGTCGTTGCACGGGCCAGTCTCACGGCACAGCCCGGCGATGCAGTGCTGCTCTCTCCTGCCTGTTCGAGCTACGACATGTTCAAGAACTACGAAGAGCGGGGGGCCACATTCCGGCGAATCGTCGAAGCCTTCTGAGCGCCGTGAGGTGGGAAGGGCGGCTACTCGCTGTCGTCACCGCCGTGCTCGTCGTATTCGGTTTGGCGGCGGTGTACGGGGCGTCGAGCCTCGTCACGACGGCCGGCGGCCAGGTGGGCGCGAGCTTCGCGCTGCGCCAGGCGGTCGGCGCGGCGGTCGGCGGCCTGCTCGCGATCATCTTTGCGCGGATGGACTATCACCGCTGGCGGCGCTGGGCGTGGCCACTGCTCGGCATTACGGGGTTCTTGCTGCTCATCCCGCTGCTGCCGTTCACGCACGCGATCACCCCTACGATCAACGGAGCCCGGCGCTGGGTGAATCTCGGCGTGCTGACGCTGCAGCCGTCCGAGCTGGCCAAGTTTGCCGTCGTCGTCTGGTGCGCCATGCTCGCCGCGAAGAAGGGCGAGCAGCTGAGGGACTTCCAGCGGGGCGTTCTGCCCTTCGTCGTGATTCTTTTGCCCGTGGTCGGCCTGATCTTCCTCGAGCCGCATTTGTCCATGGCGTTGCTCGTCGCGCTCCTCGCCGGCAGCGTGCTCTTCACCGCGGGCGCCCGCATCGGTCATTTCCTCGCGCTCGGCGTCGCGGCGGGACCGCTGCTCTACGGCGCCGTGGCCAGCGCGCAATACCGCATCGCGCGCGTGCTGACGTTTCTGAACCCTGGCGCCGCGCCGGCGGAAGCCACCTGGCAGGTGCAGCAATCGCTCA